>Ga0209540_10003784_pt1 | contig 10189 bp, 15 predicted proteins | sample BarGraIncu01121A_FD_184501 | JGI IMG/M metagenome (GOLD analysis project Ga0209540, IMG submission 184501) | Arctic peat soil microbial communities from Barrow, Alaska - Barrow Graham LP Incubations 011-21A (SPAdes) (version 2) | ecosystem: Environmental > Terrestrial > Soil > Wetlands > Peat... | reverse complement strand
TTACCATGTTTTACTTTACCATCTTCACGGTAATTCTTCCGTTCATAGACATATGTCTTATTTCCACGCTTTATTCTGGTTTTGGCCATAAGTAGTCTATATATAGACTACAAAGTATATAAAGGTGTCGGTAGGCTTAGGTGGGTATAGATAACGGTTTTTTTATAAAAATGAGATTTAGTAGCCCATTAAAGTCGGAATGTCAGGATATAACGTTAAGGAATCACCCCATAATTTTGAAATGGCTGTGTAGCTGTCTTCCCACGTCTTGAAGATCTCGTTCTTTTGATCATTCAAATCTTTTCTTTCGTCAATTTTTCTTTCTTCAGTTCTTTTTACCATGTAATTCACTTCTTTAATTTATTTTATTTAATTTTTCTTCTAACACTTCGTCGGTACTAAGCAGATATCTTGCCCTTTCAATATCGATCTCTCCAACTCCTTTCCAGGAACTCCACTTATTTTCTATAGCGGTTCTATCGACAAAGTCGATCCCTTCTTTGTGTTTTTTTTAGATTCATTTGAATCACCATACATAGTTCCTGCGGCATGAGTATTTAATCCGAGTAAAGAGGCTGTTTTTAGCACAATGGTTCAGAAAAAAAGATGAATGAGGCAATTTTTTCCTTAATATCTCCAAATTCAGAAGATATCTGGATAAAATATCCGGTTTGTAAGGTTTAAATACACATGCCAGATCATTAGCCATTGTCACTAAAGGCAATAACGGAATGTGTCCGGGGGGTCACATTTCACCTCCTATTTTGTTACTTCCAAAAGAATCAGATAGATTGTGACAACAATTGCTCCAATAAATAAGTTTATAAAGGTTAAATCCAAGTTTAAGCTGGTGAATTTAAAAATGAATTTTAGAAGGAATCGTCTTTGCCAACAATGGCCCAGAATTTGAACAGACTAACATAAATCATTTACCGCCATCAGCAAAACTTGTTTTTAAGGTGCTTGAATCGAGCGGCTTTTTAACACAGAAAGATATTGCAAAGCAAACCTATCTTCCGGCCAGGACAGTGCGCTATGCCCTGAACAGGCTCAAAGAAGAAAATGTATTGCAGGAGCGCTTCTATTTTCAGGATGCGCGCCAGAGCCTTTACGGGCTGAATGGTATTGTTCCGGGGGTGGTGAACGTATAATTTACCTCACCTCCCTGATTTTCTGACTTATTTAACTGGATTTTGCTTATTCCAAAAAGATACTTCAAATCCATGGATCTTGAAATCATTATCAAAGGTTAGTACATTCTTTATTTCAAGCCGTTCCATTATTGCAAAACTCAGGCAATCTGTCAAATTGATCTGTTGATCCTTATATTTTCTGGCATTGGCCCAGAGTTTGAACAGACTAACATAATTCATTTTCCAGCCATCTCATCAAAATATAGATAATTCCTTCTCATCTTATCCACCGTCCATATTTTATTAAAGCCTCCTCAATTAAATAAGGTGCTTCAACTGGTGTTATCCCACCCTTTCTTAATTCCTCTTCTGCCCCGCCCCCTATTCTAGCACAAAGTACTGCTTTGCAGTCAGAGATCAAAGAGATGGTACGTCCTAATGAATTATCCGAATGGCCGTTTTCGGCTGAACCACATACCGGTGCACTTACCCTTTCCTCTATAAATCTAATTTTACCATCATCAACCTCGAATATTAAAAACCGTGAAGCTTTTCCGAAATGCTGGTTGATGACTTTGCCATCACTTGAAACAACTGCTACTTTCATATTTCATTCTCGTTTTGTTCAATTAATGTTTTTTTTTTAATTTTTATTTATCATTACATTATTGTGCTATGGGTTCGACAATAATTCTGGGTTGTAAGACCTCCTTTTCTTCAAACAATTTATCAGACAGCTTCAGCCCACACCTTAAGAGCATCTGTATCTAAATACTTTTATCCTCGACCTGTTGACATGTATTTACCTTGAATGTTCTAATTTCAGTGCTTTTTGATGATGAGCTTAAAATCGCTGCCCGATTCCTCAATCTTTACAATTTCATGCCCATGCTCCCTTGACCATTCCGGAATTGCATTTCTTGCAGTAACGTCATCGGTTAAAACTTCAAGTTCTTCACCGGATTTTAGCCCATCTATCTGTTTCTTGGTATAGAATAGTGGCAGGTGGCATACTTTACCTCTGGCGTCTATTTTGTGCATATATGATCTTTTATGGATCATGGTATATTTTAGGTTTGCATAAAGGCAAAAAATGTAACAGTTATTCGCTTTTTAAACAGAAAATCAATTTTTCCTTACAAAGATACTATAAGTCCCTCTTATGACCTCAACTTCAAGCAGTTCATTCCCTGATTTCTTTGCCCAGGAATCGATATTTTGCGGAGCTACAGGGTCATTGGCAAGGACTTTTAATACCTGCCCCTTTTCAAGTTTATCCACCTGTTGTTTTGTCCTGATCAAAGGATAGGGGCATGCTTCGCCCCTTACATCCAGTACGAAGTCATGAACTATTGCCATATTAGAACACCAGTGTCACTTCACTCTCCAGTATCCTGTTTGTGAGATCATCGATGTTAAGTTTTGAAATTCCTTCGATAATTTCAGTGTCAACTACACCTCTTTTTTTTAGATCAGCCTCTAGTACATAGAACTTCACGGAATCCTTTGCCTTAATGATGCTGGCTTCGATGCTTGGCACATCTTTCTGCCATACAGCAGCATCACCGTAGCTGGTCTTTTGTCCCTTTACCACAGAGTGCACGCCTCCACTCACAAAAGTGATGGACGGCGAATTACCTGCGGCAGCCTGCGTCTCAGCAAGCGGGATCGCGCTGAACGCATCTTCCTTGCCGTAAGGCGGCTGTGTCACGATTATGTTTACTTTCTTGCTCATTTTTATCATCCTATTAATATGGTCTTATCTGATTCTGCTGTCCATTCACCAAGATCGTAAAGCCCGCCTATGACAACGCCTTCTGTCTGCTGTTTTGTCACACCGCGGGCATCTGTGCATTTAATGCATGCTATGGCATCGGTCTTGGGATTTTTCAGTCCTTTCTTGAGCACTGTGCCAAAGAGCTGCTCCACGACAGGGAATTCTTTTGGTCCCTGGTCGCGGTGTCCTATCAAAGTGCCATCCAGGTAGTTGAAGAAGTTGACATTGATCCCTTTCTCCTTTGCAGCGTGGGCGAGCCTGATAAGCGTGTACGCCGCCTCATCGCGATATGGCCCGTTTATCGATACTATCGTTAAAGTTTTATTATAACCATTGTTTGCCATTTTGTCACCTCAGAACCATGCCACTCGAGTGTTATCTTCAATTATGTGGTCAAGGAGTGTGCCTATTTCCTTTACCTGCACCCAGTCAACCAGGTTGCCATCAAGTCCCCTTGACTGCACAGCTTTGTCATCCGCGAGAATTTTGATTCCTTTCTTTTTAGCATCCTGGAGTTTACTCCCGAATTCACTTTTCCTTGCAGCGGTAACTCCATCCTCCACAAGATAAAGAGAAACATTGTTGCCTTTTGCTTTAGCATTTAACCCGATATCCAGAACGAGATTTGGTATCTCGGTCGTATATGGGTCCTTGGATAAAACCAGTAATAGATTTGTCATGCTTATCGACCTCTGAAATTAATTGTTCTTTTATTATTCAATCCAGCCGCCAATTCGTTCTCAATTCTTGCTATCATGGAATCAAGTGTTTCAAGTATCGGCGTTCTTCTTTGCGCCCTCGAATACTCAAATTCGCGCCATTCCCTCAAGGTATTGAGGACAGGGGTTGTTTTCTGTGCTTTGCCTTTATCTGTGACAAAGGCGATTCCTTCTTTTTAGTTGATTCATATTGTATCACCAGATACCTGATAATTAATTCAACACTTATATCAGTTCAGAAATCAGCAACTTTTGATGGTTTTATTCCATATTTGTAATAATTGCGGCAATTTAATAATGTTCGATGAACTTATTTTAATATTATTATTTATATCCTTGGAAACTCATATCCACAATTGGGACACATAACCAGCCCGCATTTCATAAAGCTTGGGCACATCTTGCATCCCTGGACATCTTTATCGTCAAATTTAAGCCCGCAAAGCGGACATTGCATTTTCATAACAGGTTGAAGTATCCTATAAATCTGGAAGCTATCCCGCCTATAAGTATTGCAAGCACTATCGTAAATGCCATGATCCCAAGCGCGCGTTTCCAGCCAAGCTCGCGCCCCAGTACTGCGATCGTGGCAATACATGGGATATATATCGTATTCACAAGAGCATAAACAAATAATTGCGCCGGGGTCATGAAAAGAAGGAGGTTATTCGCACCATGTCCATACATGACCACTGCAAGTGTAACAAGAAGCTGGAGGGCAAGTTCTTTTCGAAGTATCGCAAATATCAAGGTCAGTCCTGCGACTGCGGGAAGGCCAAGCCACCCTTGAACAACTGGTGATAATGGCGAGGCCAGTTTCCAGAGGTATCCGGTTTCATAAAGTCCCCCGAGCACCATTGAACCAACAAGCACGATCGGGAAAGCCACGAATACGAAGTCCTGGAACCGGTACCAGGTCTTCTTCAAGATGTTTGAGATTATAGGCGCCCTGAATGGGAACATTTCCATAACGAGTCCTGTGGACTCACCGGGCATGATCCTGTTAAGGCCTACCCCTACAAGAAATACAAGAACCAGTACTATAAGAAATATCGCGACTGCTGGCTTCCATCCTACGAACAGGGAAACCGCGCCCAGGATGACCGCTGTTCGCGCGCTGCAGGGGATAAGAGTAATAAGGGTGCTGGCTATCGTTCTTTCCCTCATTGTTGTCAGGACTCTTGTTCCGATTATCGCGGGAACATTGCAGCCTGCACCTGCCACAAGCGGTATGATGGCGCGGCCGTGCAGCCCGAACTTGTGCATGAGCCTGTCTGTCAGGAATGCCACAGAATTCAGGTATCCTGAATCCTCAAGGAAAGCGAGCATGAAATAGAATGTAAGGACATACGGCACACCTACGGCAAGAGCTGCGAGGATACCAGCATCAAAACCCCAGATGAGTATCTTCCCGATATGACCGGTTCTAAAAACAGAGTAGATCGCGCCATCGATCAGAGGAGATGCATACAATGCCCAGTTAGTGCTTAATGTTCTGGAGAGCCAGTCTCCTCCATAAAACAGGAAAGAAAAAATCAATGCCAGGGCGCCGACAAGAATTGGGATACCGGTGATCGGCGAGGTTGTGTATGTCCAGATCTTATCCGAACTAAGGGGTAATACATCACCCTGCACCTGTGAGGCTATCGTTCCCGCAAGCCCGTGTCTTTCGCGTGCGATCCTTAAAGGAGTTTTCTCGCCGTGTAATTCTTCTATTTCCCTGCTTATCCTTTTTGCCTCGGCAACGATCGATCTGCCATTTTCATGCTTCCCTACAAGTTCAATGAATTCCGAATCTTCTTCAAGGAGAAGGATGGATAGGGCCCTTTTATTTATCCCGAAATCATAAGGTGCAAGCATATTTTCAAGTTTCTTGATATTGGATTCAATATCATCGCCATACTGTGGTGGATATTTGATGCCTTCTTTTTTCCGGGCGCTATCTACAGCTTTCTGGATCATGTCATCAAGACCGCTGCCCGTTGTGGCTATTGTCCGGACAACAGGCACGCCAAGAAGCCGGGATAGTTCCCCGGAATTGATAACGATATTCCTTTTTTCGGCTTCATCTACAAGGTTCAGGGCAGCCACAATGGGTATGCCAAGATCAAGGAACTGGATGAGCATGTAAAGATTCCTGGCGAGGTTTGTGGCATCAAGGACCATTATTGCCACATCCGGCTTGCAGTCAAGAACCGCCCTTCGCGCAACCCACTGGTCTTCTGAGACTGCGCCAAGTGCATAACTGCCGGGAAGGTCGATTATGCCTATCCTCATCTCTTTAAAATTCGTGGTCGCCATATTGAGTTCCACGGTTTTTCCGGGATAGTTCGCAGTGACCACCCCCATTCCCGTAAGGCGGTTGAATATGCTTGATTTTCCCACATTTGGATTTCCAGCAAGCACAAACGTGAAATCTGTTCTGCCCTTTATTTCTGCCAGGGCTCCATGACACGTTAGAGCCATCTTATTTTATTTTTATTTTTGATGCTACTTCTCTGCCAAGAGCATAACGGGAGCCTGAAACGCACACTAACAGGGGCCCTCCAAAAGGGGCTACTTCCTCAACCCTGACACACACATCAGGGATCAATCCCAGGGCAGCCAGGTACTGAAGCATTTTTGGGTCTTCTTCGAAGACGCTTACGATTATTGCTTTTTCGGAGGCTTTCAATTCTGAAAGTGGTCTTACTTTCTCTTTCACGAACATCCCGTCCTTGTCTGGTATTGGATGACCATGCGGACAGGTTTTTGGGTTTCCAAGGCTCTGTGCAATACGGTCTTCCATTTCAGGGCTTATGGCGTGTTCAAGCCTGCATGCTTCCTCATGCACTTCGTCCCACGCAAAGCCAAGGATATCGGTAAGCAGCCGTTCAGATAGGCGATGCCTTCTCACTACCTTTTTGGCCATTTTGTTCCCCTCTTCCGTTAGACATACACCTTTTTCGGTGTGCTTTACGAGGTCCTTTTTCGCAAGCTTCTTCACCATCTCGGAAACTGATGGTGGAGATAGCTTCAGGTGTTCTGCAAGGCGCGTCGTGCTTACGGGATGCTGCTCCTGCTGCAATTTGTATATCGATTCCAGGTATTCTTCAATCCTGGGGGTATCTGCTTCCATCTTTCACCGTCCCTGTTTTGTAATTCCTGTATACGAATGTTCCGATTATTATCCAGTAACTAAAGTATGCCATGACTTCAGTGAGCGAAGGGCTGCCATCGTATCCGACGAGGGCTTTTAAGCTTCCTCCGATGAGTCCGTTTTCATGAAGGAGCGGATATGTACCATCAGGATTCAGCGGCGGGTTCAAATCCCATACATGCTCAATTCCATAAGGTATTATACTCGCTTCATTGAATGCATGCACTCCAGTTGAAACAATTCCTGCACAGAACAATATCAATAGGACACTTGTGTACCTGAAGAATTTACTTATGTCAAGTCTGTATATCCCTTTGAACATGATGAATGAAAGGACAATGACGGCTGCCAATCCAGGTATGAAACCTGAAATAGTATCTATCGGATTTTTGATCGCAAGCGTTCCAAGGAACAGGACTGTTTCAACACCTTCCCTGAAAACAGCTATGAATGAGAGTATTGCTATCCCAAACACCTGGCCTTTAGATATAGAAAGATCGATCTTTTCCTGGACTTCACCTTTTATCTGTCTGGAATTTTGCGCCATCCAGAAGATCATATAGGTAAGAACGATTGCCGCGGTAATTGCAGCGGTGCCCTCAAATAATTGTTCTGCTGTCCCACTAAGTTCGCCGTATACTGTTTTGAAAATCATGGCGACTGCAAGGCTTGCTGCCAGAGCCCCCAGTATCCCTAAGTTGATATAACGGACGAGGTCTTTTCTTCCGATTTTTGCGACATAAGCCGCGATTATTCCTATTATCAGGGCTGCTTCGAGCGCTTCCCTGAATGTTATTAAGAAACTTGCTAACATTAGAATCACCATTTTTTATTGTTAGGTATACCTAACGCAGTGAAGAATTTAAAGGTTTCGGATACCCTAATATAAAATTTAGGGGTATCAATTAAATGGGCAATAGAAAAGCCGATATTTTGAAGAACATATCAATAGACCATCTCACCTTTTAGAAATGCCTCAGACCTTTTATCTCTTGGATCTTTAAAAATCGCATCTTTTGTGTTCACCTCTATTAATTCCCCGTTTATCAGGATGCCCACCCTGTCAGCGATGCGTCGAACCTGCGGGATATTATGCGTTGAAAGTAAAATGGTAGTCTTGCGCTCGTTTCGTATGTGTTTGATTATTTCTTCTATTTTCATCACATTTGCAGGATCAAGATTCGCAGTAGGCTCATCAAGAAGAAGTATCTCAGGGTCATAGACAATAGCCCGGGCAAAGGCCATGCGCTGCGCCTCGCCTCCCGAAAGCGTACAAGCTTTCTGCTTCTCCAGACCCAGGAGTCCGACTATACCCAGGGCATCACTCACCTTTTTTTCAATCGTCTTTTTATCAATACCGCGAACTTTCAGTCCGTAAGCGACATTCTCAAAAACGGATCGATTTAAAATAGCAGGGGTCTGGAAAAGCATGGACATCCTGCGCCTGATATTGATTATTCCTGCTGGTTCCATACCATTGAATTTCAGGTTCCCTTTTTCCGGGCGCTCAAAAAAGTTCAGTATGCGAAGAAACGTGGTCTTGCCGGAACCGCTTGGTCCTACTAATGCAAAAATCTCACCCCTGTGGATCTTAAGATTAATGTCCTTCAGAACCTCTTTTTCCCCAAATACCATATGCAAACCCACAATTGTTATCAATTCCTCCATTTCAATCCCTCCTCTGGAAATAGTTGGCGAGAAGATTCACCGAGAGATTAAGCGAGATAAGAATTATTCCAAGGGCTATGGATGTTGAAATATCCCCTTTGCTTGTCTCGGATGTGATCGCAGTCGTAAGGGTTCGCGTGTAGGAAAGCCCTTCACCGATACCGCCAATGCTTCCTGAATAAGCGATATTCCCACCCACAATAAGAATTGCTCCAACCTCTGCAAGCGCTCGTCCAAGTCCTGCCAGGATCGCGGTAATTATACCGAATCTTGCCTCTGAAAGTGCGGCGATGATAGCATCTTTTCGGCTTCCCCCTAATGTGTATACGGTCTCGACAAGGGATTTTGGGACAGCTTTTATTGCAGAAAGTGAGATTCCAGTAATTATGGGCGTGACAAGTATATACTGGGCTAATATCATGGCAAAAGGTGTGAATATTATATCTGCAAAACCCAGAGGTCCAGCGGGAACGAGCATCACGAAGATGAACAATCCCACAAAAACAGGGGGAAGTCCCATGCCTGTGTTTATTAAAGTGATCAGAGTTTGTCTTCCCCTGAAATTCAAAAATGCCAGGGCAAATGAAAGAGGTATGGCAGTGAGAGCGGCAAGAATCGTTGCTGTGCCTGATACTTTTATTGAAACTCCGGTTATGCTGAGGATATAGGGATTTAAACTGAATATCAGTTCAAACGCTTTGAAGATACCTTGAAGAAGAAAGTCAGCACTGCTCAAATTCAGCCTCTTCTTTAGTATTGGGATTCATTTCAGGTGAAAAGATAGTGAAAAACCTCATTTTTATGGTTTCTGTATAGCAAAGTATAAACGCATTTCCTTTTCCATCGATTGAAAATTGAATGATGAATTGGATCATAATTTACGATCATTGGAAGCAAAAAGTTAAACAGATATAAAATGTCACATACACAATTGTTTCAAGTCCAAATGATGTGTTTGCAGGTATCTGAGTAGATAAGTCCCATGTGGATAGGATGAGGAACCGTGAAAATTAGTTTGTGGATAGGATAGGTTCCTCTAATACTAAATATATATTTTATATTTAAATAAATTCCCCATAATTATACCCAAATCTTCACCATATTGATGGATAAGATCAAGCTGGAAAACACAGTTATTGAGGGGTGAAGGCGCCAGTATTCCCGATAAAAGACACGGATCTTTCCTCGAAGGATGCGCTCAGTAAAAAAGCTGACTCAACATCCTCGAGTGTTAGGAGGGGATATAAATAACGGAATGCATCCCCATTGCAGCGATGCGCATGCAAATAATTTTATATTATATGATTGTAAAATCTTCCTGGAATACATGAAATAGATAACTCTGGTTATTACTTTAGAAATTTTAATACATGCTTATAATGTCAATTATTATAATTATATTTTTACATCAATACATTTATTTGTTAAAGCGAGAATTGTATTTTGAAAATATAAATAATAGATAAAATTATCTTTATCTCAGGAAAAAATACTATGAAATTTGTCCATGTTCAATCCGTACTTCCCCAGGAAGATGTAATAGCTTTGAAAATAAAGTCCGGCGAGTCTTCAGTCAAAGAGGCCATTTCTAAGGCAGTGTATCATTATTTAAAGTGTAACGCCGAAGTGAAACTACCACCCTACAAGTAGGGTGGCTTCCCGCTGCATCGGCTCTCTGCTTGAGAGTCCTTGACGGGCGTTAATTCCGGTAGTACCTACCGTACTCTTGATTGATGGTCTATTCTCGATTATT
>Ga0209540_10003782_pt1 | contig 10195 bp, 9 predicted proteins | sample BarGraIncu01121A_FD_184501 | JGI IMG/M metagenome (GOLD analysis project Ga0209540, IMG submission 184501) | Arctic peat soil microbial communities from Barrow, Alaska - Barrow Graham LP Incubations 011-21A (SPAdes) (version 2) | ecosystem: Environmental > Terrestrial > Soil > Wetlands > Peat... | reverse complement strand
TTGTACCGCGTTGGCCATGTGATCTTAAATCCAGATTCACTTTCAAAAACAGTGTTAGCTCCAGCTTCTGCGAGCACCAGCATGGTAGCAATCGAGGCTAATAACTTCATTAATATACTCCATTTCGGAATTGCGGTGTTTTATCTAAAAAGAAACCGCACTAAACATTAACATATACCGTTAAAGTAATAACCCTATTTAGACGGCTCCGCAAATTCTTCGGTCTTTTTTTAATTGGCATCCCAAAAAAGTCGGTTTGGGTTATTAAGAGAACAACAAGCCATTCTTATGGAGATCAGGAAGCAGCGCCTCTAGCGAGCTGAGGACCTTTGACTGCTGATCCGTCACATCAACTCATTGAAGCCGACTTCACTTTATCTGTCTTTATATTTGGCGAAGGACAAGCGCGGTTCCTTATATCATTTTCATCGTTCTTTGAAAAGAACGGCTATGAATTCGACGGCACGGCGTGCATAGTCCTTCGATACGTGTTGAAGCGTTTCTTTAGGTGAAGTCATCGAAAAAACTGCATCTAAACCGTTTAATTTCAACATAGGGGCGGCGAGATCGCCTGTTTCGATATACGTTGGCTTGTCAAATAGCACGCAAATTTCGTGGGCTGGTTCGTCAGTCATTTCTGCTAGGTAGTGTTCGTTAAGAACCTCTCGTACGGTCTTAGCAGCGCACTGCTCACTAAATATGTGCGTTTCTTCGTCGGTGCCCTCTAGGTTCGCTGGTAAATGGGTTTCTTCTTGGAGCTTAGGTTTTAGGACTCTTTCTATCCAAACTTCATCAAAAACAGGTGATACGTACTCAAATTTGGCGACAAAAAAAGTGACCTCTTCGTTTTCTACTTTGATGCTGAACGGATAAACCCACACATCAATGTTTTGACGCTTTGCGTATTTACGCGCGTTTTTCTCAAATCCGCTCGACGCGAGAAAAATGCCAGTTGAAAGAGCCTGCACATCATTGATAGTTTTTCGAAATCTACTGAGTTTTTGCACACTGACTGGTTTGTCCCAGTATCTCACCTCGATTACGCATCTGTGCGTTTTTCCCCTCGTTAGAAACTCCCAATACACGTCAAATTGGTGAGTCGTTCCGGAAATCCCTTTGAGGTTCTTGTAGGTTTCCACCACTAGGGTCTGGACGGAACCCTCCTTTTTGATCTGGTCAACGAGTTCCGCAATAATTACGTCATGCGCCTTGCCCCTGTAGGCCATACTGTCGATAGATGACGTTCTTACGCGTATCAAGTTTTCTATTGGCCTTTTTTTGTGGTTAGATCTCGACCCCTTTCTAAAAAAGCCATTTGGAAGGTGTTCATTACTTTATGACTTGCTCAACAAAGTAAACCGACTGAGTTAGCTAAGTTTTGCGCAAGTCAATTTCATGCGCCATTTATCCTAAATACCGTCGTTATCTTAGTTAAAGCGCAGCGGGCGCCGTCACGATGAAGTCTACGTTAGATTCGAGTTGCTTTGCTGCAGGTTCGACAATTGAGCTCTGAAGAACGCGATCGGCTAACCTTTATCACTTTTGAACACAGATTATTATTAATACTTCATAATTTTAATTCCTGACCCTTGGCCCGCTAAACCGAGTACGAGCACGTAAAAGACCTATAAAATACATGAAGAACAACGACGACATCGTTTTTCACGGGACCTTGCAACAACTCGTCGAGAAGGTCGAACGGGGCGAGATGGTTCCGAAGCTGCAGGCCTCGCATGCACCCATGTGTAAGTTCTTTACCTCGTATTATGTCATAAGTGGTATTCGTCACGTAGTCCCCCTCGTGCATGGTCCTACGGGATGCCCTTTGTGGGTCTCCGATATCGTAAGGACGAGGGAATGCTGCGAATTCCGTGGCGTCCCCCTCGAGCCGACCGCTTGCACCTCTCTTGATGAAACGAACATCATCTACGGCGGCGAAGGTAAGCTCCTCGAAGCGGTAAAGGAGGCCGACGAGCGCTACCATCCAGACCTTATCGTCATCCTCTCCTGCTGCTGTTCCGGGATCATCGGCGACGACGTCGAGAGCGTTGCGCGCGAGGCCGAAAAGCTAGTACACGCTCGTGTGCTCGCGCTTCGCAGCGAGGGATTTGGTGGCGACTTCCGCAGCGGCTACGAAGACGCCTTCGAGCTTATCATGGATCTGATGGAGCCTCCGAGAGCAACGCGGAGGGGAACGATCAACCTCATCGGTGCGCGAATGGGCCCTTCCCTTACCGAGTTTAGCGACGACCTCGACGAGATCACAAAGCTGCTGCACGCGGTGGGCGTCAAGATAAACGCAGTCATCGCCGGCGGGTGCACGGTCGAAGAGATCCGTCGAGCACGCGAGGTCGAACTCAATGCCTCGTGGTGCTATGACTGGGGACAAAAGCTCGGCGACGCCATGGAAGCGCGCTTCGGCATCCCGTACAGCAGGACTGGACAACCTTACGGGCTTACAGCGACGGAGGAATGGCTTATGGGCATCGCACGGCCGCTCGGTTTAGAAAAAGAGGCTGAGCGGGTGATCCGGGATGAGACCGAACGGATACGCCCAGACCTTGATTACATGCAGCACACGCTCGAGGGCAAGACTGCTATTATCGAGATATCAGAGTTTCCTGGCCCCATTCGAGCCCTCTCGCTCGCACGGATGGCCGAAGAGTGCGGCGCCCACCCTGTCGTCATTAACGTGCACCCGTACACGATTAAGGAGCGCATGCCGAGCATCAAGTTCTTGTTAGAGACCGGCGTCAATCCCGAAGTAATCCTTACCAAAGGACTCTTCCGTTTGGGGAGCTTCCGTTCGTCGCGCGAGACGGAGCGCGAGCTCGAAACAATCGTACGGGGTTTTGACGATCCGATCTTCTTTGGCAACGCCGCCCGCTTTCCAGGGTGTCCGGTGGTGAATCTCACGCTCCTCAACCCTGCGTATCTGCCCCACTACGGCTTCAGAGGCATTCACAACATCGCCGCGCTGCTCCGACAAGCCATGGAGAACCAACATCTCCCACGCTCAACACTCTTCCGAGGGATGCTCTACGGCAACGAAACAAACTGACGCGGCGTGCGCGGCACGCACGACGCCCACCGATGCATGCCTTGACCCATACGTCAGGTGCGCTCTCAGCGGCGCCGCCCAAACGGCACTCGGGGTGAGCGATAGTGCTGTTCTCGCGCACGCCCCGCAGGGGTGCAATTACCTCGTTGACGGCGCTTTTTCCTGGCAGGACTGCGACTACGCCCAGACGACGACGCTGTGTACGAAGTTGTGTGAGGATGAGATCGTCCACGGGGGCGAAGAGCTCCTCGCGCGCACGATCCTCGAGGCGAAAGAGCTCGATATCTCAGCGCTCTTTGTGCTGAGTGCCTGCGGACCAGAAATCGTAGGCGACGACATCATCGCGGTTTGTCAGGATGTGCAGCCCAAGGTCGACTTCAAGATTATTCCTATCGAGTGCGCTGGGTTTCGCGGGTCGCAATATGATGGTATTGACCTCGCCCTCGACGCGATGCTCCGCGCGCTCGCTGAAACGCGCCGAACGATCCCAAACTCGGTGTGCCTCGTAGCACCGCACGCCAACGCGAATCCGACATGGATGGCCGATCTTGAGTGGGTAAAACACGTTCTTTCCCGATTGGGCGTTCAGGTGGTGGCCACACTCACTCACGCCACTCCCCTCAGCGATTTGGCGAACGTCGCCGCCGCCGAGGGTGTGCTGCATTTGAGCCACGACGCTGGCTACAGAGCCGTCGCGTATCTCGCCGACACCTTTGGAGTCGAACCGCTTTGTGCAGGATTACCTCTCCCCATCGGCATGACCAACACTCGACGATGGCTCACGGCGCTCGGCGAGCGCTTCAACGCGGAGCCGGTCGCAGAGGGCTTGATCGCGGACGGCGAACGGATGGTCACAGAAACGTGTCGCCGGCGGTGGCCTATAGCGCGCTTTTTCTATCGGACCCCCGCAGCCATCGTGGCCGACGCCACGGTTGGCATCCCGTTAGTCCGTTTTGCCACCGAGGAGATGGAGCTGACGCCCGTGCTCGTTGCCCTTCGCTCTGCACACCCCGACGCGGCTGGTCTGCTCGAATGCGAATTGCGCGACCTCGGCCTTGCGCCCCACGTCGTGTGTGGGACCGACGTCTACGCGACGAGGAGAAACATTGAGGCGGTGCGGCCGCGGGTCGTTTTCGGAAGCACGATCGAGCGGCACGCGAGCGAGGGACTTGACGTGCCGTACGTCTTCGAGGTGGTGCGCCCTGTCAGGCAGTTCCGCTTGCTCAATCGGGCGTACTTCGGCTATCGCGGCATTCTCAATCTGCTCGAGTGCATCCAAAACGAGTGGAGCGACCGGTGGCGGTCAACGCAACGGCGGTATACGGCACGCTGGTAGAGGAGACATCACAATGAAACAAATCGCAATCTATGGTAAGGGAGGAATCGGAAAGAGCACTATCGCTTCGAACATTTCAGCGGCCCTCAATGAGCAAGGGGTTAACGTCATGCAGGTCGGCTGCGACCCAAAGCGGGACTCAACGAGGATACTCGCGGGTGGGCACCTCATCCCCGCTGTCCTGGAGATCTACAGAGACAAGCTCCGCCACGGACAGGACGCGCACGCCATTTCGCTCGAGGACATTGTCTTCAAGACGCCAAGCGGCATCTACTGCGTCGAAGCGGGAGGTCCGGAGCCGGGAATCGGCTGTGCAGGGCGCGGGGTCCTCACGGCGCTCCAGATTCTGAAAGACCTCAAGGCGTTCGAAACCTTTGAAATTGATGTGGCCATCTACGACGTGCTCGGCGACGTCGTGTGCGGTGGGTTCGCGATGCCCATCCGTGAAGGATTTGCGAGTGAGATCTACCTCGTTTGTTCCGGAGGTTTTATGAGCATCTACGCGGCGAATAACATCGCGCGGGCGGTGCAGCGTCTTGCGCGCCGCGGCGACACAGGGTTGTCAGGTATTATCTGTAACAGTAACGGTGATGACGCCTTGGAACGGGCAGTGGTTCCTGCGTTTGCCCAGCGGTTGGGCAGCACATTCGTGGAATTTGTTCCGCACAGTTCGGTCATTCAGGCGTGTGAACTTGAAGGCCGAGCTGTGGTCGAACACGCTCCCCAGTCTAAGGAGGCGGCGATTTTCCGAGAGCTCGCGCAAAAGGTGCTGGAAAACGATGTGAAAGTGATCCCGACGCCTGTGGAGGAGTTGCCCGAGCTCGAAGAGCTATACAGGGAGCACGTGCCAAAGACCCAAGCCGTGTGACCGGGAAAAGACGAACACTCTTTCTAATACCGTATAAGGTGCGCGTGAAACAAAAGAAAGTCCCGCTCTGTCTGAGCTGCAAGAACTATATTAGCCCTCGTGTCTGTCAGGTCTTTCCTTCGATACCTTTGGAGATTTGGGAAAACCGCTTCCGTCACACCGAACCTTATCCTGGTGACAACGGGAAGCGGTTCACACCAAAATTCGGCTGACTCTGTGAGCACCCCAATCCAGTGGCACATGACTCCGTTCGGCCGAGGTAGTCTCTACACGAGCTCGAGAATTAAATGCTGGATTCATCTTTTTTTGTGCTAAAGTTTAGTCCAAGAGCTGTTATCAGCAAACTCCGCGGATGCCGAGTGCAATGATAGGAATACAAACACACAGCGTATGGGTATATAAGCGCCTAGAGGAGAGTAGGCAGCTGTGTTTATGTTGCAGTCAAGTTTTCGTAAAGTTTGGGTAAAATCAGCACTCGATATAAAGGTCGCCTTTTAGTCAAAATTTGTCTGGTCTTACGCATCAGGTGAAGAAAAAGCTTCGAATGTATGGCAGAAGGCCCTTCAGGTTAGGCACCTACGCCTTTAGCAGCGTGCAGATGTGTAAAAACGCGTTCTTCGGATCCTGTAAGCGAAAAGAAGGCTTGAAATAGTAAAAAGCATAGTCTTAACAAAAGAGGTGAACGACGTGGAAGAAAATCGATGCGCACAGTGTGGCACTGCAACATCACCAGGCGCCAAGTATTGCGAGAGTTGTGGTGCTCCAGTCGCCCCGCAAGGCATGCAACCGCCAGCAGAAGGTCCCACAGCCTACCAGGCGCCTGCATATTACACGGGCGTTCCAACACCTTACCGAGGCGTTGCTATTCGTTTCGTAGCAATACTGATTGATTATTTCATCATCGGGATCATTGCAGGACTCTTAGCGTTGCCATTCCTCGCAGCAGCCGTAGCCGCTACTGCGGTCTCTGAAAACGTATCAACCATTGCGTGGGGGTCCATTGCCTTGGCATCCCTAATAGGATTTGCTATCTGGTTTCTCTACTTTACGCTGCTTGAGGGGCACTATGGACAAACAATTGGCAAGATGGCGCTCAATATCAAAGTCGTGCGAGAAACAGATGGAATGCCGATCGACTACGGCGAAGCGGCGGTGCGTACCGTTCTTCGTATCATCGACGGCTTGTTCGATTATCTGATTGGGGCGATCTTTATCTGGACATCAGATAAGGAGCAGCGACTTGGAGACCGCGTCGCACACACCGTAGTGGTGAGCAAGTGATCGGTGGTTCTCTCCTGTGGCTCAAGAAAGCACCGCTGCCTTCGCGAGATGCGGAGCCTAATGCTCCAGTTAACGCAAAAAGGTCCTAGTATCTTTTATTAGATGGATAATGACGATATGTGTCATTCAGCTTAAAAAACACAACCACAGTGATTAAAAGAACAAATGCAGTCTTAATCGCACCGCATGAAGAGACACAATCGGACGGTAAGAAAAAGATTAAAAAGTTGTTTTCCCTATGGCTTAACTAAAGGAGGTTAAATCGTGGACGAGAATCAATGCGCACACTGTGGCACTACGACGTCACCTGGCGCTAAATATTGCGAGAGTTGTGGCGCGGTTCTTGCTGTTAAACCAGTTAAGCCAATGCCCGCGTTCGCTCCCGCACCCGGGTATCAGGCTCCCCGTGTTTATGTGCCATACACACCTACACCTTACCAAGGGGTCGCCATTCGCTTTGTCGCGATACTTATCGATACCATTATCATAGCGATCATCGCGGGCATATTATCAGCCCCCTTCAACGCGTTCGCCGCCATAACGAATAATGCAGCCGGTACGGTCACCTTTTCGTTTGCCGGTGTTTTGGGCGGGCTCGTTTCCCTTGCGGTATTTATGTTGTACTTTACATTGCTCGAAGGGCATTACGGCCAGACCGTCGGGAAGATGGCCGTGAAGATCAAAGTTGTGCGAGAAGTAGATGGCACGACAATCGATTACTCGCAAGCTGCAGTCCGGACGATCCTCCGATTTCTAGATGAAATTCCGTACTTTGTCCCATACCTGCTCGGTGCTGTCCTCATCTGGTCTTCAGAAGAAAAACAGCGCTTGGGCGATCGAGTTGGACACACGGTGGTAGTAAAAGCGTGAAGGGGTGTAGCCCCCCTTTATTTTTACGGATAGCGTTGAACTTTTGATTTTTCATTTTGTTGCAGAAAGAGCGGATAACGCCTATTTTCTCACGGCTATTGTGTTGTGAAGGTATAGACCGGTCATGACGGCCGCTCCTTAACGACCAAGCGCAGTAGTCACCGATTTGTAAAAAGTCTAAATTCGCGGCTGCGCTGGTTTGAAAGAAAAAGGTTAAAAAGGAATGTTAGCCCTATTATTCAAAAAAAAGGAGGTGAAAAAACGTGGACGAAGAAAAATGTGCGCAATGCGGCACTCAAGCCGCACCAGATGCCAAGTTTTGCGAGAGCTGTGGCGCACCGCTAGCCGCTGCTTCACAACCAGTTGCAGGTCCGACTATTGCGGAGCCCGCTCCGACGTTTGCAGCACAAGGCGCTGAAATGCAGTACCAAGGTGTCGGCATTCGTTTTGTAGCGCTTCTCATTGATGTCATTATTTTGGGAATTATAAACTACATACTGACGCTTCCTTTCGCTGCATCGGCTGTATCCTATGATGCAGCAACTGGCGCGGTTACGATTGGTGCTGCATACTACGCGATATTCGGTATAACCTTGGTGATCGAACTGCTGTACTTCACGCTTCTGTTAGGACTTTACGGGCAATCAGTTGGCATGATGCTCGTCAAGATTAAGGTCGTAAAGGAGGCGGACAGCTCAAAGATCTCGTACGGAGATGCGTTCGTGCGAACGATTCTTTTGCTTATCGACGCTATTCCGTACTTCATACCATATTTGCTTGGCGCAATACTTATCTGGACCTCAGACAAGAAACAGCGTCTCGGCGATCGCGTCGCACACACAGTCGTAGTGAAAGCGCAATAGGGGCTTAAGCCCCTCCTCTTTTTTTCCTGAGTAATATAAGTTCGTTTCGCGTCAGATTGCGCGTTGCAGGCACAATTTTAGGATAAATAATAAGAAAAGGTTAAAAGGAATGCTCGCCCTGTCGCTTAGCAAGAGCAAACGAGGTAAAAAACGTGGATGTGGACGAAGAAAAATGTGGTCTGTGCGGCACTCCAGCCTCCCCTGGCGCTGAGTACTGCGTGGCCTGTGGCGAGGCATTGAAGCGCAAAACGTCACCGATTGAGCAGCAGCCGCAAGGCCCTCCGACGTACAATCCCTCACTACGAGTCGAACCACCCACAGCTTTTGCTACCGCACTGCCTTACCAAGGCGTCGCGATCCGCTTTGTCGCGCAACTCGTTGATGTCATCATCCTCGGTGTTGTTTTTTGGCTACTAGGCTTCACCGGCGCGGGAACCATCACTATTGACGCGGCAACAGCGCAAGTGACAATAAGTCCGCTCTTTGGATTACTAATGCTGATTGACGTTATTATCGCATTCCTCTATTTTACGGTGCTTGAAGGATGGAACGGGCAAACTGTCGGCAAAATGGTCGTTAAGATCAAAGTCGTGAGAAAGGAAGATAATTCATCGATCTCCTATGGGGAGGCGGCAATACGCACGATACTGCGCATCATCGATTTGATCCCTTTCATAGCTCCATATCTCCTAGCGGCGGTTCTTATCTGGTCATCTGAGGGTAAACAACGTTTGGGAGATCGCGTGGCACACACCGTTGTAGTGAGCACATGATCGGGCGGAGCGTCTTTCTTGTGACGGGTACAAGTTACCACCCGCTCACAAGACACAGCAGCGCCTTCTGAGCAGTGCTTTTACACTTGTTTCTTTTCTTCGTTGGTTTGCAGCATCTATCGCGAGCCTCTTGTATTGCAAGGCCCGATTATTTGTGGGGGAAGCGCTTGAAAAGCCTAGATCGCGCCGAATCAAAAGGAAAGATAAAAGAAGGATGCTCTGCATGCGTCAAGAAAGGAGGTGAAACATATGGATGAAACCCAAACAATGCAGCCAAGCGTTCCCACCACAAAGCTCAAAGAGATCATAGAGGTTCCTGTTGTTCAACTAGCTAAGGTAGCTGGAGTCGTCTACGCCGTTCTATTCTTTATAATTGGAATATTTTATGGCCTAGGTGCAGGCGTAGTAGCCGCAGCAGTTCCCAATTTTGGGGTCTCAGGCGTATTCTTGGCGATTTTGATCATCATCGTTATGCCGATTCTTGGCTTCATAATAGGATTCGTTGAATCTGCCATTCTCGCGCTGATCTACAACTTTATCGCGCCAAGGATTGGGGGGATTCAAGTCAAAGTCAAGTAGAGTTTTGTAAGCTCTTAAAAGAGAGGTCAAAGCTCCACTTCCTTTTTTTGCCTGCGGCGTTTAGCTCTGCACATGCGCGTGTCGCTTACGATCTTCCGACGCAGCTTAAAGCCAAGATCACACGTCTCTGTTTGTCATTAATATGGACGCTAGCTGCGTAACATGGCAAGCGAGAAAGAGGTGACGGCACATCGGCGCGATCGCCGAGGTTCACAGGCCGCTTGATTTTCAGAGCGCTAAAGCAACAGCTTTGCCAGCTGAAGCCTGGCCACGCCATCATGATTCTGAGCCACCAGCTAGCGATGTTCGCGGCAGCAATGGTGATTGTGTGTGGCGACTCAAATGGAGTGACTTATCTATGTTTGGTTCGTAGGTAGAGCACGCATTACAGGAGGTAACATGAAGGTCTTAGGCGGTCCCGCTTCGCAATTGCTAGGTTCGCGCGTTGCACGAGAGATCGGGTGCGAACTAGCCATAGTTGAATTCAAGCAGTTTCCCGACGGAGAACTGTACTTGCGCATTATAGAAGAACTCGACGGCGATACGCTCATCGTCCAGAGCACC
>Ga0209540_10003779_pt1 | contig 10198 bp, 6 predicted proteins | sample BarGraIncu01121A_FD_184501 | JGI IMG/M metagenome (GOLD analysis project Ga0209540, IMG submission 184501) | Arctic peat soil microbial communities from Barrow, Alaska - Barrow Graham LP Incubations 011-21A (SPAdes) (version 2) | ecosystem: Environmental > Terrestrial > Soil > Wetlands > Peat... | reverse complement strand
AAATAATCGTGGGCAAGTTGAAAAACAGCCGCCCCAAAATTATCTGCAGCCTTGATTTTTCTTTGGTTACTTTCTTTTTATTAAGAAAAAGAAAGTGACATTAAGTTAGGTGAGCAAAAAATGAACAAAACAAATTTTAAGACAAAGAAAGTAACTATTCTTTTGAATGATAAGATTTCATAAGCTTTTCTGCCAGAATGGCAATTCCCAGAGAAGCTTTCTCCCTTATCACCTCCACCTTCCTGTTAACCGGAATAACAACCTCTTTCGGGTCAATTAGCCACAGAGATGCTTTAGCCGGCGCATAGCTGATCAGTCCTGCAGCCGGATAGACATTCAATGAGGAGCCTACAACAACAAAAATATCTGCATTCCCGCTCAGGTTTGCAGCCTCATCCATCATCGGGACCTCTTCCCCAAACCATACAATATGAGGACGGAGCTGGAATCCCTTTTTACATTTGTCGCCCGGATTAATATCCTTATACCCGATATCATAAATGAGTGACGGATCAGCGCTGCTCCTCGCCCTGGTCAGTTCACCATGAAGATGCAGTATCTTGGAGCTGCCCGCTCTTTCGTGCAGATCGTCAATATTCTGGGTGATGATCTGCACATCAAAATATTTCTCCAGCTGAGCCAGTCCGAGATGCCCGTTGTTTGGCTTACTCGAAGCCAGCTGCCTCCTTCTCTCATTATAGAATCTAAGCACCAGGTCACGGTTCTTTGCCCAGGCATGTGGAGTTGCAACCTCCGATACATCATATTCCTCCCACAGGCCACCTGAATCCCTGAATGTTTTTATTCCGCTTTCGGAGCTCATTCCTGCACCGGTGAGGATGACTAGTTTCTTCATAATAATAGTTCTAATAATCAGGCAAAGTTAGATAATTGGAATGACGAAGAGACTGAGGGACTTAGTGACTTAGAGACACTACCAACTCCAATTCTCAGGATGGAGCGACATGTTTACTAGTTTCCCTAATGTTTTGTTGTAGGTTTCATTTAGATCATTATGCTCTGTTTCAGTAATATATCCACAATTAAATGAGAAATCAAGCCAGGTTTGGGTTTCAGCAGCTTCGCTTTCAGAATCTGAAAGTTATGAAACAAAAGATTTTGGATATCTTCTTTTTCTGAATGCTTCTGCAAGATTAGCACAGACCGACCTTGAAGACCGTCTGATTTGATCGGTCAACGAATATGTCTCTTCTTTAGGAAAACCTTTAGACATTTCGAAAATTTTCATGGCAGTGTCAAATGAGAGGATATACACTTCCAATTCTTGGTGAGATCTAATTTTCATTTTTCAGCGATTTAGGTACGACAATAATTATTCCAACCTAAAATTACGAAATATTATTGATCTGGTTCTTGTCTCTTTGTCCCTTAGTTTCTACGTCTCTTAGTCTATCCGTCTTTCGTCCCTGCGTCCCTCAGTCTCTTCGTCTCTCAGTCACTTCGTCTGATAATTCTTCCGGATTTTACTATCTTTGACCGAAATTTTTAATAATAACAATTTTACAAATCGCAGATCCAATGGGGAAACGGTTTCCTGAATATAAAGGTCTTGATCTATCGAAAGTGAATAAAGAGATTCTCAGAATATGGGATGAGAATAATACTTTCAACAGAAGTGTGCGTGAATTGAACGGCAAAGGAGAATTTGTATTTTATGAAGGGCCTCCTTCTGCAAATGGCATCCCCGGCATACATCACGTAATGGCACGAACGATAAAGGATGCAATCTGCCGTTTCAAAACACAATGCGGATATGAGGTTAAACGCAAAGCCGGATGGGATACCCATGGACTACCAGTTGAACTAGGTGTTGAAACAGCTCTTGGCATAACAAAAGAAGATATCGGCACTAAAATATCTATCGAAGACTACAATAAGGAATGCCGCAAGGCTGTGATGAAATATACCGATCTGTGGGAAGATCTGACACGGAAGATGGGATACTGGGTAAATATGGATCACCCGTATGTGACATACGATAATAGGTATATTGAAACACTCTGGTGGCTCCTACAGCAACTTTATAAAAAAGGACATCTTTATAAAGGCTATACAATCCAGCCATATTCGCCTGCGGCAGGAACCGGACTGAGCTCACATGAACTTAATCTCCCAGGCTGCTACCGCGATGTAAAAGACACAACCTGCATAGCGCTGTTTAAACTTACCAGGAATAAAAAATCAGAATTTCTCTATCATAATATCGATACCATCGATGTGCATATTATGGCGTGGACCACCACCCCATGGACACTTCCTTCAAACACAGCTCTGGCTGTCGGGAAAGATATCACATATATTAAGGTAAGGAGCTTGAATCCCTATTCCGGCGATCCGATAACAGTAATCATTGCCAGAGATCTTCTGAATTCATTGTTTCCCGAATCAAATGCTTCTCTTGAATTTTCAGAATATAAACCCGGAGACAAGAAGATCCCTTTCAGAGTTTCAGGGGAATTTACCGGAGCAGAGCTGGAAGGAATAAACTATGAACAGCTAATCGACTGGATGAACCCGGGAGAAGGTGCTTTCAGGATATTGACCGGTGATTTTGTCACAACGGAAGATGGTACAGGTATCGTTCATATTGCTCCTACTTTTGGAGCTGACGACTACCGTGTTGCAAAAGAGACCGGTGTGCCCCCGCTTCTTGCTAAAAGGAAAGACGGCACCTTCGGACCGATGGTTGACAGACGGGGCTATATGGTTCCGGTAGTGGATCTCGATGAAGATTTTGTTAGACATAATGTGAACAAAAAAACATATGCTGCATTCGAGGGCCATCCTGTTAAAAATGAATATGATTCCAGTCTCCCTGCCGAAACAGAAACTATTGATGTTGAAATAGCAGTGATGCTCAAGCAGCAGGGTAAAGTATTCAGGATTGAGAAACAGATACACAGTTATCCTCATTGCTGGAGAACCGACAAACCGGTTCTCTACTATCCGCTTGACTCATGGTTCATTCGTACAACGGCTTTCCGCGACCGTATGATAGAACTTAATAACACCATCAACTGGAAACCGCCATCAACAGGTTCCGGGAGGTTTGGCAAGTGGCTTGAAAATCTCGTCGACTGGAACCTCTCACGTTCAAGGTACTGGGGAACACCCCTTCCTATATGGATCACCGAAGACAAAACAGCGGAAAAGTGTATCGGCTCCGCAACAGAACTGAAAACCGAGATTGAAAAATCAGTTAAAGCCGGGTTTATGAAGGAAAATCCGCTGGCAGAATTTAAAATTGGTGACAATTCAGCTGAGAACTATGAGCATTTTGATCTTCACCGCCCGTTTGTTGATGAGATATTCCTGGTGAGCGATTCGGGAAAGAAAATGACCCGCGAGACTGATCTGATTGACGGCTGGTTCGACTCTGGTGCTATGCCATATGCCCAGGTGCATTATCCTTTTGAAAATAAGGATAATTTCTTCAGTGAGATGTTTCCGGCAGATTATGTTGCCGAAGGCGTCGATCAGACAAGAGGCTGGTTCTTTACACTTCATGCCATAGCAACAATGATCTCTGACTCAGTTGCTTTTAAGAATATCATTTCCAACGGTCTGGTTCTTGATAAGAACGGGAACAAAATGTCGAAGAGACTTGGGAATGCTGTTGATGCATTCGCAGCTATTGAGGAATATGGTTCCGATCCGTTGCGCTGGTATATGATAACCAACTCGCAACCCTGGGATAACCTTAAATTCGATATTGGCGGTGTTGATGAAGTTAAACGCAAGTTCTTCGGCACATTATACAATACTTATTCCTTCTTCTCTCTCTATGCAAATGTTGACAACTTCAGATACTCAGAAAAAGAGATCCCCGTAAGTGAAAAACCTGAAATAGACCGATGGATAATATCATTACTTAACTCACTTGTAAAAGAGGTTAGGAATTGTTATAATGATTATGATCTGACACGGGCCGGGCGCGCAGTCCAGGATTTTGTAACAGAGAACCTAAGCAACTGGTATGTTCGGCTTAACAGGAAGCGCTACTGGGGAGGGGAATATGACAAGGATAAGCTGGCAGCATACCAGACTCTTTATATCTGCCTCGAGACTGTAAGTCAGCTGGCAGCTCCGATAGCTCCGTTCTATATGGACAGACTTTTCAGCGATCTTAATAATGTGACCGGAAGACACAAAGAAAACTCCGTTCACCTGGTTCTCTTCCCGGAATATGATGAGTCGCTTATCGACAAGGATCTTGAGGAGAGAATGGACATTGCCCAGAAAGTATCTTCAATGATCCTCGGACTAAGAAGAAAAGTAAGCATAAAAGTACGTCAGCCGCTGGCCAGGATAATGGTTCCCGTCCCCGATAAATATTTCAGGGAAAAATTTGAAGCTGTTAAGGACCTTGTACTTGCCGAAGTAAATGTAAAAGAAGTTGAATATATAGACGATACTGCCTCAATCCTTGTGAAGAAAATAAAACCAAACTTCAAAACACTTGGTCCAAGGTATGGCAAACTGATGAAGGAGATCAGCAATTCGATAGCAGCTTTCACACCACAGGAGATTGTTGCTTTTGAAAACACCGGAAATCATCCTGTAACAATTAACGGGCAACAGGTTGTACTTACTGCCGAAGATGTCGAAATAATCTCAGAAGATATCCCAGGATGGCAGGTCGCCAATGACGGCAAGCTGACAGTTGCTCTGGATATAACCGTCTCAGACGATCTGCGATATGAAGGTATCGCGCGCGAGTTTGTGAACAGGATCCAGAATATCCGGAAAGAGAATGGATTTGATGTCACCGATAAGATTACAGTGCTGATTGAAGATAATGAGTTTGTAAGGGAAGCCGTAAAGAGACATGCTTCATATATTGCCTCACAAACGCTTGCAACAGATGTGAAACTCGCTCAACACTTTACTGGAAATAATGAAAAGGACGTGGAGATTGATGAGGTAAGCGTGAAAATACTGGTTGCGAAGAATAATTAATGGCGCAACGGCGCAACGGCACAAAGGCGCAAGACAAAAGTGAAACTGTTTTATTATATTTGTGTCTAATCTTTCCATCATGAAACGTATTCTCGTTACCGGCGGCGCCGGTTTTATCGGATCTCACCTTTGTGAACGATTACTCAACATGGGTCACGAGGTGATATGTCTCGACAACTATTTCACCGGATCAAAGATGAATATTATCCATCTTATCCATAATCCATATTTTGAGCTTATCAGGCATGATGTTACCATGCCTATTTTTGTTGAGACAGATGAGATCTATAACCTCGCATGCCCTGCTTCTCCTATTCATTACCAGTATAACGGAATCAAAACCATTAAGACATCGGTGATGGGCGCAATTAATACCCTCGGACTTGCAAAAAGGACCAGGTCAAAGATCCTGCAGGCTTCAACCAGTGAAATTTATGGCGATCCGGAAGTTCATCCACAGCATGAAGCTTACTGGGGAAATGTCAACACGCTTGGCCCAAGAGCATGTTACGATGAAGGCAAGAGATGTGCCGAAACACTTTTTATGAATTACCATGAACAGAATAATGTCCGCATAAAAATTGCCAGGATCTTTAATACATATGGGCCAAAGATGAATTCCAACGATGGCAGGGTAGTTTCCAACTTTATTGTCCAGGCAATCGAAGGAGAGGATATTACAATTTATGGTGACGGCTCCCATACACGCAGTTTTCAGTATGTCGACGACCTTATCGACGGACTTATTAAATTAATGGATACTCCTGACGGTTTTACCGGACCGGTAAATCTTGGAAATCCGATCGAGCAGACAATCAGGTCTCTGGCAGAAATGATAATAGAGATGACCGGTTCAAAATCAAAGATCGTTTATCTTCCCCTTCCACAGGACGATCCAAAACAACGCAAGCCCGATATTACTCTTGCAAAAAAAGAATTAGGCTGGTCTCCGAAAATTGATGCAGAGACAGGGCTGAAGAAAACGGTGGAGTATTTCAGAACCCTATTGAAGAAGTGACTGAGGGACGTAGTGACTAAGGGACTAAGGGACTTAGAGATACTACCAACTCCAGTTTTCCGGATGAAGAGACATATTTACCAGCTTTCCTAAGATTTTATCATAGGTCTCGTTTAATGCATAATGTTCTGTTTCAGTGATATATTCGCAACTTAAAGAGAAATCAAGCCAGGTTTGGGTTTCTGCAGCTTCACTTTCAGAATCTGAAAGTTTTGAAACAAAAGATTTTGGGTATCTTCTTTTTCTGAATGCTTCTGCAAGATTAGCACAAACTGATCTCGACGATCGGCTGATCTGATCAGTTAACGAATATGTCTCTTCTTTAGGAAATTTCTTTGTTAATTCAAAAATCTTCATTGCAGTTTGGAATGAAAGTATATACACTTCCAATTCCCTGTGAGATCTGATTTTCATTTTTCAGCGATTTATGTAAGACAATAATTATTCCATTCTAAAATTACAAAATATTTATTATCTCGTCGTTGTCTCTTCGTCCCTTAGTCCCTTAGTCACTACGTCTCTTCTTCAACCTCTCATTACAAAAATCCTTAAAGCGTATGCAATAAGCCATTTTCCTGATATCTTTGGGCTATGATAGACCGCTCCACCATAGAACGTATTCTTGATGCTGCTCAGATAGTTGATGTGGTGCAGGAGTTTGTCCCCCTGAAGAAGCGGGGAGTAAACTTCCTGGGGCTGTGTCCTTTTCATAATGAGAAAACGCCTTCATTCACTGTATCGCCTTCAAAAGAAATCTTTAAATGCTTTGGTTGCGGAAAAGTTGGCAACTCGGTCAATTTCGTCATGGAGCACGAGCATCTCACCTACCCTGAAGCGCTTAAATACCTCGCAAAAAAATACCATATTGAAATCATTGAAAAAGAGCTTACCCAGGAAGAGCTTGAAAAACAAAATGAAAGAGAAAGTCTTCTTGTAGTTTCATCTTACGCGGCAAGACAGTTCACCGAAAATCTTTTTCATACAGACGATGGAATTTCCATCGGGCTGACTTATTTCAAAGAGAGAGGCTTCAGGCAGGATACGCTCAAAAAATTCGAGGTTGGTTACAGCTTTGAAAAACGTGATTCATTTTCCAAAAAGGCCCTCGAGGATGGATACAAACAGGATTTTCTTGTCAAGACCGGCCTCTCAATTCAACACGAAGACCGAATCTTCGACAGATTTGCCGGCAGGGTGATGTTCCCTATCCATTCCCTTTCAGGACAGGTACTCGGCTTTGGCGGGAGAATTCTGAAAACTGATGTTAAAACTGCAAAATATCTGAACTCTCCGGAATCGGAAATATATCATAAGAGCAGGATCCTTTACGGAATATTCCAGGCACGGAAATCCATAACACAGGAGGACAGGTGTTATCTTGTTGAAGGCTATACCGATGTGATGTCGCTGCATGAAGCTAATGTTGAAAATGTCGTTGCATCATCAGGAACCTCTCTTACCCAGGAGCAGGTTAGACTTATCAAAAGATTCACCCAGAACATTACAATCCTGTATGATGGAGATGCTGCAGGAATAAAAGCCTCATTAAGAGGTATCGACCTGGTGCTTGAAGAGGGCATGAATGTCAAAATTGTGCTTATTCCCGACAATGAGGATCCTGATTCCTATTCGAAGAAGCTGACTAATGAGGAGTTCCTGAAATTCCTTAAGGAGAACGAAACAGATTTTATACGATTCAAAACACAGCTTCTGCTCTCTGAAGCAAATAATGACCCTGTCAGGAGAGCCGATCTTATACGCGACGTCGTCAAGTCAATTGCTGTCATCCCTGAGGCAATAACCAGAACAGTATATATAAAGGAATGCAGCACCGTTCTTGAAGTCAGTGAACCTATCCTTTATCATGAGGTGAATAAGCTCAGACAGCAAAAGAGTTTCCAGGACAGGAATAAATACCCTGGTCCTGAAGATCTTCCTGTGCCACCACCCGTAATCATTAAACCTGCCGAACACGAACCTGTCACATATTATTCTGAAAAGGAGATTATCAGGCTTCTGCTGAAATTCGGAGGCGTTGAGTTTGAACGAACTATTAATAAAGAAGATGGTAAGGAGGAGATGCTGACCGTATCGGATTATATTGTGAGGGAGATCACTTCTGACGGACTTCTGTTTGACAACAGAGTGTGCTCAAAAATTTTTGCCGAATTCATATTCCACACCGAACATGGTCTTATCGCCGGTGACAAGCAATTCGTAAAGCATGAAGATCCGGAGATATCGAGCCTGTCGGCCGATCTCCTGGCAGATTCCCACGAACTTAGCAGGATATGGAAAGATAAGCAAACCTTTGTTGAAACGGAGGAAATGAAGCTGAAAGAGATAGTGGGTGACGCTGTACTTAAGTTCAAGAGCGATAAAATAATTAAAATACAGAAGGAGTTAAAGATCCTTCTTGAAGAGGCTCAAAAAGCCAATGATATAGAAAAGGTGCAACAGCTTATGAAAAGGTACGCAAATCTCAGTGTTGTATTGGGGATAATTTCGCGGAAACTGGGGAATCGGATATTGTTGTAAATATAAATTAGTAAATTTGGGCTATTAATTGGGGAAATGATGAAAGGGATACTCTGTTTTTTCATGATATTATTATTGCCTGTCGTATACTCATGCAAACGCGGAGTAAAAGATAAGTATGCTTTTACCCCGGCCTTTTCAACTTACAGATCAGACTCCACAAAGAGCACTGAACCTACACCAAAAGATGAGATATTTTATGGAATCCTTACCCCTGTTGAAATATGTACAATTTTTAACAGACTCGGGATCTCTTACAACAATGCAACATTAAATCCTATTTCAAACAGGGATCAGTACCTCAGCAGCTCAAAAGCCTCTATAAATACAGGGATATACGGAGTTGATTTCGGCTATCTCAAGGTATTTGGTATTGGCCAGCAAATGATCGACTATATGGTGACTATCCGTGAAATGAGTAACAAACTCGGTATCCCCGACAGTTATCTTACCGAACCGATCAAGAGAGTCGAGAGCGATATCTCGGAACCGGATACCATCCTGTTCCTCATGAATGATGCCTACACTAAAATGGAAGCTCATCTGCGTGAAGGAGGCAGAGAGAGTACTGCAGGACTTATGGTAATGGGAGGATGGGTGGAAGCAATGTTCATTTCCACACAGCTCGTTTATAATCCTGAAAGGCCCGATCCCGAAGTAATACAGAAAATTGCCGAACAGAAATACACCCTTACAACCCTTCTGAGCTTCCTGAAAAATTATTATGACGATCCTGTTGTTGTCTATTATTCGAAAAAACTCAAATACCTTAAAAACTATTTCGATTCTTTTGATATCTATTTCAAAAAAGGCGATCTTGAAATTGACACTGCCAAGCAAGTTTTCCGTTCATCCGGGAGCAAGATGACTGTAACTGTTGAAACGATGAATAAGATCCGCGACTATATCAGCAAGCTCAGAAAAGAGATGGTGACGCCATAGAAGGCAACCCCCCATGCTCCCGCAAGGCGGGATTAAAACTGTAAATATGTGAGAATTTCCTCCCCTTTTAGGGGAGGTGCCGCGAAGCGGCAGAGGGGTATCTTAATACCAGAACTGAATTATATAAATATCGTGCTACCAATAATACCCCCTCGCCCTTCGGGCACTCCCCCCAAGGGGGGAGAAAATCTGTATATTTTCAAGTTTTTTCTCCCCATCCGGGGGAGATGCCGCGAAGCGGCAGAAGGGTATTAGCCCCCCATTTGGGGGGTTGGGGGGTAGAAAATAAGAGATAGTGACCTTTTCACTAATATGTCTTTTCTACTTATTTTTTGTATATTAGTTTCTCTAATCTGACATTCTGTTTTACTAAACTCTCCGGTGATGAAAGCTGCAAGACTAATTTCAATTCTTTTGATCCTCTTTTTGATAACATCCTGTGGTTCAAAGAATAATAAACATCTTCATCTCTTAAAAGGTCAGGCCACGGAAGCCGTTCCTGCGAATATCCCTCTCGATAAAGGATTCAGCGAATATATCACGGGGTATACCTCCGGCATTGTTCCTGCCAATTCAGCGATTGAAATACGATTCACTCCGGAATTTGCAGCTAAGGTTGATAAATCCGCATCCGGATTGTTTGTCTTTGAACCCACAGTAAAAGGAAAAACCGAGTGGAAAGATGAGACAACTCTTGTCTTCATTCCGTCACGGCTTCTA
>Ga0209540_10003778_pt1 | contig 10199 bp, 6 predicted proteins | sample BarGraIncu01121A_FD_184501 | JGI IMG/M metagenome (GOLD analysis project Ga0209540, IMG submission 184501) | Arctic peat soil microbial communities from Barrow, Alaska - Barrow Graham LP Incubations 011-21A (SPAdes) (version 2) | ecosystem: Environmental > Terrestrial > Soil > Wetlands > Peat... | reverse complement strand
TAAGAGTTGATGCCTATCACCAACCTTTTAATCGATGGTATTCCGGAGGAGGTATTTACAGACATGTCTGGCTCAATTTTTTAGATGAAGTTCATATCCCCATTTGGGGTACTTATTTAGCTTTTGGCCATATTGATAAATTTAAAGCTAATGGGACAATTGAAACTTCGGTCAGAAACACTACTGACAGGCAAAAAAAAATAGATTTAACAACAGAAATATACAATCCAGATGGGAAATTAATTAATTCTCAAATATCCAAGATAATGATTGAAAATCACAAGGAGAATATTATTAAACAATCTTTTGAAATTGAAAAACCCGATTTATGGAGTACCGAAACACCCCGAATGTACAAAGCAATCTGTAAATTAATTGAAAATAATAATATAATCGATGAGTATCAAACACCTTTCGGAATTAGAAGTATTGAGTTCACAAACAAACAGGGACTTCTGGTAAATGGGAAAAAGGTAATTATAAAAGGAGTAAATCTTCATCAGGATGCAGGGTGTATGGGGACTGCCGTACCGGAAAAGATTCTTGAAAACCGATTAAAAACCTTAAAAGAAATGGGTTGCAATGCAATAAGGATGAGTCACTATCCTCATGCTCCTGAACTGCTGGACATGTGTGATAAAATGGGGGTTTTGGTTTTCGATGAATTTATAGATAAGTGGGAACTTCAATTTTCTGGTTACAAGGGAGCTACTGCCCCATTTTTCGATACATGGGAAAATGATCTAAAAATGTTCCTTGACAGAGACAGGAACCACCCTTCGGTATTTATCTGGAGTATGGGTAATGAAGTAAATGAGCAGAATCAAGATCCTAAATTAGGCAAAGAAATATATGATATGATGCAAAACTATACACATAGTTATGAACCAACCAGGAAAGTTACTACTGCCTTTAATTCGGCGAGTCCTGAACTCTTTAATATGGATGTGGTAAGTTACAATTATGGTACACATAACTTTGCAAAATGGACAGCTCTCGATACAAATTTGATTTTTATTTCAACCGAAACATTACCTTATTCAACATCCTCGAATCAATTACCCAGAACAGATACAGTTGACTTTTCCAAAAATTCATGGTTTTACAACAAAGAAAATTATGCAGGACAATTTATCTGGGCAGGATTTGATTATTTAGGCGAATCGAAAGGATGGCCTGACAGAGGCTGTCCTGTCGGATTAGTGACAACCAGCGGGGTACGTAAGCCTTACTCCTATTTTACCGAAAGCATATATTCGGAGAATCCTATGGTGCATCTCGCTGTTTATGATTCTGTTGAAGCGGCAAGGTTAGAAGCCATTAGTCACTGGCACCGTTTTTGGTACGGACCGCCGGTTGCTTCTCATTGGAATTTAGATCCCGGTAGTTCCAAACTCATTCCAGTTTATGCCTTTTCTAATACAGACAGTGTACAGCTTTTTTTAAATAATCAATATATTGGCACTTCTTTACCTTCTTGCAATGCTGATAAAGTTGCTCGTTTCTATGTAAAATTTGTTCCAGGTATATTGAAAGCCTTAGGATATAAGAATGGAACGATTGTAGCTACACATCAGTTACAGACAGCCGGAAAACCGGAGAAACTTTCAATTATTCCAGATACTTCAGTCATAAAACCCAATGGCAACGATATTTCAATATTAAGAGTTTTTATTGAAGATAAAAATGGTAACGTATGCCCTTTTGCAAAAAATGAAATTCAATTTAAAATAACCGGTGCTGGAGAACTTGCAGGAATTGACAATGGTGATATTTCTCAGCATTTTAATTATAAAAGTAATACTTTACCGACTGTAAATGGACAATGTATGGCCATAGTTCGTTCAAATAGGAAGACTGGGGAAATTATTATTGAAGCCAGGACTGAAGGATTAGAACCTACAAGAATAACCCTTTTTGCGAAATATTAAAAAAGCATTTCAAAAAAGGGCTCATATTACTTTTTGGATATAAAAATTCGTCGCATACGAAATGTACAGAATGATGATTGTTCTTATGACAATTTAAGTTTTTTAATCACACCGTAAAAGTGTTCTCAATATTATCGAATTTTATACGAATGTCTTAAAAATTTAAATAACGAAATTGCAGTGAACAGAAGAGAAGTAATTAGGCTAGTTCTGGAAGGTAAAAAACCTCCTTATACACCTTGGTCCTTTAAATTTACACAGGAACCCGCGGATATTCTTAAATCATATTATAAAACAGAAGATTTAGATAATCCACTTTATAACCATATTTTGATGCTTGGCAGCGACATTGGTTTTTTTAATAAGATTGGTGACGATTTGTTTCGTGATGTATTTGGCGCTGTCTGGGACCGGAGCATAGATAAAGATATCGGAAATATTACAGGAAGTTTGATTTGTGAGCCATCATTAAAAAATTACATATTCCCTGATCCTCTTGACAATCGTTTTTTTGCTGATATAGAATCATCAATAAAAGCCAAGCCAGATATGTTCAGGCTTTTTCAGATAGGGTTTTCTCTTTATGAACGCGCATGGACACTTCGCGGAATGGAAAACTTACTAATGGATTTTATGATTAATCCTGGCTTCGTTCATGAGTTATTCTATGCTATAGCCGATTATAATATTGCACAAATTAAGGAAGCCCTTAAATATGATATTGATGCCATATATTTGGGTGACGACTGGGGACAACAGAATGGTCTAATAATGGGTTATGATACCTGGAAGGAGTTTATCTATCCTCAACTTAAAAGAATGTATAAAGTTATTCACGATGCAGGAAAATATGTATTTATTCATTCATGTGGAGATGTTGATGAATTATTTGATGATTTAGTCGATATTGGTTTAAATTGTTTTAATCCATTCCAGCCTGAGGTAATGGACGTACATGGATTATTGAATAAATACCGCGGCAGGTTGACTTTTCATGGAGGACTATCCATTCAGAAAACGCTGCCATATGGCACCAGGGAGGATGTCAGGGCTGAATCTGAAAAACTTATTAAAGCCGGGTTAGGGGGATCTTACATTTTTTCCCCCTCTCATTCAGTGGAAGGAGATACCTCACTGGAAAATATCCTTACATTTATAGAGGTCGCCAAGGCTCAAATTTCTAATATTTGAATTAGGTTAATCAAATTATCAGAAAGTTTAATATTATCATTAAAAATTATTCTTGTGAAAGAACAAAATACTATAAATACAAAATACGTACTATTTCTTGCCTTGGTTTCAGCCATGGGTGGTTTATTATTTGGATATGATTGGGTTGTTATTGGTGGTGCAAAACCATTTTATGAACGATTCTTTGATATCACCTCATCTGCTATGTATCAGGGAATTGCTATGAGCAGTGCTCTTTTTGGCTGTCTTATCGGAGCTGCTTGTGCAGGTTATTTTACTGACAAATACGGTAGAAAAACTCCACTTCTTTTTTCTGCTTTTTTATTTATTTTTACTTCACTTGGTACTGGCGCATTTAACTCATTTTCCTCTTTTATGATTTTTAGAATACTTGGTGGCATTGCAATTGGCACTGCGTCAAATGTATCGCCGGTCTACATAGCTGAAATAGCACCAGCTCACATGCGTGGAAAACTAGTCGCAATAAATCAGCTTACAATAGCTCTTGGAGTGTTAGGAGCTCAATTAACCAATATGCTCATAGCTAAACCAGTTCCTATGGGGGCAACTGATCTCATGATTCGCAATTCATGGAATGGACAAGTAGGATGGCGATGGATGTTCTGGGCTTGTAGTGTTCCAGCTACTCTTTTCTTTTTATTGATGTGGCTTGTCCCTGAAAGTCCCAGATGGTTAGCAAAAGCTGGGCGAAAAGACGAATCGTTCAAAATATTTGAACGTATTGGCGGGAGTGATTATGCCACAAATGAAATAAAAGAGGTTTATAAATCTGTTGAGAAAGTTGAAGATTCTGGCACCAGAATGAATTTTTCTCATCTGTTTTCAAAACAGCTAGCTCCTATAATTATTCTTGGAATCGTTTTAGCTGTTTTTCAACAGTGGTGCGGTATAAATGTGATTTTTAACTATGCAGAAGAAGTTTTTGCGGCTGCTGGTTATGGAATTACTAGTACGCTATTCAATATTGTATTAACCGGAAGTGTTAGTTTAATATTCACTATAGTTTCTTTGTTTCTGGTTGACAGGTGGGGACGCAAAGCTCTCATGCTAACAGGAGCCGGAGGTCTTGGACTGGTATATATAGTTATGGCAATTGGATTTTATCTGCAAATCAAAGGGTTTTTTATGCTTTTCTGGGTTGTTACTGCTATAAGTATTTATTGCCTTACTTTAGCACCTATAACCTGGGTCTTGTTATCAGAGATCTTCCCCAACAAAATTCGTGGTCATGCAATGTCAGTTGCTACTTTTGCCCTCTGGTTAGCTTGTGCCATTTTAACACTTTCATTCCCATTTTTAAATAAATCATTTGGTGCATCCGGTACATTTGCACTTTATGCTATGATTTGCATTCTGGGATTCCTCTATATCCACAAAAAACTTCCGGAGACAAAAAACAAATCACTTGAGCAGATTGAAAAGGAACTGATGAATAAAAATGGAGGTTAAAGTAAAAAACGGGCAACAATTTTTTTGATAAATCAGATTCTTCCAACCTTTCTCTAATGTTTAGTAGATAAGTGATAATAAGGATATACACGAAAATCATCCGAAAGAAAGCAAAATTCATTTGTTGGTTGAAGAAATTGTTGAGCCCGATGTTAATGAGAACTATGCTTCATAAAAAATTATAGCAATAATCAGCCAAAAATTCAATATTGTAATATCTATTATTAATGTGAATCAAGAGTTATAAATTAGAAAAATATAAGCAGATGCGATTCGACCAAAGATGTGTACAATAAGTCCTCTGGTCGATTGCACCTTAGACGCTCTAAGAATATAAGTCATTAGGATTATGAAGTGACATAATAACCTATATAAAATCCTTATGAAAGATTATTTTGATCTAAATCTATTTTCACAGGTTTTGTTCCCATTATGAATAAAACTTAATTTATAATTCTGAAATCATATTTATACTTTTGTTATGGGGTATGTTTTTGTTTAACAATAACAAAATGAATATTAATGAATTAACAAGTTTTAAATGTCCTTTTTGGAAACTTTCTTTACTATTTATCAACCATCTATATTATGCGAAATATTAACTTATAAATAAACTGATGGACCATAAAATTCTATATTTAGGTAATACGTTGCCCAGAAAGAGAATTATTATTTTATTTCTTTGTTTTTTAAGCCTGTTCATCAATCTTGCAGCGCAGGAAAATATTATGTCCGAAATGGCGAAGATGCATGAGCTGGTGCGCACTGAAGATCCACAACTCAACACCATTGCGGAAAAGATATTTTCTCAATGTATTTTCTCAAAGTTGTTTGCTCCCATACTACCTGCATTACCTAATAAGTGGTTTTCACCTGGTGGTGACTATGTTGGTCAATGGATATGGGACACCCAGTTTGTTTTATCAACTTATGCGCCGATGGGTGAGGATGCAGTTATTCGTGGTGTGTACGATAACTATTGGCAGACAATAGAGAAAAATCCCGAAGCACCGCGGGGCTCGTATCGATTTGGCATGGTGCCAAATTCTCTTAGAGATTGGCCTCCGGAAGGTTTTTCGCAGATTCCTATACTTGCATGGGGCGTGGAGCAGGTTTATAATCAGACTGGCGACCGAAAGTTGCTGGAACAATCTTTGCCCTATCTGTTGGCTTTCGATGAATGGTATTCTACCGAGCGCGACGTGGATAACGACGGTCTGATCGAGTATGGCACTTACAAGCCTGTTGGAAAGGTTGATATGGTGCAAACTGCACGTTATGAAACCTTCGACTTCTTTCCACCCCTGGATAATATGAAGCTTACGAAACATCCTACTCGTCTCGATGGAGGCGAATGGTATGGCAATGTGGAGGGTGTCGAACAAACCTGCTTCCTTCTGATGAGCGAGCAGGCACTGGTCGATATTGCCCGCGAACTTGGTGAAAAGGAGATCGCTAAACATTATGAGAAAATCATCCAACGTCGTATCGCTGCGATACAGTCCAAGATGTGGGATCCGGGAAAGAAGTTTTTTTATAGTCTTGACCGTGACTCCGACCGTCCGATTGATGTACGCTGCATTCAGGGTTTTCTAACTTTGTGTTGCGATGCAGCCACGAAGGAACAGGCCAGGGAGCTTGTTTCTGAGTTGATGGATAGTACACGCTGGTGGTGTGATTATCCGGTACCGACTGTGGCAATAAATGATCCGAAATTCAACATGGAAGGATTCTGGCGCGGAGATATGTGGCCAGTTACTACCTATCTTGTTGCCTATGGGCTAAACCGATATGGCTATCACGAGGAAGCACGCAAACTTACCGACAAAATCGTGGATTTGTTTATCCGTAATGGAGTTAATGAGAGATACAACGGTGTCACAGGCCAACCTCTTGGAGTGCAAGGTTTGGGCATGTCCTGCTCAGTCTGGAGTATGATAGTGGAAAATTATTATGGTGTCACCAACGACTACAAAACTATCTGCGTTCCCCAAGGCGCAAAAGGAAGGCATTTGAAGCTGGGACAACTCGAAGTAGGTTATCCTCAGAAAAACCAGATAGAAATTTGTTCAGGCTTTGAACGAAAGTTGATGATTGTATTTCCTTCAGCGACCTCAAAATCACGATTAACTGTGAGTTGTGATGGAGTGAAATTACCAAAGGCTGCATTGAGCACTTCGACAACATCGGTTGAGTTTAAGACAGAAGCCAACAAACGCTACCTTGTTCAATCTTATTAATAATAAAATACATCAGAAACAATTATTGTCCGGATTCTATAGGTAGGTTAATTGAAGCATTAATTTACTTTTTCACTTTCTGCTTAACTGATTTTCTCCAGAGGAATTCTTCTTCAATATATATTATACTTTGACCGCGTTTTGTTTTTTTCTCAATCTCGTTAATAAGGAGAGTAATTGCCTCTAATCCCATCTTTCTGGGATCCTGATTAATTACTGTCAATTGTGGATCAAAGAAGTCGGAGATTTCATTGAATCCAAAACCAAATATTCCAATATCTTCCGGGATCCTGAGTCCTGCTTCCTTTGCAGCTTTATAAGCGCCCAAAGCAACTCTGTCGTTAACTGTAAAAATGACTTCAGGGATATTACCAGAACTATTCAGTTTTTTAAAAGATTCATAACCATCCTTTAATTCAAAGCCGCCTTCCAGAGTCCATTCTTTCCTCAACTGAATATTGTTTTTAGAAAGAGTTTCTATGTAAGCTTCAGTTCTTACTTTTCCAATATTTGTATTTGAAAACCCGGCAAAATTTGCTATTTTGGTATATCCTTGCTGTATGATATAGTCTAGTGAATTGATAGCTCCCAGTTTATCATTGAATATAACTCTGGGAAACTTCATATTCGCAAAAGCCCTGTCAAAAAAAACTAAAGGGATCTTCCTTTTTTCAACTATTTTGAACACTTGCCTGTCGGTTGTTTCCTGGGATAAGCAAACCAGTAATCCGTCAACTCTCATACCAATGAGATTCTCGATGTTTTTCTTTTCGATGTCAGATTTTTCTCGCGAAACAGTCAGAATAACGTAATAATTATGCTCAGTTGCATAATCAATTATACTATCAACGATAAATGAAAAAAAACTATTTTCGAGGTCCGGTATAACGACCCCTATAGTAAAAGTTCGTTGAGAGTTAAGTTGACGGGCAATCTGGTTTGGAACATATCCCATTTTCCTTGCAATTACAATAATTTTTTTCTTCATTGCAGGGGAAATGTCCGGATGATCACGCAAAGCCTTTGATACTGTCACCCTGGAAATATTGAGTTTCTTCGCGATATCCAATTGTCTGACGTTTATCATCTAATTTTATTTTGAAAATTAAAGCTCAAAAATAGTTAAAAATTTATATTATTATAAAACTAAGCCTCAAATGAATTTTCACCAAGTTATCAACTGAATAAATAGTAAAAGCTAAGCCTATCATTTGTAGAAAAAGTGGAAGCAATGATCATTATTGGTTGCAGACACTGTAGTACCAAGGTAAGAAATGTAAAACAAGGACTAGGCAGTTTACGAATTTAAATTATTAATTGGATAGCATTGATAAATTTCCTTGAATTAAGTAAATTTGCTAGGTACATGACAAAAATATTCAACATTGGTTAAATTTATCTATATCGTTGCTAAAAAGCAAGTTGGCAATATAAGTAAGACCATATTTGAACAAGCTCTTAGCCCTTCTTCCATGTTTTTTAATTTTGATGGGCTGCAGCGTATCGAGATATATTCCTGCCTTATAAACCCAAGCAAAAGCTATTAGTATCAGTGCCATTAATTTACTTACACGCTCAATATCAGTCAGATGAGTATCTTCAATATTAAATCCACTTGTTTTCAAAGCCTTAAAGGCAGACTCTATCTGCCATCTTTCTTTATAAAGTGTCTGCGCTTCATTTGGTTTCTTAAACGATACTATTATCTGAAGTTCAGGAGTATTTTCTTTGTTAACTATTTTGGATGCAGAAAGATAACAGAGTTCTCCTTTTATACGAACAATCTTATGGTAAAAGGCACGCTGATTGATTTTGAGATTATTAAACAACCAGGAGACCTTGACCTTGTGCCCGTTACCAGGTATCTCCACCCAAAAGTTTTCACGTATACGAATATGATACTCAATGCATAGTTTGTTTAGATACTCAAGCCAATTTTCCCCCACAAACTCTCTGTCAGCCAGAAGGCATTCAATACTGCCGGATGCAAACAGCCTGATAAACCTTTCCATTAAGTCTATTTGCTCCTGGGTAGAAGAGTTACCAAACTTTGGCATCATATGGAACAGAATCGGGAAGGCAACACCCTTACATACAATGCCCAGCGTAAGAATGTTAATGTTCTTCGTACCGAACTTCCAATTTGTTCTGTCCAAAACCAGTCTGTATGGTGGTTTATGTAGCAGCAGGGCAAATACAAATCTCGCAATCAGGTCTGAGTCCAGTGAATATTCCGATATAAATCTCTGTATTCTGAGCAGAGACGAATCAGCTTTAACATTGGTGTCAAAACTGCAGGCCAGCTTTTCAAAACAAACTGTCTGCACCTTGCATAACGCACTGATAAATAAGCCAAAGAACTTAATACGCGCCAGGTTCATATTATCTCTAAAGAACTCTGTTAACGTATCTGATATTATTGTAACTTTGTTTTCAACCTTGATTTTCATAGTCGGAAAATGTATTGGTAGTACAATTCCAACATATTGAATATCAGGGTTATATCCTAATAAAAGAACAGATTGTTATTAACAATACCCATATAACATATTAACAATCAGTGTATTACTAATTTTTGTCATGTACTAAGATTTTTGGATTAAAAATATTTATTATTTTTCAGGGGCTGTTTTGTATTTTGTTGTTTTTTCTATATGTTTGTTAAAATTAGTACACGATAAAGTTATCGAGTACTTATGTAAATTTGAATAGTTTGAAAAGATCGGGTTATTGCTTTTGTAAATATTTAGACTTAAACAATAAAAAATGAGAAGTATAATTTCAAAATTAATATTTTTCTTACTTGCATTACATACATCATTGGGGGTGAATGCCATGTCCAATGATTCTATCAGGAACCTGCGTCATAGATTATTGCAACAGCATTCAATAGTGCGGAAGGAATGGAAGCCTGAACAGGTACGGCTTCTGCTTGGAAACGCAGAATTAGGTGGCTTAGCCAATTACAATGGATTAGGGTTTGAAAAACTTTGGGGTTCGGCTTTTTGGACTGATTCATCAAAACGATTTTTTGTTTCAGGGCCCGAATTGTCAGCTTTGAGAGATCTGAAGGATGTACCTGTTTCATATACGAGTACCCTTGGTTTGGAGGACGGCATCCTTACGACTCAGTTGGATTATGGAGCAAATGGAAGCTATAGGAGCGAGCTGTTTTGCTCAATGGCAACACCTAATCTTCTGGTTCTGAAAGTAAATGCAACAGGGAAAATATCATCTGATGAGTGGACGCTTAAATTGCCCATTATAGGATGTGACATAACTCAGACTTCAAAAAGTTCAGTTTCAGGGATTAGTTCCCGGGGTGTTCATTCTCCATATACATAATACGGCCCAGTTGAATGATGAT
>Ga0209540_10003775_pt1 | contig 10202 bp, 10 predicted proteins | sample BarGraIncu01121A_FD_184501 | JGI IMG/M metagenome (GOLD analysis project Ga0209540, IMG submission 184501) | Arctic peat soil microbial communities from Barrow, Alaska - Barrow Graham LP Incubations 011-21A (SPAdes) (version 2) | ecosystem: Environmental > Terrestrial > Soil > Wetlands > Peat... | reverse complement strand
GGTCGTAGGAGATGGTGGCGCTTGGGCGTGCGCTCTGCAGAGTGCTCAGGACGGCGGAGGCACCAGGCTCGAGGGTGGCAGCGATGGAGCCGGTATGGACATGCGCCAGCCCCTCGAGCGGCTGGTTTTCGCTCAGCTCCCAGGTCAGGTCAAAGGTGTAGGCCGCTGCGCCGGTCTCGTCCAGCGTCGACGTGGCCACGGATGTCGGTCGCTCTCCGATGCTGCCCTCGGTCAGCGCGATCCCTTCCTCTTCAAGGCGAGTGGCGATCCTGGTGCCTCGCTCGTCGTCACCGATCATCGTGGCCAACGTAACGTCGTGGCCCAGACGGGCAAGACCGACAGCCACATTGGCCGGACTGCCGCCGACATGCTCCCGGGTGGAGCCGTCAGGGCGATGGACGATGTCGATTAGCGACTCGCCGATGACCAGCGTGCGCATGTGGGCTCCTTCCAGCTCGAGGGTGGGCGGCGCTCTACGACCTTATACGTGGGATGGGCCGTCGTGACGACCGAGAACACCGGTGGCTGGCCATGCCTCGCCATACCGCCTGCGGTCAGCGAGGATAGGCAGCGTGAGTACGACCAGCCTTCCCGACACCGCGGCCGCCACCTCCCCACAACAGCCTGCCGCCAGGCGCGGTTTCGGCAACCTGCGCAGCATGGTCATATCCATGGTCGTGATCATGGCGGCAGTGCTGGCTTGGGTGGCGATGGTGCCGCGGGTCCGGGAGATCAGCCAACCGGCTGTCGATGTCACCTCGGTGGCCAGGCAGGTGCGCCAGGAGACCGGGTGGGCGATCTCCCAGCCGCGGCTGCCGGCAGGTTGGAAGGCCACCAATGTGCGCTTTGACTCGGCCGACGGGGTCAGTACCTGGCACGCGGGCTACGTCTCGCCCGATGGTCACTACCTCTCGATCGACCAGACCGGTGTGGCCGGCGCCGGCGACAACTGGATCTCCGCCCGGACCTCCAAGGGTCAGGCCGAGGGCACGCTGTCGGCAGCCGGAAGGACATGGCACAAGCTCAGCTCCCGGGAGATCATCCAACGCAGCCTCGTGTCGAAGGGTTCCGATGCTGCTGACCTGACCACCGTCCTGAGCGGGACGGCGCCGTACACCCAGCTGGCGCAGTTCGCCGAGGCGCTGAAGCCCGTGCCTGCGAGCTGACCCGACCGGTTCGGACGGGTCAGCTCTGCTCGGTCAGCTTTGCTTCGGACCCGGTGGTCAGCTTGGCCTCGGCTCCATCGAGCCACGTGTTGCAGTGGGTCGCCAGAGCCTCCCCCCGCTGCCAGAGGGTCATGCTGTCCTCGAGCCCGATCTGGCCGCCTTCGAGCTGGGCGACAATTGAGATCAGCTCGTCGCGAGCCTGCTCGTAGGTCAGGTTCGTGATGTCCGGGAGGTCGGCTGTCTTCGAGATCGGAGTCTCGTCGTCCTTGGCTGCCACCCGAACACTCTATGGCCGTTCACTCACCGATGGCGCTCGCTGACGGGGCGCACCCCGAAGTCGCCCCGGGCTACCCGCACCCTCAGCAGCTCGTCGGCCTCGACGTCTGCGCGGTCCATGACGATCCGGCCGTCGGCATGCTGTACGACGGCGTACCCCCGTTGCAGGGTGGCCAGAGGTGAAAGCGCTCTCACCTGCGAGCGCAGATGGTCGATCTGGTCGGCTGCGCGGTGCACGTTGGAGCGGACGCGTCGCCTGGCCCGGTCCGTGAGGGCGTCCAGCTCTTGTCTGCGGGCGGTGATCATGGCCCTGGGGTCAGCCATGACCGGTCGTGTGCGCAAGGAGATCAGGAGGCGGCGTTCGGTGTGCACCCGCGAGGTGAGGATGCGGCATATCCGCTGGCGTGTCTGCTCGATCGCGGCCCGCTGCTCTCTCACGTCAGGGACGATCCGTTTGGCGGCGTCGGTCGGCGTCGAGGCGCGAAGATCGGCGACGAAGTCCAGCAGGGGGGTGTCGACATCGTGGCCGATGGCGCTGACCACCGGAGTGACGGCCCCGGCCACAGCTCTGATCAGGGCCTCATTGCTGAAGGGGAGCAGGTCCTCGAATGAGCCGCCACCCCGGGTGATCAAGATGACATCCACGCGGTGATCGGCATCGAGCTCCCTCAAGGCAGCGCTGACCTCGGGCACCGTGTTGGGTCCTTGGACCGAGACCGTTCGGATCTCGAACTGGACGGCGGGCCAGCGCCGTCGTGCGTTCTCGACGACGTCCTTCTCGGCCGCGCTGGCTCGGCCGCAGATGAGCCCGATCTTGCGGGGCAGGAATGGCAACGGGCGCTTCCGGTCCATGTCGAACAACCCCTCGGACGCCAAGATGCGTTTGAGGTGCTCCAGCCTGGCCAGCAGCTCGCCGACTCCGACGGGTCTCACCTGACGGGCGGAGAGCTGCAGCGTGCCGCGTTTCGTCCAGAACGTGGGCTTGGCCTGGACGACGACTCGCGCGCCCTCGGCCAATGGGGCGGACATTGCGTCCAGGATGGTGGTGCGCACCGTGACGTTGAGCGACATGTCGACGTCTGGGTCCCGCAGGGTGAGGTACGCGGTGGACTGTCCTGGACGGCGGCTGACCTGGACGACCTGCCCTTCGACCCACAGAGTCGACATTTTGTCGACGTAGTCCGCGATCTTCAGGCTCAGCAGCCGTACCGGCCAGGGATCCTCCGCGGTCGTGTCGCCGGCGCGTTCAGGGAGGGGCTTCGGGCTGCTCACCGGCTCACTCTATGAGGCGACCTAGGATGGTTTGGTGAGTGCTACGTCAAAACGAGTGTTGCTGGCTGCTCCGCGTGGATACTGCGCCGGGGTTGACCGGGCTGTGGTGACGGTCGAGGAGGCACTTGAGCTCTACGGGCCGCCGGTCTATGTCCGCAAGGAGATCGTGCACAACAAGCACGTGGTCACCACGTTGCAGAAGCGTGGCGCGATCTTCGTCGACGAGACCCAGGAGGTGCCTGAGGGTGCCACGGTCATATTCTCCGCGCACGGCGTCGCGCCGGTCGTGCACGACCAAGCGCGGGCGCTGTCGCTGAAGACGATCGACGCAACCTGCCCGCTGGTGACTAAGGTCCACCACGAAGCCGTGCGTTTCGCCGACGAGGACTACGACATTCTGCTGATCGGTCACGAGGGACACGAAGAGGTCGTCGGCACTGCTGGTGAGGCCCCGGACAACGTGACGGTGGTGGAAGGCCCTGACGACGTAGCCAACGTCGTGGTCCGCGACCCGTCCAAGGTGATCTGGTTGTCGCAGACCACGTTGTCGGTGGACGAGACCATGGAGACGGTGAGCCGGCTGCGGGAGAAGTTCCCCCTGCTACAAAACCCACCCAGTGACGACATCTGCTACGCCACCCAGAACCGCCAGATGGCTGTTAAGCAGATGGCGCCGGACACCGACCTGATGATCGTGGTCGGATCGCGCAACTCCTCAAACTCGGTGCGGTTGGTCGAGGTTGCGCTGGAGCACGGCGCGGCGGCCGGCCACCTGGTGGACCTTGCCGATGAGATCGACCCTTCCTGGCTCGAGGGGGTCGGCACGGTCGGCGTGACCAGTGGCGCCAGCGTGCCCGAGGTGCTGGTACGCGGCGTCCTGGCCTTCCTGGCGGAGCACGGCTACGAGGATGTGCAGCCCGTGGCGGCCGCCGAGGAGAGCGTGTTGTTCTCACTGCCGCATGAGCTGCGACGCGATCTCAAGGCCAAGTCCGGGATCGACGCCACCACACTGCGCCACGAAACAGGTTCACTTCACTAGGCCGTCTGCCGCCCGACATCTCTTGATCCCAGCTCCCGCACCTCGCTCAGGTCCAGCTCGGGCCGGGCGACTTCTGGATCCAGAGCTGCGATCAGCTCGGTGGCGCTCAGCGGGCGGGGAGCGGTCTCAACCGGCTCCGCCTCGGGAAGTGGTGTTTGGGCGAGGCCGAGCTCATGCATCTTGCGAGCCGTCACCATCACCCGGGACTCCAGTGCGCCCACGAGTGCGTTGTAGCTCTCGACGGACTTCTGCAAGGACGCCCCCATCCTGGTGGCGTGCGACCCCAGAGTGCCCAGCCGTGAGTACAGCTCGCTGCCGAGCTTGAGCAGCAGCTGCGCGTTGGCGGTAAGGGCGTCCTGCTGCCAGGTGAAGGCGACGGTACGCAACAGGGCGAGCAGCGTGCCTGGGGAGGCCAGGACCACTCGTCGGGCCTGCGCGTACTCAAACAGGGCGGGATCGGCTGCCAGCGCCGCAGCGAGAATGGCGTCGCCCGGGATGAAGCAGACCACCATCTCAGGAGTGTTGGTGAAGGCCGACCAATACGCTTTGGCTGCCAGGGAGTCCACGTGCCCGCGCAGAGACGTCCCGTGCGCAGCCAGAAGCCGGGAGCGCTCTGCGGAATCGATGCCGTCAGCCTGGGCACTGAGGAAGGCGGTCAGCGGAGCCTTGGCGTCGACGACCAGGCACTTGTCGCCGGGGAGACGGACCACCACGTCGGGACGCACTCCCCGCTCATGAGTGCTCACCGCGCTGACCTGTTCTTCGAAGTCGCATCGAGCCAGCATGCCCGCGTGCTCCAGGACTCGACGCAGCTGCACCTCGCCCCAGTTACCCCGGATCGTAGAAGCGTTGAGTGAGCCCACCAGAGAGGCGGTCTGGGAGCGTAGCGCGTTGGTGGAGATGGTGACGTCAGCGAGCTGCAGGCTGACCTGGGAGAACTGCTCGACGCGATCCCTCTCCAGGGTCCCGACCTGGCGTTCGACCCGGACCAGCGCATCGCGCAGAGGTGCCAGCATGGTGGCGGTCTGGGCCTCGTCGCTGAGGGCGGCCTCAAGGTCGATCACCCGCTCACGCATCAGGTCGCGCTCGGTGGAAAGGGCTGCGGAGCGTCCCGTGAACAGCACCCGGGCGACCAGCCACGCCACGACCGCACCGATGAGCATTCCGACGACTGCAGCAATCCAGATCTCCATGTGTCCACCGTGACAGACGGCACCGACAGTGCCCCTTCGACACGTCGAAGCACCGCGCGCGCGAGGCAGTGGCGGCGCACGGCCTCGATAGCCACTAAACTCCTGTCTTTGTGGCACTCACTATTGGCATCGTCGGCATGCCCAACGTCGGCAAGAGCACCCTTTTCAACGTACTGACCAAGAATGACGTGCTCGCAGCGAACTATCCGTTCGCCACGATTGAGCCCAACGTCGGTGTGGTGGCGCTGCCGGACCCCCGCCTCGAAGTGTTGTCCGAGCTCTTCAGCAGCAAGCGTGTACAGCCGGCGACCGTGTCCTTCGTGGACATCGCCGGCATCGCTCGTGGTGCCTCTGAGGGTGAAGGTCTGGGTAACAAGTTCCTGGCCAACATCCGTGAGGCTGATGCGATCTGCCAGGTGATCCGGGTGTTCAGAGACGATGACGTCGTGCACGTGGAGGGCAAGGTCAGCCCCAAGGACGACATCGAGACGATCAACACCGAGCTGATCCTTGCCGACCTGCAGACCCTCGAAAAGGCAGTGCCGAGGATGGAGAAAGACGCTCGGGTCAACAAGGACAAGAAGGGCGCGCTGGACAACGCGGTTGCCGCCCAGAAGGTGCTTGAGGCCGGGGACACCTTGTATGCCGAAGGTGCTTCCGCGGGGGTGGACCTCGAGGCAATCCGCGAACTGTCCCTGCTGACCACCAAGCCGTTCATCTATGTCTTCAACCTCGACGAAGACCAGCTGAGCGACGACTCGCTCAAGTCGACGCTGTCCGCGTTGGTCGCCCCCGCCGATGCGATCTATCTCGACGCCAAACTCGAGATGGATCTTGCGGAGCTCGAGCCCGAGGACGCGGCCGAGCTGCTGGACTCCGTGGGCGTTGCGGAGACCGGCATGAATCAGCTTGCGAGAGTCGGTTTTTCGACTCTCGGGCTGCAGACCTACTTGACCGCCGGACCCAAGGAGACTCGAGCCTGGACGATTCACAAGGGCTGGACGGCTCCTCAGGCCGCCGGCGTCATCCACACCGACTTCCAGCGGGGTTTCATCAAGGCCGAGATCGTCTCCTTTGATGACCTCGTCGCGGCCGGATCCTTGGCTGCGGCGAAGGCAGCCGGCAAGGTGCGAATTGAAGGTAAGGACTACCTCATGGCCGACGGCGACGTGGTGGAGTTTCGCTTCCAAGTAACGTCAGCTCAGAAGAAGGCGTAGCACCTGGCGCTCCCGCGGGAATTCTGAACGTCTGGACCTTCCCGGAGGCGATGTTGTCGTGTGGGCCGAAGCTGACAACCGGGCAGCTGCGAGCGATCTCTCCTGAGCTGCTTGAGGCCGCGTCCTGCGTTGATGACGAACGTGACCCGCATGTTTACGGTTCGTTGGCAGCGATGGGCATCTGAAGATCTGACCTGCACATACGTCTTGGAGACCCTTGGCCGGTGATGGTCGCAGGCGACTCTGCCAGGGACTCTTCAAGGACTCGGGTCGTCCCCGAACCGGAGGCACCCCCCCGATTCGCCTACGCCCTTGGGGTTGCCGCAGACTGCAGACATGACCTCCACAACCTGTCCAAGCTGGTGCCACACCAAGCATCCCGAGGGGGAGACCGGACCGACCCTCCACTATGGGCCGCACTGGCCACCTCTGCGAGGTGAAGAAGGTTTCTCGGCCGACGTCGCTGCTGTGCAGAACGAGGATGGCGACGTCGGCGTGTGGCTGTCTGCTGACCATGAGGAATACCTGACAACGAGGCACGCACGATCGGTCGCTCGCGCGTTGCTGGCGGCTGCGGACTGGGTGGACGACAACGCCCGCGTCTGAATGCGTGAACCGCGGACGGCCAACAGCGAACTTCTGAACTGCTAGAGCTCGGGACTACGAATACAAGGTTTTCCCTGCAGACATTTCGCGGAAGCGCACACCGCGATCACGCAATGTCGCTTGCCAGCGTGATGGGACCACCGCATTGTCAGGAGTGTGGCCAGTGCGTGTGGCCAGTGCGTGTTTGGCAGCTCATGGTCCGGCTCGTCCTTGGCCCTCCTACGATCCAGCCTGATGCCGCTCTGGGTCATGGGCCGGTGGCACGAGCTTTTGGGCGGCGTTGGCGTCCGGTTATGAGTGCTCCAAACTGGGCAGGCGGGTGGTCTTTGGTTTCGTAGGCTGCACATGTTCAGCAGGACCAGATACTGATCCAGGTGAACAACCCGTGTGCCGAACCCTGTGATGGTTTGACGCACCCGTTGTATGTACGTGGAGTTCGGCTTCAACGTGTAGAGGCCAAATCGCTCCAGGTCACAGGCGGTTAGCCTCCAGGGTCTTTGGCGCCTAAGAGGCGTCGCGCATGTGGCGGCAGGTCACGCGCCCAGCGGTCAGGTCTTCAAAGAAGCGGAGCGACGGGGTCCACCAGACCGACACCAAAGCCCCACCGGACGACTGGATCAACAGCCGGCTGTCTGTTATGTAGACCTTCGACCATTTCGCGCCCGACCAGCCGGCGCCAGTGTCCTGGCGAAACCAGCAGCAAACGTCACGTCGGACTCTCTCCCCCGCCTGCAGGCTGTGTCCGTGGAACGTCGGATGGAGGTGCCCGCCATGCTGTGGGGTCGCTGTACTCGTCCTCGAGGTTGCGGGCATCGCGGAACGCTGCATTCCTTTCAGCGGCACGCATCCGATGCAGTGCCCGCCTTTCTATGCCGAAGGCCATGGTCGCTACGACCTACTTGTACCGTCGCCCATCTCAGCCTTGCGCCGAGACCGCGCCGTGCCTCGGCAGGGCGAGACGGACCGCACCATGGATCACCGGGAACTGCACGATGATTCCCAATGGTGCGACAAAGAAAACTCCTGACGACATGTCAGCCTCCCTCTCCTGCCCGCAGAGTAGCCAACATCGGAGCGCAGTGACTCATCCAACCGATGTGGGCGCCACCCCCTTGGGGCAAGGGGCATGCGATCCGGGGCTATTGGTTTGATCAGGACAGCTCGACGTCCACACCGTGTGAGACTGGGGAGTCGTGAAGTTCGATGTCGACGACATTCGTTCCTGGGGCCACATCGAACAGCATGAGGAAGCCGTTAACCGTGTTGCCAGGCTTGATCAACTGTACGAACTTAAGGGCCTCCTTGGTGCGCAGGATCGCGGAACTGGGCTCGAACATCTGGCCCTTGTCGCTCATCAGGATCTGAGACGAACAGTCAGGAGCTTGTTCCTTTTTGCCCATGTTGGTGACATTGACCAGCACGATCACGAACTCGCCATGCGCCGTCAACGTTTCGCCAACCTTGCCAGCCAGGGTCTTGCCGGGGTGCTCTACGCCGGTCACCACGAACTCAAACTCGCCGTCGCGGACTTTCGTACCAATGCCGGGTGTCGCCGCCTTCACTTGGGGAGCGTTCGTGACGGTCACCTGCGAGCCGCTCTTGGCGGTGTGAGAGGTCCTCATGTCGGCTCGGCTGTTGGCACCCCAGACGATCACCACCAAGAAGATGACAGCTAGTGACAGAATGAAACGCTTCTTCTTGAACCAGGGGCGGGTTGCCTTGCGATGCGCCTTCTCTGCGTTGGCCTGCTCCCGGACGCCTTTCGAGGAGGTGAACTCGGGGGTTGGTGTGGTCCGTTGATCTGGCATTCCTACTCCGTCCCTAGCGAAGCGCCGGCAGGTGCCGGTGCCCCACCAAGACCAGAGGTACACCCGTTGTAAGGCAAGACGAACTCTCTTGTCTCGTGAGGTGAGTCACACACGTCTTGGCGCTGAGGGCGCACCGTAGACCCGTCCGGGAAGGACACCGCAGTCTTGGGTGGGCTGTCTGAAGATGAGCGGTGTGCCCTGAACGCCGGATTGCCCGCGTCCCGTCGTGCCGATCCCGTTGCGCCCGGTCTTGGACGGATTCGCTGGACCTGGTCCGGGGGCGGCAGAGGGCCATGGACGGTGATGCGCCGTCGGCCATTGCTGCAGTGCGCTGCATCGTGGCCCGGTGTCGTCTGCTTGGCTTGGAGGGTCCGGTCCTGCCGGCGTTGCTCCGCGGCCGAGCACCCTGGTGGACCCGCCGAGGGAGTAACCAAACTCGCCGCTCAGTGGGGTGCCTCGGGTGTAGCTTCGGAGTTGCCGCGTCCCCCCAGACCCTGGCGGCGTCGGCTTTTCCACTTGCCGCTCCCGACCCTCGGTGGCCCGTGTCCTTCGATCAAGGACCACCGAATCGAGTTCGCCATGATGCAACGGCCTCTCAACAAAGGCATCACGCTAGCGCAGCACTCCCCGTGGGTCTGGCACGTCAGCCTTGATGGCAAGCACGCAGGGACGGTCAGTGGCGACCGCGTGGTCGGTTTCACCGCCAGGGACATCCACTACAACTCCATCGGTCGGGGCTACGTCAGCGCCGAGGCGGCGATGCAAGCCTGGGTCCCTGTGACGGACAGCCATCGTTGAAAGTGCCTCAACGCCAGACCCGGTGCAACCCCCTCGGTACACCAGGCATCAACAACTGAGGTTCTGGCCCTGATGACCTTCGGGTAGGGGTAACTGATCGAGGCGGTCACTGCCATGCAAAAGCCGGTGCAACGGACGTTGCAGGAGTTGCGCGATGAGCTCGACTGGACGCGGTCGGCCTGGGATGCCGCGAATCTGGATGGCGTCCTTGCCGGCGGCCAACCCCCGGCGTTGGGTGAGCGCGCGTCCCGTCACCAGATGGTCGCGCAAGAGTTGTTGCGGCGCCCGAGCAACTGCTGACCTCCACCGAGCGTGATGGCGGCTGACCGGGTTTGGGGCCGTGCACCTAAGCACCGAGTCAGTATTGGGCATGATGAGAGTCACAAAGCAGGCGGGGGCTACGCAGGTCGTAACGGCAGTAAAGTACCCCGGTGAATGGGAGCAGGGGTGTACTCGGGTGCCGACTTCACCTTCTTCCGCTGAAGCCTGACTCTGGTCTGGATCGCGGCCGGGGTTGCTCTAGCTGTCTCAGACGCGCATGTGCTCTTAGTGCTCCAAGACGCTTCTGCCGATGGAGCAGACCGCCATTTGGCACTCGAAACAGCAAGTCTGAGCCCGATTGACACCCGATTCCGCTGGCCATCATCATCATCATGGGGGGACGTCTGGAGCAATCTATCCGGTTGGTATCCGTAACCTGATGGTCAGCAGAGGTACTGGGATGGCCAGCACTGGACCAGGGATTTCGCACTCAGTGCTGCGACCCCGGTGACGACGCCAGCCCTGGCGGCGAACTGGTTCGTCCATGGCCCGAGAACCCGCGCCCG
>Ga0209540_10003774_pt1 | contig 10203 bp, 8 predicted proteins | sample BarGraIncu01121A_FD_184501 | JGI IMG/M metagenome (GOLD analysis project Ga0209540, IMG submission 184501) | Arctic peat soil microbial communities from Barrow, Alaska - Barrow Graham LP Incubations 011-21A (SPAdes) (version 2) | ecosystem: Environmental > Terrestrial > Soil > Wetlands > Peat... | reverse complement strand
CGGTCCACTTCTTTGGGGCTCATCGTTAGCAGGTCCATTTCTATGTCCCTTTCACAGGGGACATTTTAACTTTGGTAGAAAGGGACATTACCACTTTGGGCTTACAACAATGTCAAGACAATTGACAATCCTTCTTTTTTTTGTTAAACTGGGGGTATAGTTGTCTGACAACCGTTTCCACTTTTTCCCAAAAAAATGACCTCTTTATTAATTACGAACGCCACAATTCTGGTCACCATGGACGACCACCAGCGGGAAATTCCCGAGGGTGGCCTTTTTATTCGTAATGGAATTATCGAGCAGGTCGGGTCTTCTGCTGACCTGCCGCAAACCGCCGACGAAGTAATCGACCTGTCCGGTCACCTGGTTCTACCTGGACTGATCAACACCCACCATCACTTTTTTCAGACGCTGACTCGTGCCGTCCCGGCTGCGCAGGATGCCAACCTGTTCAACTGGCTTAAAACGCTTTATCCCATCTGGGCCCGCATGAACCCGAATGATATCTATATCTCCACCCAGACCGCCCTGGCTGAATTGGCTTTCTCGGGCTGCACCACCGCATCCGATCACCTGTACCTTTTCCCCAATGGTTCACGTCTTGATGATGAGATAGTTGCCGCCAAGGAAATTGGCCTGCGCATCCAGGCTGCGCGTGGCTCGATGAGTCTGGGCGAATCCAAAGGCGGTCTTCCACCAGATTCAGTTGTCGACACGGAGGAGAATATCCTGCGTGACAGCCAGCGGTTGATCGAAACATACCACGACCCGGAACCAGGTGCGCATGTGCAAATTGTTCTGGCACCCTGCTCACCCTTCTCGGTGACCGGTGAATTGATGAAACAATCGGCAAAACTCGCCCGCGAATACGGTGTCCATCTCCACACGCACCTGGCCGAAACAGAAGACGAGGAAACCTTCTGCCTGCAAAAATTCGGTTTCAGGCCGGTGTCCTATATGCAGTCGGTGGACTGGGTTGGCCAGGATGTCTGGTTCGCCCATGCGGTGCATGTAAACAAAGAAGAAGTTAATACCTTTGCTAGATTCGGCTGCGGTGTGGCCCACTGTCCATCTTCAAATATGCGGCTGGCCTCCGGAATTGCCCCGGTCAGGGAATACCTGGCTGCAGGTGTCAAGGTTGGCCTGGGTGTGGATGGTTCAGCATCCAATGACAGCTCACACATGCTGGCAGAAGTCCGCCAGGCGATGTTATTATCCAGGCTGCGCGAAGGGATCAGCGGATTCTCTCTATCGAACGACCCGTCCCGCAGGCTGATTACCGCACGAGAAGCCCTGCGGCTGGCAACACGCGGTGGAGCGGCAGTATTGGGGCGATCGGATATCGGCTCCCTCGAACCGGGCAAATGTGCCGACTTATTTGCCATCAACCTCAATCGACTGGACTATGCAGGCGGGCTACATGACCCAGTCTCCGCCGCAGTATTTTGCCAGCCGGTTAAAGCTGATTACACCATCGTGGGTGGCAAACCAGTTGTAAAGCAGGGTCAACTGGTCACGGTTGACGAGCAAAAACTTATCGAAAAGCATAATAAAGCTGCAAAACGGCTTTTAAGTTAAAGGTTATGGCGGAGAAACAATGCCTGCAACTTCCCCAAAAAACCTGATCGATGTAGCAATGGGTCGCAAGCCTGCCGACCTGGTGATCCGCAAAGGAACCTGGGTCTGTGTGCAATCTGGCGAATTTGTGCCTGATACCGATATAGCGATCAAGGATGGTCGCATCGCCTATGTTGGTCCGGACGCCTCTCATACCATTACCAAAAATACACGAGTACTTGAAGCTGAAGGTAAATACCTGGTGCCAGGCCTGCTCGACGGCCACATGCATGTTGAATCGGGGATGCTGACCGTCACCGAATTTGTGCGGGCTGTCCTGCCCCGCGGCACCACAGGTATGTTCATTGACCCGCATGAGATCGCCAATGTCTTTGGGCTGAAAGGCGTTAAACTCATGGCTAATGAAGCAGCCCGGCAGCCGATCCATATCTGGTTGCAGATCCCGTCCTGCGTACCTTCCGCCCCAGAACTTGAGACAGCCGGCGCGGAAATTACGAGCGGTGATGTGGCTACGGCAATGCAATGGGACAATGTCATCGGCCTGGGCGAGATGATGAATTACAGGGGAGTTGCATCGGCCGCCCCTCAAGTTCTGGCGGAAATGGAGACGACGCGCGACGCCGGGAAAGTCATCGGTGGTCATTACGCCTCAGCGGACCTCGGTCCAGCTTTCCATGCCTATGCCGCCGGCGGTATCGAAGACGACCACGAGGGTACCCGACTTGAAGACGCAGTGGCTCGTGCCCGTCAGGGAATGCGAGTGATGCTGCGCTATGGATCAGCCTGGCAGGATGTGGCCGCCCAGGTGGCCGCCATCACCAAGCTCGGTCTCGCTTCGAACCGTTTTATCCTCTGCACCGACGATTCCAATGCCGGAACACTGGTCAACGAAGGTCACATGGACCGTGTCGTCCGCCACGCGGTTGCCAAGGGGCTGTCACCGATGACCGCACTCCAGATGTCAACCATCAACACCGCTGAGTATTTTGGTGTCAGCCGTGAGGTGGGCATGATCGCTCCCGGTCGCTGGGCTGATATCCTGCTGGTGAATGACCTGAGAAAATTCCAGGTCGAAATGGTGCTGGTTCGAGGACAGGTCGCTGCTGATAAAGGCAAACTGCTGATCAATCTGCCAGAGGTTGAATATCCTGGCTGGGCTACTCGGTCCGTCCATCTCAAGCGCCCGCTTTCGGTGGTTGATTTTATGCTAAAGGTGAACGGCAAGCTGGCGGGTGCAAAAAATGTTAAAGTGAATGTCATTGGCATCCTTGAAAATAAAGCAGCAACAAAGCATCTCCAGATGGATGTACCGGTCAAAGACGGAGAAATACAAATTGCTGCAGGGCTGGCCAAAGTGGCGCTTATAGAGCGCCATCACAAGACCGGCGCCATCCAGCTTGGCCTGGTCAGTGGATTTGGCCTGACCGAACCATGTGCGATTGCCTCTACAGTTGCCCATGATTGTCACCATATGCTGGTTGTAGGCACCAGCGATAAGGATATGGCTCTAGCTGCCAACAAACTGGCTGAAGTGGGTGGCGGGCAGGTGGTGGTACTGAAAGGCAAAGTCATTGCCCTGATCGAATTGGCTATCGGCGGGTTAATGTCGACCGAGAAGGCGGAAAAGGTCGCCGCTAAAGCCACCAAAATTGTGGACGCTTTCCGTTCCTGCGGCTGCAAACTCAATAGCCCCAATATGACGATGAGCCTGCTGGCACTGGTGGTTATCCCTGAAATACGCATCTCAGACAAGGGTCTGGTGGATGTTGAACGCTTCATGTTCATACCGTTCGTTGTAGGCCCAGCGGGGCAGGAGCAGTTATGAGTCGTTATCCTTTCCATCGGTTGCAAAGTGAACTGGCGGAGATGATCAATTCCCTTCCAGCCGAGAGCCGTCTATTATCGGAGCCATACCTGGCAAAAAAAATGGGCGTCTCGCGCGCCACATTACGGGAAGCAATGCGCTCGTTTGAAGGACAGGGATTGATCCGCCGCCGCCAGGGTGTGGGAACATTCGTTGTCGCCAAAGTTCCGGTGATCGACACCGGTCTGGAAATCCTGGAAAGCATTGAGACCCTGGCCCTGCGATCCGGCCTGTCGGTCAGCATAGGCGAGCTGCAGGTCCAGGAAGTGCTCGCAGACGAAGATCATGCTGCCCTGCTAAATGTCCCGGCTGGTACAAAACTAACCCGTGTATTGCGTGTCATCTACACCAACAACCGGCCGATCGCCTTCCTCCTTGATACGCTTCCACTGGATATCCTGGCTGCATCCGAAATTCAAACCGGATTTACTGGATCCGTGCTGGACCTGTTATTGCGCCGAGGAAAGCCCAAGCTAACCCAGTCCCGGACCGAAATAAACGCCATAGGAGCCACCTCTGAGGTGGCACGCGCCCTGCAGTTACAGCGCGATGACGTCCTGCTCCACTTCGCTGCCCAGCTTTATTCAGAGACTGGCCGCGTTGTGGATTATTCGATCAGTTATTTCCTGCCCGGTTATTTCCGCTTCCATGTTGTGAGACGGGTGGGTTAACCGTGTCACGTGAGAAAAAATCACATGCGATCATATACTTTACCCGGAGGTAAAAATGCGTAGTTTTGCTGGTCGGGACATCCTGTCCCTCAAAGATTTCGAACGACAAGAATTCTTCCATGTCTTCGATGTGGCTGCGGAGTTGGAACCAATTGCAGTCAGCCGACGCAACAGCGACCTTCTTTCAGAAAAGACCCTGGTGACCGCGTTCTATCAGCCTTCCACCCGCACGCGCCTGGCTCACGAAGCCGCCATGCACCGATTGGGAGGGCATGTGACCGGTTTTGCGGATGCTAAAATGACCCGTGCCGGTGATTTCTATCAGGAGTCCATCAAGGATACCGTGAAGATGCTGGAGTTCTATGGCGATGTGATCGTGATGCGCCATTTCCAGCAGGGTGCACCGCATGAAGCAGCCAAATGGGCCTCCATCCCAATCATCAACGGCGGCGATGGCTGGGGTGAGCATCCGACCCAGATCCTGACCGACCTGTACACAGTGTTGAAGGAAAAAGGTACCATTGATGGTCTTAACTGGCTGGCAGTTGGCGATATGCGCATGCGCACGATGCACTCGCTCGGTTATGCCCTGAGCCAGTTTGACTGCCCAATCACCTTCGTCTCTCCGCCCGATATGTCCCTGACCGATGAATTCAAAGCCGAGCTTAAACAGTTCAGTGTTAATTTTCGTGAGGTTGAACATGTCGAGCAGGCGATCGCAGAGGCGGACGTCATCCTGGTCGAGCCAGTGGTGCAACCAGACTACACCAAGAGTCGCGATGAGCGTAAGGGTGATGTGGCCCTGACCCCTGCCAACTACCGAATTACCCGTGAACTGCTGGAGAAGAAAGCCAGATCAGACGCCATCCTGCTGCACTCGCTGCCGCGTATGGATGAGGTTCCGACCGATGTGGATATCACCCGCTGGTCACGCTACTGGCAGGAAGCCTTCAACGGCGTCGTCGTGCGCATGGCACTTCTGGCATTGGTCCTGGGCAAAATGGAATAAATCTTGTTCAGGGGGTTTACCCTGGCATGCCCCCTACCAGAAATTTTGGAGATATCAATATGCAAACCTTTTTACATGGTCGGGACCTGATCGGTGACCTGGATTTCACCAGGGAAGAAGTCGAAACTGTTCTCGATGTGGCTTTTGACCTGAAGCGCAAGCGCGCCCTGAATGAGCCACACCCCTACCTGCGTGATAAAGTGCTGGCGATGTTGTTCTTCTTCTCATCCACCCGCACGCGTGGCTCGTTTGAGGCCGGCATGGCCCAGTTGGGCGGACATGGTGCATTCATCGAGAGCAAGTCCACGCAGATCTCCCACGGCGATACACCCAAGGAGATCGGCGAGATCTTTGGGCGCTATTATGATGGCATTGCCATCCGTCATGTGGACTGGGGTGTCGGGAATGGCTATCTCAACGCGGTTGCCAAGGCTTCGCGCGTACCGGTACTCAACATGCAGTGCGATATCTACCACCCATTCCAATGTCTGGCTGACCTGATGACCATTGTTGAGAAAAAAGGCCGTGACCTGCGCCATAAGAAGATGGTGGTCTCATGGGCCTATGCGGCTTCTTACCAGAAACCAATGTCGGTCCCCCAGAGCCTTGTCCTGCAGATGCCACGGTTCGGGCTGGATGTAGTCCTTGCTCATCCACCGGAATTCAAATTGATGCCTGAAATCATGGAACGAGCCAGGGAGCAAGCAAGAAAATTCGGTGCTGGTTTTGAAGTGACCGATGACATGGAAGCGGCATTCAAGGATGCTGATATTGTCTACGCGAAGTCCTGGGGTGCCATGGTCCATACTCCAGACCCGGATGAGGGCGCAAAAATCATCCAGAAGTACCCGCACTGGATCACCGATGAGCGCAAGATGGCTCTCGCCAAACCGGATGCCATTTACATGCACCCGCTGCCCGCCGATCGTAATATCGAAGTCACCGACGGTGTCATGGACGGGCCGCAATCCGTGGTGTATGATGAGGCTGAGAACCGCATGCACGTCCAGAAAGCTGTCATGGCCCTTACGCTGGGTTAGGAGGAAGTATCCATGAGTAAAAAAGTCGCTGTCGTTGCAATTGGTGGCAATTCGCTGATCAAAGATAAAAACCACCAGACAGTCGAAGACCAGTATCAGGCCTCTGCAGAGACTGCGCACCGTATTGCTGACCTGATCGAAGCGGGCTGGGATGTGGCAATCGGTCACGGTAATGGGCCGCAGGTCGGGTTCATCCTGCGACGGTCGGAAATCGCGGCAAAAATAGAAGGCATGCACGAGATCCCACTGGATGTCTGCGGCGCCGACAGCCAGGGTGCGATCGGTTATGCCCTGCAGCAGTGCCTGCAAAATGAGTTTTTTCATCGCGGCATAAAAAAGAATGTTGCCACCGTCATTACCCAGACCCTTGTGGATAAGAACGACCCGGCCTTCAAGAAACCATCCAAACCTATCGGCGGTTTCATGGATGAAGTCGAAGCCAGGCGGCGTGAACACGAGATGGGCTGGACGGTGGTGGAAGACGCCGGTCGAGGCTGGCGACGCGTCGTTGCGTCACCGGACCCGAAGGAGATCGTCGAATTCGAGTCGATCAAGACCCTGATCGACGCAGGCGTAGTAGTCATCTCCACCGGCGGCGGTGGAATCCCGGTCGTCGACAAAGGTACCGGCGAATACATGGGCGTGGCGGCAGTGATCGACAAGGATTTTGGCAGCAGCCTGCTGGCCCAGAACCTGGGAGCCGACCTGTTCTTGATCTCCACCGCGGTTGAAAAGGTCGCCATCAACTTTGGCAAGCCGGACCAGAAATGGATTGACCGTATGACCATCGTTGAGGCAAAGAAATACCTGGCGGATGGTACACATTTTGCCAAAGGTTCCATGGCACCCAAGATCGAAGCGATCATCCGCTTCCTGGAGCATGGCGGTAGGCAGGCACTGATCACAAATCCAGAGAATATCGGCCGCGCTCTTAAAGGGGAGACTGGCACCTGGATCGTACCGTAATTTTTTAAGATTGGCGACCGTGTTAGAATCAAAGATGTTTAGACAACCTTACATTCAGGAAACTTCGGGAAGGAGGTGGTTGGAGGGGTTATTTATCGCTAGATCTCCGTTAAGTGATAAATCCATATTCCAGTAAGTTCATAAATAATACTCTAGGAGGAGTATTCTATGCGCAAAAATGTAATGTATGTCGCTTTACTGGCAGTGGCAGTTATGCTGGTGCTTTCCGCCTGCGGACCTGCTGCAACGCCTACGGTTGCACCCGCAACCGAAGTTCCGACCATGGTTCCCCCAACCGCTGCCCCCACAAGCGTTCCGACCATGGCTCCCCCGACCGCTACCCCGCAGCCCTTTGTTTTTGGTATGCTCCTGGTCGGTGCCAAGAATGACAATGGCTTTAGCCAGGCCACCTATGATGGCGGCCTGTATGTTGAGAAAATGATCTCCGGCTCAAAGATGCTTTATCTCGAAAATGTTTATTCCGGCTCCCCCTCCTATCCAGGACAGACCGCCTCGCAGCTGGCTGACCAGCTGGTTTCGCAGGGCGCCAAGTTGATCTTCTTCAACTCAGATGACATGAAGGATGAGGCGCTTAAATTTGCGAATGCAAATCCCAAGATCAACGTCATCGGTGTCTCGGACGACTGGACCTGGAAGGATGGCAAGAATTACACGGCATCAGCCAACCAGGTCGATATCATGGGCCGCATGGAATACATGAAAATGATCGCGGGCTGCGCCGCGGCTCTGACCACCCAGACCGGCAAGATCGGGTTCCTTGGTCCATTGATCAATGATGAGACCCGCCGCCTGGCCTCCTCGGCCTTCCTGGGCGCCAAATACTGCTGGACCAATGTCCTGGGTAAAGATGCTGCCAAACTGACCTTCACGGTCACCTGGATCGGCTTCTGGTTCAATATCCCGGGTTTCACCTCCGACCCCACCCAGGTTGCCGACAATTTCTTCCACACCGGCTATGACGTGGTTATCTCCGGCATTGACACCACCGAAGCGCTGGTCGAGGCTGAGAAGGCCCACCAGGCTGGCAGTTCGGTCTGGGCACTGGCCTACGACTACACGAGCAACTGCAACGTGGACCCGGATATCTGCCTGGGCGTCCCATACTTCAACTGGGGTCCCGCTTTTGCAGCCACCGTTAAAACCGCTGTGGATGGTACCTGGACTTCGAACTTCCAGTGGAACGCTCCGGATTGGACCAACATCAACAACCCCGATACCAGTGCTGTTGGCTTCAACAAGGGAGCTGGCTTGAGCGCGGACAACGCCACCAAGCTGGATGCCTTCATTGCACAGCTGGCAGGCGGCCTTAACCTGTGGACCGGTCCCATTAACCTGCAGGATAAGACAGCTTACCTGACTGTCGGTACGGTTGCCACCGACCAGCAGATCTGGTACCTGCCGCAACTGCTCGAGGGTATGCAGGGCGATAGTGTAGCCAAGTAATCCTTATAAGCAATGGGGGGAAGGTCATCCTTCCCCCCATTCCCTTATTATCCCCCCTTAATTATTATTTCCTGCTAGACAGGAAAAAAACTATGAAAGTTGAACTCAAGGACATAAACAAGACCTTTGGTGCGGTCCATGCCAATGTGGGTATCAATTTGACTATACCGGCCGGGACCATCCAGGGAATACTGGGGGAGAACGGTGCTGGAAAAAGCACCCTGATGAAGGTATTATCCGGCTTTATTCGGGCTGATCAGGGGGAAATCCTCCTGGATGGACGCCCGGTCATTATTCATTCACCTGCAGATGCCATCCGGCAGGGCGTGGGCATGCTTCACCAGGACCCGCTGGACTTTCCGCCAATGCGCCTCATCGACAACTTCATTCTTGGCCGGCAAGGCGGCCTGCTGACAGGGCAGGTTGAAGCCCGCAGGGAGTTCAAAAAACTGGCGGAACAGTTTTCCTTCTCCCTTGATCCGGATGCCTTTGTCGATTCCCTGACCGTCGGCGAACGGCAGCAGCTGGAGATCCTCCGCTTGATCTGGCTGGGAGCCAGGGTATTAATATTCGACGAACCTACCACCGGCATCAGTGCTGCGCAGAAGGAAAAACTGTTCGCTGCCCTGCGTCTGCTTGCCGAACAGGGTAAGGCGGTATTATTCGTGTCCCATAAGTTGGATGATGTACAGGGACTATGCACTCGCGTGGCCGTCCTTCGCCAGGGACATCTGGTTGGTGAAACTCAGGCACCTTATACTACCAAACAACTGGTTGAGATGATGTTTGGGAAACCCATATCGGTCGGAGCACGCAACCCGTGTGCTACAGGTGACACGATCCTCAGCCTGCACAATCTGTCCGTTGAAGATTACCGTCTCAAAGTCCGGGACATTACGCTGGAATTATGCTGCGGGGAGGTCATTGGTGTGGCTGGAATGGAAGGGAGCGGTCAGGGACTGTTCCTGCGCGCCATCGCCGGTATGGTCAGGACGGTGGGTGGAAAGATCATCATCAATGGCCGCGACCTGACTGGAAATTCCTACCATAGCTTCAAGAAGCAGGGTGTGGCCTTTCTGCCGGCCGCACGGCTGGAGGAGGGATTGGTACCCGGGCTGACCCTCACCGACCATTTCATCCTGGCCGAGGAAGCCAAAGGTTTCTTCATCAATTGGGAAAAGGGGCGCCAGTTGGCCCTGAGACGCATCAAGGATTTCAATGTGCGCGGCACGCCGGAGAATACGGTCGAGTCGCTCTCAGGTGGCAACCAGCAACGAGCCTTGCTGGCCCTCCTGCGGGATCCGCTGACCCTGTTGATGCTGGAACACCCGACGCGTGGCCTGGATATCGAGTCCACGATCTACATCTGGAGCAAGCTCAAGGAACGCTGCCAGAAAGGAACCTCGATCCTGTTCGTGTCATCCGACCTGGAAGAGATCCTGCAGTACAGCGATCGCGTGCTGGTCTTTTTCAGCGGCAAGGTAACCCCCCCACTGGACGCTGCCACCCTGACCATTGAAAAACTCGGGGAACTGATCGGCGGCAGCGGATGGACGGATTTAACTTCGAGGAAGAGCGCATGAAAAAGAATACCTGGATCAACATTGGTTT
>Ga0209540_10003770_pt1 | contig 10209 bp, 8 predicted proteins | sample BarGraIncu01121A_FD_184501 | JGI IMG/M metagenome (GOLD analysis project Ga0209540, IMG submission 184501) | Arctic peat soil microbial communities from Barrow, Alaska - Barrow Graham LP Incubations 011-21A (SPAdes) (version 2) | ecosystem: Environmental > Terrestrial > Soil > Wetlands > Peat... | reverse complement strand
AGAGCGCCTGACGGCTGATCCCAGCAGCGCGCGCCACGACCGCGGGCCGATAGCCCACGGCGATCAACTCACGAGAGCGAGCGACGCGCCGTCTCACTCCCACTCCCTCAAGAGTTTTCCCGCGTCTCCAACTCGTAGGTCTTCCTACCAAGCGCCCGCTCGAGCTCCGCGACCTTGCGCCTGAGCCCGAGCTCGCCCTGCCGGTTCTCCTTGCCGGCCAGCGCGGCCCTGCCGCCCTCAAGCAGCTTGTCCCGCCAGCCGTAGAAGAGCGCCTCCGAGATCCCATGCACCCGGCAGACCTCACGCGCCGTCCGGTCACTGCGCAGCCCCGCCAGCACGATCTCCAGCTTCTGCTGCGCCGTCCACTTCCGGCATTTCGCTTGCTCGCTCAACCCTCGCTCCTTCTTGGCCGAGCGGCCCATCTTGAGCCCGGCGCCGGACGGCCTCTACGGGGCTACGCCCCTCCGAGTCGTCCGACAAACCTCGCTCAGCTACATGTCAACGCCGGAACGGGTGCAGACCAAGGGCCTCAAGAACGCGACCGACCAGATGCTCGGCTGCCCCCCCCCTGGCAGAGATGCACGGCGTGAGGCGCTCAGCCACTGCCCGAGGGACACGAGGCGATTGCCGCCGAGACCGCTACCGAAGGGTCGCGCGGATGCCGTAGGCAGCGCGCGCCGGCGCATCGCGCAGGCCTCTCTGGCCAGTCAAGACATCCCCTGGGCTGCCGATAAGGATGTCGTGCCGCGCATTTTGCTCGCATCCGTCGTTGTAGGCCTCGTGCTCAGCATGTCAGTTGCTGCTCCACTGGCTGCAGAACACCATCACGCCACGTCCCAAGCACACCACCGAGGCATGTTTCTCGGAAGGGCAAACGATCACAAGCTGATAGTGTGCCGGCAAGCCTTGGCGTCTTCGGAGCGAGTGTCTCTCCGGCACCGGCCCCCGAAGCCGTGCGCCCAGGCGGTGCGGCGCGAGCGCAATCTCGGAGCGACGCCATCGCGAGTATCTGCTCGCGGAATCCAAGGCAGCCGAGTTGGATTCGCCACAAATCTTCGCTGGCGCAGCGAGCCGGAGATCCTTTCCGAGCTGCGGACCGTGTCGGCAGGCGGGGTCGGATGGATCCGCGAGGATTTTTCGTGGGCGCAGAACGAACCAGAGCGTGGTGTCTTCGACTGGACGAGGACGGACCGACTCATGGCTGCCGCTGCGCGCGCACGTATTCGTGTGCTCGCGATCATTGACTATTCCGCACCGTGGGCCTCTTCGGACCCGTCGGGTCACGGGGACGTGCTGTATCCGCCCAGCGACCCTCACGACTACGCCCGATACGCGGAAGCCGTGGTGACCCGGTACGGGGACAAGGGCACCTTCTGGGCCGAGCGGCCGAACCTGCCCAAGGTGCCGCTTGGTGCGGTGGAGCTGTGGAACGAGCCGTACGGCCGCTGGGACTGGAAGCCCGATCCCGATCCTGCTCGCTATGCCCGTCTGGCACACCTCGCGGCCACCGCCGTGCATGCCGTCGACCCGGGTATGGTCGTCCTGGCATCGGGCGATCTCCTCCAGTGCCGTACTGACGGACGGATCGTCGGATGGGTCGACCATGTCCTCGCCGCAGATCCAGGCCTCGCCAAAGAGATTGACGGCTGGTCCGTTCATCCGTATCCGGACCCGCGCAACCTGGGACCCTATGACACGATCCACGACCGCCGATTCACTTTCAGCGTTGTACCGCTCGTCCGAGCTGTGACCATGGCCGCCGGTGCCGACCTGCCGATCTGGATCACCGAGATCGGTTGGAGCACGGCCCCACGGGTACCGGGCGCCGTCACGAACAAACAGCAGGCCGACTACATCACCGGAGCGGTGAGGCGCGCTCTCAATGACTGGGGCTCCTTCGTCCCCCGCATCTTCCTCTATACCTGGGATCACGCGAATGGCGTGGCCGGTGATCGAGAGGGCAACTACGGGCTGCTGCACAGCGACGGAACACCCAAGCCGGCCTGGGATGCTCTGAGGACGCTCATCCTCAGGCGCGTTTGAGGGCTCGGCGCCGTCGCCCAACGGTCGCGACCTTGAGCGTAAAAGCCGCGGCGGCGATGCGTCTCGCAATGGGCCCAGGCAGAAAAGCGATCACCAGAGCAGCGGCGCCGCGAAGCGACGGTCGTAGGCGTAGGCTTTGCGCCGCCCGAAGCCGCGCGTCTCTCGCGGCTCCGGCGCGCGCGAGGGCGACCGACCAGTACGCTTCGATGATCGCCAAGCGTCCTCGGAGCCTTATCCGGTCTAAATCCAGTCGTTCGTCTTCAAGGAAACGCCGGAAGCAGAAGCTAACCCCCTCGAACGAGGGCAGCGCGGCGACTTCCTGAACGGACTGCCCAGGGTGAATACGGATACGTGCAAGCCCCTCACTCACGTAGTAGGCGGCGAGGCCAGACTTCAGCGCGAGATACGTAACCCATAGATCCCATTGATAGTCGATCTCGTCCGGAAAATCCTCGAGGTCCAGCACGGATCGGCGCACGACGGCAGCCGAGCCGAGGATTATTGAGCGCGTCACCAGGCCCTCCTCGAAAAACGGCCGGTGGAGCCCGGGCGCGAGATCGGACCGCCCCCAGTTGCGAGCGCTGAGGTTCGTTTCCCTGATATCGACTTTCCCCGACTCGCTCATCTTGTACACGTCGCAGAACGCCACGGCGATCGAGTCGTCGCGCTCGAGAGCAGCCACGAGCGTTCGCAGAAAGCGCGGGTCCCACTCGTCGTCGTCATCGAGGTGAGCGATGTACTTGCCCCGCGCAGCTCGGTAGGCGGTTCGGTTGTTCGCCCCCCTTCCGACGTTCCTCGGCTGACAGTAGTAGCGGATCCGGGGGTCGTTTACCTGCTCGACAACCTCACGCGTGTCCAGGACGCCACAGTCGTCGTAGACGAGTATCTCGAGATCGTCGAAATCCTGCGCGACAACGCTGCCCAGGGCATTGCGAAGGTAGTGGGGACGGTCGAAGGTCGTAATGACCACCGATACGAGCGGACAATCGACTGTCTGTTCCGTCATGACCTTGTGACTCTCACGTTGACGTGGGATTCCCTGACCTTAGGTGGCTGGACGTACCGCGACTCTACGCCGACGCGCAACGTCGGCACCCACCACAAGTGCGCCAGTGGACTGAGCGAACAACCACGCCCAGCCGACGCCGGTGATCCCCATAGGGGGAAGCAGGATCCAGGAGGCAATGATGGCGAGGAGGGCGATGAGCCACGATAACCCCGATGCGGCGACCACCCTGTCCTGCACTCGCAGCACACTCTTGTAGATCGAAACCACCGCCTCGGGGAACGCTGTGATGACGAGGAGCGTGAGGAGGCTGCGGGCATGGTCACGATAGCCGGCGCCGAACGCACCGAGGACGTATCCGCCGGCTAGCACAACGGCAATGCACATCGGCACCAGGGCCGCGGCGATGAGCCGTGCGCTTGACCGGATCTTCCGCGGCATCGATGCCGGATCGTGCGCGCCCTCGGCGAATAGTGATCCTGAGGTTGAGTTGGCGAAGGTGAAGAAGAAGACGCCGACCCTCCAGGCGGCGTAGAAGTAGGCCGCATCGCGGGGTGTGAGCCGTACTGCCACGATCACCGGAAGCAGCAGTACCGGCACCATGCCTCCGAGGTTGTTCAGGTGGTGTTGTGCGAAGTACTTGAGAAGGCTGCGGGAGCGTGAGACAACGCCGGTGAAAACCAGCCGATAGTGCAGCCGACGCCTGAGTTGTACGAATTCTCCGACGCAGGCGAACACCTGCGCCCCCGCCCAGGTCAGGAGGATCCCTTCCGCGCCGACATTCACAATGAACGGCAGCGCCAAGAGTGGGATCTTCACAACCGAGAAGACCGTATTCCAGATCAGCGTCTTGTCGGCTTGCCGCTCCGCGATCCACGCGTAGTCGAGAAGCATGGAGACGACTGTCCCCACGGTGCCTGCCGTGAAGGCGACGATGTACACCGGGTTGGCGTAGTAGATCCCACTGTGGGGCGAAATGACGGCGAAGACGATCGCACCCAGAGGCCCCGCGACAACGCTGGCGAGCGTTCCAATCAGCAGTCCGGCGGTGAGGGTCGAAGACCAAGCGCCGGCGCCGCCGCTTCGCGGAAGTTGGTGGACAAACGTCGTGTAGATCCCAAGGTTGGCAATCGTGGCCGTCAGGAGCATCATCGATACGGCTGCCGCTGCCGATCCCATCGAACCTGCGGGATAGATTCGCGCTGCCATGATCCAATAGCCGTAACCGAGCAGCGAGTTGGAGATGCTCGTGCCTAATAGGAAGACGCTGTTGCGCACCAGCGTCGTCTTCCACGCGTCCGCAATCCACCTCGCCGCGCGAGCCATCATTGGTGACCCGGGAAGACGATGGTGAGGCGCCGGTATGGCTCTGGATCGTTCCTCCGATACACCACAATGCGTGCCGTTTCAGCAACACGGGTGTAGGGAAGTCGGATGGCCGTCGAGACCGACGCGCCGGAGCTGAGCCGGTAGGACCGGTCGATCAGCACGTGCCCGTCCACGTCGGCCCGGAGCCGATAGGAGACCGGTTCGTGTTCGTAACTCGTTAGCTGGAGGTACTCCCGATTGGAGGGGCCGTGCCATGCGCCGAGAACGGTGAAGCCGGGGCGCGGCTGATGGGCGGCGGAATCTGCGGATCGCGCCAGGGCAACGCCGGCGAGAACGGTCGCGGGCACCACGGCCGCAGCGACCGCCAGCCAGGGACCGATCGATGAGCGCGCCGATCGTCCGAGCGAACGGCGAACGGATCCGAACCGCCGACCCACGGCACCGATCGACGTCAGCAGGGCGCTGAGGGCCTCGATCGGATATGGCACGACGGCCGCAGCGGCCGCCAGCCAGCGACCGATCGACGCGCGCGCCGATCGTCGGGGCGAAGGGCGTACGGGTCCGAACGGCCGACGCACAACACCGATCGACGTCAGCAGGACGGTGAGGGCGGCAAGCTCGACTGCCCAGTTGGTGCGGCCCAACCCGCTCTCGAAACAGTTGAGCACCAGTCCCACGAGCGCGACAATGCTCAAGCTCAGTCCCACCGTGAGCGGCACATGCACGACGCCGAGCCGGCGGGACGGCTGCATTACCGCCAGCGCCGCATGACCCGGGAGGATGAGAACGAGGAGCAACCCGGCCGCGACGCGTGCGGGCGAGCCTTGGTGAAAGGTAAGCGCCAGTGCCGCTGCAGCAGCCGCAGCCGCGGCCGGCACAAGCATGCGCACTAGCCGCATCATGATCGCCGGCCCCCGGCCGGCGATCGCATGAGCGAGCGGCTCACGCGGTAAATCTTGATATCACCCGAGTCGTAGATGCACGAGAGCCCCGGGATGCGATCGAACTTCGCCAGTTCGGAGGGCAGCAGCCGCTCGTCGGGCTCGCCGGTACTGATGTAGCGCCCGTCGGCAGGGTAGCCGTGCCCGAGTCGCCGATCGACGACGAGGAACTCGATGCGGTCGCGGCGGAGCAGGTCGTACTGCACGCGCCCGAACGCCTCGCTGAAGTACAGGGGCCAGACCTCCGTTCCCCCGCCGCCCACGCCCATGGGCCGCTGGTCGCCAAGCGAGCCCATGATGATCGCCTGAGTACCGTCAGCAGCGATCGAGTGCCCGGGCCCGAACTTCTCGAGCAGCCACCGCGCCGCCAACACTCCCTGCGGATCGTAGGAACGGGGTCCCGCGCCCGGGAGGTACGAACCGGGCAGGCGGGCGGTGTGCGACCAGCCGACGTCCGCTCCTCCGCAGAAGATGAGAGTGAGCGTGGCGACCCCGGCGAAGCGCCAAATCCAGGCCGCTGAGCGCGACGCACGCGCCCGTGCCGTCAGCACCCAGAGAGCGATAACGAATCCCAAGGCCAGGAACACGTACTCGGAGGCACGATTGGCGGCCTCCTGCCCGGCCGGCGTGAGGCGGAGGGCCAGGCTGACTGGATAGAGGAGCGCCACCAGCGTGAGCACTACCGCAGCTGCATTATGCCGTTCCCGGCGCCACACGGCGCGCAGGCCCAAGGGCAGCGCAAGGAGCAGCAGGACAACGGCGGCGATCGCGGCGGCGCGCTCCGCCGGAGGACTCGAGTAGCCGCCAGCACGGCTTCCAAACAGCGTACGCGCATGTCCACGGCCGATCGCCCAATCGAACAGCTGAACGACGCCGTGTGTGGGGGACGACGTGAGGTATTGGACCGTCGCGGGAGCGACGCCCGCGAGCCAGGCCGCAGCCAGGAAGAGCGCCACCAGTGCGAGTGCGACTGATCCCGGTTGGCGGACCTCGCCCCGTCGGCGGCGAATGAGCCCACCCGTCAGGGCCCAGGCCACCAGGAACACTGCCAGGGCGTACGAGGCGACGTGGTGGGTCACCACGGCGGCTGCCGTCGCCAGCGCCGCGGCCAGCGGCAGTCGCGAGGACTCCCCCGCGTCGTCGCGTGGCCCGGCAACGGCAAGAATCGCAAGGAGGGCGAGTGGCAGGCCGACGGACTCGTATGAGAACTGTGCCCCCTCGAACAGGAAGTTCGGATTGGCCGCGTAGATGAGGACCGCAATCCCTCCGGCGCGCGCGGAGTCAGCCACTCGCTCGACAATCAGGAACACGGCCAGCACCGCGACGAGGCGAGCCGCGCCGACGATCACGATCCCCGCATGGAACGACGAGAGCCCCGACAGCTTCGCTAGGGCCTCGGTCATGATCTCAGAGCCTGGATAGCGAGCGCTGATGTCGTTGATGGGATTCGGGTGGAAGAGGTGGAGCGAGCGGGCAATGTCGTTCATCGTGCGGAGCCTGATGAGCTCGTCTCCGAAGGTGAACCCGTTCGGGCTGAGCAGGAGCTTGACCGCGTACAGCGCCATCCCGAGCAATACCACCGCCACGATCCGATCCTGGCGGCGCGCTTCCCGGCGCAGGAGCTGCGCGGCGATCGGCGCGAAGATGGTCACGAGGCCGAGCCAGAAGAGCGGCTCGGCACTCGCTCGGCCGTGGCGTGCCGCGTTGTCGGCTACTCCGACGACGAGCAACCCTATGCCGACGACGATCGAGAGGGCCGACCCCGACAGGATGCCTGGTGGAACATGCGATAAACAGGAGCCCGTCGGCGACAGGCCTGGCCGAGCTTCGCTCAGATGGGATTTAGCGGTTCCCACCGCTTCCCTGCCCGGTTGGGGGTCGGAGGAGTAGAGAAATGTGAATAAACGGCTCCACTGCGAGGGTCGTAGACGCGAATGCGAAGCTCCTATGCTCAGTGAGAAACGACTATTCTCTCGGTGCAGGCGAAACGTGGATCAACTGGATCGAAGATATATACACAGACAGCCGAGCGATGATCAACGTGGAACAGACTATCGCTACCACGTCTCACTGGCCGGGAGTCAGTGTCCTCGACCACCGTCAGCTGCCTCGGTGTCTCGGAAGGTCGCGCAAAATGCTGCGAGGATCCGCCGAACGGGAGAGCGCGAGCGCTTGCGGAGCGTGCGCGATCAGCATGTTCAAGCGCCTCCGCGGGTGCGCTGAATCAGTCCGAGCCCTCATGAGCGTCTCTGGCACCCCACCCTCCGAACGCGGCCTCACAGGCCGTGGTCTGCTGCAGTCGGAAGCTGAGTGGGATGCCCGCAATCGCGTCCTCGCAGAGAGCCTCGCGGGCCTCGTGCATAAGCATGCAACGCCCGTTACCGGTCGCGCGCTGGACGTCGGCTGTCAGTCCGGGGCACTCACCGACGCCCTAGCGCGGATTACGCCCTACGCCTGGTTGGGCGTCGACCCCGGGATCACAGCGGCTACGCGCTCGCCCGAGGGGACGCCGCTAGAGCCGGGATCAGCACGGAACCTTCCTGGCAGGGACGAATCCTATGACTGCCTCCTCTTCGCCAACGTCTATGAGCACATCGACCCGCAGGAGCGAATGGAGTCCCTCAGCGAGATGCGCCGCGTGCTCCGATCGGGCGGCGTGGTCGTGGGCCAGCTGCCGAACCCTTACTTCCCGATTGAGAGCCACAGCCGCCTTCCTTTCATGGGATGGCTGCCACGGTCGGTGCAGCACCGCTATTGGTGTCTCAGTCCGGTCCCCTGGGAGCATGATTTCTACGTAGTGACCGTTAAGCAACTGCAACGTACGGCGCGAGACGTCGGCTTTGAGACAGTGCTTGTGAGGAACTTCAACTACCCGCTCGAGGTGATCCCGCAATCCGTACGGCGGGTCGCCCACGTGCTCGAGCGGCCGATGCGGTGGGTACCCTGGGCATGGCAATTCGTGCTGCGCAGTCCCTAGAGCAGGAGCCGCGAGGCTCCGATCGTTCGCGCGGCCGAGTGCTCGTCCTCTGCTATCACGCCGTAAGCCCAACGTGGACTAGTCCCCTGGCGGTCGCCCCAGCGACGCTGGCGCGGCAGATCAGCCTGCTGATACGCCGCGGTTATCGCGGCACGACATTCGCCGAAGCCGTCCTCGACGCTCACCGCGAGCGGCGCTTCGCGGTGACCTTCGACGACGCGTATGCCTCTGTGTGGACGTATGGCCGGCCCATCCTGGAGAGGCAGGGTGTTCCGGCGACGATCTTCGTACCGACGTCATTCATCGAATCGCGCAGGCCGCTCGCACTGGCGGACAACGCCGCCTGGCTGGACACGCCCGAGGCCGATGAGCTCCAACCGATGACCTGGCAGCAGATGACAGCGTTGGCCGAAAGAGGGTGGGAGATCGCGTCACACGGCCACACGCACGTTCGGCTGACGACGCTCGCCGACGAGGATCTAAGACAGGAACTACGCACCTCACGCGAACGGCTAGCGAGGCATGTGGCCACGCCGCGAACGATCGCCTACCCGTTCGGGGATCATGACGGACGAGTGCGACACGCGGTGCGCGAGGCCGGGTTCGAGGCGGCCGCGGCGGCCCCAGCTCCCGGTGAGCCATATGCCGGAGGCATCTATAGCTGGCCCAGGGTGGGGGTGTACCGAGGGCCGTCGTCACAGCTGTTCCGTCTACGGACGCTCTCCGGCGTCCTCCGCGCCCGTGAGTCAGGCGCGTGGCGGAGGATGTACGAGACTAGGAGCCGTCGCGCCCGAGCCTAGATGCACCTGCCACAGAGCCGCCGGTAGATGGCGACGCTCCGCTCGGCCACCTCTCGCCATGACAGCGCCGCGTGTAGGGCAGGGGTGCGATCGTCGTCGGCCGCGGCAAGGATGGCGGCGGCGATGCGGTCGGGCTCGGCGTCCAGTGGCATCAGACGTATCCGCGCACCTCCGACGTGCGAGGCAAGTTCGCGATGGGCCGGGATGTCAGAGGCCACCACGCCGGCGCCGCTCACAGCCGCCTCCGCCAGCGTGATCCCGAAGGCTTCGCGCTCCGACATCGAGATCAGCACGTCGGCCGTGCGAAGCCAGCGGCGCACGTCCTCCTCGGGCAGATGGCCGGCGAAGGTCACCCGCGCGCTGAGCCCAAGCTCATCTGCGAGGCGCTCGAGGCGGTCCTTGGCCGGTCCGTCGCCGACCACCTGCAGTGCGAAGTCGACGGGCAGGGCCGAGAGCGCAGCGAGCGCCCGGTCGACCCCCTTGTAGTCCTCGAGCCGCCCGATCGAGAGGAGGATTCGCTCGGGCACCTCGAAGGGATCGGCCGCAACGATGGCGTCCGTCTCGATGCCGTTGCCGATGACCGTGATCCTGTCCTCGACCTCGGGGAAATTCCGAACAATCAGGGCCGCCTCGGCCGCCGACACTGCGATTACGGCGTCTGCCCGAGCAAAGAGGAGCCGTCCCAGCGGCCGGTAAGGATGGTGGAGAATACGAGCGACGCGCGAGTGACCAGTGCCGTGGTAGTGCGGCGTGAAAACGAGCGGGCGGTGGCCGGACAATGCCGCCATCAGGGCCGGCAGGCCGTGGTAGTTGTGAGCGTGAACGATGTCGTAGGGCGTGTCTGGCGCACGCAGGAAGCGCAGGAGCTCGCGGGACGCCGGAAACGCGCGGCTGCGAAGCGTCAGGGCGAACCGCCGGACCAGCACCCCCTCGATCCGTTCCAGCGGTGCGGCAGCCGTCAAGGGCTGCGGCACGAGGACCTCGGTTTCCCACCCCATCGCCGCCACCTCGGTCGCAAGGTGGCTGACGTGAGTCTCAACGCCGCCGACCTGAGGAGGGAAGTGCGACGTGACGTACGCGATCCGCGGCATCACCAGCCCCGTCACCAATTCC
>Ga0209540_10003769_pt1 | contig 10209 bp, 8 predicted proteins | sample BarGraIncu01121A_FD_184501 | JGI IMG/M metagenome (GOLD analysis project Ga0209540, IMG submission 184501) | Arctic peat soil microbial communities from Barrow, Alaska - Barrow Graham LP Incubations 011-21A (SPAdes) (version 2) | ecosystem: Environmental > Terrestrial > Soil > Wetlands > Peat... | reverse complement strand
CAAGCTGCTTTTTGGTGAAACGGGCTTTTACCTTTTTGTTTGCCTCAAAAACCTCGATTTCAACCGGCAAATGGGGTATCAGGCCGAATCTGGATGCAAGCTGTTTTGGCTTTCCGCTTCCCAGAGCTTTCAATTCTTCGGTTTCGACCTTGACAGGTATGCCGATATTGACCAGAAAAGCATCTTCTCCGAAAGCTTGAAGAAAACCCAGATATTTCTTACCGGCATCAGTTTTTACTGCAGGCGTCCCATACCTGGAAATAAGGAAATTCGCAGATATCTCTTCATCCTCACCTTCAAGGGAAAACTCGGCCCAGTTTTCCGAAGTAATGGAGATCTCAACCTTTACTTCAAGGTCTTTCAATTCGTTCTCAACAAGGGTTTTCAAAAGGTCAGTCATCCTTTCCCGGTTTTTCCCGTAAATATGCTGAAGGGTTACAACTTTGACCATATTTTCCTGCCTGTTATTCCGGACACCGTGCTGCCGAAATGGAATTCGGCTGGCGTTACAACTTTGATCATACTTTTCCTGCCTGTTATTCTCTGCCTCTTTTTGCCGGAAATTGGACAATTCCGGTTAACTTTTCAGGTAAGATTCCAGAAGCCTTTCACTTTCGTTCAGGGATGAGATAACAATTTCGCTAATAGGACTTTCTGCCCTTGCAATCTGGTTCTGGAGTTTTTTAATATCCCGGCTGTAAGGGCCGAGTTTTCGGGATATTGTGTCTCTGCTATCTCCCTGCTCCAATGAATCCCTGTGAATGCCTTCTATTTTACTTCTAAGGCTCTTTATTTTTTCAAGGATTTCAGCATTTAGAGGGTCAAGCTCTTTTGCCTTTTCAAGTTTTTCCTTTTCTTCCTTTTCTGCAGCTTTTTCCCCTTCGCCTTCTTCTGCAGCTTTTTCCTCTTTACCTTCTTCTGCAGCCTTCCTTTCAGACTCCTCTTTCTCCGCAGTTTCGATCAGAGGCTCCTGTGCGATCATATCCCTGAAATCTGTAAGGGCAGTTTCTACATCTCTTCCGTATTTAGTAAGTTCAACAAATTTTATCCGTCCCTCGAATGTGAATCTTATGAGTCTGCACTGTTCCATTTTCGAGAGGATCCTTGTTGTATGGGCAAAAGTTGAATCTATCTCTTTTGAAATAACGGAAGCGTAGGTCTTTCCCATCGAGCCTATAAATAGCAGCGCAAGAGTGGGTTTTTCCTGCAAAAATAACTTTTCTGCATTTTCATCGGACATAATATCACATTGAAATTTTTAGCGGATTAATTCCAGATTTGAGCTAAGGCCTTATTATTCTTTAATGGTTTATATATAACACTGGAGCAATCCTCAACCTTCAGGTCTCTATCGAATTTGTTCATCCCGAAAGAGCTCCGATTATTTCTTTTATTTCGGGAATTGGCGCATCAGTCCTGAACGAAGTTCCGCTGAAGTGAGCTCTGGAAGCTTCAAACCCATGGGCCTTAATGGCTTCGATTAGAGTCTCTATTCCGGTTGCAGAAGCCCCTAGTTCTTTACAGATTACATGCTGATCATAGAACATAGGAATATCGAGTTCGTCCCTACAGAAGGTGATTAATTTTTTTGCTTTATCTTTTGTATTTAGAGGATGTATTTCGAGTTCTGAAATAACTTCATCACAGAAGCCGGGTTCTCTGAAAGGCCCAAGCCACAGAGGGCCTGCAATTTGTGTGAGCGCCCCACATACTGGGCATTCCCTGTCAATGTGCACTGCAAGCCCGTATACAGGTCCCCTAAACCCGCATTTAGGACAATGAATACTGAAACCCATTGACTTCAGAGTTCTATTAACCTGTTTTGTTCCGGGAATAACTTCAAGGTAAGTGCGGACATAATGACGTGTCACATGAGAAAGCAGAGGCGACATCCCTTTTTCATGTTTAGCAAGTTCTCTGGCACAGGCTCCCAGAAGAACTCGCAAGCCCATCTCACTGTGATATTCCGTATTCAGAGGCACAGCAGCATATTTCCTGATCCCGGCATTCAGGTGAGCTCCGCATAAGGGAGCCGTATCTGTTGCCGTAACCGAGAGCATACCCCACACCGAGGCAGAAGCTGCATCCATGAAAGGTGAAGGAGTGCCAAAAGGATCAACATCGATGATATGGAACTTTTGTTCGTGAAGTAGCACATTTGCGTTCTTACGGGTAGCCAATGTCAGTTCCTCAAGCCCGTTAATTTTGATATTTTCCTTTATCAGTTCAAAAGCATCCGGACTCCAATCATTCATGGTCGCATGAATTCCCACTTCACCTGCGATCCGAAGTCCCCTGATCCCTGACGCGGAAAAGGCATCAACATAGCGAATTTTTTCCCTGAGGATCTCTTTTCTTGAAAGAAGCCTTTCAACAAATGCCGCCGTGGCTGCGACATTGATATCGCGGTTAAGTTCCATCTCAGGATTATAAAAAACCGCAGCTGCCGAGGGAGGAAAGGTTGCATTCGGAGGCGGTACCGGAACCGAAACCTTTGTTGTGCCTTCGACTATAGTTTTACAGATCATTTGAAGTTGCTATTCTTTGGGATCTTATTTTACAGTGATGGTTGTCTCCATTCTTGGATATTCTTTCATACTGAAACTGTAGCTTCCGGCCTTTGGCTTTCTGCTGAACCGCAACCAGACTCCTGATCGTGCATTTCTTCTCTTTCCGAACTCAGCAGCCTAACATTATAATTGACAGGACTACCTGGAGCAGGATTATTTTTTGTTACTTTTTATCTCCCCTATAATACTACTTACCCCCCTTATAACAAATCTTCCTGTCGTATTCTCAGTTATATATAAGCATTTATAAATAATAATGTTTTCATATAATAATCCTTTATATCTGAATTAATTTTGACTTTAGAAGCTTTGCCACGCCTGCTTCAAAAAGCCTATTTTTAGGAAAAATAGTTTGACTACGTGATATTTATTCTTAATTTAGGATATAGCTATCTCGACTGCTCTTGAAAAGACCAGGAAATCGATTTGGTTATTTTGAAGTAATATCAACAAACTGCTGAGGAATCATATAATTAAAAATAGAAAGATAATAGAAAGATAATAGACTTACGAAGGCAGATTTCCTTTGCTTCCGCTTAAGTCTATTTACCTTATTTCACAAATTTCTTTAGAAAAATTGAACTAATCGATTATTTCTATTAAGAGTTATTCCTGAAACTTCGATCCCCATTTTTTTGTAGCTGTTTTCTCAGGGTGTGACCACACTGACGCTAACATTCATCTTCGGCTGGCCTACAACAGTGAAGTTATAATCTCCGGTCTCATTGAATGTATGAGTAAAAGAGCGCTTGTACACGAGATTTGTGTTCTCAAAAAGGCCTTCTTCACTGACAAGTTTAAGGTTTCTCTTCGGGTTTTCCTGCAGGTTCATCCAGGCAACTGTTTCTCCTTTTTTAATTTCAAGGCTTGTTGGACTCGCCTTGAAATTGGCCAATCTTATGAGATAAGGAGTTACCCTTATATCAGGAAATGATATTCCACCTACTCCTGGAGTTACATTTCCTTCCGAAGTTACGGCCTCTGCAGGGGTTGCATTCTCTTCAGGAGTTACAGATTCTCCAGAGGTTGCATTTCCTTCTGGAGTCACGGTTTCTGCAGGAGTCGCGTTCTCTTTTGGAGTTATGGTTTCTACAGAAGTTACATTTTTATCCGATGATGACTTTTCATTTCCCACGCACCCTGAAAGTAAAACGGCGCCTAATACGAGAAGCAGAACGATAATCTTTATTTTCATTTTATTCCCTTCATCTTTTTACAGTAGCTAAAATTCGGAAATTTAAAAATTATTCCTGAGTCTCATTAAGTTTAATTTCCTCATTTTCTAATTATTATTACACTAGCTGTTATGCCTCTGGTTTATTTAATATTCATGCATAGGGCAGATTAAACATTCAGAGGAATTTTCGTTTTATATAAAACTTGGAAATACTTAAATTCAGCTTTATATTTATTCATTACTCGGGCTGAACTTTTAAATATTGTTCAAGGACTTTAACCACATATTAAGCTATTCCCAAATTATAAAGATATTTCCGAGCTGAATAAGGATTCTTGAAACCGAGTCTGTATTTTACTCTGAATAAAGAGTATTTTAGGACTGAATATCGCCTTTTGTCCTGAAAGGGAGACGAAGTTTGCCCTGAAAAAGAAATAGAGAAAATTGGAATTATTTTATAAAGGATTTATTTCCTCCAGGTTTTCTTTCGTCTTCTCTTAAATGTAATTCCATAAAAGTAAAGCAATAGTTCCGATAATAGCAATTACTCCGAAAGTGTTCTTTGAGCTGGAAAATAGGGTATCGGAACCAGAAATTTTCGAAAGCAGGATTTTGTTAATCGTGCTGATAAGGCTTGCAAGTACTGCAGTGTTTGCTGCGGTTGCGTAGGAAATGTTTCCGCTTACGGCAAGGAGGGTTACCGAAACTATCACTCCCGAACTACTGACAAGAGCCCCAAGAGCAGTGGCGTAAATTCCGGCAGTCCCTCCAGTGATATAGGCAAGGTTTCCTATGATAAGAATCAGGGTAAAGGCAATGCCGAATTTAAATGCCTGACCAAGTGAGAAAGGAGACTGAATCTTAAGTTCTCCCCCATTTATAGGGCAGAATTTCTTATTACGTTTGAGAGTCATCGCTATGGAAACAAGGATGATTGTGAGCTGGGGGGGGAGCATAAACAGGGTTGTCTGACCGGTAGGATCAACTATTAGGGCTAATGCAAGGTTTCGAATGAGCATGGAGATATTACAGAGAAGTATTCCTGTAAGGACAGGATCGGTCATCCCAGCTGCTCTTTTTGAGATATCTGCAAGTGCTGCTGTTGTGGCTTCACTGTTCACAAAGCCTCCCAGGAAACCTGAATAACATATCCCGCGTTTTGTCCCGTACTTTCTCAGGAGCACGTAGCTTGAAAAACTGATAAGTGAAACAAGAATTACGATCAGGATTGCATACCTGAGGTTTACAAGTCCGAAAAACTGTTTATCCGGCATCACCGGATAAAGTATAAAAGCCACAGCCAAAAATTGTATTGCGTTGTAGAGTTCTTCTTTTGTCAGGTTTCCTGCAAACTGGTGAAGGGGTTGTTTCTGAATCAGGAGAATAGCGACAACTATTGAAGAGACAATAGCAAACAGCCAGTAGTCATAGCCAACAAGGACTCCCATAAGAAAAATAAAAAAGAGGCTTATAGGGCTGGTAACTCCGATTCGCTTGTAAAGAACTATCTTGGAATAAGTTATTATGGAACAGATTGCTCCGAAAAAGAGCGTGACTACATAGACAAAACCTGTACCTGCTTCTTTGCTTACGAGAGCGGTTAGCATGCCTATTATGCAGGTTATAGTGTAACTCCTTACACCCGCAAAAATTTCATGTTCAAGGTCTCTGTGCTCCCGTTCTATACCTACCATAATCCCTATCAGAAGGGTTATAGCCAGTTTTGTCATGAAATCCAGAAAAACCGGATCGAAACCGAAATCTTCAATTGTGCCCGTATCTCAACCTCTGATGTTTCTTCTTTAAAATCAACGTTAGGTTTCTAAGAAATTTCGATTTAACTTATTAAAGCATTCCATTTGTCCATCAAACATTGTATATTCGTGTTTCTCGAAGAATTTCGTTTCAGGTTTTAGTTGTATGAAATAAAACAATGCCGATAAAGTTAGCGACGTAATAAGTGGGTGACGTAATTATAGTGCTGGTGAAGGTATAGTCCTGACAGTTAATCAACACTTCACAAACTGGCAGATAAATTTATAATCCAGTACCAAAATTTAGCCACTTACCTTTTATATAGCTGAACCGCGGAAAGGCAGGCAGAAAAACCCAATCAAGACCCTCCGAACCCGCGGAAAACGCGGAAAGATTGTGCCTGCACTTCCTTTATTCCGTGACTTGCAACATCACTTTTATAATATAATTATATATTATATAGATATTCTCGCTAATTAAAATAGCCCCTGAAAGTAGAAAAAGGCTCAGAGTACCAAGGGCCTGTGAAAAATCACACCTATGACTCGAAACCTATTAAAGTCCGCGAATCTGATTAAACTGACTATTTAGACTTCTATGAATTCAACATCAATGGGTTTGTTTTCTGCCTCTTCAATAGTTATAAGAGCACAGAAACCCTTGCAAGCTTCTCCAGGGTTTACCACTACAGTCTTTCCAACTGTCTCGATACCTTTTGCTTCATGAATGTGCCCGCAGACGATCAGGTCAACCCTGTCAACAAATTTTTGGATAGCTTTGCTGCCGACGTGCCCAAAGGGAAGCTCATCCCTGGTTCCGTGGGGAGGGGCATGGGTCAGGAGCACTATAGTCCCGCAATCATCTGTATTTTCAGCGGAGCAGACCATTCCTTCAAGGGCGTTTTCTATATATTCTTCAGAAAGTTCGAAGGGAGTCTTGAAAGGCGTGGGATTCGAGCCTCCTAGCCCTATAAACCGAATTTTCCCTATCTGCTCGGTTTTTCCATGCAGGTTTATGGCCTTTGAGGCGTCAAGTGCTTCCAGAATACTCTTCTGGTCACAATTTCCGGGAATTGCAAGCACAGGCTTGTCAAACATTTCCATCAATTCTTCGACCTTCTCATCGGGTCCGAAGTTGGTAATGTCTCCGACAATCACGGCAAGGTCAAAGTCTCCGGCTCTTTCCATTATTTTCTTTATCTTCGAATAATCCCCATGGGGATCAGAAATAGCTAGTATCTTCATCCATGTCCCGTCCTTATTATATATAAGCCCTTTTCAGATTTTTAATTCCATGGTTTTAATTCCAGGTTTTTATCTCCTGTACATGATAATCCGTGCTTGACTTTGAACATGCATACATCTTTTATATCCCTTACGTAAATATAGTGCCCATGCGCGATATCGTTATCATAGGGCATAAAGCGAAGACAAACGGAGATTTTTCTTTAAATGATCTCCCTGGTTATGCGGGAAGGATGGATATCCTCTGCCGTTGCGTAAGCTCTGCCCTTTTCCTCTCTTTCGGAATGCGCAGGGACGTAAATGTACACCTGCTTCTTTTAGGGGATCCTGATCCCGAGAAAATCATCAGATTCGAAGGGCTTCACCTGAGGTACCTTAATCCCGACGAGCGAAGCAGTGGTTCGCTCATCAACAAAGCCCTTCAGAAAGATGCTACCGAGCAGGATATCCGTTCTACCCCAGGTGTCTGGATTCGCAGGGGAGATCTCAAGTCACTGCTCTCAGAGTTTGAAGGGCGCAACCTGCTTTACCTGAGAGAGGACGGGAAGGATATTCGAGAATTTGCCCGTGAAATCCGGGATCCGGTTTTTATTCTGGGAGACCATACAGGGGTTACCGAAGAAGAAGAGGAGCAGCTCCTGGAGGCAGGAGCAAAAATCATCTCTGTAGGCCCTATTTCCCTTCATTCCAACCACTGCATAACCCTTATCCATAACGAATTGGACAGGGCTGAATCAGAAAGAGGGGAGTTACCAGGAGAAGTTGATTTTAGGGTTGAGGAATAAGCTATAATCTGGATTTGCCCAAAGCGGCTCTTCGTCATTCTCTATGGATAAGATGATTTTCAATTCAAGACCGCGTTGGTTTTTATGAAGATATCCACACAAAACAACAAAGAGCCCAAAAAGCTATATTCCATTTATATGTATCAGGATAGAAGCTTACCCGGTTGTATCCTCAGGGTATTTACCTCTCCAAATATTGGCAGTCAGGCATTCGCCTTCAGGGCATTTGCTCTTACTCTCGATTTATTTCTTGCTTCCTGATTATCCACTCCCAGGTCTATTTCCCAAAAAAAAGTGAAAGAAAGTGAAAGAAAATGGATGTACTTGAAATTTCAAAAAAGATTATGCATGAAGGCCCCATATGTGACCACTGCCTGGGCCGTCAGTTTGCAAAACTATCTACAGGCCTGAGCAACAGAGAACGCGGACAGGCCTTAAAACTCGCTCTTGTTCTGGAAGGGGGCCGCATTTACAAAAGTGAAAACAATGATTCCCTTCTAAAGGAACTTGCCCTTTGCAGTGCATTTGCAAGGAAGACTCTTGGAACAGGGGGTGAAGACGAGCAGTGCTTGGTCTGCCAGGATCAGTTCAATAAATTGGACAGATGGGCAGATGAAGCGGCAAAGGCTCTTGAAGGTCTTGAGTATTCTACATTCCTTGTGGGCACGAAGGTCAGCGGACTTCTGAGTGAAAACGAAGAGATTCTCTGGGCTGAGGCAGGAACTGCATATGCCGAACAGCTTAAGTCCGAGCTTAACAGAGAAGTGGGCAAGCGGATAGCCGAAAAAGTTCAAAAAGAAGTGGATTTCGAAAATCCAGACATTACAATTACCCTTGACCTTGCAAAAAGCAAACTTGAGCTTCAGATCCGCTCTGTATATATCATTGGTCGCTACCGTAAAATGGTCAGGGGAATTCCGCAGACACGCTGGCCGTGCAGGAAATGCAAAGGCAAAGGTTGCGAAAGCTGTAATTTTACAGGAAAACAGTATCAGGAGTCCGTAGATGAGCTGATCAAAGGTCCTGTAGTTGAAGCTTTCCAGGCCGTTGATACGGCTTTCCACGGTTCGGGCAGGGAAGATATTGATGCCCTGATGCTTGGAAGCGGCAGGCCTTTTGTAGTGGAAGCAAAATCCCCTAAAAAGCGCAGCGCAGATCTTGAAGAGCTTATGAGAAGTATTAATGAGAAAGCTGCCGGGAAAATTGAGGTAAGAGAGTTTTCTTTCATTGGAAAAGGTATAATTGAGACCCTGAAAAGCGCAAAGGCGGATAAAACTTATAAGCTTAAAGTTACATTTAAAGAGCCTGTTTCAGAGGAAAAGCTTAAATCCTGCCTTGGGTCTTTGAGTGGTACAGAGATCTCCCAGCAGACCCCAAGGCGTGTAGTTCATAGGCGGGCTGACCTTGTCCGGAAGAGACATGTGTACAGTATCGGGCTTGATGAACTGACAGGAGAAGGTTATGTTTATATAACAGTTAACTGCGAAGGCGGTCTGTATGTAAAAGAGTTTATTTCTGGAGATGAGGGCAGAACAAATCCAAGCCTGAGCGGGCTTTTAGGTGTTACTGCGCTTGTGGAAGATCTTGACGTTGTCAATGTTGATATCTGAACAGATATGAATCAAGTTTATATAGAAGGTCAGGAAAGGATTGCCTGACTAAACATCTTATTTACATATTATCCATCTTATCTGGAATAAATCTGCATTAATATAAAGAAATTAATCGAGCATTCTAAGGAGGAACATGCGATGACAAACTCACACGGTGAAAGACGTTGCACAAGATACAAATTACAGAAGACGGTTCGTGAAAGAGGGATTTCCCCTGTAAGCAAGGCAATCCAGGAATTCGAAAAAGGGCAGATGGTTCATATTGACATCGACCCGAGCATTCAGAGAGGCATGCCCAATGCAAAGTTCCAGGGTTCTACTGGAAAGGTCCTCGGACAGCGTGGCCGTTCATATATGCTCGAAGTCCGTTCCGGAAATGCAAAGAAGGTAGTTATTTCCCTTCCTCAACACCTGAAAGCGCAGAAATACTGATCCCAGTTCAGGTAGTTAGGTTCTAAACCTAACCCTTTTATCTTGAGTTTACGGTTGCATGCCTTTTACCGTAGGCTCTGGCTCCTCCCTAAAAGCTTTGATAAATTGAGAGATTAATTGCCTGCTAAATAATTAATGTGAAAACTTAATGTCCCCTGAAGAACCTGCTAAAGAAACAAGCTCAGATGGGGATAAAAAGCTGCTTTTTGACAACCTTATCCCGATACGGGAATATCTATAATTATATATCGTTTGTCAAACATATATCTGAACCATATCAGGATAATGTTATTTGGAACAAGCCCGGCTATCAAATGCAGGTTGAATTTCGTGCATATGGCAATCTGGATAAAGCTTGATCAATTTCAGCATGAAGAATGCTACAAAGGCTAATTCAGACTGCCAGGTTCAGGGCACTGACAGGCAGGAATACTGATAGCTGGAATTATCAAAACATTGAGAAATGATATTAAAGCATTGAGAAGTGATCAAAATAGATCATTCTATAGAGAATGGCAATTACATACAGTTTTTAACTCAAAAAGAGTGTATTCCAATGATAGTTAAGGAAGTCATCAGCGAAGAATTATTGACGTTGGCCGAAGTCAAAGAAATACTTTCCAGGATCGTTGA
>Ga0209540_10003768_pt1 | contig 10213 bp, 6 predicted proteins | sample BarGraIncu01121A_FD_184501 | JGI IMG/M metagenome (GOLD analysis project Ga0209540, IMG submission 184501) | Arctic peat soil microbial communities from Barrow, Alaska - Barrow Graham LP Incubations 011-21A (SPAdes) (version 2) | ecosystem: Environmental > Terrestrial > Soil > Wetlands > Peat... | reverse complement strand
CCGCTCGGAACTCGCGGCTCCCAGTGGTTGCGCAAGCGGTTCGTGCGCCTCGCAGTGCCCTACGCCGTGTGGAGCGCGGTCTACCTCTTGTGGTGGGAGGGCTACCATCTCTACGCGCACCAGCCGCTCTTCATGCCTAACCTCGTGCGTACCGTGTTCTTCGCGGGCGCCAACGAGGTGTTGTGGTCGCTGCCGTGGCTATTCGCGTGCGCCGCTCTCGCCGAGACGTTCGCGCGCACGCCCGCTCAGCGCAGGATCTTGCTTGCGGTGAGCGGCGCCGCGCAGCTGGCCGTGTGGGTCCTCGTGCCTGCCTCGGCTCTACCCGACTACGGCCTGCGGCAGTTCATCGAAGGCGGCCGCTGGTTGTTCATGTACATCGCCGGCATGGAGCTTCGTGCCGCCGAGAAGGTCCCATGGGACGCTCGAGCGTGGGTCACGGCGGGTCTGGCAGCCCTCGCCGGCGCCGGCACGGTCGCGGTCTTCACGCACGCCCAGCCGACCACTCTCGTCGCGGAGATCGCTATGGCGCTGCTGTGCGGCACAGTGGCCCTCTCGATGCTGGCGGGCTCGCGTGGTGAGGCGACCTGGTTCGGCGCGGCGGGACTCGCGTGGGGAGGCGACTACCTGCTCGGCATCTACGTGTCGCACCACCTGTGGCTCGACATCCTCGCTCGCATGTTCCCGACGCACCAGAGCGTGCCCCCGATACTGTGGATCCCGTTCGCATGGACGGTGTGCTTCGGCCTGGCCATCCTGGTCACGAAGGCGCTGCTCTCGAACCGCTGGACGCGACTCGCCGTCACGTGAGCCGCGCCTGCGCTGCGACACGCCTCCCCTGCGCGTTCCGCCTCGCCGAGCAGCCCACACGGGTATACCTTCGTCAGTAGCCGCCGCACGCCCCATGGGGTAGCTCGGCGGACTGTGGGAACGATTCCGTACCTCGACAAAGGACAGCCATGCCTCCTATCAGTCGCAGCGAGCGCTACCGCCGCATCGTGAGCGTCATGGTCGACGAGGGGTTGGGGACCCTGCTCGACCAGCTCGACATGAAGGCGCCGTGGGTGGCTACGCTTCGTGGCAACAGGTCGACGAGCGAGAATGGGCCGCTCACGCCTGAGCAGAGGTTGCGGCGGACCATGGAACGCCTGGGCCCGACGTTCGCCAAGGTCGGTCAGATGCTCTCGGTGCGCCCCGACCTTATCCCAGCGTCCTACGCCGAGGAGCTCGCCAAACTCCAGGACGAGATGGAGCCATTCCCGTTCGAGCAGGCCAAGGCCGAGATCGAGGCCCAATTCGGGGAACCGCTCTGCGATCTCTTCGCCGAGTTCGACGAGGCTCCCACAGCCGCAGCAAGCATCGGACAGGTGCACATGGCCAAGCTCGTCGACGGGACGCCCGTCGCCGTAAAGATCCAGCGACCGGGGATCCACGAGGTCATCGAAGCCGACCTGGACATCCTGCGCACGCAGGCGCGGCGCATCCAGGGCCGCACCGACCTGGGGCGCCGTTACGACGTCGTCGGACTCATCGACGAGTTCTCTCGCGCCATCCACGAGGAGTGCGACTACGTGCACGAGGCCGAGAATGCCGAACGGCTCGCGCGCACCTTCGTCGACGACTCGGACGTCCACTTCCCCAAGGTGTACTGGGACCGCACGTCGTGCACCGTGCTGACCATGGAACGCATCGATGGCTACCCCTTCAACCGCCTCGACGAACTCGACCGGAACGGAGTGAACCGGCGCGAAGCGGCACGGCGGGGTATCACGTGCTACTACGAGCAGATATTCATCCACGGTTTCTACCATGCGGACCCTCATCCAGGGAATCTCTTCGCGCTGCCCGACGGCCGGGTGGCGTTCACGGACTTCGGCCGTTGCGGCACGCTGTCCGATCGCGCGAGGACGCTCGTGGCAGACCTGCTCGTAGCAATCATCGATCAGGACTATGAGGCGTGCGTCGACGTGTTGCTCGAGGTCAGCGGCGGCGTCTCCGACGTCGACGTGCCGGGGTTGCAGCGCGACGTGTCGGTCCTCGTCAACAAGTACTACGACCTGCAGCTGCACGAGGTCGACTCACAGGAGCTGGTCGTCGAGGTGATGTCGCTCATCGGCAAGCGCGGGCTCACGATGTCCTCGGAGTTCGCGCTGCTGCTCACCACGTTCGCCACGCTGCAGGCGCTCGGCACCGCGATCGACCCGCAGTTCCGTTTCGTCGAGTCAGTGCAGCCGTTCGCGCGGCGGCTCGTCGAGGAGCAGATGAAGCCGCAGGCGTTGTTTCAAGGCTTCGCGTCAACGCTGCGCCGCTCCGCCAAGGCGTTCCAGAACCTGCCGGACAACATCTCGAAGGCGCTCAAGCGGGTCGGCGACGGTGACCTGCGCATGACCGTGCGCCCCGCTGGCTTCGACCCGCTGATGTCGCGCATAGAACAGGCGGTCGACCGGCTGGCGTTCGCCTTGGTGGTCTCGGCGTTCGTGGTCGGGTTTGCAACACTGCTGACACGCGCATCGCTGCCGCTGTGGATGGAGATCCTCGCTGACTTCGCGCTCTTCTGCGCCGCCGGCGTCGGAATCTGGTTCTTCCTCTCCATCCTCTTCAGGCGCTTCCGCCAGCGCCATCACGATTGATTGTTCCACGCGACTCGTGATACGACGACGGGCCCGACACTCCACCCGAGTGTCAGGCCCGTCTGCTTCGGGGCGCTCCGCGCTAGTTTCCGATCGTGATCTTCACCTTGCTGCCGGAAGCGGCGGAGGTACCGCCCTCGGGATCCTGACTCACGACCTTGCCGCGGTGACCAGGCGACGTACCGCTCGCCTCGGTGCTCACGACCGGCACGAATCCGAGGTCGGCCAGCTTCGTCCTCGCGTCGCTCGTGGTCGCGCCGGTGACGTCAGGCACCTTCACCGGCGCCAGGCCCTTCGACACGGAAATCGTCACCGTGCCCCCAGCGGGAACCGCCGTTCCGGGCGCCGGGCCCTGCGAGATGACGGTACCCGCTGGCCCGCTCGAGAACACTTGGCCCGCGTCGACCTTGAGCCCGGCGTTCGTGAGTTCCGCCGTCGCGTTCGCCTGAGAAGCGCCGCGTACGTCGGGCATCGTGACCGTGGCCTGACCGGCGGAAACCACGAGATCGACGACTGAGCCGACGGTCAACTCCGTCCCCGCAGCCGGGTCGGATGCCATCACTGTGTCAACAGGGTACGCCGTGCTGTTCTGCCTGGTCACACTACCCACTGTCAGCCCGGCGCTGGCAATCTGGGTCGATGCCGTCTGCACCGCGACCCCGACGACCGACGGGACAGCCGCCGTCGGCAGGCCGGTACTGACGACCACACCAACTTGTGAGCCCTTGCGGACACGCAGGCCAGCGCCGGGGCTCTCTGAGGCGATGGTCGCAGTGGCGACGACGCTGGACGGCTCCTGGCCCGCCACGACGAGCTTCAGGCCCGCCGAGTCGAGAAGCGAGGTCGCCTCGACGGCTGACTTGCCGATGACGTTCGGGACCACGACCTTCTGCTGCGTGGCCACGAACCACGTGGCAAACGCCGCGAGCGCGACCCCCAGCACCGCCAGCGTGATCCAAAGCCACGCTCGGCTCTTGGGCCTGGCGAGCGCGTCCAGGTCCGCCTCGAGTTCGGCCGCAGTGCGGTAGCGCTCGGCCGGGTCGGGCGAGATCGACTTCATCACGATGCGATCGAGTTCGTGAGGCGCTTCTGGAACGGCGTGCCTGACCGGTGTCGGCCACGGTTGATCAGCGGGGTGCTCGGCGGGCGGCGCGCCGAAGGGCGACGCACCGGTGAGCATCTCGTAGAGCACGCCTCCAAGCGCGAACGTGTCGGCGTCCGGTGATGCAGGCGCCTCGCAGCCGCCGCGGCAGCGGAGCCCGAAGCCGATCGTCGTGGCATTGCCGTCAGGCGCCAGCACGATCCTCTCGGCGGAGATGAGCCCGTGGGCAATGCCCTCGCTGTGCGCGTACGCCAGCGCCGAGGACACCTGCCGCCCGACGCTCACGACCTGCTGCCACGCAAAGGGCCCCTGAGATTCAAGCGCCTGCTGCACGGTATGGCCGCTGAGCATCTCCATGACGATGTAGTTCAGGTCGCCGTCGTGGCCCCAGTCGAAGACCTCGACGATGCCGGGATGCTTGAGGGCCGCCTCGGCCTGTGCCTCGGCCCGGAACGCCTCGATGAATGCGGGGTCACCGCCGCTCGGTGTGACGAGCACCTTCGCGGCTACCGAGCGCTGAAGTTCCTGATCGGTCGCCTCCCAGACCTGCGCTCTCCCACCCATGTCGAGCCGGTTCTCGAGACGGTAGCGCCTCGCGATCAACGTTCCTGGTTGTAGATCGGCCATGGCTGATCCCCCGTCGTCGACCGGATGCGTCGTGTTTTCGTACCCATGACGCGGCCCTCTGCCTCCAAGCAAGAGCGGCCCTCCCCTCCCGGGAAGCGCCGCTCGTGAAGTCCTATGGTGTCGGAGAAGGGATTTGAACCCTCACGAGGTTGCCCTCACTAGGCCCTCAACCTAGCGCGTCTGCCGTTCCGCCACTCCGACATGAGTGGGCGCCAATCGAGGCGCGAGTCGGTAGTGTAGCAAAGGCCATACGCCGAGGCTAGAGCAATCGCCTTCTAGCTCCGCGCATTGGGACGGCGGGCCTCTTGTGTCCGAGACACGCCGACCCGCGCGCCCCTCACAACCTACTCGCCTGCATCCTCCGGGTCCTTGATGAGAATCGGGAACGGCTTGGCGAAGTGGCACGCGGCCGTGTGCCCTGGCGCGACCTCGCGCAGCTCGGGCTCCACGTCGGCGCATATCGGGAACTGGGCGATGGGGCAGCGGGTGTGGAACCGGCAGCCGGTGGGCGGGTCGATGGGGCTGGGCGGGTCACCGACGAGCAAAATGCGCTCACGTGTGCGCTGGAGCTTAGGGTCGGGTATCGGCACCGCTGACAGCAGCGACTGTGTGTAGGGGTGATAGGGCTCCTTGTAGAGCATGTTCCAGTCGGCGATCTCGACGATTCTGCCGAGGTACATGACCGCAATCTCGTCGGAGATGTGCTGAACGACCGACAGATCGTGCGCGATGAACAGGTACGTCAGGTCGAACTCGTCCTGAAGCTTTCCGAGTAGGTTGAGCACCTGCGCCTGGATCGAGACGTCGAGCGCCGAGACAGGCTCGTCGGCGACGATGAGCTTGGGCCTGAGCGCGAGGGCGCGCGCGATGCCGATGCGCTGCCGCTGGCCGCCGGAGAACTCGTGCGGGTAGCGGTTGATGTGCTCGGGATTCAGGCCGGTGATCTCCAGGAGCTCTTTGGCCTGCTTGATCTGTTCGGACCGGGTGCCGATGCGGTGGATCTTGAGCGGCTCGGTCACGATCTCGCCGATCGTCATGCGCGGGTTCAGGCTCGCATATGGGTCCTGGAAGATGACCTGCACGTTGCGGCGAAAGTCCTTGAGGCTCTTGCCGCGCAGCTTGAGCACGTCGATGCCCTCGAAGGTGACCGAGCCGCTGGTGGGCTCGATCAGCCGCATGATCGCGCGGCCGGCCGTCGACTTGCCCGACCCCGACTCGCCGACAAGCCCAAGCGTCTCGCCACGGCGCACCGAAAACGACACGCCATCGACCGCACGGCACTTCTTGCCGAGGCGAGAAGCCAGCACGCCCTGCTGCACCGGAAAGTGCTTCACGAGGTCCTTCACGTCGAGGAGGATTTCGCTCACCACGCCACCTCCTCTGCCGCCGGGACCGGGACGGGGGACGCCTCGGCGCGAGTGAACCCGGGGTCGCCAGCGAAGTGGCAGGCTGCACCGTGGCCGCCCTCGATGATGCGGTACTCGGGGACATCGGTCGAGCAGACAGGCTGAGCGAACGGGCAGCGCGGGTGGAACGAGCAGCCGCTCGGAACGTTTATGAGGCTGGGCGGCTGGCCCTTGATCGGGCACAGCTTCGACTTCTCGTCGACGTCGTACTCGGGCAGCGAGTCCATGAGCCCCCATGTGTATGGGTGCAGTGGGCGGTAGAACAGCTGATCGACGCTGCCGTACTCGACCGGGCGACCCGCGTACATCACCAAGACGTTATCGGCCATGTCGGCTACGACGCCAAGGTCGTGCGTGATCAGGATGATCGCCGAGCCGATCCGCTTCTGCAGCTCCTCCATGAGTTCGAGGATCTGCGCCTGGATCGTCACGTCGAGCGCGGTGGTCGGCTCGTCGGCGATGAGAATGTCGGGATCGTTGGCGAGCGCCATCGCAATCATGACGCGCTGGCGCATGCCGCCGGAGAACTGGTGCGGATAGTCCTTGACGCGGCTCTCCGGGTGCGGAATCCCTACGAGGTCGAGCAGCTCGACCGCACGCGCCCAAGCGTCCCTCTTGCTCATCCCCTTGTGCAAGATGAGCGGCTCTGCGATCTGGCGCCCGATGCGATAGACGGGGTTGAGCGACGTCATCGGGTCCTGGAAGACCATCGCGATGCGGTTGCCGCGGATCTTGCGAATCTCGTTGTCGCTCATCTTGAGCAGCGACTCTCCGCGGAACAGCACGTCGCCACCCTCCACCCTCCCCGGAGGCATCGGGATGAGGCGCATGATCGTCAGCGCCGTCACCGACTTGCCGGAGCCTGACTCCCCGACCACGCCGAGAGTCTCGCCGCTGTTCAGTTCGTAGGAGACTCCGTCGACCGCCTTGACCACGCCATCCCGCGTGTGGAAGTACATCGTCAGGTTGTCGACCACCAGAAGCTTATCGTCCGCCATGGCTTACTCGCTTACCTTCACGTCGAGGGCGTCGCGCAGGCCATCGCCCAGCAGTACGAACGCAAGCACGGTCATGATGATCGCGATGCCGGGCCAGATGAACAGTGCCGGCTGCGTGACGACGTAGCTCTGGGCCTCATTGAGCATGCCTCCCCAGGAGGGAGTTGGCGGCTGCACGCCCAACCCGAGGAAGGAAAGCGCCGCCTCCGTGAGGATGACGCCTCCGATCGACATCGTTGCGTACACGATGATCGGGGCCAGGGCGTTCGGGAGGATGTGGCGCACCATGATGCGCAGGTCGCTTGCACCCATCGCCCGCGCGGCCTCGACGTAATCGTTCTGCTTCACCGACAGGATGGACGATCTGAACACGCGTGCGATCGTCGTCCACCCGAGGATGCCGATCGCAACGAGCACCGGCCCAAGCCCCATGCCCATCAGCGAGATCAACAGGATTGCTAGGAGGATGTACGGAAAGGCGAGAAACACGTCGGTGAGGCGCATGACCACGCTGTCAGTGATGCCTCCATAGAATCCCGAGACCGCTCCGAGCACGATGCCGATGATGACGGAGATCGCGGTCGCAAGGAGGCCGACCATCAGGGAGATGCGCGCCCCGTAGACCACCCGAGCGAAGGTATCGAGTCCCAAGTCGTCGGTCCCCATAGGGTGGGCCAACGACGGCGGCAGGAAGCGCGTCTGCATGATCTTGGTGGTGTCGGCATACATAGGATCGCCGAAGAGTTGCTTTGTCCACAGGGGGGCCGTGATGGCGAGCAGGGTCACAAGAACCAAGTACGCCATCGCAATCACAGCCAGCTTGTTGCGCAGCAGGCGACGCAAGGCGTCACTCCACAACGTCCGGCTGCCCTCTCCCGATTCGGCAGCGACCTGATCCAGAGGCGTGCCGCCAGTCTCGAGGTGATGCCCGATCGGAGCAGAGTCGTCCTCCCGCGCGGACTCGACCAGTGTCTTGTCGTCTATCGGCATGGCTACTGCCTCCCTTCCGATCCGCCGTAGCGGATCCTTGGATCGAGGAAGGCATAGCTGATATCTACGATCAGATTGATGATCATGTAGACGAGCGTGACGATGATCGTCGCTCCGATGACCACGGGCCAGTCACGCTTGTTGATGGCGGTGTAGATGGCGTAGCCGATGCCGGGCCAGTTGAAGACCGTCTCGGTGAGGATGGCCCCGGACATCATCGCACCGAGGTCGAGGGCGATGAACGTGACCACGGGGATCAGCGCGTTCTTGATGGCGTGTCGCCGTAGTACGGCGCCCTCGGACAAGCCTTTCGCTCGTGCCGTGCGAATGTAGTCGCTACCGTTGACCTCCAGAAGCTGGCTTCGCATGATTCGGGCCGCATATGCGGTGGAAACCGAGGCAAGTGTGATCGCCGGGAGGATGAGGTAGACGTAGCTCGGGAACGGCGCCCCGGCACCTCCGGCCCCGGACATCGGCAGGTAGAGCTGCCCGTTCGTCCAGTTCTTCAGCCAGATGCCGAAGAACATCTGGAGCAACATGCCCAGCCAGAAGACCGGCAGAGAGACCAACAGGGAGGTCGAAAGGGTGACCGTGACGTCCCAGAACGAGTACTGCTTGACCGCCGAGATCACACCGGCGCTGATGCCCACAATGATCTCAACCAGAATGGCCGCGAAAGCCAGCTCCAATGTGTACGGGTACTTCTCGGCGAAGATCTCCCTGACGGGACGGCCCGTTGCAATCGACTGGCCGAAGTTGCCGTGGGCGATGTCACTCAAGTACCGCAGGTACTGCTGTGGAAGTGGCAGATCGAGCCCGTACGCATGTCGCATCTGGGCCAGGATCTGCGGACTTTGGGCGCGCTGCCCGGAGAGCATCGCGACGGGGTCGCCAGGAATCACCCTCGTCAGTATGAACAGCATGAGGGTCACACCCAAGAACACAGGTATGAACTGCAGGACTCGTCGTCCTATGTACTGGAGCATCGGTCGGCCTCGTTGTCTCGTCTCTTAGGCTTCGCACAAGGGGTGGCGAGGCAACCGTCTCGGTGCCCCGCCACCCCCTCATAGCCTGTTTGTGGCGCGTAACTACTTGCTGGCGCCGCCGCCCGTGATCCAAGCGGTATCGAAGTGAGCGAGACCTTGGTTGTCGTAGACGAAGTTGTTCAGACGGTTCGAACCGACATTGCGGTGCGCATAGTAGACGATCGGCGCCACGGGATCGGTCTCGCCGATCTTCCGCTGGATCTGATCGTACAGAGCAGCACGAGCTGTGTCGTCGACAGTCGAACGCGCCTTGAGGATCATCGCATCGACCTCGGGATTGCTGTAGTGCGAGTGGTTGTCCGACGACTTACTGTCGAAGAAGGGATACGTGAAGTTGTCGGCGATCGGGTAGTCGGCGATCCAACCATCGCGACCGATGTCGTACTTCGTGGTGCGCAGCATATCCCAGTGCTGCGCGCCCTCGAGGGTCTCGGACGTCGTGGTGATGCCGATGGCCTTGAGGTCGGACTGCACGAGTTCCACGACCTTGGCGTGGCCCGCACCTACGTTGTAGTTGATCTTGAGCGTGGGCAGGCCCTTGCCACCGGGGTAGCCAGCGGCGGTCAGAGCGGCCTTGGCGGCCACCACGTCGTACTTCGAATTCGGGAACTGGCCCGCTGTGTAGCCCGGCAGCCCCGGGGGGACCATGCCGGTAGCGGGAACGCGCGTACCCTCGTACACCGTCGCGTTGATCGCCTCACGGTTGATCGCAAGGCTGATGGCCTTGCGCAGATTCGGGTTGTCGAGCGGCTTCTTCACGTTGTCGAACGTGAAGAAGTAGATGGCCGTCTCGGCACCCAGCAGGACACCCTTGCCCGGGCTGACGGTGTAGCCGTCGGCTGACACGCCGTACTGGGTCTTGGCAGCCGCGATCTGACCATCGGGGATCTGGGTGAAATCGAGCGTCCCGGCCTGGAACTCGCGATAGGCAGTCGCCAGGTCCTTGTAGATCAGGAAGTTCACACCGTCGATGTAGGCCTTGGTGCCGTAGTAGTCGTCGTTGCGAACGACCTTGATGTACTGGTCGTGCTTCCACGGCTCAGACATCTTGAACGGGCCGTTGCCGACGGGCATTTCGCCGAACGGAACCTTCGTCCCGTTGTAGTCCACGCCGCCCTCGACGAGCTTCTGAGGAACCGGCGCGAGGGCCGGATGGGCGACCACGTAGGGCCAGTCGGCGAACGAGTACTGCAGAGTGACCTGCAGCGTCGTGTCGTCGATCGCCTTGACGCCGCTCATGGGCGTTCCCTTGGCCTGCGCCTCGTCGTATCCGACCACCGGCGCGAGATGGTAGGAGATCTGCGACGGGTCGGTCGCATTCTTGGACGCGCTCTCCGCGATGCGGTTCCACGCGTACACGAAGTCATTGGCCGTGACGGGGGTGCCGTCGGCGAACTTGGCGCCGGGATGGAGCTTG
>Ga0209540_10003767_pt1 | contig 10216 bp, 7 predicted proteins | sample BarGraIncu01121A_FD_184501 | JGI IMG/M metagenome (GOLD analysis project Ga0209540, IMG submission 184501) | Arctic peat soil microbial communities from Barrow, Alaska - Barrow Graham LP Incubations 011-21A (SPAdes) (version 2) | ecosystem: Environmental > Terrestrial > Soil > Wetlands > Peat... | reverse complement strand
TCCGTCAGGGGCGCGTCTATAGGGGTCTCGAAGGCGAGGGTCGTTCCCGTTCCTTGCCAGAGAGTACCAAACGGGAAATCGTGCAGAGCGGGGCGTCGACTCCCGGCCGAGCGCAAGGTACAACAGCCGACTAAACCTGTAGTAGCGCTGTATTTAACGTATTTGGACGCGAGTTCAACTCTCGCCACCTCCACCATGAACAGAACAACCCGCCCGCCGGTACCCCAGCCGGTGGGCTTTTTCATTACTAGCCAGACAACTGTCCCCGGAAAGTGGTATCGTGACATGGATCACTATCTACAACAGCCGACTAAACCTGTAGTAACGCTGTGTTAAACGTGTTTGAGCGCGAGTTCAACTCTCGGCACCTCCACCAAAGATCTAGCAGCTCACGGGTGTTGAACCTGTAAGCTGCTTTGCTGTATAATTCGGGTGCGAACTATTCATAAGCTCCGTATAGGGAGACATTGCATGAATACGGGAAAGCTGGACTTGTTCTATTTTGGTGATATCGGCAAAGAGGATGCATTTAATCCTGCTTACGTTTGCGCGCAGGAATATGCAGCAGAGACGCTCTTTCAGATAGCTTCCCGTGCTCCCTATGAGCTTTCAGAAGCGGAGATTGCCCGGCTCCTGGGAGTTGAACAGGAAACCCTGCGACCCGTTGTCGACTCTCTGCTCACGATCAAAGTCCTCGAACGCAGAGACGGTACGTACAGGATTTGCTTTCCCGTATTTCTCCAGAGTGATGTCCGAAAGATGGAAGGCGTGCTATCGAGTGCGCGCGATTCCATCGCAAGAACGCTTGAACGGCTGAGCAGCCAATTGGTGCCGATAGCACAGCGGTTCAGATGCCACAAGCAGTTTAGTGTTGGTCGAATTCTGTATCATGTGATTTGTGACTCTGTATTTGACGACAGAGCGTTTGCCTACTTTGAGAAGGAGAAACTGCTATGCACTTCAAAACCACAACCGGGCAATCGCGATTATCTCATGATCGGATATGAAGCGTGTGAGGAAGTCGCACAGAGTAGTAACTTACTGCTTTGCAGCAGCAACAACTATGCCTGCGACGGGATCCGTTTCAACAGCTTCGGTGATTCATGCGGTCGCAGAAAAGATATGTATCGCTTCACGCGCATCTTTGATTCGGAGCCCCATGAACTAGCGCAGTTTCTTGATAGGTCCGAGGATATTGGAATGCTGCTGTCGTCTGATATGGAAAGTATTGCTTCTAGGTGCAGCAGCATGGTGAAAAGAATGGTCTCGACTGATGTGTATTGGACCGATCTAGCCGAGGATGCAGAAACAGCCTTGCTGCTCTCGGAATTGGGATACATCAGCGGCAGACAGGAGAACAACCGCATATCAATGATGGTTCCTGTGTTCTATCAGGATGAGCAGCCGCTAATCATTGCAGTCGGCGACATTGTCTTGCCTCAAATAGACAATGCTGTCAAGCGAGCATTCGATTCCTTTTCAATGCGCACAGGCGATTTTACGGCAGTCAAGCATATGGTCGATATCGGAGAAATCGGGAATGAATTGTGGCATCAAATCTTCGGATTGACGAACGAGCATTTGGCTAAAGCAGGGTTTGTTGACAAGCCACAATATATTAATGGACAAGGCAGATTTTTTAGAAGCATCAGAATGGAATCGTAGAATAATGTGGATCATGAGTGCGATCTCCACACACCTATTCTGCCAACACTAAGCAACGAGCAAAAACAACTCGCCGACGGAGGCCACACCGTCGACTGAAAATGCAGTATCGCTTGAACAGAACAACCCGCCCGCCGGCACCCCAGCCGGTGGGTTTTTTCATTTCCGGCGGCGCCGCTCTCTTAGAAAATGAGTCATCGCGGAAATCGTTTAGCAAAACGGGACCATCTTCGTTATAGTAATGGGAGGGCAAAGAGTAAACAGCGGAAGGGGGACATATGTATCGAAGAACAATTCAAAGGCTTCTCTGTCCGTGCCTCATCGCACTGCTGCTTTCTGCGACGGCAGGATGCACGCCACATTCAATAAGCTCGAACCTGTTGCCGCCGCAGGCGGACAACCCGCACGACTACGAGGAGATCGAGGTTTTCATCGCCGCCGTGGATGACCCTGCAGATGAGCATACGCTCTACAGCCGCCCCCTCAACTGGCGCAGTACCGGCGATAAGGGGACAAAGTGGTGCACGATCGATGCGTCCATCGGTGACCTGACAGTCGGTTCCTCCCACACTGCCGAATACCGGGCGGGATGGGCATACTTCCTGACAAAGGGCAACGCTCAGGTGCCCGAGGAGTCTTCTCCCTTATATGCTTGTGACAAGACCGGCGCGGTACGTACCATCATCGGCCTCCCGAGTATCCCCCTGATTACACTGCACGATTTCTCGGTGTCGCCGGATGGGCGGTTTGTGGTTGTGTACGATTATGCCTACGGTATGGGGCCGACCGTGCTCCACATCTGGTCGGTCGAACAGCAGAAGATGATCGCCTCTTTCCCCGCAGACGACAGTGTCGCTCCTGCGAGCGGAACCGACCCCGAGGCTCATGTGAACCGTCGCCTCGTCTGGGCCGCTCCCAAGGATTCCGGCTACTGGCACGAGATTCTTGTTGCCGGACAACCGTCGAGCTACACCTACACGGCGATGACCGGAGAACCCTCGACGATCGTCGAGGTGCTGTCCTTTGTGACCGTTCAGTTCACGAGTGACACGACAAGCCGTGTCACGGTGCAGCGGCACGTGGTTCCCAACACAATACCCCATGTCTACTCGGAAGCCTTCGATCCCACGACGAGTCTGATCGCCTATGACGACTACCCCCAGGTAGTGGAGCACGGGGGCGAGGTGATCATCCCCTTCGACCGCGCCCAGACGCCGACGCACCTGTTCCTGTGCAACGTCATCACCGGGGTGAACACGTGCATTGACGAACGCCCGGCATGCAAGTTCAACCCGCAATGGACGGGACCTGACACCCTCGAGTACAATGCTGCCCCTGACCCGGTCGACCGCGTGTGGAACAAGCCTGTACCGACCGCCTACGTCTCGCGCAGGTACGTCAGTCTGCTGACACGGTCCGACTGCCTCCCTATCGTCTACTCGGTCACGTCGTCCGGAGGCGAGGAGGAGTACCACTACGCCATCATCGATCTCGCCACGATGAAACTCTTCAAGGACACAGGGACGCTTGCCACTTCCAAAACCGCCGGTGCCCTCAAAGGCTGGCTGTTCTTCCCAAAAATAGCGCCGTGGCACCTCTACAGCGAATCGACAGAAGGGACAGCAACGGGACTGAAACCTGCTGCTGGGACGACGGTCACTTCTACGACGTTCAAGGTGGGGAACAAACTCTATTCAGGCAACCAGAAGTTCACACCGTCTCAATCGCTCCTCGACGCAGTCACGGACATTTCGGGTGAGATAACAGACCCCGGGATCCTGCACGTTATCGAGTGTACGCCCTCGTCCTCATCGAAGCCCGGCATCCAGTGCGTCGTTGACAAAATTGAAGGCGGGAGCAAGGAGAAGCCCTGGTTCTACACCCGGTATACTTTTCTTTACAAGGGGACGACGGACCGCCAAATCGAGTTCAGGCAAAATCAAAAAAGCATCACGACGCTCTGCAGAAACCCCAAAGCGGGCGGTGCTCCAAGTATCATTGCGGACACACTTACCGGCGTCAACAACCTGTTCGTCCCAGTGACACCGAAGTTCAACCCGGCATTTATACGATGGTCGCCGGACAGCAAAACGACAACGCCCACAACCGCCTTTCTGAGCCCTGGTTGACCGCACAGGCTCCTGCAGGCACCTTAGGCGGTGCGGGCACCCCAGCCGGTGGGCTTTTTTATTGTCGCCGATCGTGGCATCTCCGTCATCCCCGCGAAGGCGGGGACCCACACGTCCAGCCAGAGATGGATTCCCTCAGACCGATTCTGTTGGGCAGGCGCTCTTGAACGTATCCCGAGTGACCTCCAAATACGTTGGTCCCTTCTCGAGAAACGCTGGTCTTGGCTTACTGATGAACCCAAGTCTTTCATAGAGTTTCCATGCTTTCTTGTTGTCTGGATGGGGGTCAACACACGCTTTCGTAGCCAGATCATCGCTGAACACCTGGTCGATGACATGGCTGAAAGCATATGCAGCAATTCCTTTGCCCTGTGCCTTCGGCAAAAGCTTGATATCCAGTATCGCCAGATCATGTTCATGATCGATGTCGTAGAACGTTTCACCGCAATACCCGATGTTTTCAGCGTAAATACTGTAATGCCTGCGGAAAATATCCTGATTGACCCCAGTCAGCCATTGCTGGAGGCGCTCAATCGTAACGCCCAGACCCCTGGGAAAGCCGACATAGAACATTACTTGGCCGTTGTTCCATAGTTGCATGATATTTGGCAAGTCCGATTGATCAGTCTCTTTGATTCTGATTTTGCCTGTATACACTGAACCCTCCCGTCTTGTCCGACCGCATCCTGGTGCGCGCGATGGTCAGCTCAGAGTTCTCCCTTGAGGCCGATGGCTTCGGCCACTTCTCTCATGCCGGAAATGGTCTCGGTGATGACATAATCCAAGTCCATGTTCAGCATGGCGGCGCCCTTCTCGATGACTTCCCTGTTCACACCGGCAGCAAACCCGTGAGCTTTATACTTCTTCATAACCGATTTCAGCTCAAGATCCATCACGCTTCTCGACGGTCTCATGATCGCACAGGCAGTTATGAGGCCCGTCAGCTCGTCGATGGTGTAGAGGACCTTCTCCATAACATGTTCCGGCTTCACATCGCAGCACATGCCGTACCCATGACTCATGATCGCGTGGATGTATTCATCGTCAACGCCATACTCAGTCAGGATCTCCCTGGCCTTGATGCAGTGCTGAGTCGGGAACATCTGATAGTCGATATCGTGCATGAGTCCTACAGCTCCCCACTTCTCCTCATCCTCACCCAACAGGCGCGCGAAATGCCGCATCACGCCTTCAACCGTCAACGCATGGGTAATGAGGGCAGGAGAATCATTGTACTTGCACACTAGTTTGTACGCTTCATCTCTGGTTGGTTTCAAGTTGCACTACTCCTTATCTAGATTCATTTGCATCTCGTCAAATCATACCAGATGGGTTCCAGGAAATCAACCAGATTGGCAGGACTGGCTACTAACTGATTAGTGTTGGCAAGGGTGTCAGATGAGCTTGCACAAATGACGCGACGTCACAACATCATGCTCGTGGAGAAGCTGGGCTCTGCTACCAGGGCAACCATCTTGCAAAACTATATCTGAAATTGTCCGCAGCCTCCTGGTCCAGATAGTACCTCTCTCCAGGACACGCCCGGAGGACACCGTATCGTGACAGCTTGTTCACGACGAGCCACCCTTGGCCAAACCCGCCAAATCTCACAAAGGTGTTGATCAGATTGTCGATTTCGTCCAGGGGGAGAGCCGTCTCCGGGCTTACTACTCCATTGTCTCCGAGAACGTTTATGTATGCACTCTGCAAGAAGTAGAACCCGGATCCATTAGTAGTTGGCGGCATTTTTGACCTCCTTGAGCGTGGCCGTACATACTGTAGCACGAGCTGGCCAACTCAATTAGGCAAGCTCTATCTCAGCAACGACCAGTGGGTGGTCACTGCCGGCCCGGACAGCCTCTTCGTACAGGTAGCGGACGTCTGTCACGCTGATACCGGGCGAGACGCGGATGCTGTCGTAGCGACAGCGCAGGTACTTTCCTCGCCGCCCACGGTGGTATGAGTCGGCAAGAGGTCCGTTGGGGTAGTACCGTACCCGGCGCTTCAGGTCTACGGGGTCGTCGGCGGCCCCGATCCAACGACCCTGTCGACGACTACAACCATCCCCCCACTCCTCTGGAGGGCTGACTGACTGCGAACGCTTTGTACAGGCGTCATATCGCTGTGCAGCAGGGGCCGCAGAAGTAAGAAGCTGGTTCACAATGGTTTCTTGAGTTTCTTTACCTTTCCCAGGTTACCACCCCTTGACTTTTTATTCGTCATTTGTAGAATCAAGGTATAAGTTATTCTACAGTTGTAGAAAGAAGGGAGATATGAGCAGCAGAAACAAGATAAAACGTCTGCCGGATTCAGAGCTTGAGATCATGATGATCCTCTGGGGGGCGAACGGGCCTGTCACGTCGGCGTACGTGTGCGAGCAACTGAAAGACAAACGGGAATGGAAGGTCACGTCTGTTCTGACATTCCTTGCGCGGCTGGCGGAGAAAGAGTTTGTCTTGAGCACGCGGCAGGGAAAGGCCAATATCTATACGGCTGTCGTCAGCGAGCAGGAATATCTTGAAAGTGAAAGCAGGTCCTTCCTGGAGAAGCTGTACGGCAACTCTCTTACCACCTTCGTCTCTGCGCTCTACAAGAGCAACACGATCAACGATGACGATCTTGCGGAGCTTCAGCAGTTTATTGATGAGGCGACCGGAGGAGCGTAGCGTATGTTGCAGCGTATCTTCAGCGACATCATCGAAGTCGCACTGATCACCTCGGGCGTCATTGCCATCCTGCTGCTTCTGCTGCCGTTTCTGCGTCGGCACTATACTGCGCGGTGGCGTTCCTGGGTCTGGCTTCTGGTGGCAGTGCGCCTGCTGATCCCCTTTAACCCGTCGCTGCCGCAGGCACCGATCCAGCTTGCAGCACCTGCACAGCATGTGACGGTGAACGTGCCGGCCCGGGAAACAACGGTGCTTCCTCCACAAATGGGCAACCCAGTGAGCTCTCCAGTGGCAACACCTGTGCCCGTAACGCGGGCGACGGTACCACTCACAACGATCCTTTCTCTTGTGTGGATCCTTGGGATCGCTGCCCTCCTGCTCTACCATTTCATGGGGTATTTTCTTTTCCGGCGGGCAGTGCGGCGTTTTTCCCGGCCCGTAGAGGATGAAAGGACCCTTGCGATCTGGAATGCTGTGCGCAGGGAGATGCATGTCGCTCATCCTATCCAGTTGCTGTCCTGCAAAAAGGTACAGAGCCCTATGATGACGGGGTTCTTCCATCCTGTCCTGCTGCTTCCGGATCTGGACTACCAGGACGCTGATCTTGCGATGATCCTGGAGCACGAACTTGTTCACTACAAACGGGGAGACATCTGGTACAAGCTGCTGATGATCTGCGCCAACGCAGTGCACTGGTTCAACCCGCTCGTTTACCTCATGGTGACAGCATCCAACCAGGATCTCGAGATGTCTTGTGACTCTGCAGTGATTCAGGATGCAGATACCGCATCCCGGAAGCAATATAGCGAGACGATCCTGGCGGCGGTTCGCAAAGGGAAGATGCATCAGACAGTATTTTCCACGTATTTTGATGGAGGGAAGAAAACAATGAAGGAACGGCTGGTGAACATTTTTGACGTGAGCAGAAAACGCAAAGGCTTGCTTGTTCTGTGCGCAATCATCATAGCCGTAGGCATTACCGGAGCTTTGGTGGCTTACGATGTGAGTGATCAAAGTGAGCAAAAGGCAATCGATAATGTTGCCCTTCTCAAAGCGGGGAACTCATATTATCTTGAAATCGGGAAATTTATCATCTCGTACGGCGCGGAAAAATCGGCCGTGGTGTCGCTCGCACCAGATACCAATGATCAAGCGGCATATTTTGAAGACAAAGCCATTTACATATCGGATGAAGTAACGGCAGTTGCGTACGGTGACAACGCAAATCCAGCATCGCCCGTTACAGTACTCATCAGCAATAATGAAGGTCAAACATGGAGCAATTATTCCGTTGCGGATACAAAGGTTGATGATTATACGCAAAGATACGTGGGCTTTACCACCAAAAATGACGGGTGGCTGCTCCTTGCCGGGAGTTCTGTAGCAATGGGGCATCAGGAGAACAGGATTTTTCAAACATCGGACGGCGGGAAAACTTGGACTGAAATCGGCAATACCAATCAGGTTTATCCCCGCGTGGTAACCGGGGCGGGTTTTGCAAACAAAAATATAGGTTTTGTTTCCTTCCGATACGACGTCGACCCCAATCCGGTAGTCTACCGCACGAAAGATAAAGGAAAGACTTGGACAAAGTGCGCCCTCATAATACCGGAATCATTTAAAAGTATTACTTCCTATGCCACCGCGTTGTCCCCTGTTTTCGACGGTGCGAAAGGCATCCTGCCGGTTACCTTCCGCAATAATGACGCAGTGAGAGGTACAGTCGATGTACCCGTGCAATATATAACATCAGACTATGGGAAGACATGGACTTTCAACGAAAAGTACAATCTTGCTCTGATCTGGGCGGATGCTTGGAAAACCAGAGACGGAAAAGGACGCTATGAGATCATGAGCAAGCAAATGCAGACCGACTTCCTCGCGCAGCAGCAAGCCCCAGAAAGCTTTGTAATCCGTGGGTCCAGCCCATGGGTGGTGAGCTATGATGTGGCGCTGGACGGAGAACAGGCCGTCGTCACTTACTGGTACACGGACTCCATACCCATTACGTATAAGGGCGTCGAACGCCTTACGTTTGGGGAGGAAAACGGACGGACGGTCGTGACGGGCTGCAAAACGGAAATCGAGATGGAGGCATACACGGACACATCAGACTGGAAAGCGGTCGATACGGGGTTATATACTTTTTCAATTCCCCCGGAATGGGAAGCTACCGCCTTTTCAGATGGTTCGGTCAGCTTTGCAAAAAGCGGTGAGGCGCTCGGCTCGCTGAAGCGCATGAGCTATGATTCGTCGCTGCCTTTTTCCCAGTTTGAGGGAAGCCCAGCCCAAACACTGATTAGGGAGGAGACGCTTGATGGTTGCAAATATCCAGCAACAAAGGTCTGGATCCGCCGAACTCAGTCCTCAGCGGTAGTGGCAAATGATGTTTTCTATGTGTATAAGCATCACATTTATCTGATTCCCGAAAACAGCAAATTTGCATACGATTTATTTCTCGATTCACCCTTGGTAAATCAAGAACCAGATGAAATCGCGAAAAGCGTTGTGATCAATACAAACCGCGTACAGATACAAGATATGGCCAATCAGTGGGGAAAAGCGGTCCAAAACCGCGACGGCAAAGCGCAGTACGATTTGATGAGCTCGGAACTCCAAAAGAGAGTATATGAAGACTATCAGAACCGCAACTGGGTAACGGGGCAGTCAAGCCCATGGGTAGACGGCTATACGGTGAAACCCGGCGATAATACGGCGGTGGTTACCTACACATACATGACCTCGACCGGTTTTGCTGGCTACTACCTTCAGACGCTTTCCTTTGTCACGGAAAACGGACAGTTAACGATTTCAGACTATACCGAACCGAAGCAGGCGAACGGGCAAAGTGGGGACACGGTCCTTGCCTATCTGAATGACGGCAAGACATGGCTATCGGCAGCAAATTCGTACGAGGGAATGTTTTCCGACATGACGCTTTCCATAGACGGCAAAACAAAGCGTTTCCCGTGGAAAACATACGGTGAACCCGCGTTCTTGCCGGAGCTCAGCTATGCCGATGTCGACGGCGACGGTCGGAACGAGCTGATTGTAATTTTGTGTGAAAGCGAGGGCACAGGAACGCTTGTTGAGGAAATACATGTCTTAAATCCGGAGAACTTTTCCGAAATTACGGTTCAAAGTCCGTTGGCCGCGCTGGAAAATCGTGTCGTATCAAAGATAGATGAAAACGATGTGCAAATTACAATTGATAATCAAAACGCCCTTGTATTCCCTGAAAAAGAAATTACAGCTAAGGTTGCCGAGAAAAAAAGCTGGTTTGCAAATTGGCAACAGGTTCCGTCATTGACTATTCAATGCAAAGTAATAGTGTCCTTGTAAAAGTTGTGGCACAGCTTTCACCTGCAGGCTTTTTAGGTGACTTCAATTTAACGTATGAATATAAGGATAATCAACTGAAAGTAAGCAGTATCAGTTTTTCAGCAAAATTGCTGCAGCAATACCCCTTTTGATCATGCGGTAAGTATTTAAACGGGCAAGAATTCACGAGGTGCCCAACACATCCAACCAGAGACACCGGTACAGATATGGCTGCGCAGACTCAGCAAAGGAATCTTGCGAGGCAGTGGGCGCAAGCGGTCACGGATCGTGACGGCAAGGCGCGGGCAATCAGATTCGATACGCTGGAGAAGATCTGCCAGGCGTTGGATTGTCAGCCGGGCGATATCCTTGCCTACGAGAAGGAAGGATAATCCAGAAGGGTCCCCCAGAAATCCTGAACTATTTTTCTGCTGC
>Ga0209540_10003765_pt1 | contig 10217 bp, 5 predicted proteins | sample BarGraIncu01121A_FD_184501 | JGI IMG/M metagenome (GOLD analysis project Ga0209540, IMG submission 184501) | Arctic peat soil microbial communities from Barrow, Alaska - Barrow Graham LP Incubations 011-21A (SPAdes) (version 2) | ecosystem: Environmental > Terrestrial > Soil > Wetlands > Peat... | reverse complement strand
CCAAAGCCTAATCCCAGGGCTAATTTTCCATCACTCAGTTCCATCCTGTAGGCATAATTTCCAAGAATACTGGTTTCTTTAAATATTCCGATACTGTTTTTTTCAACAAGTAATCCCAGCCCAATCCTGTCATTATAAACAGGTGTATGGACTGACAGGAAATAGCTTTTTGGAGAATCTTTAAATCCAACCCACTGATCACGGTAAGAAATGGTTGCGCTCAAAGCATCCTGGCAACCGGCATATGCAGGATTTATTGCCAGGCCATTAACCACATAATGATCCGACAACGGAAACAATTGCGCCGAAAGATGCGATGAGAATGATACTACCAGAATGCTAATAAACAACCGTTTCATTTACCTTTTAATAAATACAGAGCCTTTTAATACTCTGCCATTTTCAAATTTCAAAATATAGAAATAGGTGTCATTTGGAAGCTCCGCCCCTTTATTATTTCGTCCGTCCCAATCGTTTAAATAATTTCCACTTGAATATTCTTCATTTCCCCACCTGTTAAAGATGATAAGGTCAATTTTCCCACTTGACTCACTGATCTTAAAATAATCATTTTTACCATCATTGTTTGGTGTGATTACAGAAGGTATAAACACATCAAAAACTCTAATTTTAACTTCTGCTGTATCAGCACAGCTGCCCTTGAGCACTTTCCACAAAAATTTATTTTCCCCGATTGATAATACAATTATACTGGTTGTCGGAGAATGAATATCACTAATATGACCTGACCCTGAAATTAAAGACCATTCACCAGTTTCGGATGCAGACAATTCTGCATTCATTTGAGTTTCAAATGTAAATTTCAGGTCTTGATCCGGCCCTGCAACCGCAATCGGAGTCTCATTAACTATTATAGACTGTGTGATGGAATTGGTACAACCATTGGCATTGAAAACAGTAAGAGTATAGAAACCTGCCATATCTAACGTGGCACTGTCAGATACTGATGGATTTTGCAATAATGAGGTGAATTCGTCCGGACCTGTCCAGTAATAGCTCGTCATAGCTGCAGGGCCGCCAGTAAGGTTGATAGGACTTCCTGCACAGACAGGACTATTATTACCAACGGAAACTACAGGTAAGGGATTTACAATTATTGTGGCTGGACTTGATGAGGCGCTCAGACATCCGTTTTCATTGGTTACCTTAACAATATAAGTTCCTGCTGAGGAAACAGTTATCCCTGGTGACGTTTCTCCGCTCGACCATAAATAACTATTTCCTTCACTTGAGGTTAGAGTTACCGTATCCCCTTCACAGAATGTTGTTGGACCTTCAGCTGTAACAGTAGGAACCGGGGGAAGAGCATTTATAGTTAATATAGTCGGAACCGATACTGCACTCAGGCATCCGCTTGCATTTTTAACCTGAACGGTATAGCTTCCTGCTGTGGTAACATTAATGGATTGTGAAGTTGCAGAATTGGACCATAAATAACTTGCCTCTGCACTTGATGTTAACGTCACATTACCACCATTACAGAAAGTTGTTGGACCACCAGATGAAATTGTAGGTGTTGCCGGCAATGCATTTACTGTTACAACAACAGGCGCTGACAATGCACTCTGACATCCGCTGGCATTTGTTACCTGAACTGTATAACTACCTGAAGTAGTAATGTTTATACTAGCTGTGGATGCTCCATTTGACCATAAGTAAGTTGAGCCTGCACTTGAAGATAAGGTAACACTGCTGCCATCACAAAATGTTGTTGATCCGCCAGCTGTAATAGTTGGTGTTAACGGTAAAGCATTTACAGTAATTGACTTAGCTATTGATGCAGCACTCTGACATCCACTTGCATTTGTCACTTTAACTGTATAATTACCTGTTGCATTAATATTTATACTTGATGCAGTTTCACCATTTGACCATAAGTAACTTGTTTCGGGACTTGAAGATAAGGTTACTGTACCTCCTGCACAGAAGGTTGTCGGACCATCAGCTGTAATTGTTGGTGTTGCCGGTAAAGCATCTACCGTAACATCAGTTGCCACGGATAATGGACTCTGACATCCGCTTGCATTTATTACTCTTACTGTATAACTACCTGCTGCGCTTACATTAATGCTTTGCGTTGTTGCTCCATTTGACCATAGGTAGTTCGTTCCTGCACTGGATGTTAAAGTTACACTACCACCGGTACAGAAAGTTGTTGGTCCGCCAGCTGTAATAGTTGGTGTCACCGGTATAGCATTTACTGTTACAACTTTGGCTACAGATGGTGCACTCTGACATCCGCTTGCATTTGTCACCTGAACTGAATAACTTCCTGAAGCAGTAACATTTATGCTTTGTGTAGTTTCTCCATCTGACCATAAGTAACTTGTTCCTGCACTTGATGTTAAGGTTACACTGCCACCGGCACAGAATGTTGTTGGACCGCTTGCTGTAATAGTCGGTGTTGCTGGTATAGCATTAACAGTTACTGCAACTTGTGGATTAATAGTAGTAAATCCGTCGAAAATGGCTACATGGTAAGTCGTGGGAACTGTGGGATTAGCAATTGGGTCAGCTATAGAAGATGTAAATCCAACAGGAGTGGAAGTCCAGGTATAGGTATAGGAACCCGAACCACCAGATGCTAAAGCATGTAATTGTACGTTAGCACCGGCACAGGTTGTACCGGGAGAAGCTGTAGGAGTCGAATTTAATGCACCTCCGCTAATTGTTATTGTTACTGCATCAGTATTAGAGCAAGATGTTGTCAGTGAAGTAGCCGTTAATGTAAAGACCGTGGTTGCAGCCAAATTTACAGTTGTCGGGTCTTTTATTGAAGCATTTACAAGTTGTGCAGAAGGTGACCAGCTATAGGTAAATGGGCCTGTACCAGTTACTGTTGCAGTGATTGTTGTACTTGTCCCATTTGGAATAGTGATATCCGTTCCTGCATTTACTGCAGGCAATGCATTTATATTTACTATTGTCGCTGCAGAAACTGCACTTTGACAACCATTTGCATTGGTTATCTGAACAGTATAATTACCTGCTGAAATAACATTTATACTTCTCGCGGTTGCACCATTTGACCATAAGTAACTTGATCCAACACTTGAGGTCAAGGTTACACTTCCTCCGGTACATAGAGTTATGGGACCTCCGGCTGTAATTGTTGGTATTGCAGGTAAAGCATTTGAAGTAACCACTGTTGCTACTGATAAAGCACTCTGACATCCGCTTGCATTGGTTACTTTTACTGTATAACTACCTGATGAGGTAACATTTATACTTTGTGTAGTTGCTCCATTAGACCATAAATAGCTTGTTCCTGCACTTGATGTCAAGGTCACACTACCCCCGGCGCAGAAGGTTGTCGGACCACTGGCTGTAATAGTTGGAGTTATCGGTAAAGCGTTGACAGTAACTACAGTTGCTGCAGATGCTGCACTCTGACATCCGCTTGCATTTTTTACTTGTACTGTATAACTTCCTGAAGTTGTTACGTTTATGCTTGGCGTGGTTGCTCCATTTGACCATAGGTAACTTGTTCCTGCACTTGATGTTAAGGTTACATTGCCACCGGCACAAAAAGATACTGGACCTCCGGCTGTAATAGTTGGTGTTGCCGGCAGAGCATTTACAGTTACCACGGTGGCTACTGATTGTGCACTCTGACATCCGTTTGCATTTGTTACCCTTACTGTATAAATACCTCCTATCGTAACGTTTATAGTTGGAGTGGTTGCACCTGTTGACCATAAGTAAGTTGAACCTGCACTCGAGGTTAAAGTTACACTTCCACCGGCACAGAAAGTTGTCGGACCACTGGCTGTAATAGTTGGAGTTGGTGGTAAAGCATTTACTGTCACTATGGTGGCTACTGCTGCTGCACTCTGACATCCACTTGCATTTTTAACCCTTACTGAATAACTACCTGCTGTTGTAATGTTTATACTTTGCGTAGTTGCCCCATTTGACCATAAGTAAGTTGCTTCCGGACTTGAAGTTAAGGTCACACTGCCACCGGCACAGAAAGTCGTTGGACCTCCGGCTGTAATAGTTGGTGTAGCCGGTAAAGCATTCACAGTAACTATAGTTGCTGCTGATGCTGCACTCAGACATCCGCTTGCATTGGTTACTTTTACTTTATAACTACCTGATGTGGTAATATTTATACCTGGTGTAGTTGCTCCGTTTGACCATAAGTAAGTTGTTCCCGGACTTGAAGTTAAGGTTACACTACCACCGGCACAAAAAGTTGTCGGACCACCGGCTGTAATAGTTGGAGTTGCTATTGTACACGTAGATTGAAAGAAAGGATATATCGGATCATTTATAATATCTGTCATATCTCCATAGCTACAGTTCGAATGTGGATATCTTGTTGTAATTGGTGCTGTGCAATTGAGTGCAGGGTAATTTGGTTCATTGTGGGTTAAATCTCCCGGAAAAATTGGTCCGCCAACAAATACCTTAACCGGATTGTCATTGCTGGTTAATGAACCTTCATGATTTGGACCATGTTTATCAATGTAACCTGTGATGATAAGATAGCCATTTGCTATTATTTCAGAATGGTTGTGCATTGAAAGGTTTCCCCTGACAATAAGAATTCCATTGTCGTTAATTGTTAAATCATTATTATTATCAAGGAACAAATCTCCTTTGATAACAAGTGTGTCATTAATAATCAGATTAGTGGGAGCACCAAAAAATGAGAGAGAACCGTTTACTGTAATATATCCGTTAATAGTAATATTATACCCGCTAATGTTGGTCTGGGGTACTGGCCATGTCGGACTCCAGCTTGTGGGTGTTTCCCATGCACCGGTATAATTATTCTTACTTGAATGCTGCGAAAATATTGTCTCTATCGGGAGAAAAACTATCCCCAATAATAAAATAATCCGCTTTATTTGTACGATCATTCTGTACAATTATATTCCCTTCCAGTTATAGAGAGCAAGATAGCTACATTCGTTAATCAATGCAAAATTTTTGTGCAATATATAATTTACGGAAAAACCAATACCCCTCAAGAGGAGCAACTATCATTTCATTTTTACATAATTTTGTCTAATCCTCCGGAAAAGGATCATATATACACTCCTTTTCTTTATAATCTTTTCTATTGTCCAGTTGTTACCTAAAAATAGTTTATCTAAAATCTCATCACTCTGATTGTATATATTTGAGAATAGAATATATTCTTCTTTTTGTAAGTCGGCATCTCTGAATGACCGATTGTCTTCAGAAAGATCTGTCAGTTTAAATGAGGCAGTATTTGGGAAGAACGATCCGACTGAGCTCAATGGTATCTTATTCGTTTTCAGGTAATCCAGCATTTCGTTCCGCACTGAATAATATGGCCAATGGGCAGGAGTGGCGTCCCATCCCTGGGCAATTTTATCGGGATAAACCCAAAATGCCCCGCTCAATACAAGTAAAAATGTAATGACATAGATAGTATATCTTAATTTTGAATATTTCATAATCCAATATATTACAGCTATCGATACGGGAATAATAACCGGCAGAAAATATCGATGACCGAAGGGATTTTTGTAAAGTATTACTACCGGGAATATTACAATAAACTGACAGAGAGCGATATAAAATGTGTTTTTAAAAAACGGATCGAAAAGTGTCTTCCTTTTTAAAGACAAAAAGAGAATAACAGAAAGTATTATCCAGATCCCGATTCTCCCATAATCAATTAAGCGCCATGCTACCAGCCCAATGTTCCTGAATATCCCGGTGATTGATGCAAACTTTGAGAACTCCTCCCACTTATTTGAAACTGTATTATGTATGATCCAGTGTTTTTGCAGGTAGAAACTTAAGAGAAAGATTGCCAGGGCGGTTAATCCGGGTATATATGGCAGAAGAGTCTTTATTGAAAACTTCCGGTTATTTTGATAGATAATAACCAGACCGTATAATAACATGCCAAATCCACAAAGCGATCCGCGCAGGCTAGTCATTATTAAAGCTATAAAAGCCACTGAAAGAGTAAGATATCTTTGCTTATTAATACAATTAATGCACCAGAGAAAAAAGAAGATCTGCGGGATATCAAATGTTACCATCGACATCTGTGAAACCAGTGTAGAATCGCAAAGAACAACGATGAATATCAAAAAAGGAACAATTTTCTCTTTTCCGGAGTCCTTTAAATATGAATCAAGCTGAAAGAGTATTCCAAAAATAAAAGGGAACATCGCGAGATGAGAAATGAGAAGGCTCTTCCCAAAAACGTTCCATAGTAATGCAATATACATACCGACAAAAGTGGGGTGCCCTGTCGCATACGCATCCGGCACAAAAAAGTATCTGAAGTTATTATCATAGTACCAGTTGGCAGGAATTGAGATCTGGGAAATAGAATCCCAGAAAAAGAATTTATTAGCGTTAAGCAGAGTAAAACCAAGAGATATCATAATAAACAGAATTGTTCTGTTTACTCTTTTATCTAAAATTTTATAGATCATATAAATTCATGTTCGCAGAACTTCTGCAAAGAAATGTCCAAGTTTTTCCCTGTCAAGTTTACCATCGGTTCTGACTCCGCTGCAGACATCGACAGCGAATGGATTAACCTCTTCTATAGCCTGTCTGACATTTCCCGGATTAAGTCCTCCGGCAAGGAACACAGGGCATTTTGATCCCTCTCTGATCTTTCTGCTTAATTTCCAGTTATGCACTCTGCCTGTACCTCCCAGTTCTTTAATTTTCAGGTTAGGGTTGCCGCTGTCGAGGAGTATAGCATCAACCATTCCGGAGATCTCAAGAGCTTCATCAACCGATTTTTCATCAATCACATGGATCACCTGAACTATCTTTACACCTGGCAGAGCCTCTTTTAACTGTCTGTAGGTACCAGTGTATAGAGAATCCACGATCTGGATCGTATTTGTGTTTGTCCTGTGATGATGTTCGATAATTCTATTTACAGATGTTTCGCTGGTAAGCAAAAAAGTTGCAATCGGCGGCGGAACAGTTTTGGCAATACTTCTGATCAATTCATCAGAGATTGGTCCGGGACCACCAGGCATTTTACCAACAAGACCTATCGCCGAGGCCCCGAATTCAATAGCCATGCGGGCTTCATCATCGCTGCTTATGCAACAGATTTTAACCCTTGTTATCATCTTTTATTTAACTAATTCTGAGGTGTGATCTGAAGATTGGCAAAATCGCCACCGGAATTATTTCCAACCCATATTCCGATTTTGCCGGTTGTTCGTTTATTTAGTTTTTCAACAGTCAAAGATGGCTCTTTGCTGCCATTAAAATATACTGTGACAACAGGACATTTTATTATAATTTTTACATGAAACCATTCATTCCCACCTGCGGCAGGTGTGACAGCTTTCTCATATATCCCGGGGAATTGTTCTCTAAGTACCTGCCAGGGTTTATCGGGTTGTGAAACATACTGCACAGCATGGACTTTACGGACCGGATCAGTAGATTGAAAATTGAAAGGACGAAAATAAATGGCATCGAGAGTTGTATTGTCAACCCCATGAAATGCAATACCGACAAAACTTTGCTGAAATTCGTCTTTCCCTCTTATATCGAGTTCAATAGTCCCGTTGGAAAATCCGACATCTTTTAACCATACAATTCCGTCATTTTCATTTTTTGAAACCCGGATACCCTTTTTATTATTCTCAGAAAATGTGACAACTTTTCTATTAAAAATTTCCAGTTTATTATTTTCAGATAAAGCATATAAGTCATATTTCACCGGAGCAGGCTGAGCTGATGCGGATAGTGATATTACAAATCCCAGGATAAGGATCAGATTAAAACGGACTTTAGTAGTTTTCATATTCAATTTTATTAATAAATAAAGCACTAATACACTAATTTAACTATTCATTTCCCGGAACAGAGGGTCAGCATATTCATTTCCGCATTTCATGCACTTATCCTGGTGAACACTTAACACCGACCCGCAATCAGAACAGGTCCCGCAATTGATTCCGCATGGGGCAAGATGATATCTTTCAAAAACAACAATCGACATATTAGATGCTAAGTTAAATCTTATTCATTAACTCTTCTATTTCGGAGAGATGCAATTTTAAATGTCTCGGGAAATCAAGTATCATAGCGTGTAAAGTCACCATTTTGCCTGGTCCTGCGATCCATTCATTGTTCAAATGGTCGGGATTTACATTTTTAATGACATGGGAAATATGCAAAAGGCAGTATTTCCACAATTGAACCAGGGTCTTCCAATCTTCATTCTGATAATCCTGGATACCAATCCATCTGTCATTATTCCCAAAAGTTGCATAATTAGGAAAGATCAGAGGTATAGGCTGGTACTGAAGATGAACAATCCTATGGGTATTGTTGGAAGCTGAGTCAATGATGTGTCCAAGAATCTGTTTAATGGTGCGATTCTGGGAATTTCTTCTTTGGGAGATTATATCATCAGGAAGACTGCTCAGAATTGGTTCCCAGTCAGTTACCGATGCAATAATCTCCAGTCGAATTAAATCAGTTTCTTTCATTATTTTTTTTGTTTTCTCCTTTGTGGTACTTTGAGTTTTACTTTGTGATCATTTGGGGTTAAAATTTTATTCTGATGTTTCCGAAGAATTCTCTGGCTGGTCCAGGATGATAAGCATTGCCATCAGGGTCTGGTTCAGTGAATGCCATATATTTAGCTGAAGTTAGATTGCGGACAAAAAGACTGCATTCACCTTTAACTTTTCCCAGGTTCAGCGAGTAGGAAATCCGGGCATGGAACAAATTAAATCCCTCCTGCCAGTTTTGAAAAACAGATGGGTCCATTTTGCCAAAATACGCTTTCGGATCGGTATATACAGCCCATTTTGACTGATATTCTGTTGCAAAACTAAACTTAAACCGTTTGTTTAAGGAATAGATAACCTCGGAATAGAGCTGATGTTTGGGTGAATTTGGCAACCATTGTCCTGCAGCGGGAGGCGAGGTAAGCACATAAGCTGGATCGGAATAAACCGGATCAATCACAGAGGAGCGATATTTATAATCCGCATAAGTATATGCAATCTGTAAGTCAAGGTTTCTAAGAATCTGGTAAGAGAAAAAAGTTTCTATACCATATCGTTTGCTGTTCCCGGCATTTCCATAAAATACTTCCTGGTTTCCCCTGCCTGATTGTTTGAACCGGAAGAAATCATTTTCAGTATTCATGATAAACCCGGTAATTTCATAAGATAGTTTATCACTGCAAAAACCGCGCATTCCTATTTCGCTGCAAACAGAAGTAGCCGGTATTAAATGAGTGTTAAATCCACTGTATCCTGACGGATTGCTTGCTAATTCTTCTGTGGAAGGAGGCATAAAACCCTGGCTCCAGTCAGCGAAGACATTTATGGCATTATTTATTGAATAACTAGCTCCAATCCTTGCAGAGACCTTTTTAAAATTTTTGGAGGTTTTAGAACTGTCCAATCCCAGCATCTTGTTTGTCAGGTCATTGTTCATACCATCATAACGAAAACTGGCTGTAAGGTTAAACTTCCCTATTCCCATCCGGTACAGAGCAAAGACTCCAATGCTCTTCTGTGAAATTATCTGATTGGCAAGCAATGAATCAGTTTCCAGGTTGGTCTCGTCAATACTTTCCTTCCGTAGTGGGTCTGACGAGCTTTGCATTTTGTACAGTCCGATATTCTGCCATTTCAGATCAGAGCCTATACTGATGTCATTTTTTATCTTTGCTGCATTCAAATGCAGATTGTACTGGATACTGGTTCCGGGATTGGTTATATTCCGGTATTCTGCATTTTTATTGCTGGTTTCCTTGTAATTCCAGAAGCGAAGATAAGAAGTGATCTCCAGATCCTGCAGGTCACTGAATTTGTATTTTCCATGAAAACCGATAGAGGTACGATTTGTTTTCTGGTACTCATTGAACGGGTTGGCATCGGGATTTGCCTGCCTGAGATTATCAAACTGACCGACGTTCAATCCTTCGGGATTCTGTTGGAAGTAGTCTGTATGGGATATGATCTGGGTTAAAGAGAATTTTTTTGACGGGGTAAAATTGATCTTTTCATAAAGCTTATTGCCCCAGAATGCCTGATGATCACGGTAGCCATCACCTTTAGTATGGGAATAGCTTCCCCGGTAATCAATATCATCATGTGTTCCGTCAATCTGTATGAGTGATTTGGAAAAGCCATTTGATCCGATTGTCTGGTTTAGCTCACCACCAATTGGGTTTGATCCACCGTTATTTGTGATAATAT
>Ga0209540_10003761_pt1 | contig 10223 bp, 10 predicted proteins | sample BarGraIncu01121A_FD_184501 | JGI IMG/M metagenome (GOLD analysis project Ga0209540, IMG submission 184501) | Arctic peat soil microbial communities from Barrow, Alaska - Barrow Graham LP Incubations 011-21A (SPAdes) (version 2) | ecosystem: Environmental > Terrestrial > Soil > Wetlands > Peat... | reverse complement strand
CGTCGTGAAATGGCAGGCGATGGCCAACAGAGCGACGAAATGGCCCTTGTGGGGTGGTTTGCGGCTGGTGATGCGTTGGTACATGGTGTTGTAGTTAGGCACCTTGTGACGCAGGTGGTCGGCCAGGTTCACCGCCGCATAGCGGGCGTTGGGCGCACCCTGTTTGGTGATGTGCTTGGCCTTGTAGACGGTGGTGCCCGAGATGTGCTTGGAGGTGGTCAGGCCCAGGAAGCTGGCCAGATGCTCGCCATCCGGGAAACGCTGGACATCGCCGGCCTCTCTGACGAGGGCCAGGGTGTTGCTGAGGCCAGCGCCGGCAGTCTGCTTGATCAGATCATAGCCCAGGCGGATGAAGTAGCGCTGTCGGGAGCGCGCGGTGGTGATGTCGTCTGCCAGGTTCAGGGCCCGCTGCCGGATCACCGAGCGGGTGATCGGGCAGAGCAAGACGGTCCGGCACAACTCCACGAGTTGTTGCGCCACAGTGGCATCAAAGGCCGTGTGGCAGTGGCTGGTCGGGACAGCGGCGATGACTTCCGAGCCGGCGGCGACGATCTCATCGGGGAAGAGGTACTGCTCGTAGAGGGCGTAGACGGCCGGGTGGTGGATCTTGTCGCCCGGCAACGCTTGGGTGAAGGCCGGGCTATAGGCCCGCAGCAGGGCGCGAAGTTGGTTCTTCTTGCGGTTGATCTGCTGGGCCAAATCGCGGCGCTGCGCGAGCAAAAGCGCGCCGACAGCAGGTCGGCATCCTGGCTGAGGACGACTTCGGGCGTGCTCCCCTGGCGGAGCTGCTCAGCCAGCAGGTCGGCGTCCACCAGCTCCGTGCGGAGCCGCCTGGACAAGACCTCACCCATGTGCTCGGTGGTGCGGGGGTTGTACAGGATGCTGGCCAGGTTGGGTTGCTCAGCCAGAGCATCCCAGAAGCCCCAGTAATAGACGCCGGTCGCCCACAGGCGACGGCGATCATGCGCACGTGGTGTTGACCGCGCAGCTTTTCCAGCCAGGCGGTAATCTGGCGAAAGTCGCTGGAGTTGTTTGGCACGTTGGGCAGGGAGACCAGTTCCTCCGTGCGTGCGTCGATGGCCAGCAGGCTCAGGGTGAGGTCCGCCACGTCCGCACCCACAAACAGGGTCAGTTGATCCAGGTAGGTGTCGATCAGCTTGTCGGACTGGATCCCTGGCAGGCCAGGCAGGAGTGAAGAGCGCAAATCTTCACTCAGGGTTTGACGGATAGGTTGCAGTTCACGGTACATCGCACACCTCCAAGTGAAGGTAGTGGGCCGGGAGGCGAGGGATAGTACCCCTCAACACCGACGGCGACGCAGCCTAAACTGATCGCAAGGTGAAAATGTATGGTGCGTTCAAGCGACCACCTGGCTGGCTTTAGCCACAAGCGCATCGACCTGGGCTTGCAGTTCCCGGCGACAGCGTTGCTTGACTTCGCTCGTGCGCTCGGCCAACCCAGCGAAGAAGGCATCTACCTTTTCGCGCACCTTGGCTGCGGTGCCAAAACAGATATCTGCCGTCACTTCCTCACGGACCCAGGCCCAGATCAGCTCGTCCGGGTTGAAGTCGGGCTGTAGCCAGGCAAAGCGACCAGACGCAGTTGGAGATCCGGCGTAGTCAAATATTCCCGCATCTCCGGCCCATGATGCGCCGGACCGTTGTCCCAGATTACCATCAACGGCTCTTTATGTTTTTCACGCAACTGCTTCATGGACGTGACCGAGGTCTCCGCTGTGGTGTTGCCGCTCACGTTCATAACCTCGACTTCGCCCGTCTCCAAACAGACCGCCGAGTAGTAGGTGGCCTTCTCACCCAGTTTGGGGCTGGTCGAATCGACCAAGGCTGGCTCACCCCGCAGCACCCACTTGGCGCGCAGTTCGACATCCGCTCGGAAGTGGGCTTCGTCCACAAAGAAGATCTTGGCTCCTTGGGCTTGCGCCTCCGTCCGCAGGGCGACGTAGGCGGTCACGAAGGCTTCGCGCTTCTCGGCGTTGCCCTTCAGCAGGCGTTTCTTGGGCCGCTTGACCACGAAGCTCAGCCGGTGCAGGTAGTTCAGGCAAGTGCGGCTACTGAGCAGGAGGTCAAAACGCTCTTGCACGAACTGCCGCACCACCTTCCAGTTCCAGTTGGCCAACTCCAGGCCCGCCGCACTCGGGGCGGCCTGCACCGCCGCCTTCAGTTCGGCTTGTTGCGCCGGGCTGAGGGCGGGGGGGAACCACCGCTCTGCTCGAAGGTCACACCTGCCGCACCACGCTGCTGGAAGTCCGCCGTCCAGTCAGTGATGGTCCGCACGTCGCGCCCCAACGCCTCGGCAACCTGCTCAGCCGACCAGCCGCGGGACAGGAGCCAGAGGGCGTGCCAGCGTTCGCGCTCACGGGGTGTGAGTGCCCGGTACACCTGCTCCCGCACCTGGTTCACATCCAACTGCCAGCGTCCCAGCATGACCAGCATATCGTTCATCAGCAGAGACTCACATAGCCGTGGTATCACTGGCAGTATACCAGGCGCGCTCTACAATTTCACCTTGCGATCAGTTTAGTCTTCCAGTCGGTTGAAGAACGCGACGGGATGCTCCAGTCGGGAATGGAGGAAGGGGCAGCCGAGACAGTGGATCGGCTCGAGGCACTTTTGAAGGAGCTTGCCGACAGGGTGTAATGGGCTGGCAAAACTAGACACGAATCTCCTTATGGTCAATCGGCCGAGTACGCCGCTCAGGTGCTTGCGCCAGACCAGACGGGTCGTGTCATGTGGCCTTGGGCTGTGCGTAAGCGGTGAACCGCCATCTTTTCTGGCGGTTCACCGCTTACCGATAATCCCTACTACGGCGACTGTGCTTACGGCAACCTTAAAGAAGAAACGAGTTCGCTACCTTAAACAGGACCGATTCTCTGTCTTGGCAAACCCGTCCACCTTAAGCGACCCGCTGAAGGATACGGCCGGGCCGGCGTTGAACCCGCTACTAAAAGTGATCAACCTGATCTCGGTGATCATCGCGCCGATGATCGGCGCGATGATCAACCCGGCCCTCAAGTACGGGCTGGCAGCCATCATCCTGGCTTTCCTCGCTTGGCTGGTCTGGCCGCGCAGCCGGGCCGCGCCAAGCTCCTTGGTGGCGCCTATAGGGGCCAGGCAGGTAGTGGCGCCGGTGGTGGCGGACGGGGACGGACCGGCGGAGTAAGCGCGGCGTTCTGGAACACGAATAACGCGCAGGTTCACGAAGTGCACGCAGCGCGCAGGTCGCGAAGGTTTTCGCCGCCTGCGCGCTGCGAGCTTTAACCGCTTGAGCCTGCGCGGCGCACCCCGTCGTCCTTCGACCTGCGTTCGTTATTCGGTCAGCAGTGTGATACACTGTGTGATACATCGTGTGATAACACCGTGTAACAACACCGTGTGACAACACCGTGTGACAACACCGTCGTCGCACCACCCGGCGCCTCCCGACTTGAACCCCAGGAGCAATCGATGCAACAAACTCGATCCGGCAGATTATGCGCGGGCGCAGGGCGTCTAGCAGACGCTGGACCGACACCTGGCCGTGCAGGCGATCCTGGCGGGAGACGTGCCCGGGGCACGGGTGTTCGTCGACGAGCCGGCGCGTCCCCAGGCGGCGCTGGCCTGGTCCAAGGACCATCTATACCTGGCCGGCAGCCCGGGAAATGCCGCCTTCAACTTACCCGGTTTATTGCGCCTGGTACGATGCGGCCCCTGACCTGTCGACGAAAGGCAACGAAAGGACTGATATATGACAGAAACTGGCAGGCGAGCGGCGGGGCAATGGCCTTACGCCCGGCACCGGGACTACCAGAAGAAGCTCCAGCAAGTGGCGGCGGCCTGGCTGAAGAGCAAAAACGTCAACGCCGGCCAAAAATACTCTTACATCCTGGCAGACCGAGGCGGCTGGCGCGATAACGTGATCCTGCCCGAGGTGGTCGACTACCTGGTCGCGGAACAGCGCCGGCGGGCTACCCAGGGCGAAGCTTTTGCCTTCCACAAGTACATTCACCACGGGCTGAGCAGCCAGGCGATGCTCTGCAACCTGGCCGGCCCGCTGATCGTGCGCAAGGACCTGGAGCCGTTGCGCGTGGCCTGCGAGGCTGCGGGCATCCCGTGGCCAACTGCTGCGACGGCGACGTTTGAAGTGACTGACCGGAGCGTGTTCAACGAGGAAAGCGCCCAGCCCACCTCCATCGACCTGGTGATCGGCGGGCGGGGCAACTCGGCTGCGCTGTTCGTGGAGGCGAAACTGACCGAGACAGAGTTTGGCTCCTGTTCGGTGTTCCAGTCCGGGGACTGCGAAGGGATGAGCCCGCTGAGCGACTTCAACCTGTGCTTCCTGCACTTCATCAAGCGCAAGTACTGGATTAAAATGGCCGAGCACGGCGCACTGGCCGGCCCGCTGGCGCGCAGCCCGCTCTGCCCGATGGCCACGTATTACCAGTTCTACTGCGAGCTGTTGTTCGCCCTGGACAAGGGCGGCTACTACGTGCTGCTGTACGACGAACGCAACCCGGCCTTTGTGCGGGCAGGCGCCGGGGCTGCCGCGGGCAGCGAGCGCGGCCTCTGGCCGTTCCTCACCTCGCTGCTGCCGAAGGAGCTCCAGAAACGGACCCGGCGCGTCAGCATCCAGGCGGTCCTGGCGTCCATCCGGCAGTCGGGCCGGCATGAGGACTGGGCGCCGGAGTTCGCGCTCAAGTACGGGCTTTAGGACAGCCCCCTCAAATATCGGCCGCGACCTGGCCGGCCGCGGGCGCCGGTTGCGCCTTACGGTAGGACGCGGGCCGGGCGCCGGGGACCAGGCTCAATAGTTCCGCAATACATTGCAGGCGGGCGCGGCGCCGGTCATCGGCCGGGATGAGGTGCCAGGGAGCTTGCCCAGCGTTTGTCAACGACAGGACGGTCTGGCGCACGCTGGCGACGTCCAGCGGATGGGCATCCTTCGGCAGGGTCGGCACCGGTAGCTGGCGTTTTTTGGCCAGCGCCGCGATGTGCGCGCGGAAACGCCGGTCCTGCTCAGGGTCCTCGGCGCTGAACCAGAACTTGACCAGGGTGATGCCCGAAAGCACCAGGGTGCGCTCGAACTCAGCGCAGGAGCGCAGGAACTCCTCGAACTCAGCGGCGGACGTCAGCCCGAGAGCGTGCGCGGTCGCCGGGTAATGGTACCAGCTGCCGTCGAGGATGACCATCTTGCCGGTCACGGGGAAGTGCTCGACAAAGCGCTGGAAATGCCAGCGGGCGCGCGCGCGCTTGTTCGGCGGTTCGAGCATCACCACCTTGCAGACCCGCTGGTCAAGGCCTTCGGCGATACGACGCGCCGTGCCGCACTTGCCGGCCGGCCCCAACCCCTCCAGGATCACGACCAGGCGCAGCTTCTCGCCCACCAGCCAGGTCTGGAGCTTGAAGAGGTCGACCTGCAGCCCACCCAATTCCCGCCGGTACTCCTTTTTGCGCAGCTGTCCCGCACGCGGCTGCGCCGCATCCTCGTCACCCTGCCGGCTATCCTCGGACTGCGGCGCCGCGTCGCCGGTGGCTTCGATCGGGAGCTTGGCGGGCGCGCCCTCCGCTCCCGCCTGCGCCTGTTTGGACTTCTTCTTTGCCATGGCCGTCTTCTCCTCTGCGCGGATACCCCGCGCACACGCCTGCGCCACACGCACACACCTGCGCCAGGTGCATACTCCCGCGCCTGGCTGCATCAACAGGCAGCCTGCACATTATTATACTCTTGACGATCAGTGGTGGCAACCGGGCTTACGGTGCTACGATGGGGGAGAGGGCAATGAGTCGACACGCTGGGGGATGGGCATAGAAGGCCGAGCAGTGGGTGTGGTTTGTGGGCCTTCATTACAGCCGAGTCCATCCGCCCGAGCTAGAATAGCAACGTTCAGCCGATGGGGTGCGGGCAATTTCTCATAACAATGAAGGGAGGACGCGGATGGAGCTACAGAACAAAGTGGTGGTGATCACCGGGGCGTCCGGCGGTATCGGGCTGGCGACGGCCAAGGTTTGTGCGTCGGCAGGGGCCAGGGTGGTGCTGGCTGCCCGCTCGGCCGAGAAGCTGGCGCAGGTCGCCGCTGAGCTGGAGCGCGGAGGCTGCCAGGCGCTGGCGGCGCCGGCGGACATGACCAGGCAGCCGGAGGTCGAACGGCTCATTACGGAGATAGTGCGTAAGTTCGGACGCATCGACGTGTTGATAAACAATGCGGGCCAGTCGGCAACCGGCACGGTGGCCGAAGGCAGCGCCGACGATTATCGCCGCGTCATCGAGCTGAACATGCTCGGGCCGCTGTATGCCATTCAGGCCGCCGTCCCGGCCATGCGCCGCAACGGCGGCGGCATCATCGTCAACATCAGCTCGATGACGTCGAAGATGGCCATTCCCGGCCTGGGAATGTATGCGTCGACCAAGGCAGCCCTGAACGTGCTGTCGGCCACGGCGCGCGCCGAACTGGCCGGCGACAACATCCGGGTGATCACGGTCTATCCCCGCATCACGGCCACCGACTTCGGCAAGAACTCGATTGGCGACGCCGAGATGCGCGCACGCCAGCGCACGCCCCGCCCGGGCGTGCCCGTCGATAGTCCCGAGCATGTGGCCCAGAAGATCCTTGAGGCGCTGCGCGCCGAGCCCGCCGAGCAATACATGGACGCGTAGAAGCTCTATTTGAGACTGCCGGCCAGGAACTGCAGGACGCGGGGCCATGAGTCGGCGCTGGCGCGGTCGCTGCCGTCGAGGGTCGGGCCGGAAGCGAGATACGTCTCGACGCCCAGCGATGCATCCGGGCGGGCCGGACCGTAAGGCGTGCCGATGAAGTGGCCCGAGCCCTCGTACATGAGGTGCTGGTCGGGGAACGGGTGTCCCTGCGCGCGCAGCCGGCGCATGGCCATCTCGGCGAGGAGCGCTGACGGCCAGGCATCATCGTCGACCGACGAGATGAGCAGGACTGGGCCCTGCGTGTTCTCGACCGGGATGGCGGCGTCGTTGTAACTGCTTGCGTCGATCCCGGCCAGGGTGGCGGCCAGGGCCGACTGGGGGTCGGCGTCGCTTTGGCGGGCGGCCCGCAATGCGTTGTCCCAGTTCACCAGCGCGCTACCCCGGACATAGGTGAGCGGCTGGCCGCGGAACGTGTAGCGCGACTGGCCGGAAAAGCCGCCGTTCAGCGTGCCTTCGCTGACGACGGCGGCAGGCACGTAGGCTACTACCGCCCTGAACTGGGGGAAAGTAGCGCCCAGGAGGAGCGCCAGTTGGCCACCCGCCGACCAACCCATCACTCCCAGCCGGTCTCCCGCCACGCCGTCCTGCGCTTGCAGCCAGGCAATGGCCTTCTCGAAGTACTCCAGCGGGACCAGGTTCAGCTCGTCAGGCAGCCCTGGCCGGCCATAATAGAAGAGGGTCAGTACGGCGTAGCCGCGCGAGGCCAAGGCCGCGGCGGTGCTGTAGTGCGGATCGAGGTCGGTGCCGCCGGTGAGGATCAGGGCCGGGAAAGGGCCAGGGCCGGCCGGCCGGAAATACACCCCGACCAGGCCGTCCTCGTTCACTTTGCGCCGAGTAACCCCTTCGTCCATGAAGACGCGCGTGATTGTCGTGCGCGCCAGGGTCTCCCCGCCGCCTTCCAGCGTGAGGGTCACCGGGTAGGAGTCGAGCAAGATCGGCGCGCTGAGCGCGTCAACCCCGGGAAAGACCTGGGCATTCCAGAACAGGCCCATGGGGTTCAGTTGGCTGTAACTGCCGGCGACGGGCGCGAGTTGCGCCAGGTCCACGCTGCCGTCGTCACCGGCCACGAAGCTGGCGTAGGAGCCATAGGTGTCGGCCAGGTTTGCGCGCAGGGTCACGGTCTGCCCGGGAGTCAGGCCGGATAGGCGGACGCGCACGGGCGAATCGTTGAAAGAGCGCGGCGGGTCGACGGCGATGTAGGGGCCGGCCGGTGTTGGGCTGCTGGGCGGCAGCAACGGGCCCGCTACGGGTGTGGAGGAGCCTGGCGCGCCGGGCGGAGATGAGTTGGAGTCAGCCGTCGAAAGCGGCGCCGGCCCGGGAAAACAGCCCGCGACGGCGAGCAGGATGATGAGCGCGGGGAGGATGAGGCGCGGCAGGCATTTGGTGCAGGGCATGGGGCCTATTTTAGCGCGGAAAGCGATTTTGGGGCAAGCGGCGGCGGAGCGGTCGAGGTTGTATCGCGTTCTAGCCGGGGGATCTCGCTAGCGGCGCCCGGCGGGGGCCGAGGCCACCCGGCTAAAGTGGGCAAGCTGGCCGAGGCCAGCTACGGATTGACAATGGTGCAGCAACCGAAGCCGCCACCAGGTAGTAGCGACTCCAGCCGCTCTGGGCGCACCGGAGCGACAGGAGTCGCTACTACGTAGGAACGGTGGACTGATGGCGTCGTTACCCCGGCTGCGCGGCAGTCGCCGCCGGCTCGACGCGCTGGGCGGCGAGGGTCTCGGCGCCGCCGGCGCTGCGCAGCTCCTCGGCCCGGCTCTTGAGAGCGAAGGCGGCAGCGGTGAGGAAGACGCCGACCACGGCGACTACCAGGTAGGCAGAACCATACCCGCCCGCGCCGCCACCCGCCGAGGCGGCCACTGCGCCGACCACGGCGCCGCTGATCAACTGGCCCACGTTGGTGAAAATGGCCAGGAGCGCCTGCGCGGAGCCCCTGTCCTCCGGCGACGCCTCGTTGAGCATGATGTAACGCATGGGCGCACCCAGCAAGGCCGACAGACCGGCGCCGATGACGATCCCGGCGATAATAAAGAGCGCCAGCTTGAAGAACATGCCGCCCGGCAGCAGGAGCATCACCGAGCCGCTCAGCAGGGCCATGCCCACCGCCGTCAGGGCCGCGCCGGTGATGACCACCGGCCGAGAGCCCAGCCGGTCGAGGAAGCGGCCGACGATGGGCGAGCCGCCGCCCAGCGAGAGCACCACCGGCATCACATCAGGCTACCCCAGAAGGGGTTCATGCCGAAGGCGAGCATGGCCAGGTTCGGGACGAAGGCCATGCCGGCCAGGTCGAAGGGGAGACGCCGGTTTGTGCGACTGGCGGGCAGCACGCGGAGGCCCAGCGCGATCACGACCGCCGCCAGCGGCAGGTTAATGACCAACAACCAGCGCCAGCTTACCAGGGCCAGGATCGCGCCGCCGATAAAGGGGCCGATGACGAACGCGATGCCGAACACCGCGCCGATCACGCCCAGAGCTGCACCGCGTTTCTCGGCGGGGAACGTGTCGCCGATGACGGCCGAAGCGACCGGGAAGATGCCGCCCGCACTCAGACCCTGCACGGCGCGCCCGATCTGCAGGGTGGCGAAGCTGGCCTGCGGGGCGATGCTCACCAGCAGCGAGCCGAGGGCGAACAGCGACACGTCGGCGATGTAGACGCTGCGCCGGCCGAAACGGTCAGAGAGCTTGGCCATCAGCGGGGCGCCGATCAGGTTGAACAGGATGTAGATGCCGAAGATCCAGGAGCCTGCCCGGTCCCCGACGTGGAAGAACTCGCGCAGCACTTTCAGCGCCGGCCCGACAATCGCGATGTCGAGCGCACCCATCAGCACCCCGACGAAGAGCACGGTCAGCAGCCGGTTGCGCGCCTTCTCGTCCATAAAACACTCCAAACAGATTACTCAGTCCATATTAGTCAAGACCGACTACTCAGGGGCAAGTATATGCAGGAGAGGAGCGCTTGTCAGTTCGAGGCAGCGGCTAATGTAAGAACATCAGCGCGACGCCGCCCATCGCCAGGAGCGTGCCGCCGAAAGCGCGCGGGCTGGTCTTTTCGCGAAACAGGACGTAGACCAGGGGAATGAGCAGGATCGGCGTGAGCGCGTTGAGGGTCGAAGCGATGCCGACCGGCGCGAGTTGCACGCCGATCAGCGACAGCCAGACGCCGAGGAATGGCCCCGTGGTGGCGCCGCCCAGGATGGCCAGGCCGGTAGGCCGGTCGTGACGCAGGGCCCGCAGCGTTGGCAGCAATTCGCCGCGCACGGCCGCCCAGGTCCAGAGGATGAGCATGGCGACCACCATGCGGATGACCACGGCTGAGAGCGCCGGGAAGTCGCCCACCATGCCGCGCTTGGCAGTGACCAGGCCCAGGGCCTGGCCGAGGGCGCCGCCGAGGCCGCAGAGGATGCCAAGCAAGTACTGGCGGCGCGTCGTGGCATGCCCGCCGCCGGTGAGCGGGCCAGGCCGGCTGCCTTCTGCCGGGGCGCGGGCCGGCTCACCGCCGCCTGCACGCTCCA
>Ga0209540_10003758_pt1 | contig 10231 bp, 9 predicted proteins | sample BarGraIncu01121A_FD_184501 | JGI IMG/M metagenome (GOLD analysis project Ga0209540, IMG submission 184501) | Arctic peat soil microbial communities from Barrow, Alaska - Barrow Graham LP Incubations 011-21A (SPAdes) (version 2) | ecosystem: Environmental > Terrestrial > Soil > Wetlands > Peat... | reverse complement strand
GCCGGCTCCCTGCGGCCCGCGGACGGCAGCTCCTTCTGCGAATGGAAGGGCGGCGAGGCGGCCTACTTCGACCTGGTCGCCAGATCGCGCATCGCTCACCGCGCCGCCTGGTACTACCCGTCGCCGTCGCCCGCCTTCTCCATGCTGACCGATCATGTCGCCCTGTACGCGGGGATGACAGACGGATGCTACGTCGACGACGAGCGCGTGGTTCCGCAGCCCGGCAGCTTCTACGGCGGCTGGATCACCCCTGAGGTCGTCGGCCCGTTCAAGGGATATCCCGGCACCTCCGGGTGGTGACCTTCAAGCGTCGGACATGGTCGCGCGGAGCGGGTTCTTCGCGAACACCAGGACCAACACAGTGGCGACGATAGCCAGCCCTCCATAGCCCAACGCCAGCTGGAACGTCGTGAGGAAGCGCGAGAGCTGACCGGAGATGAGGCTGGGGATGGCCGCACCGCAGTAGCTGAGAAGGTAGATGGCGCCGAAGATCGGACCGCGGTCGGAGACCTGGCTGCCGTGGAGGATGCCCCGGATCATGGCGCTCACGGCGATCCCCTGGCCCGTACCGGCGAAGACGCTCGCGACGATGAACACGCCGAGGTTGCCGCTGGCGAGCGATCCGACGATGCCCGCCATGCCGACGAGGAACACGAGGATCCCGATGCGTTGGCTCGCGGCTGGCGAGAAGCGGCCGCCGATGGGAGCCCCCAGAACTGCGGGGGCGATGTAGGCGGAGAAGACGAGGCCGAGGACGAGCGGGCTGCGGGTGCCGAGCTGCTCGATCGTGAGGGCCGGGACGAACGCCTGGTAGAAGGCGCCGGTCGCCCACGTGCTGAACAGGATGGCCGCAGCGGCAGGGAGCAGGTGCCGGGTCCTGGCGGGGAAATGGACCTGCGGGCGCAGCGATCGCCACGCTCCCGGTACAGGTCGTACGGTCTCGGGGCTGAACGCGATCCAGATGGCGCAGGCGATCAGCATGACCACAACGACGCCGTACGCGAGCGTCCGGGGCCACGGCGCAAACTGCACGAGCGCCCCGGATCCGATCGCGCCCACAGTGAGTCCGACGTTGGGGGCTTGGCTCGAGGCGACCGCAGCGAGCCAGACCGGGGTGGTGGGCGCGGCGTCGACGATGTACGCGGTGAGGCAGCTGCTGGCGAGCCCTGCCCCGACCCCCATGAGCATCCGGCCCAGGATGAGCACCGCGATGCTGCGTACGTCGAGCAGCACCAGCGCGCCCGCAGCCAGCACGACCATGGTGGCGATCGCGACCGGCCGGCGGCCGAAGTGGTTGGAAAGCCGGCTCAGCACGATCAGGGACACGATCGTGCCGATGAAGTAGGCAACGACCGTCAGGGAGATGTCGGCGTTCGTGAAGCCCTGCTCGGCACGGTAGGTGTTGTAGAGCGGGATCGGGGATGCCGTCGCCACGAACGTGGCCGCCAGCGCGACCATCGCGGCCGGGAACGCGCCGCTGCGATTGTCCACCGTGCAAGGCTACGACCCGTACGTCCCCGCGAGGGGCGCACGACCTCGACCGGCGCAGGCCAACCTGTCGTGGGAGACTCGGTGCCGTGCTGACGGTGACCGTGCCCGACCAGGAATTGCTCGACAGACTGACCGACCTGAGTGACCGCGTGGAGCTCGTGCTGTGGGACCTGCTGTCCCCGTTGCCGAAGGACGTGGCGGCGCGGGTACAGGTCGTACAGATCGGCCACTACTGGGCGGCACCCGACCGGTGGGTGCGCCTGTACGAGGTGCCGAACCTTCGGTACGTGATGCTGCCGTCGGCCGGTTTCGAGCACGCGATCCCGCGGGTGCCGCCGGGCGTCACGCTGTGCAACGGGCGCGGGGTGCACTCGACCGGTACGTCGGAGCTGGCGCTCGCGCTGATCCTCGCGTCGCAGCGAGGGCTGACCGATGCGCTGGCAGCGCAGCGTGAGTGCCGCTGGTACAACCCGGAGCTGTCCTCGCTGGCCGACCGGCGCGTGCTGGTCGTCGGTGCGGGTTCGGTCGCGCAGGCCGTCGTCGACCGGCTGCTCCCGTTCGAGGTCGAGATTACGCAGGTCGCCCGTACAGCCCGTGACGGCGTCTACGGGATCGACGAGCTCGTGCCGCTGCTGCGCCAAACCGACATCGTCGTGCTGACGGTGCCGGGGTCGGAGTCCACCCATGATCTCCTCGACGCCACCACCCTCGCCGAGCTCCCGGACGGTGCGCTGGTGGTCAACGTCGCGCGCGGCTCGGTGGTCGACACGGATGCGCTGGTGGCCGAGCTCCAGACGGGCCGGTTGCGCGCCGCGCTCGACGTGACCGACCCGGAGCCGCTGCCGAGCGACCACCCCTTGTGGGGCGCGCCGAACACGATCATCACCGCGCATCAGGGCGGGAACACCGATGCCACCTACCCAAGGGTGGCCGCGCTCGTACGACGCCAGCTCGAGCACCTACTCGCCGGCGAGGAGCCCGAAAACGTGGTCGCGCGCCTGTAGGCGAGCTCGATCCATCGAAGTACACGTTATGAGCAGGCGATGACCGACCGCTCTGGGTCGTTCCATCAAAGTGCATGTCAAACCGGCCTGTGAGGGCTTCAATAACCAGCACTTCGATGGAATCGCGCTGGCGCCGTGCTCCAGGACCGCCCATAACCTGCACTTTGATCGACTGGCACCCGCGCTACTCGTTCGCGATCAGGGTGGCGGAATAACTCGAGGGTCGTCGATCCCCGACCACCCGATCGTCACTCAACCAAAGTTGTCGGGCCTATGGCGTTCGCACTTCCCGGCGATGACGGACAGACCAAAGTTGTCGGGGTTCTGAGGCCCCCACGGGGCTGGTAAGCCCGACAACTTTTGTTTGCGGCTTCGTGGTCACCCAGCCCACTCCCATAAGCCCGACAACTTTGGTCGTACACGGCTACTTCGGCTGCAGCAGCTCGACCGGGAGCTGCTCGATCAGCCGGAGCCACAGCTCGCTGGCCGTGGGGTAGCTCGGTACGGCGTGGCGCAGCACCTCGATCGGCACGCGGCCAGTGATCGCGATCGTCGCCGAGTGCAGCAGCTCACCGGCCTCCGGGCCCACGAACGTCGCACCGACGACCCGACGGCTCGCGCGGTCGATGACCAGCTGCGCACCGCCCTCGACGTCATCGCGGAGCAGCGCAGCCCCCGATGCCGCCGACCACGGCACGTGCGTCACCTCGACGTCGATGTGGGCCGCTCGCGCCTCCGCCTCGGTGAGGCCGACAGCTGCGACCTGGGGGTCGGTGAAGATGACCTGCGGGACGGGTACGTCATCGGGCGGCGGCACTTCCGTACCACCCGTAGCCCTCGCGGCGATCTGCTCGCCGAGGACCCGGGCGCGGTACTTGCCCCAGTGCGTCAGCGGCGCCTCGCCGCTGGAGTCGCCGACGAGGACGAGCCAGGACGGTACGTCGCCGGCGCGTGCCTTTGCCGCGTCGAGCCCGACAGTCTCGAGCCCGATGTCGTCGAAGCGAGGGTGCCGGCCCACGGCAACGAGGATCTCGTCGACGCCGATGTTGCCGCTGTCAGTCGACAGGACCACGGGGCCACCGTGGACGTGCCCGAGACCGGTGTAGCGAGCGTTGTCGCGTCGGCAGCCGGTCACCGCGACCCCCACTCGTACGTCGATCCCCATGTCCCGCAGAGCCTTGAGCACGATCTCGCTCGCGAACGGTTCGACGCGAGTGAGCAGCCGGTCGTCCCTGCTGAGGAGCGTGACCGACGAGCCGAGGGCGCTCATCCACACGGCGGCCTCGCAGGCGACCACGCCGCCACCGACGATGACGAGACGGTCGGGCACCTCGACCACACCGGTGGCGTCGCGGGATCCCCAGGGCGCGCAGTCCGCGTACATCTCCGGGACGACCGGTTCGCTCCCGGTGGCGATGACCACGGTGTGACGAGCTTCGATGGTGCGGGTCTCATCGGTCGTCTCGAGCGAGACCAGCCGCTCGCCGATGAGCCGCCCGGTCCCGCGGAGGACCTTCAGGCCGGCCCCGTCGGCCCACTTCACCTGTCCCGAGTCGTCGTACCGGGAGACCCACAGGTCGCGACGCGCCAGCAGGGCGTCCCGGTCGAGCGTCGCGGGGGTGAGCCCGCTGAGGTGAGCGCTGGTTGCGGCGATCTCGATCGGCCGGAGGAGTGCCTTGCTGGGCATGCAGGCGTAGTACGAGCACTCGCCGCCCACCAGCTCCCGCTCGATGAGCGCAGCGGTCAGGTCGGTGTGCTGGGTCGCGTACTGCGCGATGTTCTCGCCGGCAGGGCCGGCTCCGAGGACAACGACGTCGAAAACCTCTGGCTCTGTCATTTCCCCAGTATCACCACGCACCCTGACGGCCGAGGATCACCGGAGCGGTGCGGCTCGCTCAGAGCGCGCCCTTCGATTCCTCACCCATGGGCAGCGGCACGAGGCGGGTGACCTCGGTCGGTGCGGCCAGATGGCCCCCGAGGGCGACGTGGAGGGCCGCGACGGCCGCGGCCTTCCCGTGCGCGTCCAGCAGCGCCGCGGTCTCCCACTTCTCGATCATGACGATGCTGCCGTCGGGCGCCTCGTGAATGGCGTACAGCAGGCAGCCCGGCTCCTCATGCACGGCCGCGATGGCCGGCTGCAGAGCAGCCAGCACGGCGTCCCGCGCACCATTGGTGGGACGGAAGATCGCCGTGACGACGACGGGATCGGACGGATTCAGGGAGGCAGTCACCTCCGTGACGTTACACCGTGGGCAAGGCGAATCCTGGTCGGGGGAGTTGCCGATTCTCGCGTACGCCGGGAGGCTGATCGCATGACGTCTGGGCTGCTGGTTATCGACGTACAGAACGGGGTCGTCGACGGGATGCCCGGTCGTGACGAGCTGATCGCCACGATCGGTCGGCTCGTGGAGTCGGCGCGCGCGGCGCAGCGTCCTGTCGTGTGGGTGCAGCATGCCGACGAGGACATTCCGCACGGCAGCGAGGCGTGGCAGGTCGTCCCGGAGCTTCGTCCCGAGGAAGGCGAACCGGTCGTCGAGAAGCAGCACCGCAGCGCATTCGGCGACACGGGTCTGGGCGCGCTGTTGCGGGAGTACGACGTCGAGCGGCTCGTCATCGTCTGGAGCCCAGAGCGCGTTCTGCGTCGACATGGCCGGCAAGCACGCCCTGGCGGAAGGGTTCGACGTCACCTGGGTCAGCGACGGACACGGCAACGGCGACCAGGGAACGTCCGAGGGAACTGTTCCTGACGCTTCCGTACGCGCGCTGCTCAATCGCACCTGGTCCTCCCTGCGCCACCCGGGTCGTCAGGTCGAGGTCGTGGCGAGCCACGACGTGCACTGGTAGGAAGGCCACAAACGTTACTCATTATGTTACTGTTGTGGCATATGGGAGGAGGTGGCCATGGGTCAGCGGAACGCAATCGAGGCGGTGGCCGGGATCGCGGCCGGACAATGGGGGATGTTCACGACCGCGCAAGCAGCCGGGGTGGGTGTGTCCCGAGCAGAAGTCGCACGCTTGGTGTCACGCGGTGTGGCACGGCGGTTGCGCCACGGCGTACACATCATGGAGGGAGCGCCCAGCGGCGCATTGGAGATCGTTCGTGCCGAGTGGCTCGCCACGGATCCCGCCAGAACAGCCGGCGAAAGACGTGGCGATGCGGACCCTGTCGTGATCTCGTACGAGACGGCCGCACAGGTATATGAGATCGGTGATCTCCCCAGCAGCGGAGTCCACCTGACTTCGCCGAGACGGCTCCGGACTCGGCAGCAATGGGTGACGATCCACCAGCAGGCGCTCTCGCCAAAGGAGTACCAATGGATCGAAGGGCTCCCGGTCACCACCCCCCGACGCACCCTCGAAGACATCGCGATGTCAGGACGCTGGGAAGCCAGTCACCTCCGCACCCTCGCCGAAGATGCCCTCAACCAGGGCCTTCTCCCCGCCAGCGAGATCGAACGGTCCGCCGTGCTGGTCAAGGCAGTTCCCGAACTTGCTCCACTGGCCAGGCACGCGGCCGTACGCCAACGTCTCGCGAACGATGCACGCCAGCGAGGCTTATCGCCTCAGGAGGGGTACAACGCCTTCTTCCGGATGCTCTTCATGAGCGCGCTCGACGCTCGCGACGGCTGGGTCCTCAAAGGTGGGACGAACGTGATGTGCCGCATCCCGCAAGCTCGCACCACCATCGATCTGGACCTGTTTCGCGAAGGTGACACCTCAGCGCTCACATCTGCGGAGGATCTTCGGAGCCTGATGGACGGCGCTCGGGTTGGCAGCTACACCTTTCGAGTGGGAGCACCTACCGTCAACTCCTCAACGGGTGAGATCGACGTGGCTCGAGTCCGAGTCAGCGTCTTCGAGGCGGCCACAATGGTCGAGACGTTCCAGATCGACATCTCGGGAGAGGTCGTCCTGAACGCGGAGCCCGAGGTGGTCGAGGTCCCTCGTGGCGACCAGGCAGCCCTGCCTGGCTATCCAGCGACTGTGAGAGTCCGGCTGTACCCGATCGAGAACCAGATCGCCGATAAGTTGTGCGCGATGTACGCGACGTACGGGGCGGGACGTCCGTCCACCCGGTATCGCGACCTGTACGACCTGGCGCTCATCCTCGACAACCTGCCGTTCGACCGAGAGATCCTCAACGCCGCCCTCACGACCCAGCAACGGCTGCGCCACGTCACGATCCCCGAGGACTTCGGCGAGCCTGCCCCCGGCTGGGCCGTGGACTACGACAAGCAGATGGGCCGAACGCCAAGCGCCAGGGAACCGCTCACCCAGTACGACGCCGCGATGGCATCCCTCCGGACAGCACTCAACCCCGCTGCCTAGCGATCCTCTTCGGCGTCAGCCTTGATTCGACGCCAGCCGCCGGCGCGGTTGTCGGCGATGATCGCCCGCAGGATGTCGAGCAGTGGGCCGTCGGGGATGACGTCGCCCTGGAAGTACGAGATCGTCCTACCGGTCGAGTTGCCGTGGCCGCTGGTGATGATCCCGTGCGGGTCGGGCGCGAGCCCCCCGTCGTACAGGAACAGGTTCACGTGGTCCTTCGTCGCCAGCAGTGCGCAGATGTTGCCCTGGAGGACGAAGTACGGCTGGACCGTCCGCTTGATGGTCTCCTCAACCTCCGCGTCGGCCGCATGTGCCAGGTCGCGCAGCTGCTGGCAGGTCTCCCGCTGCCAGTCGGGCAGGCCCACGAGGTACGCGTCGACGCCGGGATGAGCGATGTACGAAGGCACGGCTGACCACCTCTCGATCGATCCCTTGAGCCTACGTAGGCACCAAGACCGCTTCCTTGGGATCGCCCTCCCTATAGGTAGCGGCGCACCTCTCGCGCAGTTCGTCAGCGTGGTGGTAGATCTCTTCGACCGAACCCAGAAGCTCTCGGCGTTCGTTCTTGTCGGCGTCGAACAGTCCGATGTACATCTGTTTCCGATTGAAGTGCAGCCTGCAGACGGGTTTGCGGTTGTTGTCGTCCAGGAGGATGCCGAAGTACGACTTCTGATCACGCGCCACCACGCGCGTGAACGGCACTTCGCTGGCCACGATGGCGCGCACGATCTGGAAGCCTTCGATCTCTTCGAGAGTGGTCTCGATCCCATCTTCGCCCTCAGGGGCCGGCGCTGGACTCGTCGGTGAGTCCTGCGGCGCGGCGCCCACGGCCGGAGCTGCACCTCCCAAGGCGGACTTGAGTCGACTATTGACGCTGTCGTTGATGAACTGGGTCAGCGCCTTGGCGGTCAGACGCGTGAAGAGCTCGCGGACCTTCTGAGTGAACATCCCTTCGTAGAAGATGCCGGCGAGCAGGCGGACAAGCTCATCGCTGGGGGACTCGAACTGCTGACCGATAGCTCTCTTCAAGGCGCTGACGTACTTCAGCTCCTCCGCGGCGAGGAGCACCGAGTCGAGATCGAAGGTGTCTTTGGTGAGCTTCTTGAGGTCCGGAAGGATGTACGGGTCGATGTCCAGGAGGTCGAGCCGAAGGAAGGGCGCGCCGTCCATCACGTTCGGCTTGTCCAGGTCCGTGTAGAAGTTCCACTCGCGACCGTTGGTCAGGACGCCGATGCGTGCGTTGGAGACGTGGAAGTACCTGACCAGCTGACTCGCGTGCACCAGGTTGAGAGGTTCGCCGATCTTCTTCGCCTCGATGAGCATCTGGACCTGGCCGTCCCGCATGACGGCGAAGTCGATCTTTTCGCCCTTCTTGATCCCCACGTCCGCGATGAACTCGGGGACAACCTCCTGCGGGTTGAACACGTCATAGCCCAGCACCCTGCCCATGAACGGCATGACGATCGCAGTCTTCGTAGCCTCCTCGGTCATTAGCGAGTCTGCGTAGTCCCGCACCTTCGTCGCGATGTCCGCCAAAGCCTCTTCGAAAGCCATACCAGTCCTCCAATTGAGTTCACGAGCATCCTGGTGTGACCTTCAGCGGTAAGTGGCACAGTTTCTTCAGCGCTATGTGGCGCGTGACCGGTCGGGTGCGTGGGGTCGGCCGTTCTCGTAAGGGGACCCCTCACCGAACAAGGCCACGCCCATGACCACAGATGAGGTGTCCAGTCCGCGCCCGGGTTGGATTTCCCAGCGCCTGGCGCCCAAGACGGCAACAGGCGGGCACTCGCGCACTCTGGACGGCTATACGCTGTGCAAAGGTGCAGGTCAGCAGGTCAGGACAGAGCGCTATGGGTGCAAATATCCTTGACTGAGGAGACGCACCATGAGCACCACGACCCGCGTCACCACCACCCGCATCCTCGATACCGACGAGGCCTACGGCGAATACGACCGCGACGCCATCGCCCACGAGTACCGCGACGCGATCCAGGCGCTCCTGCCACCGTGGGGACGGCGCTTCGTTTAGCAGGCCGGCCCGAATGCCGCGATGACGGCCTGGAGCGCTGGTGCCGCGTCGAAGTCGTAGCCGGGGTTGTCTGACGCGAGCGCAACCGAGGTGCAGAAGCCCGGGTCGGTGAGAGCCGTCGAACGAATGAACTCCACAGTCGGCCCGCACGTCGCGATTGAGACGTCGCCGAGCAGCTGCGCGGACGGCGCCAGGCCCGGGACTCACGTAGCGGACGATCACGTCGTTGGCAGACTGACTCAGGGCGCACGCCCCAGGTGCGGGTGCCGTACTTGACGGTGTCGCCTCAGTCGGGCTGGCGTTGACAACGCCAACGGGCCTACCCGACTCCAGCCCTGCGATGGACCGCCGTCATCACGGTGCTCGGGGTGCCGGCGCGCACCATCGGCACGGCGTCGGCGGTCAACTGCCTCGTCATTGTCGTGCTGCAGATGGCAGTCGTGAAGTGGACGGCCAAGCGTGCAGCTCCGTCGCTGCTCGTTGCTGTCGGGTCGATCTGGGTTCTCTCGTGGCTGCTGGCTGCCGCGTCGGTCGTGCCAGTGCTGGCCGGGACGATGTTCATCGTGGTGTTCGGGGTCTTCGCCGTCGGCGAGACGATGTACGCCCCGGTCCTCAACCCTCTGACCGCCAGCCTCGCCCCGTCCGGCATGGTCGGCACCACGCTGGGTATCTTCGCGGCACTCCAGACCGGCGTGTCCGCAGCGGGTCCCATGCTGGCCGGCGTCGCCCTCACCGCGGGTCACGGGTCGCTGTTCATCGGCGTGCACGTGGGCATCAGCCTCGTCGCCGTATTCGCGGCGCTGCGGTTGCGCTCGCTGCTGGCCGGGGCGCGCGTGAGCGCCAGCCAACCCGGCGGCATACCGGGGACGCTCGAAGATCTCGTCCTCGAGGCACAGCCCGCGCAGCTGGTGGGCGTTAGCCGGTTTGTTGCACGGATGCCAGCACGCCAGCACGCATTGGTGAAACAAACCAGCTAAGCGCCTCGCAGTTAGAAGGCGCCCGCCCCGTTGGGTGTGCCGTTGCCGGTCGGTCCGTCGTAGCCGCTTCCGCCGGTGCAGAGATAAGTGCCGCCGCACGATCCGTTGCTGCCGCTGGTCACGTCGAACAGCGACCCGGCTTTGGCGTAGGCAAGCGAGGCCGGGACGCCGGCGGTTTTGCCGGAGAGGGCATAGACGGCGCCGATGATCGGGGCGGCGACGCTGGTGCCCCCGAAGACGTACCAGTTCGCGCCGCGGTGGCTGCCGTAGCTGTCGTAGACCGCGACCCCGGTGGCCGGGTCGGCGACTGCCGCGACATCGGCAACTGTGCGTTTGGCGCAGGCGGGGTCGACCTGCCAGTTGGGCTTGTCGATGTAGGCCGAGCAACCGCTTCCGGCACC
>Ga0209540_10003755_pt1 | contig 10233 bp, 5 predicted proteins | sample BarGraIncu01121A_FD_184501 | JGI IMG/M metagenome (GOLD analysis project Ga0209540, IMG submission 184501) | Arctic peat soil microbial communities from Barrow, Alaska - Barrow Graham LP Incubations 011-21A (SPAdes) (version 2) | ecosystem: Environmental > Terrestrial > Soil > Wetlands > Peat... | reverse complement strand
AATTTAGAGTCAACTCTAAACCCTGATTTTGAATTTCTCCAATATTCTTCATTGCATATGAGAACCCGGTAGTTTTGGGAAGTGGTGCGTTTAATAATAAATCATACGTATTTTTTCTATATATATCAGCTGTTAAGCTAACTCTATTATTAAACAAACCTAGATCTATCCCTATATCTGTCTGCTTTGTACTTTCCCATACTAATGCCGGATTTCCGATAGAACTATATGTAGCCCCTTTTATAGGGGTTGCATTATCAAAAGAGTAACCAGATACATTGTTTAAAGTTATTACAGGAAGATATCCAAAATCAGAAACCCGATTGTTACCAGTTATACCATAGCTTGCTCTGATTTTTAAATTTGAAATATTTTTATTATTTTCCATGAACGATTCTTGAGACAATCTCCAACCTAAACCAACTGATGGAAAATATCCCCATCTATTGCCAGCTGGAAATTTTGAAGAGCCATCAGCCCTGCCGGTTACTGTAATAAGATACTTTGAATCATAACTATAATTAACCCTACCCAGAAAAGAAGCAGTACGATTATAGCTCTCTGACGAAGAATTACTATAAGGGGTTCCGGAACCTAACGAACTAAGCCCTAACTCTTCATTTGGAATAAGATCTGCAACTAAACCAAACGCTGAATATTTGTTTTCTTGTATGGTGAATCCTCCAACAATAGTAATCGTGTTTTTTTTATCTAAATTTTTATTATAGGTTAATGTGTTTTCATTTAACCATGTTCCTGACTTCAGATTTGTTATTCCTCCCCATACTCCTTGTGTATTATTAGGGTTTAGAGGTGATCCAAGTGCGGTCATCGAATTATGGAAAAAAACATTTTGGGTTGTTCTACTATAAATATCCCCGGAAATTTTTAAAGTAAGGTCTTTAAAAATTTGATAAGATAAATATGTACTTACATTAACATCAGTGTACTGACTTGTGTTTACTTCGTTATTCGTATTCTGAATTGGATTTACCATCCAATTTCCGGAAGTAGCTATTGGATCAAAAAATTCATTTGCCCAATCTTCTGGTATATTGGCTACTGCGGCTGGTCTAAAATTCCATACTTGATATAGGGCATATCCTGTAACAGCTCCTGTACTACCTGCTGCAATAGGAGCCCCTGATGTCTCGGTTTCTGCTATATTTACTATAAAACCAACTTTTGTTTTTTTGCCAATATTCTGATCTAACGAAATGCGTCCGGAATATTTTTTATAATTAGAATTAATAATTGTTCCATCTTGATCAAACAACGATCCTGAAACGGAATATTTGGTATCTGCATTTCCTCCTCGTATTGAAATATCATGTTTCTGAATAGGAGCAGTTCTAAAAAACATATCTTGCCAGTTATAAGCTGTGGCATCTTTATAATCATCAACGGTTAAACCATAATTAGACAAATATAAACTATTAGCAAGAGCAGGATTTAAGTCATTTTGGTATTTAACAAATTCATAAGGTGTCATAAGGTCCATCGTTTTTGACACTTGTTGTAATCCTAAAGATACATTATAAGTAATAATAGGTTTACTTACAATTCCTTTTTTTGTTTCTATAACTACTACTCCATTAGCTCCTCTGGCTCCATAAATAGCTGTGGCAGATGCATCCTTCAAAACATTAATAGAAGCGATGTCTTGTGGATTAACAGCTGCACTTGACAGATCTTCAATCAAAAAACCGTCGACAACATATAAAGGTGCTACAGACTGTGTTAGAGAATTACCTCCTCGAATCACGATGTTATTTAGCGATCCAGGTTGACCATCATTCGAAGTAACATTAACACCGGCAACTCGTCCAGCTAATGCCTGATCAAAAGTAGCAACTGGAGCAATTACAAGATCTTTCATATTTACTTGCCCAACAGAACCTGTAATATCAGTTTTTTTCTGAGTCCCATATCCCACAACAACAATTTCCTCTATGGTTTGATAATCTTCATCCAAAAAGATAGAAAAAATTGTTTTCCCATTTATTGGTATTGTTTTACTTTGATACCCTAAAAATGAAATTTTAAACTCTGCATTCGCAGAAACATTTTTTATTGTAAAAAAGCCATTCCTATCAGCTACTGTACCAGTATTAGTGCCCAATACAATAATTGTTGCTCCTACTAATGGTTCTCCTGATTTATCAACTACTTTTCCTGTTACATTTATAGTAGCTGTTTGAGCACTAATCTGTTCTGAGTTTACCAAAACAGTGACCAAAAATAATAAAATACAAAGTTTTTTCATACATAATAAATTTAATTAACATTATTTTTATAGCTATTACATTTTAAATTATATAGAATGACAAGAGAACTATTTCTGCGGCGGATATAAAAAATATTTTTGATTTACATAATAAAAACAGCTTTGTTTTCTTTATGAAAATCAATAAATTGTTTTGTTACGTTCATCATCGCTTGTACTCTGGGATCATCCCAATTAATAGCATCAATAGTACCACTCCAAATTATAGCACCATCACAATTTTCATAGACGGCCTCCAACATCTGTTGCCAAATTTCAGGGGCAATAACTTTTTTATAGTAAGGACTCCCTTTCTTATCATACATATTGTGGCCAAAGAAAAACAATAATTTTCTTGGCAGCATCATGTGCCTTTATTTCTTTAACAGTTATTTTCAAATCGTTAATCCACGAGTCAATATTGGGTTCAGCAATATAAACAATAGGAGCAAAAAAATCAACAGTATTGGCAGATGCCCATCGCTTTTCGTTTGACGCTTTCCAGTTATTAATTAACGTTTTTTCATCGGTTTTACCATTGTCATAAAATCGAGAGACACAAAGTGCAGATGGTGCTATACCATAGTTACTAATTTCAACATTATCGATTTTATCTCGAAACACTTTAAACATAGTTGTAAAGCGGGTAGCCATTTCTTCTCCACTAACACTCCTGTCGTTAAACCACTGTTCTATATCTGTACAAATTACAGTAGAATTAGAATATTCAGCTTCCGCAGCCAATTTATTAATTTTATTCAAATCCAAAATAACCTTAGTGTTATCATTTGGATCTGGTTTCGTAAGATGTGCTTCATACAGAACCTTAATCCGAGAGAAACCATCAGAGGCCAAATCAGGTTTGCCCAAATAAGACATCGCATCATATAATACGAATTTTTTGACAGTAAATTTGTCTTTCGTGGGTTTCGCTACTTCTTTAAAAGCCACATTTCCTGCTAAACAAGCCACATTTCCAGCTAATAATAAAACAGCCAGAAGAAAGAATAAGGTATTAAATCTGAATTGCATAATTTGGTAATTAAGTTTGAAACATATTTATTTTACAGACAGCTTTAATCTTACGAATTTTTTTAACTGAAGTTAATTAATAAATTCTCCTCTTATATTTACAGGTTTTAGATTGAAGGGGTCAATGAGTGCATCCAACATTGCTGCAAACTCTTTCCGGGTAATCTTTCTCTTTTCACTAAAATCATTCAAGCCAAGTTCGTTCCACTTCACTTTAAACTGATCAGCAGTGTATTTATGCAAATTAAATTGAATAGCCAAATCATTGATTAAAGCTACCGTTTGTTCAATACTCAAAATGTCATTCGAATAGCCGATGTTCATTCCACAAAACTCGTACAGACCTGTTTTAAGTTCATTTATTGAAACCAAACTATCTGCATTAAACCAAGTTTGGTTCGACCAATCGACACTTTTACCTACACCCCGAAGAATACCAGTAGAACCGATTCTCTGCAATGCTTTGAAATGTTTATCGGAAAGTGGAAGATCCAGATAAGGCATTAGATATCCATTTGCGTTCAGAATCACGTTTTGAACATCGCGAACCGGAACTTCTGATACTTTCTTTTTTTCTGACACGGCTAATGCTGCCAAGGCTCCTGAAGCCTGGCCTATCTGAAGCACAACAGGCTGCAAACGTGTTGTACCATTAATGATATTAGAAACAGAAATCGACTTTTCAGCTACAATCAGGTTTTCCACATCCTTCGGAATAATAGTACCTAAAGGCAACGAATAAGAGGGAACAGGAAAAAAATGCAGATTGGATAATTCGTCCCATTGCGGATAACGCATATGATGATGATCAATCGGATAATCTCCCACCGCAATCCCGGTTCTATAAAGTTTTTCCGGTTGATTATAAGGTTTGGTCACGTGGTTTGAGTTGAAACGCACCAACCCATGAATACGACGGGACTCACGATAATAAGGAATAAAGGGCAATTTATCGGAAGTGGGATACTCATCGTCAGCTAATCCCAGATTTTTATATCCTAAATCATGTTGAATATAATACAAAAATGAGAGAGAAAAATCTTTGGCTTTTTGTAGGGCTTGAATGCGCTCTTCATCACTCATTTCTATCACATTTACGTAGTAATCATTTCCTTCAAACGGCCAATTAACCATATATTTATTGTTTGGCAATTTACCGTAATGAAGCATTTTTTTGCAATCCCAAAGAGGGTGTTCTCCCTTCGGATTCGTGCATTTTTCGGTTTTACATGCACAATAAAAATGACTCGGATCATAATTCTTCGGTTTCTCAATGGTTTTATCGGCATCTGTCCCGTAATCTTTTAATATCACAACGTAAGTCAAATCCTGAATAATATTATTGGACGATTCAGGTGCAATTGATTCATCGCTTTCGGCACGAGAATCCATTCCAACATCATATTTAACGCCGCAAGCTTTCGCCACATCGCCCAATTCGGTTGCATCAATCAGTATTTTAGTTTTGACTTGGGAAATGTGATTGCCATGTCGAAGTTTTACAATCCAACCGGTTGGAACCTTTTCTGCCGAAATAAATTTTGTTTGCATCCAAACATTTAAATCATTTTCTTTTCGGCACATATTGGTTAAAACCTGTGCACCAACCGAAGGTTCAAATAAAGTATTACTCACCCAGCCGGTTTTGAGTTTATCAACTCCTCCGTAACGCAAAGCCAGACTATCACGAAATTCGCCCCACAATCCTCCGGGAAGTTTGTTATTCCCATCAATGGCACTCACACCAGCCGATGTAAGCATACCTCCCAGCCAGTCGAATTCTTCAACTATAAGGGTTCGTGCTCCTAAGCGTGCCGACTGAATGCCTGCAGTAGTACCACCGGCACCTCCACCCACAACCAATACATCCACTCTTTGCGTTGCACACGAGCAGAAAAACAAAACTGTTATAGAAAAGGTCAGAATACGTGATTTATTCATCGTAACCATATTAAGTACTTATAAATGAGAGGAAAAAGAAGTGGTGTTTCACCACCTCTTTTTAGTTAAACAATAAAAGAATGAATTAGTTGACAGCCACTTTTTGAATTTTTTTAGCACTAGCTTTATCAACAACAATAACAATATAAATACCCTTAACAACAGGAGCTTTGATAGATGAAACATTAGTAACCGATGCCACTTTTTGGCCGGTAATACTATAGATTTCTGCCAAAGCTACTTCTTCCGATATATGGATTTGATTTCCGTTCAAAGAAATATAAACATTGGACATTTCATGTTTGTCAATGCCTGTTCCGTTCAATGTTATAATATTTACTGTTGTTTGGATACTATTATAGGTGGCTGTTAAAACGCCATTTTGAGTTCCGGAAGCAGTAAATGTACCACCGTTTACAGATCCAAGCGCAGCAGGACAACTGAGGGTTACACCTTGTACATTGGTATTTAGTAGTGCCCCATACTGATTATAGCCTAAGAATGTAGGTGTAAGAGTGCCATTCTTTGGCAATTCTACTGTTTTTTTGTAAGCGTTTATTTCGCTTATGGTGACATCGGTTGGAGCAGAAGAAACGGCAAATAAACCATTTCCAACAGCCCGTTCAGTACCATCACTTACAATATTCATCACATTTAACCCCTTTACATACAGGGTACTTGAACCTCCACCATCTAAATTTATTGCCTCAGAAGATCCGGCACTTTTTATAATATCAGCCAATTGCTTGGTCGATACTCCAACTGATATGGTCGATCGACCATCAACTATGCAAAAATAAATTTTACTTTTATCCGAGGAGTAACCTACAGCAGTGCGTGGATTTAATGCTGCCCAATCATTGTCAGTCACAAGTCCATGCTGCAATATTTGGCGATCACCGCCAACCATATCGGTCAATAATGGTTTTTCGGTACTTGAATTTAACGTTATTTTTATCTTGATGCTAATCACATCATTTACGTTGAGTGCATTCAAAAAGGATTCTGCGGTGCCATTCCCTGACAATACGGCCTCTCCGACTGGAATAGCCATATTCCCCTGTCCGGAAATTTTGGACATTACTTTTACATTTACAAATTTGTTTACATCCCATGTAGTACTAGAACCAGTCAGTTGAACACGCACTTCCGTCCCATACTGATTGGTATGTGTATAATGACCATTTAACTGGTTATAAAGGATTAAATTGTTAGTAGCACGGGCAACGTTTATATTCGTAATTAAAAGAGAAGGAGAAAGAGAGTCGCCAGCATATACTTTTCCGTAATATGCCTTCGGGTCAATAAATGGAACTTTATCTCTGTCGAATGCAATATCTGTCACACCAACATATGGAGCTCTGGCAACTTCACCTCCGACCATACAACCTTGAGACAGATTACCCGCTGCAGCAAACATTCCACCATTTATTCCTCCAAAATATGTATTACCAGCTGTGGTTTTTCGTATTGCCATCGCCGAAGTACGTTCACAAGTTACAGTTGAATCTCTTGCTAAAACAGCTTTTAGTTGTGTATACTGATTTTTTGCATCCACTTCTAAAAAAAAAACGCGAAGCGGTGCGGTGGCATCTATCAAACTCAATGCGGTATAATAACTTCCCGGACCTACTTTGAAATGTGCCAACGTGTCAACCGGATATGTTTTTGTGCCTACAACAATATTTCCGGCCAATGAGAATGAAATAAAAAAGGATAGTAAGCTGAAAGAAATTAGTGTTTTTTTCATATCGAATAATAGTTAATAGCTAAATTGTTTCTTTTCAGGACTCTACAATCAAAACAATAGATTAATAAATTGTTACGGGTAAAGGCGGGTTCTAAAAATTCATTTTTCTCAAATTGAAACAACATCAAGAAATATTATTATTTAACGAGTTACAAATAAGAAAATTACATAACAAAAAGTCGTTTTGTTACCTTTCCGATTTGAGACTCGATTTGCATTAAATACACACCTTGAAGTCCCTCAACATGAAGAACTTTAGTCATAAATGCTTCTTTCACCAATTGACCGGACACGCTAAAAAGTTTTACACTCATAGCCATTTCCGAAATATTTACAACTCCCGTTGCCGGATTTGGAAAAATATTGAGATTTCCTTTATCAATTACAGACCTCGTGGTGGTAGTTCCGGTAGGATCTAATGCCAATCCTTCTACTTTATAAGCTCCAAATCCATTATTGGCAGCTACCACGTAAAGAATCGGATTGTTATTTGCATCGTAACGTACGTCTACATCCCCTAAACCACCGACATTTGCATTAAGACCAAGGCGAGGTGTACGGGCAATCATCTTACACGTAGACAAATCACCCGGTGTAAGCGATACAATTTCAGCACATTCATCCGTGCGGTAGGCAAATAATGCAACATAATCCAAATTGTATGTTGAGCTGTATCCCAGATATTTAATTGAATTTTCATCCGCGTAAGTAGATAATTTGTTTGAAACCGTATTAACCGTAGCATCATTGTCAATTAACCATAACGATTGACTGCCTGCTTTCCAATACATACTGCCATCGGGCTTAGGAGCTACACACGCTAAACTTGCCCCCGTAATACTTGTTGGCATTGTAGATACCAGTCTGCGGCTCGTTTTCCAAGCTCCGTTTTCCATTTCCAAAACCCATATTTGAGATGGCACTGTTGCCGAAGCAGTCCAGATTTTTGCTGTACCTTTAGCGTAATTTCCCGTAACGGTGAACAAATCTCCGGTACGTCCACCTTCATCAGCATAGGGAAGATTCAGCAGCAATGTTGGGGCAGCGGCTTCATTATTGTACATGTAAATTTTAAAGGCATTAGAATTTCCCATACTTGCAGCAATAATTTTACCATCCTCAGTAACACCCACATCACTCAAAACTAATGTTCCACCTGTAATACCGGTCATATTCAAAGCCGTAATAGAATCACCGGAAGCGGCATTGTATACGAAAATATTTTTACCACTCGCTCCATCGCGTGTAGCGACGTAAACATCTCCGTTTCCGGCACCTATTCCATAAGTTTTGCTGGAAGTTGGCGAGAACCATACTGGTAATTTACCAGCAGTAGCTCCATTTTCCCAAAGAGTTGTTACAACCGGAGTTGGTAATGGCTGAGAATTAATGCTCACAATATTATGCTCAGTAATGAAGGTTTTAGTTACACCCATCATGGCTTGTACCCTGGAATCAGCCCAGGTAACAATATTCTCATTTTCGTCAGTATTGCTACTCCAAATGATAGCGCCATCACAATATGTATACACAGCCTCCAACATCTGTTGCCAAATTGAAGTATTTATAAATTGCTTATAGTAAGCACTGCCTGACTTATCATAATATTGTGGCCAAATAAAAACAATAATTTTCTTTGTAGCATCATGGGTCTTTATCTCATTAACAGTCGTTACCAAATCACTTATCCACTGTGTAATATTAGGCTGGCAAATATAAACAGGAGGAGCAAAATAATCAACAGTACCGGCAGCTGTCCATCGCTTTACGTTTGACGCTTTCCAGTTATTAATTAACGTTGTTTCAGTGGAGTTGCCATTGTCATAAAATCTCGATACACATAGTGCAGACGGTGCTACACCGTAATTACCGATCTGGACATTGGCTATTTTAGCCCGAAACGCGTCAAACATAGTTGTAAGGCGGCTAGCCATTTCATCTCCACTAACACTACTGTCGGTAAACCATTGTTCGATATCCGTACAAACAACTGAATTAAGATAGTTAGCTAATCCTGCCTCCGTGTTAATTTTATCTATATCCAAAATAACCTTCGCAGTATTATTTGGATCTGGTTTCGTAAGAGACGATTCATATAGCAAATCAATCCGAGAGAAACGTTCAGAGGTCAAATCAGGTTTGCCCGAATAATGCATCGCATCATATAATACGAATTTTTTGACAGTAGTAGTGTCTATCGAAGGGCTTGCTACTTCTTTACAAGACACATTTCCGGCTGATAATAAAACAGCCAGTAGAAATAACAAGTTATTAAATCTATGTTTCACGATTTAGTATAGTTAATTTTGAGTTTCAGGGTTATCTATATTTTCGATGTGTGCAGCGATGAACTGTTTGGTTACACCCATCATTGCTTGTACTCTGGAATCAGTCCAAATAACAATTGCTTCCTTTTCGTCAGTATTAGAACTCCAAATGATAGCACCATCACAATTTGCATAGACGGCCTCCAACATCTGTTGAAAAATTGAAGTATCTATAAATTGTTTATAGTAAGGACTACCTGCCTTATTATAATATTGTGGCCAAAGAAAAACAATAATTTTCTTGGTAGCATCATGGGTCTTTATTTCGTTAACAGTCGTTACCAAATCGTGTATCCACTGTGTAATATCAGGCTGGCAAATATAAACAGGAGGAGCAAAATAATCGACAGTACCGGCAGATATCCATCGCTTTTGGTTTGACCTTTTCCAGTTATAAATTAATGTTGGTTCACTGGATGCACCATTGTCAGAAAATCTCGATACACAAAGTGCAGACGGTGATATACCGTAATTACCGATCTGGACATTGGCTACTTTAGACCGAAACACATCAAACATAGTTGTAAGGCGGTTAGCCATTTCATCTCCACTAACACTACTGTCGGTAAACCATTGTTCGATATCCGTACAAACAACTGAATTAGGATAGTTAGCTAATCCTGCCTCCGTGTTAATTTTATCTATATCCAAAATAAACTTCGTAGTATTATTTGGATCTGGCTTCGTAAGAGACGATTCATACAGCAACTTAATCCGAGAGAAACGTTCAGAGGTCAAATCAGGTTTGTACGAATAATGCATCGCATCATATAATACAAATTTTTTGACAGTAGTAGTGTCTATCGAAGGGCTCGCTACTTCTTTACAAGACACATTTCCGACTAATAATAAAACAGTCAGTAGAAATAACAAGTCATTAAATCTATGTTTCACGATTTAGTATAATCAATTTTGTG
>Ga0209540_10003753_pt1 | contig 10234 bp, 9 predicted proteins | sample BarGraIncu01121A_FD_184501 | JGI IMG/M metagenome (GOLD analysis project Ga0209540, IMG submission 184501) | Arctic peat soil microbial communities from Barrow, Alaska - Barrow Graham LP Incubations 011-21A (SPAdes) (version 2) | ecosystem: Environmental > Terrestrial > Soil > Wetlands > Peat... | reverse complement strand
AATACCACAAGAAACAACTAACCGCCGCGTGAATTACGCAAAAGTCACTGTCCGCTGAGAGCCGACCAGATCACAGTGACGTATCTCAGCGTCTGGGTCTGCCCCATGGACGCGACTCCCTGCGACTCCGGGCTCAGCCCAGCACTGACAGCGAAGGTTCAGGTCACCGGCACGGCCCCAGCGACGGTGACGGTCCTGAGCTGGAGTGTCCAGCGTTGACGGCAGAAGACCACCGATGACTCCCGATGTGGTGTGGGCGGTCGTCGCTGGACTATTCGGCCTGGCTGTGGGGTCGTTCCTCAACGTGGTCATCTACCGCGTTCCCGTTGGCGGGTCCGTGGTCAGCCCGCCGTCGAAATGCCCGTCCTGCGGCGCCTCCATACGCCACCGGCACAACGTCCCGGTGTTCGGCTGGCTACTGCTGCGCGGCAGGTGCTACGACTGCGCAGCGCCAATCAGCGCGCGGTATCCGCTGGTCGAGGCGGCCACCGGGGTGCTGTTCGCCGCGGTCACCTGGCGACTGCTGGCCGTCGACATGCCTTGGGCTCTGGCGGCCTACCTGTACCTCGCCGCCGCAGGCATTGCGCTGGCGATCATCGACATCGACGTGAAGAAACTCCCGAACAAGATCGTGCTGCCGTCCTACGCCGTCGTCGCCGTGCTGCTGACCGTGGCCGCCATCGGTGAGCATGACTCGTGGCCGCTCGCCCGAGCCGGCATCGGTGCAGCGGCATTGCTCGCCTTCTACTTCGCCATCGTTCTGGCCGTCCCCGCGGGGATGGGCTTCGGCGACGTCAAGCTGGCCGGTGTGCTGGGCGCGCTGATGGGTTACCTGTCCTGGTCGGCGCTGATCGTCGCCACCTTCGGCGCCTTCCTGCTCGGTGCGATCGTCGGCGTCGCGCTGATCGTGACAAGCCGCGGCGGACGCAAGACCGCGATCCCGTTCGGGCCGTTCATGATCGCCGCCGCCCTGATCACCGTCTTCGCCGGCGGCTGGCTCGCCGACGGGTATCTGCAGCTCGTGGCCAGATAGGTCGATCCACTCAGGTCGGCTGGCTCAGGTGAAGTCGGAGGGACGACCGTCCGAGAGGTCACGAACCTCCATGCCCTCCGGACCGAAGGACTTCACCTGAGACAGATAGAGCCGACGACCGATGGCGCTGAGCAGAGCATCATGGATCGGGACGCAAACCCGCGGCGAGGTCCGCTGGGCGAATGCAATCGTGTCCCGACTTGCCGTCCAAGGCGCATTCAGCGGCAGGGCGAGGATGTCGATCTGCCCGGGTTCACCGTCGTACGCGTCTCCGGGATGGAACAGGCTCGGCTCCCCCTGCGCGCGCAGCACAACACCCAGATTGCCGATGCGGGGTAGCGCCTCATTGATCAGCGCATGCTTCTCTCCCACCGGTGTGACCTGCACCGGCCCAAAGGTCAGCGCCTTGCCGGCAGCCGTGTGCTCAACTGCGATCCCTGCCTCCTCCATAACTGCGGCGGCCTGCGGCTCGGCATACAGCCTGGCCTGCGGGTTGATCTCCAGTAGCGCAGGAAGTCGTTGCAGGTCGAGGTGATCCGCGTGCTGATGCGTCACCAGGATGACGTCGAGCCCGGTCACGCCCGCGACGGCCGAGGAGAACGCACCCGGGTCGAGCAGGATGCGTTGGCCGCCGGTCTCGACCAGCAGGCACGAATGTCCGAGATGAGTAATCCGCATGCTCGCAACCTATAGCGCCTGCCATCTCGATATCGACCGTTCGGACGACTCAGTGCCCCCCGTTCGGGCAGAACCCGCGGTCAATGCGGCACCTTTCACCCAATCTCGCGACCGACGACGTCTCCCCTGGCTACGTTGAAAGGGCCTCCCTGGGATCTGGTCGGCGACCGCTCGAACCAGCGTGCGGACCACAGACCTCGACCCAGCGTGCGAACCACCGACGCGAGTCGGCGGACAAGACCCGACGTGGGGGTCGGCGGACAAGAACGGGTGTTTCTGATGCGCGTTGCCAATCGTCGGCTGCTCATCCCGGTTGCCGTGGTCGTCGGGCTGTTCGTCCCAACGGTGCCGACCGCGACCGCCGCGAGCACCCCGACTCCCCAGAGAATCATCGGCAGGGTCCAGACGATCATCCGTGAGCAGCCCCCCGGCCGGCACACGAACACCAACGACACCGCCGCCAACGACACCACCAAGGTCCTTCGTGTCGGCACCAAGATCGTCCCGCTGACCGATGGCTCCCTGGTCACGACCAAGAACGGTGCAACGGTCTCCGTCACAGTCGTTCCTGGCAGTGACGGAACGAGGCGCGTCGTGTCAGCTGACACGATCTCGGCTCCAGTGGCTGCAGCCATCCCGCCAACCCACCAGGTCTACCTGGCGCTGGTCCTCCCGGCCGGTCTCACCGCAGACACGTCAATCACCGAGGCGTCGGCGCGGGCGATGATCACCAGGGTGTCCCAGTACTGGTCCAGCCAGACAGGTGACCAGGTCTCCTTCAGCACCGCCCGGGTCCTCCCGACGTACCGCTCTGCCTACGGCTGTACGGGCACAAACGAAAGCACGTACAAGATGTGGGACGAAGCGCATGCCAGGATGCCCGAGGCATACGGACCGGGTAAGCACCTCGTACTGGTAGCGCCCGCGGGTGCCGATGACCATGGCTGCTCCTACGGTCTGGGCAGCATCGGAGCCATCGAAAGCGATGACAACGAAGTGTTCACGTCCGGTCTCAACCAGTCGCTGCTGGCCCACGAGCTGGGTCACAACCTGGGGCTCTATCACTCCAACTCGCTTCGTTGCAGCGGCACCCAGGACATGCCAGTAGTCAACCTCGTGTTCCCCGGCTGCCAGACCAACGCCTACGACGACCTGTTCGACGTGATGGGGTACTCGGGAACGAACTACGGTGAGGGCAACCTGAACGCGGTCCACCTCGACGGGATGGACCTGCTCCCCAACGCGGTCCAGAAGATCCCGGCCAACTCCGGGGTGACCACAGCTCGGATCACCCCGCTGTCAACGACCACGGACAACAGGACGTTGAAGATCACTGATCCCAGCGGCACCAGCTACTTCGTGGAGTACCGGACCAACTCGGGCCGGGACGCGGCCGCCGGTCTCACCTACTTCAAGCCGTCGTGGGGTGTTCGGGTACTGCGTGATGACCCGCAGGCTCCGGCCAGCGCCGGCAGCTACGAGCTGGATGCCACCCCAACCAGCCTCAGCAGCGACTACGACCGTCGCATCCCGGTTGGCGGCACCTTCACCGCAGCCTCCAGGCAAGTGACCATCCAGGTCACCTCGCAGGACGCCAGTGGCGCCAGCGTCTCCATCTATGACGGCGTTCCCCTCCCCCAGCCGCTTCCCTCCAAGGTGAGCCTGTCCATACCGACGAGGGCATGGGTGGGGGCCGCGATCACCGCGGTAACCAGAGTGACAGACGAGCAAGGGGGAGCGGTAGCCAACTGGACCGTGACGCTTCAGAAGATGCAGAGCGGCACCACAACCTGGCGGTCGGTCACGTCCCTGCGAACGACCTCAACCGGTGCGGCGTCCTACCGGTTCGCCAATGGCGTCTCCGGCTACTACCGCTGGGTGACCTCGCCGGTGACCGGCACACCGAGCAAGATCAGCCCATCGGTGGCAGTCACCTCGACCGCGCGGGTCATCGGGAATCGGCCTGCAACGTCGATGACCCACGGAAGGTACCTGTCGGTGTACGGATCGGTCTCGTCGGTTCCGGCCCCAATTGTGTACATCCAGTACCGCTATGGGAGTAGCCCGTGGCGCACCGGTCCCCGGGCCACTGTCAACGGCACTGCAGTCAGCGGCAGGATCGCGATGAACGTCCGGACGACCGCATACACCCGCTTGTACGTCGGGACAGCAACCTCGTACGTCGGCTCGGTCTCCAGCTACTACGTCACAGCAGTGATGTAGCTCCGCTGGCGAGGTAGCGCCTCTCCGGCGACGGCCGCTCAGCGCCCAAGTCATTGCCGCCCTTATGTGCTTGGGCGCCGTTAGAAGCAAGCCTTCCGCAGCGCATGCACTATCTTGGGACGTCATGGATACCGAACTTCTGAGAGACGCCTTCGACCGGATCAGCGCGGTCGTTCATTCCGCGCTCCGGGAGGCGAGCATCGATGTGCTCACATTCCGCGTGGATCCGGCGGCGAACACGATGGCCTGGTTGATCTGGCACCTGACCCGCGTGCAGGATGACCACATCGCCGATCTTATGGGCGAAGAGCAGGTGTGGACCACCGAGGGCTGGGTTGACCGCTTCGACCTCCCCTTCGATCCCGAGGCCACCGGCTACGGGCAGAGCGCAGACGACATGGCGGCAGTGCGCGCCGAGGCGGAGCTCCTGGCGGGCTACTACGACGCCGTGCACGCCCGGACCATCGACTTCCTGCACACTCTGACCGAGGCAGACTTCGCCAGGATCGTCGACACGTCGTGGGATCCTCCCGTAACACTCGCTGTGCGCCTGGTCAGCATCCTTTCGGACGACCTTCAGCATGCGGGCCAAGCCTCCTACATTCGTGGGCTCGCGATACGGGCCGGGCTCTGAGCCCCACTCTCTGAGCCCCAATCTCAGCCCCAATCTCTGAGCGCCAGTCTCTGAGCTCCGATCCGACGCCTCGATCCCGACGTACCCACCTGCACGTCCGCCAAGAGACCGTCGACACCGTCCATCCCCGCACCACGTAAGGACCATGACATGAGCACGCCAGCCAGTGGCCACGACACCGAGCACATCGCCCAGCCGGATCACCCGGGTTCGACCGATGGGGGCAAGAACGTCACCGGTGACTCCGCTCGCCGCCGGCACGACACAGCCAAGCTGGAGAAGGAGGAGTTCGGCGGTGCCAAGGTCGGCCTGGCGCTCCTCGGTTGGCTCACTGCCACCGGAACCGCGGTGATACTGACCGCCTTCGTCGCGGCCGCCGGCATCGCGGTAAGCGTGGCGACCAACACCGACGCCGGAAACGCCACGACCCAGGCCACCCAGGACCCAAAGACCGTCGGCATCGCCGGCGCGACCGTCCTGTTGGTCGTGCTGTTCGTGGCCTACTACTGCGGCGGGTACGTTGCCGGACGGATGGCCCGGTTCAGCGGGCTGAGGCAGGGTCTGGCCGTGTGGCTGTGGGCGGTACTCGTCGCCTCCGTGGTGGCGGTGCTGGCTGCTCTCGCCGGCAGCCAGTACGACGTGCTGAGCAAGTTGAACAGCTTTCCACGCATCCCGGTGAGCCAAGGAAACCTGACCACCGGCGGCATCATCGCCCTTGTCGTGGTCGGAGCCGGAAGTCTGGCCGGCGCCCTTCTGGGTGGCCTGGTGGGTGGCCTGGTCGGGGCGCGCTTCCAGCGCAAGATCGACGAGGCCGGCTTCAACAGCTAACCCTCGGTGAACCCTGCCGTTGCCTGGCTCGTTCCACAGTAAGAAGCAACGAAGCGAAGAACGAAGGAAAGCGAAGTGGAGGCTGCCCGATGGCCAAGGACCCACGCACTTCGGGAGAGTCGCGCACCTCAGGAGCAGTTGTCGTGACTGAGCAGGAGTCCTCGTTCAGGCTGTCGAGGAGGACCCGCCGGACGCTGACTGGCCTGACGGCAGCCGGGCTGGGCGTCGACGCCTACGTCCACTGGCACCTCGCCGCGAACTTCGACACTCTCACCGGCACCGCGAGCCCGCACATCAGCCAGGGAGAGCTGTTCCGTCTCGAGGCCGCCCTGGCCCTGATCGCCATGCTGCTGGTGCTTGCGACCCGTCGTCGCCTCGCCGCTGCGATTGCCTTCCTGATAGCGGCCGGCGGCTTGGGTGCGCTGCTGTTGTACGGCTATGTCGACGTGGGCGGCTTCGGTCCGGTGCCAGACATGTACGACCCCATCTGGTACACCGAGAAGACCATCAGCGCTGTCGCGGAAGCGGTCGCCGCCGTAGGAGCGCTCTGTCTGTTCCTATGGCATAAGTCCGGCAAAGGGTCTAGACAGGGAACAGCCCCGGGGCCAGAACGAAACACCAGCCGGGGGCTACACCGAGCACCTGAGCAGGAGGCAACCGATCATGAGCGCCATCACGTACGAGACACCGATACGCGGCACCAGGATCGGCCTGCGGATCGTCGCTGAGAGCGGCGATGAGATCGACTACAGCTCCGGCCGGGACCTGACGATGGCGATCGAGGACTCCCCCATCTTCACCGAGGGTCATGCCGAGGGCGCCGTCCTAGCGACGCTCAGCATCGACTACATCGCGGACCAAAACCGTATCCAAGTCGACTCGCCGCGAGGCCAGAGTGATCTCGTCACGATCGAACGCACCATCGCCCTGCTGACCGAGGTCCGGGACGCACTGCGGATGACGACGGCGGCGGCATGAGCACCTGCTTGAACGCTCGGATGCTTTGGGACGATGTCAATGCCGAAAGATTCGGCAATCTATGCCGGCGCACATTGAGGCTCTGTGATGAGGGGCAGTCGTGCCCGCTTATCCCGTCTGAGAGACGGATCTTGCTTGTCTCAAGCGAACGAAGTCTGCCTCTGCGCCACCCAGTACCGTCCGCCGCCATCAACAAGGCAGGCGCTGGTGTCCGTCGAGGCTAGCCCCGCAGAATAGTCATTCGACCGCGATGTCGTCTCCATCGCGGTCGAACTCTGTTGACTGGCCAGGATCGCCGCCGCTCCTAAGGGCGTCAGCTTGCGTATCGAGTCACGAGGTCACGAGGTCACGCCAGCGAACAACGCCGAGAGGTCAAGCGAAGGGACGTGTCGCTTACAGGCGAGGGAAAGGTACTTGCGTGCCACAGCGTCCTTGCCAAAGCCCAGCACCGTGCTCAGCAAGCCGATCGCCTCAGCGAGGTCGCCTGGGGGTTCCGCGGAGACCACATATCGCCACATCGCCTGTTCCAAGGAGTTGAATGCCATCTGCACTTCGGAGATGTCGTAGCCATCATTGAAGCGCTCCACCGCGATCTCCTCGGAGTAGGCGGTCATTGCGGCAAGATCGCGACTTCGGATTGCGGCCACGACAAGCCTGAATAGGTCGGCCAGTGCCTGCCGCGTGATCGTCTCTCCCGCCAGTTCGTAGTGGGTGACGTGCGAGCAATGCAGGGCTGAGTACGCCTCGTCCAGCACACCTGGCTCAGCCTCCAACAGCAATGCGTCGAGGTCCATGACGTGCACCTCCTCTTGTCGGGTCCATTTGCACGCTCGATCACTCGGTCGCACCCTTTCAGCATGCTCAGAGCACACACGCACCAACAGGGACCTTCGGCACGCCTTCAGATCACATCGGACCAGGCCCCTTGCCTACCTAGCCGGCCGATTCCGAACCGATGAGCCGACTGACGGCCCATCGGCAGGGTCGAGACGGCATGGGGGATATTGGACCCCAAACACCGTCTCGCCAATGACTGACGACTTCGCCCTGGCCACGTCAGTCGCTGTTGCGCCAGGATCTTGTGGTTCCATGGTGCACTGTGAGTCAGACGTCCGGTGAGCCCATCCTGCAGTGTTGTGGATAGCTATGTCCCGACCAGGAGAGCGGCCATGTCGCTGACTCCCAGACGTCTGTCGTTGCTCCTTCCGATGGCTTTCGTTCTTGGGGTCGGCACCGCATGCGCCCCCGTGGGTACAGCAGCCCCTGCGGGTACGGCGGCCCTGGTTCGTACGCCAGCCCCGATGCGTCTGACAACCGCTGTGCAAACTCCAGCCGCTGTAAGGGCACCAGCCGCACTGGCCCACTCCGTCAGGGAAAGGGTTCTGGTCGTAGGGGACTCGGTGCCTTCGCGTCTCTTCCCTGCGTTCAAGCAGGCTCTCTTCACGCGAGGTTGGCAGGTCGAGAACGGCGCGAAGGGATCCTGTCCCGCGATCGGCGTCACCATCACTGACTCGCGCGGCGCTCTCATCAACCCCAAGATCAACTGCGGCGACGTCATGCCGCTGCTCCAGGCCCGGAGCGTCAAGGAGTTCGCTCCGACCATTGTCGTGGCGTGGTCTCGCTACGAGATGTCAGACCGTCTGTCCGACACCGGAAAGCACCTCGCCGCGGGGACGGCTCCGTTCTGGCAGGCTCAGCGCATGTCGCTGAGAGCGACGATCAACCGGCTGGCGAGCGGTGGGGCCAAGGTCGTCTACATCAAGACTGACCGGCCTGGGCAGGGTATGGCGACGCGATGCACCCCTGCCTCGTGCCTTCCGGTGCTGAGGAGACTGGTCGACGAAGACGGGCTGCGGGTCACCTGGAACAGAATTCTTGTCGAGGAGGCCGCGCGCGACCCCAGACTCACGGTGATCGGCATCGACGACATCTACTGCAAGGACGTCGCCGAGCCGTGCAACGACAGACTCCCCGACGGCACCTTCGCTCGCCCGGACGGCACCCATTTCTCAAAGGCGTACATGCCGGTCGTGGCCAAGGCGCTCGCCGCGCGTATCGCCTCCGTGGTCGCAACGTAGGGGCGAGCGTTCGGGTGATGAGTACAGCAGCCACCTTGTAGACGCATCGTCGCAGGTCAGCGTCCTGTTGGCGGATGAGTCGGTCGGTACGCCGGGTTCTATTCCGGGGGCTCCCTGACCTGCACTTACTCGACCAATAGTGCCTCTGACCTGCGGTTATACCGTCGACAGTCGATGGCAGCGATCGGGCCTTTATGAACGTATTGCGGACTCCTTGCGGACTGAGTGCGGACTGAGCCAATGGTTTGATCGGGCCCAACGTCCCTCGCTCTCGATCCAGGGCGACTCGTCGTTACCTGGGCAAGATGACCTGTGACGGCCATCGTGGTCTGGCTGGAAAGGGCCTTTCTGCGTGCTCGATCCACCGCACACGCGGGCCTCGAACATGGACAACGCGTTGTCTCAACCGTTGGTGTCTCACCACGAAGGAAGTTAGACAAATGGCGTCACCGTTGGACGCCCCATCACCGGACGCACCTCCGGACGGCCTATACGGACACCGCCCCCCGCGGCACCACCGCTGGCCTGCGGCATCACCGTAGGCCGTTCCCCTTACGAGCCGGTGGACGGCCAGGCGGCTGCTGCACCAAGCACCCCAGCCCGTCCTGCGTTGCTGCCAATACCGCAGCGAAGGAGAGCCCCGGTGCGAGGTGGATCCGGGCACGGAGGGGCAGCATTCGGTGCGCAACCCCACACATCGGCGATGCGCCCCTGCCCTCCATGCCGTTCTCGTGTGACGGCTGTCCTGTGAGGGAGGAGCTGTGGCAGGCTCCCGGCACTGCGGTGTCGTGGCGTGGCCACGCCGTCTGGGGCCTGAGGCAGCTGCTTCCTCAGGCTCGACCTGCGCAACTTCTGTCGACGCGTCCCACATCACGGCAATGTGCGACCACGTTCGCAAGCCGACGTTGAATGTGTCTTCGCGCAATGAGTTCGCTCGAAGTACCTTGGCCCAGGGTTACCGTTTGGTGGTTGATTTGCCTGGCAAGGAGCTAGCGCTGCTGAACCGGGCGGCGCGGAGGCGAAGGTGACGGTGTGCGCCGTAAGGCCTGATCGTGGGTGCCACCGCGGGTGCGGCACGGTAGAAGATCCGTTTGCCGAACTCGATCAGGGCCAGGTAGCCGGCGACCATGCCGGCTAGGGCAGCGAAGAAGCCGCCTGGAAGCGGCTGGAAGCCGAGTGAGTGTGCTAACGGGGTAGCGGGGAGCAGCGCCCCGACCGCGACGACGCCAAGGGCGGCGAGGGTCAGCGGCAGGCTTGGGTGGCTGCGGAAGAACGGAGTCCGACGGGTCCGGATCGCGAAGATCACCAGGGTTTGGGTGGCCAGGGACTCGACGAACCAGCCGGAACGGAACTGCGCCGGGCCGGAGTGGAAGACCCAAAGCATGACAGCGAAGGTGGCGAAGTCGAACACCGAGCTGAGCGGCCCGAAGCTGGTCATGAATCGGCGGATGAACCCGATGTCCCAGTGCGAGGGGCGGCGCAGCTGTTCCTCATCGACGTTGTCTGTGGGTATGGCTAGCTGGCTGGTGTCGTACAGCAAGTTGTTGAGCAGGATCTGGGACGGCAGCATCGGAAGAAATGTCAGAAACATTGAGGCACCGGCGGCGGAGAACATGTTGCCGAAGTTGCTGGACGTGCCCATCAGCACGTATTTGATGGTGTTGGCGAAGATCCGTCGCCCTTCGGCGACGCCGTCGGCCAGAACGTTCAGGTTCTTCTCGAGCAGGATCACGTCGGCGGCGTCCTTGGCCACGTCGGTGGCCGATTCGACCGAGATGCCTA
>Ga0209540_10003746_pt1 | contig 10250 bp, 10 predicted proteins | sample BarGraIncu01121A_FD_184501 | JGI IMG/M metagenome (GOLD analysis project Ga0209540, IMG submission 184501) | Arctic peat soil microbial communities from Barrow, Alaska - Barrow Graham LP Incubations 011-21A (SPAdes) (version 2) | ecosystem: Environmental > Terrestrial > Soil > Wetlands > Peat... | reverse complement strand
CGAGAAGGCGACGCGAAGAACGCGATCGGGAATGCCGACGCTCACCTGGCTGCCGATCATGATGCCGGGGATCGAGCCGGGGAGCATCCAGAGGAGCGCGTGCCAGGCGACGTCGCCGCTCACGACGTGACCGAGTCCCGCCACCCAGCACAAAGCGGCGGCATGGAAGATGTCGGTGCCGACGATCCGCCGGGCCGTGAGCGGGAAGGCGAGCAGCATCACCAGCCCGAAGAAGGTGCCGCTGCCAACCGAGGTCAGACCGACGACGAAGCCACCGGTCGCTCCTAGCGAGAGGGCGATTACGTGGTCACGACGGCGGAGCAGAAACGCCTCGTCGCTTGCTTGGACGCCGCCCTTGATGAACGTCTTGAGTAGAAAGCCGATCCCACCGAGGATCAGCGCCGCCGCGATGATCCGCTTCTGTAGGCCGACCGCCCCTTCGCCCAGGCGATGAGAGAACCAGACGCCGACCAGCGACATCGGCAGCGAGCCGACGAGCATCCAGAGGACGAGCCGCTTGTGGATCGTCCCGAGAGCGTGATGACGGGCGGCGCCGAACGACTTGAAGATCGCTCCGTGCATCAGATCAGTGCCGACGGCCTTCCCCGGATCGAAACCGAAGACGAGCATCAGGAGCGGCGTCATCAGCGAGCCGCCGCCCATCCCGGTCATGCCGACCAGCGTGCCTACGCCGAGACCCAGCAGAACGAACTGCCAGGTGCCTCCGCTCACGGGCGATAGGCCTCTATGAGTACGTCAGCCACTTCGGGCCGGGTGAACTCGATCGGAGGCTCCTCGCCCGCGGCGAGCATCTCGCGCACCTTCGTGCCCGAGAGGAAGATGCGATCCTCGGCGCCGTGCGGGCAGGTCTTGTTTGAGGCCATCGAACCGCACTTGGTGCACCAGAACGAGTGCTCGAACATCATCGGCTCGATGTCGAGCTCGTGCGGCTCGAACTCATCGAAGATGAGCTGGGCGTCGTAAGTGCCGTAATAGCTGCCGACACCGGCGTGGTCGCGACCGACGATGAAGTGCGAGCAGCCGTAGTTCTTGCGGCAGATCGCATGCCAGATCGCCTCACGTGGGCCGGCGTAGCGCATCGCAGCCGGGAAGGCGGAGACGATGACGCGATCGGGTGGGTAGTAGCCCTCGATCAACGTGCGGTAGCAGTCCACGCGCACCTTCGACGGGATGTCGTCCGACTTCGTGTCGCCGACGAGCGGATGGATGAGCAGACCGTCCACCGTCTCGAGCGCGACCTTGGTCAGGTACTCGTGCGCGCGGTGAATCGGATTGCGAGTCTGGAAGCCGACGACACGGCGCCAGCCACGCTCGGCGAACAGCGCGCGTGTCTCGGCCGGATCGAGCGCCAGCTCGGGGAAGGGTGGCGCGGGGCGCTCGAACACCGTCACGTCGCCGGCGAGATAGCGAGGCTTCTGACCGAGCACGCGGGCGACGCCGGGATGGGCGCCGTCGGTTGTTCGGTAGCAGAGCTCGGCTTCGCGTTCGGCGTCGTAGTCGAACACCTCGCTGACATCGAGAGTCGCGTACAGGCGTCCGTTCTCGCCGGCCAGGACAACGCGGTCGCCCTTCGGCGCCTCGTCAACCGCCAGGCAAACGGGCAGTGCCCAGGGCAGCCCGCCCGGCAGGCGCATCGTCTTTAGCACCGACTCGTACTGCTCGCGGCTCATGAATCCGTTGAGCGGCGAGAGTGCGCCCGAGGCGATCATGTCCAGGTCGGCGAGCTCGCGCGAGCTGATGGTGACCGTCTCCAGCGACTCGACATCGTCCGCGCGCGGCCCGCTGCGGTCGACCAACTCGCCGCCGTGCGGCTTGATCAATCTGTCCAGAGCCGAGGTCATGCTCTCACCTCGGCCCCGATCAGCCCGAGCTCTTCGAGCTTTGCAATCACTGTCTGGGCGGCCTGCTCGGGAGTCAGCTGCTCGGTATCGAGGACGATCTCGGCCTTCGTGGGCGCCTCGTAGGGATCGTCGACGCCGGTGAAGCCCTTGATCTCGCCCGCGAAGGCCTTCGCGTAAAGGCCCTTGACGTCGCGGCGCGCGCACTCCTCGACCGAGGCGGCCACGTAGACCTCGACGTAGGGGCCGAACTCCTCGATCAGCGCGCGGTTCTTGCGCCGGATCTCCTCGTAGGGAGAGATGGCGGCGGCGATCACAGCGGCGCCGTGGCGAGTGAGCCGTGAGGCCACCCAGCCGATGCGCTCGATGTTGGTGTCGCGGTCCTCCTTCGAGAAGCCGAGGCCCTTGGACAGATTGGTGCGCACGGTGTCGCCGTCCAAGTATTCGACTATGCAGCCGCGCTCGTCGAGCGCAGGGCCGACGAGGTGCGCGATCGTGGTCTTGCCCGAGCCGGAGAGTCCCGTGAACCAGAGCGTGAAGCCATCGCCACGTTTGCGATCCGATTCCGGGTGCTCATGAGGGTAGATGTGCTCCACGGTGCCCGTGCCCTCGTTGCCAGCTGCGGCGCCCGGCGAAACGTCTCCTTTGTTCATCAATTCCTCTCCGTTGTAGAGCTGTCCAGGTGTATGCCGCATTCGAGCTTGTCGGAGCCCGACCAGCGTCCCGCCCGCTCCTCCTCGTCCGGACGCGTCGGACGCGTGCACGGGATGCAGCCGATCGAGCGGTAACCGATGTCGTGCAGCGGGTTATAGGGGATCTCGTTGACCGTGAGATAGGCCCAGACCCGCTTGTCGTTCCAGTCGGCAAAGGGATGGATCCTCCAGAGGTCGTAGCGCTCCGAGTATTGGATCTTCTTCAGCCCGGCGCGGCTCGGCGACTGGTCGCGGCGAACACCTGATATCCAGGCTGAGTACGGTGCGAGTGCGCGCTCGAGCGGCTCGACCTTGCGAATGTGGCAGCAGCGGTCGGGATCGCGCTCCCAGAGGTTCGCCCCTTCCTGTAGATGCTGCTCGGCAACCGAGATGATCTTCGGTCGGATCAGGTTGATGCCGTACCGCTCGACCAGGAGGTCGCGCAAGGCGTACGTCTCGCGGAAGAAAAGCTCGGTGTCGAGCTCGATCACGTCGACCTTCATGCCGAGCTCCGAAAGCATGTGCACCAGCGCCGAGGACTGCTTCTGCCAGGAACAGGTCAGGCAGAGCTGCGGGCCGAATTTCTCCGCGGCCCAGCTCAGGAGCTCTTCCGCCGACAGCGGCTCGAGCTCGTGCGCCAGCTGCTCGGCGAGCTCCGGCGAGTACTCCAGCCCCGAGTGCGGGTTAGCCATCGCCAAGGATCGCTTTGAGCGTGTCGGAGCGGAGCCCGAGTCGAAGCGCCTCGAGGCCGAGAGCCTCCTCGGGCGGGATGTTGCCGAGGTTCACCTCGGAGCCGTAATGCGCGATGAGCCAGGATTGAGCGGCCTTGAGCGGCGCCTCGAAGATGAGGTCGTTGACCGGAACCTCATGCGCGATCTCTTCCACGAGCCCTGATCGCATCTCGCCCGAAGGCCGGAAGATGCCGGCGGTACCGCCCTCTCGCCCCTCGGTGATCACCTTCCAGGAGCCGGCGGCGAGCTCTTCCTTGATCCACTTCACCCACTCGTAGGGCGCGAAGATGACCTCTGCGTCCTTCGAGCCGACCTCGGAGAGGACGGTGAAGTCGCGCGCGAAGTCGGCGATCAGCTCGAGCTTGCGCTCGCGCGGGAGGTCGATCGTGCCGTCGGAGATCTCGACGTGCGTCAAGCCGTTGGCCGACATCCAACTCTTGTATCCGTCGAGCTTGTCCAGCGTGTAGGAAACCTCGAACAGGGTTCCGCCGCAGACGACCGGCGTCTCCAGCGAGCGGTAGAGGGCGATCTTCTCGGCGAGGTTGCAGGTGATGTACGAGGAGCCCCAGCCGAGCTTCGCCACGTCGATGTAGTCGCCGGCGACCTCGTAGAGGCCCTCGATGGCGGCGAGCGTCAGCCCTTTGTCGAAGATGTGCGTGATCCCCTGCGCGCGCGGCTTGGAGCAGCGGGGTGGAAGTGCGAGGAATCCGTCAGAGGCAGACATAGGGGTTCTCCAATCGTTCGCGGGCGATTTCTTGAAAGTCGTGAATAGTGGAGTTTCTATGACCGCCGGTACCGAGTGACGGGTGAACCGTCGGCCGGGGATTCCGCGTCTGCCCCGGCATCTACCGCTCTTCACTGCGGGCAGCGTCGGCCGCCCGGGCGAGTCTGAACGCCAGCTCCTCGACCGTATTCGGATCGATGAGCAGCTCCAGGTCGCCGTCCATCTCGTGGGAGATGAAGAGCGACACCTGTCCTTCGCTCGTCGCATCGGCGTAAACGAGAACGGCGTCCCCGGTATCGAGACTCTCGAAGCGGAGCGCGCCCTCGCCCGGCACGTTTCCGTTCTCGTTTAGCTCGTTGTCGTCCACGATCGTCTCCGCCGGCGAAGGATCGTTCGAAAGCATAGCTACTCGAGCGCCACAGTGGTCAATTTAGCTTATTCCACTGATACATGCCTCTAATTCGTAATCGCAACCACTCAGGCGCAGAGCCGCGACGTCCCCGAGATCGTCGCGGCCCTGTGGGTGGCGCCCTCTCAATCGAGGGCTGGGGCCAGCTCGCGCCTGGCGGTGGGCTGTTCGTGGCGCCCGAAGCGCGTGGTCGGCAGCCAATCCAGCCAGCGCGGCAGGTACCAGTTCCAGCGCCCGAGCAGCTTCATCGCCGACGGTAGGAGGACGCCCCGGATGATCGTGGCGTCGATGAGCACCGCGATGGCCAGACCGAAGCCGGCTTCCTTCATCTCGATCAGGCGAAGCCCGGCGAAGATCCCGAAGACCGCCACCATCACCACCGCGGCCGCGGTCACGGTTCCGGCGGTGGAAAGGATCGAGCGCTCGACTGCCGTCTCGGTCTCGACCCCGCGATCAACCAGCTCCTTGATGCGGCTGATGATGAAGACGTGGTAGTCCATCGAGAGCCCGAACAGGATCACGAACAGAAAGAGCGGCAGCCAGGAGACGATGTTCCCGGATGACTGGAAGCCGAGCAGCGAGTCGCCCCAGCCCCACTGGAAGACCGCGACCAGTACGCCGTAGCTGGCCCCGACCGAGAACAGGTTGAGGATGATCGCCTTGATCGGCACCACGACCGAGCGAAAGGTCACGAGCAGAAGCAGGAAGGCCAGCCCGAGGACGAAGGCGAAGACGATCGGCATTCGCGCGCTGATCATCGCGTTGAAGTCGCTCGTGCCGGCCGTCTCGCCCGTGACCGCCACCGTGGCGCCGGGGATCTTTGCGATCGTGGCCGGGACCAGATCCTTGCGAAGCGTCGATAGAGCGGCCATGGAGGCTTCGTTCGTCCCGTCTCCGGCCAGCGGAACGCCGATCGAGGCGAACGTGCCGTCAGCGTTGATCCTGATGTCGAACGGCTCGAACATCTTCCTGCTCGCGACCGCTTGCCGGCGCAGGTTCGCGATCGCCGCTTGAGCTTGCGCCGAGCGGAGATCCGGGGCTTGAATCACGACGTTCGCCGGGGCTTGAGCCCCTGGGAAGGTGGCATTGATCGCCTTGTACGCCTTGACTGTCTGGAAGCTCGCGGGCATGTCGACCATGCTCGGGATCGCCGTGCGCATGCTGAGCGCCGGGACTGCCAGGCAGAGCAGGACGGCTACGGAGCCAAGCGCCGACACGAGCGGGTGCCTGAGCACGGGGTGCAGGATCGCCGACCAGAGACGCGAGTCGCTGCTCCGCTTTTCGTTGCGGCGCAGAAAGCGTATCTCGCCCTTTTCGACCTTGTCTCCGAGCCGTGACAGCAGCGCCGGCAGCACCGTCAGCGAGCCGATCATGGCGCCCGCGACCACGACCATCGTCGCAACGCCCATCGAGCTGAAGGTCGAATCGTTGGCAAGCAGCAGCCCGGCCATGGCGATCAGCACGGTCAGCCCGGAGATCAGCACGGCCTGGCCGGAGGTGGCGGCTGTGCGCCGCAGCGCGGCGCTCGCCCCCAGACCGGCGGCACGCTCCTCGCGCTCGCGGCGGAGGTAGAAGAGCGAGTAGTCGACACCGACCGCCATTCCGATCAGCAGCACCATCGGCGCCGTGATGTCCGAGGCCGGGAGCAGGTGGCTGATCATCGCGCTCAGGCCGATGGCTGCGAGCACGGCCGAGAAGGCGAGCACCACCGGCAGGCTCGCGGCGACGAGCGCTCCGAAGGCGACGAGCATGATCAAAAGCGTGATCGGCAGCGAAAGGACTTCGGCGCGGCGAAAGTCGGCGGCCACGGCTTTGTCGCCCTCGCGATTGGCGCTGTTCTCGCCGAACTCGAAGATCTTTACGCCGGGGTGCGCCCTCCTCACCTGCGTGACAGTCGACTCGACGCCGGCGATCTTCTCCTCGGCCGTCTTCTCCACGAGCTCGACATCGACCAGTAGCGAGTGCCCATCCTCGGCAACGGCTCCGCCCGGCCGGCCGAGCCCGATCGGCGTGCGCACACGATTGACACCGTCGGTTGTCTCGAGCCGCTGGACCAGGTCGCCGGCGACCGCCCGGAAGGCTCCGTCGGTGACCTTCAGCCCGGAGCTCTGAATCAGGAGATTCTCGACCGGCGGGCCCTGGAAGTCGGCCTTGTCGAGCATCTTCTCGGCGCGACCGGCCTCGCCCGGGCTGCTTTCGTTTCCCGCCATCCGCGTGCCCACAGCGCTTCCGACAACAATCGCGACGAGCGCGAACGCGAGCCAGCCGAAAAGCGCCTTCTTCCAATTGCGGGCGCTCCAACCACCCACACGCCCTGCGAGATTCGTCTTCTTCATCGTCATCAACTCCCGGTCGCTTGCTGTCGGCCCAAGCGTCACTCCGACGGACGTGCGCCGGAATGAGGCAGGCCCGCAAGCAGCGGTTCGGCGAGCAGGCATCCTCGGGGTGCGGATAGCCGCACCCCGAGCGATTAACCCCGCAGGCGAGCGCCTAGAGCCGATTCCGGTGGGGAGGCGCGGCTGAGGTCGTCGAGGCGTGGATGCCAGGGGCCACACGAGCCGTGAAAGCGCACTGGTAGTGCGGTGAGCGGATTGGGTGGTTCCTGGCGCCGCGAAACGGCTTCATCGGCCGTGCGGGCCCACCGGAATAGGCTCTTATTCCGCGCGCAGGAAGGCGAGAACCGCAAGCACGCGCCGGTGCTGGTCGCGCGAGGCGGGCAGGCGCAGCTTGGCGAAGATGCTGGTCACGTGCTTCTCGACCGCGCGCTCGGTGACGACGAGACGAGCGGCGATCGCCGCATTGCTCAGGCCCTCGGCCATCAGCGAGATCACCTCGCGCTCGCGCGGTGTCAGCTCCGCGACCGGATCCTGGCGCCGGCGCCTGCCGACCAGGCGCGAGACGATCTCCGGGTCGAGCGCGGAGCCCCCTTCGCCGACGCGGCGCACCGCCGAGAGGAATTGCTCGACGTCGGAGACGCGGTCCTTGAGCAGGTAACCCACGCCCTCGGCGCTTTCGGAGAGAAGCTCCAGCGCGTACTCCGATTCCAGATAGGCGGACAGAACGAGCACCCCGGTTTGCGGCAGCTCCTGGCGAATCTGCTTGGCGGCGCGCAGGCCCTCGTCGGTTTGAGTGGGCGGCATGCGGATGTCGATCACCGCGACGTCGGGGTGATAGCTGCGCACCTTCAGAATCAGCTCTTCGGCGTTTCCGGCCTGGCCGACCACTTCAAAGCCCGCGTCCTCCAGGAGATGGGCGATCCCCTCTCTCAGGAGCACAGAGTCCTCGGCTACCACGACGCGCACGGAGTCACCATCCCGGGTTGGAAGTTCGTCAACTGCCGAGCAGTCTCTAGCGTAGCGAGACGGCGGGGCGGTATCGATCTCTCATTTCGCAAAGACGGCGATCGCCGCGCCGGAGAGGTCGCCCTTGGGCACGAAGCCCCGCGCGCCGCTCTCGGCGATGGACGCCCCGTAGTCGCCCGCGTCGCGCGAAGAGGTCAGGACGATCGTGGCGCTCTCTCCCCGCCGCCGAAGCTCTTTGGCGACCACGAAGCCGTCGATATCGGGGAGCTGGATATCGAGCAGCACAAGGTCGGGAGAAAGCTCGCCGGTAAGCTCGAGCGCGTCGCGGCCATTCGCTGCCTCGCCCACGACAACGAAGCCTTCGGCCTCCAGCAAATGACGCGCGCTGGTGCGAAAGGCCTTGTGATCGTCGACTATCAAAACGGTGATGGTCACAGGCTCATCCTGGCACAAACGCCTGCTCTTGCCGGTACGGCCATCCACACAGTTGGGGGGCGGTTGCAGGCTGTCCAGTCTCACGGCTCAGGCGAGAGACGCTCGCGAGCAAAAGCCAGAAACGCCTCGGCGACGCGGGTCAGCGAGCGTCCGCTGGCCTGCACCAGCATTATCTCGCGCGCCGGATCGAGGCCCTCCACGTGGGCAGTGGAGAGTTGACCCGTCGCCAGCTCGCTGTCGAGCGCGGAGCGCGAGATGAAGCCGACGCCGTAGCCGCCCATCACCGCGGAGCGCACCGACTCCTGCAGCCCGAGCTCCAGGCGAATGTCGAGATCGCGCAGGCGCACGCCGTGCTTGCGCAGCTCGTCCTCTAGGAGCTGCCTCACGCCGCCGCCTTCCTGCATGACGATCAGCGGCTCGCTGCGTAACTCCTCGAGCGAGATCGTGCGATCGGCGAAGCGATGGTCGGGCCGACAGGCAAGAACGACGTCGTCGCGGAAGAACGGCTCGAAAACGACGCCCCGGTGCTTGCGAGCCGCACCGACGACGCCCAGCTCGAGCTCTCGCTCGGCCACGCGTTCGACGACGGTCTGGGTGTCGAAAACAGAAAGAGAGATCGAGACGGCCGGCGACTGGCGCTGGAACTCACAGAGCAGAAGAGGTAGAGCCCGATCGCCCGGCCCCGTCGAGGAGCCGATCTCGAGCCGCCCGCGTAGGTCCCCCTCCTCGACGCTGGCGACCTCGTTCTGCAGCTGCTCTTCGAGAGCGATCAACCGTTGCGCGCCCCGGTAGAGGCGCTGCCCGGCTTCGGTCGGCTCAACCCGCCGACCAGAGCGATCGAGCAACCTCTGCCCGAACCGCTCCTCGAGCGCGCGGATTTGCATGCTGACGGCCGGCTGAGTCACGCCCAGCCGCTCGGCGGCGTGCGAGAAGCTGTGCAACTCGACGACGGCACAGAAGGCGGCCAGCTGACGCGTGTCCATAAGCACATATTATGACGTCGAGGAGATCGCGTTTTCAACTTCCCGCCGCCGACGCGTCCGGGGCACGAGAGGGATATCCTCGAGCAGTGGAGCAAGAGACCCTCGCGGCGCGCTATTCCAGGATGGCGGAGGAGTCCCCGGACAGGCGCGGAGTCGACCTGACGCTGCGTTTCCTCGACCTGCTCTTCTCGGCGGCGTTCCTGTTGATCTCGCTTCCGCTCGTAGTTCTCGTCGTCCCTGTCATCCTGATCTCGAGCGGCAGACCGGTCTTCTACCGCGGCGAGAGGGTTGGCCGCTCCGGCCGAGTGTTCTCGATGCTGAAGTTCCGCACGCTCAAGCCGAACGCCGAGAGCCGGCTCGGGCCCTATCTCGGCCCGGAGCTGGTCGAGCGCACGCGCGCCGAGTTCACGCCGATCGGGCGCTGGCTGCGGGCCACTCAGCTTGACGAGATTCCACAGCTCTGGAACGTGCTCCGCGGCGACATGAGCCTGGTCGGGCCGCGGCCGATCAGGCCGCGCTTCTTCGAGGAGCTGGCGGCCGACATTCCCGCCTACTGGCAGCGCCTGGTCGTGCGACCCGGCCTGACGGGCTTCGCCCAGGTGCGCAAGGGCTACGAGACCTCGTGGGTCGAGAAACTCGCGCACGACCTCGAATACATCGCCGATCGCTCCGTGAGCCTCTACCTGCGCACGCTCGTAGCGACGGGTTGGCGCGTGCTTCGCCAGTCGCTGCGCGGCCTCGTCCGGCCGCGCAAGTAGAGATCCAAACTAGACTCCCTCCCCGTGTGCGGGATCTGTGGGATCGCCTCGGCTCGACGAAGCGTCGACCCGGCCGAGCTGGCCGCGATGAACGCCAAGCTCGTGCACCGAGGCCCCGATAGCGAGGGAACGTTCCTCGACGGCGGCGTCGGTATCGCGGCGCGGCGCCTCTCGATCATCGACCTGGAGACGGGCGATCAGCCGCTGGCGAACGAGGACGGCAGCGTGCGCGTCGCCCAGAACGGCGAGATCTACAACTACCGCGAGCTTCGCGCGGAGCTTGCGGCCAAGGGCCACCGCTTCGCGAGCCACGGCGATACCGAGGTGATCGCCCATCTCTACGAGGAGTACGGGCTC
>Ga0209540_10003745_pt1 | contig 10254 bp, 12 predicted proteins | sample BarGraIncu01121A_FD_184501 | JGI IMG/M metagenome (GOLD analysis project Ga0209540, IMG submission 184501) | Arctic peat soil microbial communities from Barrow, Alaska - Barrow Graham LP Incubations 011-21A (SPAdes) (version 2) | ecosystem: Environmental > Terrestrial > Soil > Wetlands > Peat... | reverse complement strand
GTCATGGCATCAGTGATTCCGTAACCTGAAATAGTAGTTGGTTTTCCCGTTAAACTATTGTATTGCCCATCGAATAAAGTCGGTTTATCAATCAAATTATTGTAGCTGCCACTTGTAGCAACAGATGCAAAGGTTGGTATGCCTGTTAAACTGCTGTATTGTCCATTAAATAAGGTTGGTGTGTTTAATAACGAATTATAGTTACCATCAAATAAGGTTGGCTTGTTGGTTAAATCGATGTAATTACCACTAAAACCATTTTCTGCTGTTTTAGCATATAAAGCATAAGGCACACTCAATAATTGACTTGTACCCGTTATAGTGTAACTCGTTCCACCAGTTGGGTCGGTTTCGGTTTTAATGAAATATACTCCTGTTGACCAATCAATGGTTGTAAAATCACCAGAAATAACTGTACCACCACCAATTTCAATAGTCACCAGACCATTTGCATTTGTTGATGTAGTTTGGGTTTCAACATACACAGGTGTTCCTGTTAGAGAACCTTGCAAAATACTCACTCGCATCCCTTCGGCATGATTGGTTACTAATTGGTCAGTACTATTTCTGATGACTGCCTGATAACTCATTTTCTGTGGTGACTGCGCAAACAGGACAACGGTAAAGAATACTGTTACAAATAGTGTAAATAATTTTTTCATAACTATTTAGTTTTTAATTATTTTAAAGGTTTTTACTACTTTATTATTGTCAGTCACTTTCAGAAAGTAAGTTGCCGACACATAATTGCTCATTATGATATTTGTTTCATTGCCTTCAACTTTATTGTTCTGTAGTAGGCTGCCATTAATATCATAAAGTTGATATCTGAGATTCTGTACTTCGTAATTTTCTATTTTCAACTTAACGAAGTCTGTTGCAGGATTTGGATAAATCACAATCTCAATCGAAATGCCTAATGCTTCTTTAATTCCTGTTACTACTGAAATTTCATATGGTTGTTGTACACCTTGGGCAGAAGAACCATTTGTTCCTGTATTTGTGGTGTAAACAACCTGTCCAACGGTATAGTTAACCGTTCCTCCGCCTCCAGAAGCATTACCACCTGAGGCTGGTACGGCTTCTTGTGCCTGTAGTCCTGTCAGTCCTATGCCCAGCAAGAGTACTGCACTTAATTTTACTTTTTTTTGTCGCATGTTTAACTTCTATTTTTAATTTTTGTCCTTTTGATTTTATAATTCACTGGCATAAACTATCTTATTTAAAATTAACCAGTGTTCTTGGATACATATGGTACTATAATTTTCCCACACGGAAGGCATTATTTCTTAATTTGAGAAAAAAACACGTTAATGTAGATAAAATTATTTAATTAGAAAAGGATATCTAATTTAAATATTAAACATTTCATCTTTACAAATAATCGGACAATAATTAAACTTACTATATCAGGGGGAGCATCACAAAAGTCGAAATAAAAATCATCAGGGGACAATTATTTCAATACTCCATGAATTTAAAGGTTATCGTGAAATTGCCAGCACATTATTATTGATTCCTAAAATAAAAAAATTGATATTCAAAAAAGAGGCGGTACTATCCATATTGTCTCGCTGCTAACTACTTTTGAAGTAGTATTATAAGGGAATGCCGCCAGTATCAAATTTCGCATAAAGTAAAGCGTAAAAACAAGTTTATTTGTTTTTAGTTTAAACAAAGATTAAATTTGACAGTACTATAGAAGGAGAAGTAAAATAAGAAACTTTAGTGGATGTATGTAAATTTATATCTACTTCACATATAGCCTCAATGGAACAGCACCTTTGACTCGATGGGAATTATATTCTAATTTAATATAAAATGAAAAAACAAATTTTTTTGAAAGTAATCTTCATATCATTTATTATGATATGTCTGTCATTGATTTCTTGTAAACCATCTGACTCAACGCCACCTGACCCAATAGGTACAATTACAATGAATTTAAATAATAGCATGCCATTAGTATTATATGAAGGAGCAAACTTAGATATAACAGATGCAAACTATATGGTTGGTTATCATTTTGTTAAAATAGAGTTAGGAATAGATGTAACTTCAGTAACTGCAGGAGTTAATTCAATACTTAGTCTTACAAATGATAATTTTAATGGTTATATTTATACTGATGAAGGTGAAATATCTGATTTAAGTGCAGTAAATGGACTTGGTAACGTTATTGAAAAGCCAACTACTGGATATGCCTATAATTGCGCTTTTATAAAAGGACATGGTTATGTTGTAAGATGGAAAAATTCTGATAGTTATAATAATTCTACTTTGCAATACATTTACGGTAGATTTTATGTTTTTGCTTTTCAAACAAATGTTCTTGGTGAAATTAGTGGAGTAAACATCAAATATCAGGGTCCATTTTAATTATAATTAAATAAATGTATCAGTGTCCTTGACAGAGCTTATTGTTATTTTACTCTTTTATCATCACCTCCGTATACCTGCTTTTCGTCATGGTTTTCCTTTTCTTTTTCAAAACTTTTTGTTTTCGGTGGTTGGCGTTTAAAGGGTCAGGCCACGAAAATCTGCCCTAATTTGCTCGTATCGTAAGGCATCTCCTATTCTAAAAGAAATATGTCTCGCTGCAATACAACTTACTTTTTGAAAGTAGATTGAAGGAGATGCATCATAGATTTCATCTTCATTATCCATTGTAGAGAATTTACAGACATTAGTAATTTTAATAAGTGATTAAATTGTTTCTCCATCTTTCAATTCTACTATTGGTACAGAAAATAGGTTTTTATATTCTGCGCCATAAAAAGTGTGTATCGGCACAATACTTTTAGGTTTTATCGCTTCAACCATTTGCTTTAACGTATCAATATCAGCATGTCCACTGGTGTGGATTTTATGGATTGTAAATCCTCTGTTCTCGAAATACTCAATGAATTTCTTTGTATTGGTTTTTTTCATATATCCTTCCCACATAGAATATATCAAGTTGCCACCCTCTAATCCTATTATATGCTCTAAGTCCTTTTGCATTGATGGTCTTACAATCATTACATATTTATCTGGTTGACTGCCACAACGAAAAATACTCCATTCACATTAACTCAAACCGATATCCGTTGCTTTGAAAAAGATTGTCAGGGATTGATTAAAAGTGAGGTCTTAAAGGCAAATAATGAAATTCACTGGGTATGTAATAAATGCAAGAACGAAGGAAGAATAAGTGACTGGAAGCTGACTAAATGGGATAACCGTTGAGATAACAAATCCTGATTATTTTTGCCTTCCTTGTAACCACCTATAAAAATACAGACAATACTACTTACACTTTATGATAACAACCATAGTTATAATACTTTTAATGCTTTTTGTAGCTATCCGCTTCTCAAAGAAATATAGGAAAATACGACACAAACAATGGCATGTAAGAGATTGGTTAAAAACTATAAAAACCAAGCTAATAAACAATAAAAACAAAAAATCTTGATTTTCGCCCAGATTCCCTATTGTTTACCAAAATCAGGTCTTTCAATAAGGATGCCATGGTCTGATTAAAACTGCATTAATGGCTAAGAGTGAAGAAATTCATTGGTACTGTCCTGAATGTGAAAATGAAGGTTTGATTAGCAATTGGCAAGGAACAAGGTGGGATAATAGTGGTGGAAAGAAATAATAGCAACGTGGTGGCACTACCAGCGAAATTGTTATCATTTAGGTACGATAAAAAAACCTGCCATTATTGGCAGGTTTAATTCTTTGGTTCAAAACGTGGTTCAAAATGTTGTAACTATTTGATATCCACTTCTTTTATGTCGGGGTGGCAGGATTACCCACGGCTTAATTGATCCAATTCATAACACCCTGAAAAAATAGGGTAACACGTCACGGGCTTAATGAATAAAGCCACTTTCAGACAAAGGGTAAAATTAACTGTTAATAAATACTATTAAAATAGATTAAAGAAAAGCGGGGAAAATGTGGGAAATGTCATATTGAATTAATAAATTTGTATCAAATATTACTGATATGGCAACAATACGATTTTTTACCCGCACCCTTACCAATGATAAAAATACTTTGGCTTCAATTTATGTTAGGCTAAAGTCTGGCCGGAAAATTGACCTTGTTTGTAAGGCAGATATTTTGATAAAACCTGATAACTGGAGCAACGAAACGCAATCAGCCAAACAGAGGGCTGATGTTTTCAAATTCAATGCTGGAGAATCAGAAGAGACAGGCAGACAGAAATTCAATGAAAAGTTTACAAAATTAAAGACTGCTATTGAATCAGAGCTGATGGAGGCACACCAGGCAGATATAACTTCTGAATGGCTTAAAACTATCATTGATAAGCACTGGCACCCGGATAAATACAAAATAACTCTTTTCAGTTTTATTCAAACCTTTATAGACAAATCAGAAACTAAGCCGAACCCCAAAACGGGACGGCCAGTCTGTTATAAGATGAGAAGGGAATATGAAGTAACTTTCAGTTACCTGAAGAAATACGCAACCAAAACAGGAAAAGTAATTGACTTTAAAAATATTGATCTGGACTTTTACGACGGCTTTACTCAATATCTTCAGGGTGAAAAATTAGCAGTGAATACCATTGGTAAGAAAATTCAGACTTTAAAAATATTCCTTAATGCTGCCAAAGATGAGGGGAAAAACAATTATGAAGGATATAAAAGCAAAAAGTTTGTAGCAATGACAGAAGATTCAGAAACAATCTATCTGACTGAAGCGGAACTGACAAAGTTATATGAACATGATTTTAGTGAAAATCCGGCCTTTGAACGGGTACGGGACTTGTTTTTAGTCGGATGCTGGACTGGTTGCAGGTTTTCTGATATAGCTCAAATAACCCCTGAGAGCGTTTCAGGCGGGTTTATTAACATGAAGCAATACAAGACAGGCACAAAGGTTATTATTCCATTACACCCCGTTGTAACTGCCATATTAAACAAATATAATGGCAGACTGCCTGAAGCAATCAGTAACCAGAAATTTAATGAGAGCTTAAAAGATATTGCACGACTGGCCGGAATAGATGAGAGAACTCATAAAGCGATAACAAAAGGAGGGGTGAAAAGAAGCACGGCTTATAAAAAATATGAATTAGTTTGCACACATACGGCCCGGAGATCCTTTGCAACTAATCTGTATAAATCCGATTTCCCTTCATTGTCAATTATGGCCATAACCGGCCACAAAACAGAGGAGAGTTTTCTAAAATATATCAAAGTCACCCCGGATGAACACGCAAAAAAATTACAGCTTCACTGGGGTAACCGTCATTTAAAAGTAGTTTAATATGGATTACTCATTATATTTTGAAAGAGTGCCGAAAGGCAAAAAGCCTGAAAATGAATTTCAGTATCCCGGTCCTGATGATTTACCGGCATGGAGTGACTGGCTTTTTCATAACCTTTATGTTTCATTTACAGGATTAATTGATCATAGCGACACGAAGGCCGGCGATATTGTCAACTTTTTGGATTATCATTTTAAACGGTACAACGATGATCCGGCACAATTCATGTTATGTATAAGAACTATAAAAGCTAATATTAAAAAGATGATTGACCGGGGGCCAATGGGTCGAGACTGGTTATATCAATACGAACTTTACACTCCTATCATTGATGAATGGATTAAGCAAAAAATGACTAAAGTTGAACCTATTCCGGAAAAAACAAAGACAAATTCAGAGTACACTGTAAAAAGTGTTATTATTGCTTACTATTATATGTTTAAAAAAGGTATTTATCCTATTCCAGAGATAGGAATAAAAGGTAAAATGACACAGTTTTATAAGGCATTGGCTGAGAAATATCAATTGTCTTATGATTCGTTTAGAACGGATTGGAAGCCTTTAGAGAAAGAAACGAATAGATTGTCACAACCGGAAAACATAAGATTGGCAATCGAACTTTTAAAGACTTTTGATTATCCTAAAATTAAAGAAGTCATTGAATTAGCGAAATTGGAATTTAAAGAAGCTGAACTAAAAAGTTAATCATATTTAAAACGTAACCCCGTTACATAACCCGTTACCCTGTAATGGGTTTTTTTTTATCCGTTAATTCGCAATCACATTAATTAACGAATAAAGCCAAATGATTGATTTAAACATCTTAAAAGAAAATCCAGAACTGGCAAAAAGTGTAAAGCTGGAAATATCCGGAGCTGATTTATTAGCGTTTGGAGAAGCGATCCATAAACAAGCAACCGACGAGGGTAGGAAAAACACCGTCCCGGACGAGGTGTATTTAACCCCGGCTCAGCTTGCAGATACGTTGCAAGTCTCACTGGTCACTTTGTGGCATTGGGACAAACAAGGAATCACAAGCCCTTTGAGAATAGGTAACGCAAAGCGATACAGAAAATCAGACCTGCTAAAGATTATTTGATAATGCCTGAACTCCTTATAACATCAAAGGGCAAAGAATATGCCTGTTTGTTTGACAAAAGAGATCAGAAATTAATTTCTCGTTTCACTTGGTCTTTACATTCCAAAGGATATGCCGTCACAACCATAAAAGGCAAATCAATTCTGATGCACCGGTTAATATTAGGAATTATTGACAAACCCGAAATTGAAACAGATCACCGATATCATAACCGACTGGATAACCGACGTTCAAAAATCCGGGTTTGCACTCATGCAGAAAATTTAAGAAACAGCCGGAAAATTAATCCGGGATCTTCAAAATTCAAAGGGGTTTATAGAGACGGTAAATTTTATCATTCTCAGATTATGAAGGGGCAGAAGGTTATCAATTTAGGCCGGTACTATTCAGAGATCACAGCCGGGAAAGTTTACGATCAGGAGGCCAGACAGGAATTTAAAGACTTTGCCTTTTTGAATTTCCCTGACTTCATACCGGCAAATCAATTATCAATACCGGGGTTATGAACCAGGGCCAGAAATATTATCAATTGATTCCTGAGAAGGTTTTTAATGAACTCCCGGCAATTTCCGAACTGATAAAAGCTGACATTAAGGGATTCTCTGAGGACAATCTGAGAGAGATTATTTCAATAATTGCCTGTCATATACGGAAGGATGATAATGAAGATCCGCCCCTAAGGATGAAATATATCAGAAAGATTGTACCATACGGGGAACGTTATCTAAATGGATTAATTGAATTAGGCATTATAAAGCGATCCCCTTATTATATCCCCGGAGAAATAAGTTACCGCTATAATTTTACTGAGAATTACCTGAGCCGATATATTACCGCCCCCCTGACAAACACAAAAATAATTTACAGAATAGAGAACGCTTACCAGGATTTAGGCAAAGAATCAATTAAGTTAATTTGGGGCTATTCAAACCAGGTCAAATATCTAAAGCAGTTAACACTTGCTGAGGGCTGGCGGGAACTGGTAGAGAGCTATAAGTCAAATACAGATCAATATAATTCAGTAATGGCCTCAGCCATGCGGATAGAGAGAGGCGATTTTTTCTATTCAATAGATTCAACTGAGGGCCGTTTTCATTCAAATATAACCAATATGAAAAGGGAACTCCGCCAGTATTTAAGGATTAACGGCAAGCCCTTAACAAATATTGATATTAAGAACTCCCAGCCCTATCTCAGCACAATTATTTTGACATATCCCAGCAAGGTCGCATGGCTGACAAAGAACCCTGCTTTTTCCATGTTGTTACAATCGCTGAAAGTCTCACTAAATGAAGATGTTAAAAATTATATTTCTTTAGTCGCTTCCGGTATGTTTTATGAGTTTTTAATACAGGAATTTAGTAAAGAAGGGTTAATATTTACCAGGGATGAAACGAAAATACAGGTATTGAGAATCCTATTTGCTTGTAATCGCTTGCCAAAGGATGAGATAAACAGGAAGGCCAGGCAAGTTTTTATTAATAGGTTCCCTACCGTTCACCGGATATTCTCAAAGGTCAGGGGCCGGGATCAGGGATCTAAGTTTGAAAATAGTAATCGGTTCGCTATTCTCCTGGCCTCAATTGAGAGCTATTTATTATTGAATGTAATTGTGAAGCGGATCAATAAGGAATTACCTAAGGTTATTGTAATGACTATCCATGACAGTATAATGACTGGGATATTAACGGATGATGTCGAGGCCGTCCGCAAAATTATGACTGATGAGCTTACTTATTTTGTAGGCTTTGCACCCAAAATTAATATTGAGAGGATTATTGAGGATAAAGAAGAAGATATAAGAGAAAACAACACTCTAATACAATATGATGTTACAAACCTTGTAAGTCTCAATTAATCAAAGAAATGATAAAAATAAATTTTGGCTCAAAAAAATGGTAAAAATGGAAGCACAAAATATTAAGATTAAAGAAACATTCGAATATCTCTATTTGCATGAAAAGAATTTGACTGCGGGCCAATCTGATTTTGTACGAAGTCTGAAGCGTTACTTCCAAAAGAATAAACAACTATCAGAGAAGCAGACAGCGGCCCTTCTTGAGATAAAAAAATATTTGAACATATCAGGTCAACCGGTACGATTTTCCGGGGCCTTCATAACTTCTTATTAACATATATAGAATATTACATATAACAGTCGGTAAACAGTCGTAAAATGGCATATAAAACAGCAGAACTCGAAAAAAAGTCATTGGAGGTAATCCGGAAACATAAGTTATTCTTTATTGAGGATATAGTAAGTTATTTGCCATGTGGAAAGGTTACTTTTTATGAGCATAAACTGAACGAACTGAACACTATAAAAGAGGCACTTGAAAAAAACAAAACCGATATTAAGATAGGACTTCGGGATAAATGGTATAAATCAGATAATGCCACTATTCAAATTGCACTTTACAGACTGATATGTACAGAGGATGAACGGAGGGCTTTGTCAATGCAGGAACTAAAACATTCCGGCTCTATTGCCTTACCAATTACAGGGATTCAACTAATTTTAGATGATAGCAAAACTTAAATTGCAGCCTAAACAAATAACAGCTGCTGAATTTTGGATTGACAGTACTTCTCAGGAAATACTATATGGCGGCAGCAAAGGTTGCGGAAAATCCTTTCTGGGTTGCGCTCTGATATTCTCTGATGCTTTAATGTATCCCGGAACTCATTATTTCATTGGACGGCACAATCTTAATGACTTAAAGAAATTTACAACTCCGAGCATTATTGAAGTCTTTAACCTGATGAATTTGGCTTTTACAGATTATTGTTCATTCAACGCTCAGGATAATTATTTTACTCTTCATAATGGCAGCAAGGTATTTTATATTGATTGCAGGTTCCTGCCTGCTGATCCTGTCTTTCATCGGTTTGGCTCGTTACAATTTACAAGAGGCTGGTTTGAGGAGACCGGACAAATAGATTCACTTGCTATTGAAAACTTATCGGTTGCAACTGGCCGCTGGAAAAATGCGGAGTATGATCTAAAGAGAAAAATCCTAATGACTTGTAATCCAAACAAGGGATATGCTTATAATAATTTTTATTTACCTGCGAAAAACAGAAGCTTACCGGATTACAGAAAATTCATTCAGGCATTACCAACGGATAACAAATACTTAACAAGTGATTATTTGGATTCACTCGGAAGGCTTCCGGCAAATGAGCGGGAACGTTTAAAATTTGGAAACTGGGAATATGACAGCGACCCGAATACATTAATCGGTTATGACACAATAAACGACTTGTTTACAAATGACTTTGTTAAGCCTGGGAAGAAGCGAATAGTTGCTGACATTGCCCGGTATGGATCAGACAGGGCTTTAATAACTGCCTGGGATGAATTGATTTTAATAGATTACCTGGCTTTCAATATTTCTTCAATGGTTGAAATTCAAAACGCTATAACAGCCTTTAAAATCAAATATTCAATTCCTGTATCTGATATTATTGTGGATGAGGACGGGATCGGCGGCGGGGTTGTGGACAATCTGAGATGTAAAGGATTCCTGAATAATGGCAGACCAACAAAAGCAGCCTATCAAAACCAAAAATCTGAGTGCGGTTATAAGTTAGCAGAAAAAGCCAGTCAGATTTATATTAAATGCGAATTGCCAGACAGAGAAAAGGAAATGATCCGGCAAGAATTAGGGATGCTAAAAACCTATGATGCGGACAAAGACGGCAAACTAAGGATATTACCAAAAGAGAAAATTAAAGAACATATCGGACGTTCACCCGACTGGCTTGATATTTTTATAATGCGAATGTATTTTGAAATTCACGTTAATCCAGTCGGGCCAGAATATGGCTTTAAGAGTATAAATTATTAATAACTAAAAAGACAATG
>Ga0209540_10003744_pt1 | contig 10256 bp, 8 predicted proteins | sample BarGraIncu01121A_FD_184501 | JGI IMG/M metagenome (GOLD analysis project Ga0209540, IMG submission 184501) | Arctic peat soil microbial communities from Barrow, Alaska - Barrow Graham LP Incubations 011-21A (SPAdes) (version 2) | ecosystem: Environmental > Terrestrial > Soil > Wetlands > Peat... | reverse complement strand
ATCAAGAATGATGGTCCTAGCCTTGTTGCCTCCTATATCCTCCCGGATTAGCGGGATGAGCATGCTGTCAAGAATTTGCTTTACAGAAGCACTGTTCCTTCTGCCGATATCCATATTCATTTTCTTGTCGGCAAAGTTGAACATGGATGCTCCTCCTGCAATCTTGGCAATAATATTCTGCTTTTTGGATCCCATCTTTTGCATCTCCTCAAGAAGCATAGGAATTGCCAAGTCAGCAAACTTTAAAGGATTGTTCACATCGGCAAACTGCCCGCTGTCAGGAAGCATAATATGCGCCATTCCTCCCAGTTTCAGTTCTTTGTCGTATAGAACTATCCCTATGCAGGATCCAAGCCCTACGGTATATATTTTATCCGGAGAAAATGCAGTATTCATGTCTGATATTCCTACCCTGATCTCCTGTTTTATCATATTATTCACCCTTTAATCAGATCTGACTTTTCTCATCTTTTGTAAGAATTTCAGATAAATTTAAAAAAATTGCAATCCTGCCTTTAACCTTCAGTATCCCTTTTATGTATCTTCTGGATATACCGGATGCCAGTTCAGGGGTTTCTTCCACATCCCTGATGCATACTGGCTTTACCTCTGCTACAGAGTCCACAACTATGCCAATCTTGTTGCCTTCGAAAAGCGACAGGATTATTTTTGATTCATGGCTGGCAGCAGACTGCTCTATTTCCATTTTAAACCTTCTGGAAAGAGACATCACAGGTATAATTGTTCCTTCATAGGTTATTATGCCCTCGACAAAATCAGGAGAATCCGGTACTTTTTCAGGTACCTGGTAAGCAAGTATCCTCTCTATATCCATGATGTCAGCTGCATAAAGTTGTCCAGCTACACTGAAAATCAGCACCTTCAATTCTTGATTGTCCATAAGGTTTACCTCCACTGTTTATTTAGCTAAAAATCGACTTGCGTCTTCCAAAGCCATTTCGTGATAGGCAAACATTATTGACCTAATCACCTGATTATACTGGGAGTCAAACTGAATATCATCAACCTTTCTTATAGGAAGAACTTCCGGGGAAGTACCTGAAATAAACAGGCTGTCCATGGCTTCGATATCCAGGTAGCTCACCTTTTTTTCCATTACCTTGTAACCGAGTTTCTTTGAAATCTCAATTATCTTGTCCCTTGTTATACCAGGAAGAACGTCCTCTATCGGAGATGTAATCACAGTTTCGCCTATAACCATGAATATATTGGATCTGCTGCCTTCCGTTATATATCCGTTTTTGTCCACAAGGATGGCTTCATATGCGTTTCTTTCCAATATCTTTTCATTTGCATCTGACCTGAAGACAGTATCAATAGCCTTTATATTGGGGTTCTTTCTTTCCCCATGGTAGAGAATAGTGTCAACACCGCTTTCGTACATTGTCTTGTCAGGATATTTGTGTCTAACCTCGAACAAGCTCAGATTCTCTTTTGAAAAGATTATTTTAAAGTTGCCGTTCTGCATTTTGTTTATTTCAAGCAGCTCTGCAACCTGTCTCTTAAGTTCACTGTCAGAGACGGGCAGCACGGTACCTGCAAGCCTGGCTGAATTGTGGAGCCTTTCTATGTGCTCTTTATAAAAAAGAGGATTCCCGTCCATTACCCTGATAACCTCATAAAGGGGTCTTCCTTTTGTAACCAGCTTTGGGTCAAAATCCTCCACCTGCTTTTCTTCGCCGTTTATAAAAAATTTTTTCCCTTCAATATCGTACATCTTGATCCCCCTTATTTCCAGCGAAGCACTTCAAATTTATCCTGCTTTTTCTTGTAATTTATTAAGTGAGGATGCCCAACCAGATGAAAAAGCGGCGAATCTGACATGGAATCTGAGAACATATATGAGTTTTTGAAGTCCACATCCATTTTTTCTTCCTTTAAATACTCCATAAGCCTGACTACTTTTGCATCACCCTTGCAGTTTTTTCCATCAATTATGCGGGTCTGCTTTCCGTCCACCACTTTAAACTTGGTGCCTATGATTTTGTCTACTTCCTCGATGCCATATAGTTCGTTGAGATAAAACTCAGCAGACGCTGAAATAAGGATTATTTTGCAGCCCTCAGCTTTCAGCTTCCTTATCATCTCTATTGCATCACTGTAAAATATTTTAACCATACACGTCTCGTAAAATTCCTTTACCAGATCCTGCAGGGTTTCTTCTTCGATGCCTTCGACAAAAGCCAGAAAGTGTTCCTTGGCTCTCTGGGCGCTGAAGATCCCGATTAAATAAAGGAAGGCCGCCCCAAGGCTCTTAGGCACATGGACAAAAAGCCTTGGATCCTTTTTTATCATAAATTTCAAAAATTCTCCCAAGGTTTCCTTGCTCGTCAATGTATAATCCACATCAAAGATTGCCAGTTTTTCCAAAATGCCACCTCCATATTTAAAATAAGAAAGTCGATGCATGTTACTGCAACGACTTAATGTTATTCTGATTGTGATTCAGATTCAACCAAATCATCGAAATAAGCAGAGACTTCATTGAACTCATCTTCTTCAGGCACTACCAATTCGGATTCTTCGCCTTCGCCGACGACTTTGAAGAGATAAACCGAACCGTTTGCTGGATTTTCTACTATGGCATATTCATTGCCTTTATAAGCATCTACACTGCCTTCATATGGAAATCCATCCGTTATTATGCATGATACTATGTTTCCTTCTTCGTCTTCCAGATCTACTGTCATGAATTCATCAGCATCGTCACCGCATCCGCAGCTGTTTTCAACTTTATCATCTCCGCAGCCTGAATCTGAACATCCGCAGCCGCAGCCGCATCCCTTTAATTCTTCGTTATCCATAAATTATACCTGGTGTTCCATTTAACACCAAGCTTCACCTCCTTGAATATGTTTTTAAACCTATTTAATTGTAACCTTAAACGCAAAATATTGAAAGAGGTTTTTTAAAATTTTACACAAAACTAATATTTAAGGCCGGGATGTCTGCAGATGCATCATCCCGGCCTGGTGTTATAAACCTAATTCCTTCTTTAATTTTTCCATTTCGTCGTCTACTGAAGGAGTGCCCTGCTTTGCATATTTTTCTTCAAGTGCTTTCGCTTCGTCTATTGGCGTCTGATTAAGTTCAGCCATTGCATTCGATTCGTCCAACATCCTGTTTGCCTTTTCTTCCATTCTTTCGAAAGATCCCATAGCACCTTGTGTTTTTTCAATAGATGTGGTGACTTCAGTCAGTTTTTCTTGAGTTTTGGCAACAGCAACTTTAGCCTTTATCGATTGTCGCCTTGCTTCCAAGGCTTCAATATCAGCGGATAACTTGTCATGCATCTGACGCATTTTCACAGCGTTGCCATGTGCAGAAGCATAGGCTGTTTTCAATCCTGCTCCTGCGGATTCAAGCTGCTGCTTTTTTGCTACGAATACACGTGCGTCGTCTTCCTTGCCATTGACTAAGGCCTTTTTTGCGAAGTCAGCATATTTTTCAACCTCAGCCTCATTTTCGTCAACAAGACGTTTAGTGCGTGCCTCTTCTGCCATTACACCTGCGGTTTCGTGCTTTACATCAGCCAGATCATCCATCATGTCAATGATATACTGGTCGATCATTTTAGACGGATCCTCCACTTTGTCCAGCACTGCATTGATATTAGCTTTAATAATATCGTTGAATCTCTCCAAAATTGCCATTTTCTCTCCTCCTAAAGTATATTTCAAACTGTCCGCCCTGGACAGCATGATACAAGAATAATTTTCATCACAGTTTGTCTTTATCTTCATATTTTCTCGCAAGTTCTTCAGCTTCAGTATCGCCAAATTTCTCAAGCGGTGTTTTCAGCAATTCTTCTGTCCTCTTTGCCTCAAGGTCCTTCTGTTTCTTAGCATTGCTCCACCAGAAGAAACCAACCAAAAGCGCTGCCGCGACTCCCAAAACAATGAACACAGGAATCCAAGGTGACTTCGTTACAGTCATCATGCGGTCTGCCGCGTCGCTGAAGGACTTGCTGAATAATTGATCTTCATTAAAGCTTTTGTCATAGTAGTAGCGGTCTATATAATCGAGAAGGATATTCCCAGCCTCTGAATCAACAACTTGCTTGGCCTGCGTTCCGACAACATAATAGTCCATATACTGGCTGTTGCTGTTGTACTCGAAGAATACAAGCAGCAAATGAGACTTGTCTGTAAACAGCTGGTTATAAAGTCCTTCCGCATAAGTTTGGAGTTCCGCTTGAGTCGGTGAGTTTGAACCGTTGACATTGTCCGTCAGATATAAGTATGGCTGCACCCCAGTCTTGTCATAGAAATGCTTCATGCCACTTTCGAGGGTTGTTTCGTTTTTTATCCAACCAAGTTTGTCTGTATAGTAGCCTGTTTCATTAACCGAGCCTTTCGGCAGTGGCTCTCGCTGAACTTTAGATGCAGTGATATTCGATCCTCCGCTTGAACTGCTGATCACAGAGATTATTATCCCTATGATGAATATTACCAGTATTATTGCAATAATGGTCCCGCAGCCACTACGTCTTTTCTGCCCGTTCGGGCTTCCGCCAGTTCCTCCGCCTCCGGACGATTGACGTCCAAGCATATTTCCTAAAATCAATGGTCCAAGCCAACCGCTTCCGCCTCCGCCTCCGCCGAAACCTCCACCAAAGCTTCCGCCTCCGCGTCCGCCGCCGAAACTTCCGCCGCCGCGTCCGCCGCCTCCGATTCTTCCACCTCCGCCGAAGCTGCCGCCAAAGGAACCGCCGCCGCCGAAGCCGCCGCCACCTCCGCCTCCGCCACCTCTGCCCATATTCATAACCTCCTCCCAAATGCAAATAGAGTCCTTAATGTAAATTTATCAGAATTGTCTGAACCTGTCAAATTATATATTTAAAAGGCAGGAAACCCTAGAGTTTCCTGCCTTCATTTTTGATTTATGCTGATTAGCAGTCGCCTGATGCTAATTTCTTGTATTTACCAAGTCTTTCCATAGCATCATTTTCAGTTTTCTCGAATAATGCTTCTGCTGCATCCGGGAACTGAGCTAAAAGTGAAGCGTATCTTACTTCGCCCATTAGGTAGTCTCTGAAGCTTGCTGTAGGTTCTTTTGAGTCTAATATGAACGGATTCTTTCCGGCTTCTTTAAGATCAGGATTGAATCTATACATTGCCCAGTATCCGCAATCAACAGCTTTCTTCATTTCGTTCTGAGTCATGCCCATGCCTGCTTTTATTCCATGGTTAATACATGGAGCGTAAGCGATTATAAGTGATGGTCCTTTGTATGCTTCTGCTTCTGCGATAGCTTTCAATGTCTGGTTCTTGTCAGCACCCATTGATACCTGAGCAACATAAACGTATCCGTAGCTCATTGCCATCATTCCGAGGTCTTTCTTCTTTGTCTTCTTACCTGATGCCGCAAATTTTGCAATAGCAGCTGTAGGCGTAGCTTTTGAAGACTGTCCGCCTGTATTCGAGTAAACTTCTGTATCGAATACGAATACGTTAACGTCTTCGCCTGAAGCCAATACGTGGTCTAATCCGCCGTAGCCGATATCGTATGCCCAGCCGTCACCACCGAAGATCCACTGTGATCTCTTAACAAGGAAGTCTTTGTTTTTGTATATTTCGTTTAATACAACATCGTTTCCTTTTTCAGCCTCAAGTAAAGCGATGATCTTGTCAGCTCTTTCTCTTGTGCCTTCTCCGATTTCCTTGTTGCTTAACCATTCTCTAAATGCAACAGCTAACTCTGGGCTTATGCTTAAACTTCCCATTTCAGCTTCTGTGCATTCTGCGGTTATAACTGAGCAAGAAGCCAACTGTTCGCTTATGTCAAGGTTCAATACTGAAGCTATGTCCATAGCGAGTCTGTCTCTAAGCTGTCTTACTCCAAGGAACATACCGAGACCAAACTCTGCATTGTCTTCAAACAGTGAGTTAGCCCAAGCTGGACCGTGTCCTTGCTGATTTTTGCAGTAAGGCATTGATGGTGCTGATGCTCCCCATATTGATGAACATCCAGTAGCGTTAGCAACCTGCATTCTGTCACCGTACATCTGAGTTACTAGTTTAGCGTATGGAGTTTCTCCACAGCCTGAGCAAGCTCCTGAGAACTCGAACAACGGCTGCTCGAACTGGCTTCCTTTAACTGTGTTTTTGTTCATTGGGTTAGCTTTTGCTGGCAACGCTACTGCGTAATCCCATTTAGCTGCTTCAACAAGCTGAGTATCAAGCGGCTTCATTACCAATGCTTTTTCCTTTGCAGGACAGATGTTTGCACAGTTTCCGCAACCCATACAGTCCATTGGTGATACCTGTATTCTGAAGTTAAGTCCATTAGCGCCTGTAGCTGGCTTAACTACGAATCCTTCAGGAGCATTTGAAACTTCTTCATCAGTAGCAAGAACTGGTCTTATTGCAGCGTGAGGACATACATATGAACACTGGTTGCACTGTATGCACTTGTCTGCTATCCATTCAGGAACTTCTATAGCAACGCCTCTCTTTTCGAAAGCAGCAGTTCCGGATGGGAATGTTCCATCTTCCATTCCAAGGAATGCGCTAACTGGAAGCTTGTCGCCTTCCTGTCTGTTCATTGGTATAACTATTTTCTTTATGAATTCTGGAGCTTCTGTAGTATCAGCTTCGTCTGCAGCATTTTTCCATGATGCAGGAACATCAATCTTAACTATTGATTCAACGCCCTTGTCTATTGCAGCATTGTTCATGTCAACGATTTTCTGACCTTTTTTGCCGTAGGATTTAACAACTTCTTCTTTAAGGTAATCAAGAGCTGTATCTACTGGAATAACGTCAGCCAATTTGAAGAATGCTGATTGCATTATCATGTTAATTCTTCCGCCCAAGCCGATTTCCTGAGCTATTTTAACAGCGTCTATTGTGTAGAACTGTATGTCATTTTCTGCTATGAATTTCTTCATGTAGCCAGGTAATTTTTCATCCAATTCTTCTGGTGTCCATATGCAGTTAAGGAGGAATTTGCTGCCTTTCTTCAATCCTTCAAGTACGTTGTATTTGTAAACGTATGACTGGTTATGGCATGCAATATAGTCTGCCTTGTTTATCAGGTATGGTGATTTTATAGGGCTCTTTCCGAACCTTAAGTGTGATACTGTTACTCCGCCTGATTTCTTTGAATCATAGAAGAAGTATCCCTGAGCGTACATGTCAGTCTTGTCGCCTATGATCTTTATAGCGCTCTTGTTTGCACCAACAGTACCGTCTGATCCAAGACCCCAGAACTTGCATGCTTTTGTTCCTGCTGGAGTTGCATCTATGTCTACTCCGACTGTAAGTGATAAGTTTGTAACGTCATCAACTATGCTGATTGTGAAGCCGTCCTTTGGAGTTGCTGCATTCAGGTTATCAAATACTGAAGCAATGTGTGAAGGAACTACGTCTTTTGATCCAAGTCCGTATCTTCCGCCGACAATAACAGGAGCATTTTCTTTGCCGTAGAACGCATTCTTAACGTCTAAATATAATGGTTCTCCGAGTGAACCGATTTCTTTTGTTCTGTCTAAAACAGCGATCTTCTTAACTGTCTTAGGTATATATTTGAAGAAGTGATCTAATGAGAATGGTCTGTAAAGGTGAACTGTTAAAAGACCAACTTTTTCGCCTTTAGCATTCAGGTAGTCGACAGTCTCTTCAACACAGTCACAAACTGAACCCATTGCAACTATCATTCTGTCAGCATCTGGTGCTCCGTAGTAGTTGAAAAGGTGGTACTCTCTGCCAGTAAGTTTTGTCATTTCTCCCATGCATTCCTCTACCATTTCAGGAAGAACGTCGTAGTATCTGTTAACTACTTCTCTTTCCTGGAAGTATACGTCAGCATTCTGAGCTGTTCCTCTTATGCATGGATGATCAGGATTTAATCCTCTTCTTCTGAATGCATCTACAGCATCATAGTCTACCAGCTTAGCAAGATCGCTGTACTCGATAGTCTCGATCTTCTGTACTTCGTGTGAAGTTCTGAATCCGTCGAAGAAGTTAAGGAATGGAACTCTTGATTTAATAGCAGTCAAGTGAGCTACTGCTGAAAGGTCCATAACCTGCTGAACGCTGCTTTCTGCAAGAAGAGCGAATCCAGTCTGTCTGCAGGCCATAACGTCCTGATGATCTCCGAATATGTTAAGTGAGTTTGCAGCAAGAGCTCTAGCAGTTACATGGAATACTCCAGGTAAAAGCTCCCCGGCTATTTTGTACATGTTAGGGATCATAAGCAGAAGTCCCTGAGATGCAGTATATGTTGTCGTCAAAGCACCACTCTGCAGTGAACCGTGAACAGCACCAGCTGCTCCTGCTTCTGACTGCATTTCCATAACTTTAACTTTCTGTCCAAAAATGTTAAGTTTTCCCTGTGCTACCCATTCATCAACGTGCTCAGCCATTGGTGATGATGGAGTTATTGGGAATATTGCTGCTACATCAGTAAATGCGTAAGAAATATAAGCGGCAGCAGTGTTACCATCCATTGTCTTCATTTTTCCCATAAAATGTTTTCCCTTCTTTCTCTTAAATTCTTTTATTTAAACCATAAAGCGCTTTGTATTATATGCAGCAAGAATATCGCAAACCAACCAATACCCCTCATAGTAATCGTAATTATAGCATCCTCGCCACATTAAAAAACATACAAAGTAATCCAATTACTGTTATTCATAATCAGATTTTACTTTATAGTCATAATAAACCATTTTGAAATAAATCATTTATTCATTATTTCTGCCCGCAATTTAAGTTTCATGCAGATTCATTCTGCAAAATAAATATACACCAAAATTTGAATTCTGTAAATTCAAATTTGTCTTTATTTTTATCGGCAGAAGCTGTATTTACCACAGCTATATATATTATTCTACGAAGAACTGCAAATTCCTTTATTTTTTAAAAAATTATTAGAGCTTCCTGCAAATTTAATATCATTTTGAACATATCCCTATCATTTTGATTATTTCCTCCACCCCGTCTTTTATATGACTGGAATTCATCTTGCCTATGAATATATCCTTTTCTGAATAAAGTTTGTCTATGTTATCCAGCAGAGATCGTTCATCAAGAGCCTCTTCTTCAAGCACCATGCTGTAGCCGCTTTTCTTGAAGGACTCTGCATTTAGGATCTGGTCGCCCCTGCTGGATTTTTTTGAAAGCGGAACCAGAAGGTTAGGTTTTCTCAACGCAAGAAGCTCAAAAATTGCATTTGCTCCAGCCCTTGATATAACAAGATCTGCAGCAGCGAAGATATCCCTAAGTTCTTCAGAAACATATTCAAACTGCTTGTAGCCTTTGAGGCGCTCAAGGCTCTCGTCCAAATTGCCCTTTCCGCATATGTGTGCAACGCAGTATTTTTCAAGCAGCTTGGTTAGGCAAGCTCTCACATTGTCGTTTATTACTTTTGAGCCCAGACTTCCTCCAATAACAAGGATAAAGGGTTTGCCACCTTCAAAACCGCATATTTCCCTGCCTTTGGCAGCACTTCCGTCGAGAATTTCTTTCCTGATAGGAGTTCCAGTGAGTACACCCTTGTTTCCGCTTATGGCAATAAGGGATTCAGGAAACGTCACGCATATCTTTGTGCAATAAGGTGCCGAAATCCTGTTTGCAAGCCCTGGAGTGATGTCTGATTCATGGGCTATAACGGGTACTCGGTTCATATATGCAGCCATTACGACAGGTACAGAAACGAACCCTCCCTTTGAGAATACTATGTTCGGCTTCTCCTTCCTGATTATCTTAAATGCCTCTAAGACACCCTTGACCACTTTAAACGGATCAGAGATGTTCTTTAGATCGATGTATCTTCTCAGCTTTCCGCTGGATATGCCGAAATACTTTATGTTTTCCCTCTCGATTATTTCCTTCTCGATACCGTCGTTGGATCCAATATACTCAATGGTGTATCCAAGCCTTTTTAGTTCCGGGAATAAAGCAATATTCGGAGTTACATGCCCCGCAGAGCCTCCGCCTGTCATGATTATTTTTTTCAAGGTAATAACCCCTCCATAACTATTTTTTTCTGAAATTTGTAACTACCAGCTGGACAGTCCTGTTGCCCATATATTCGTTAATACCAACATTAAAAGCAATATCAAATTCCATGTTCATTTCGACTCCGGTGAGGCCCCTTTCATAGAGCTTTGCGGTTCCCCTTTGACCTAAATTATCTGCAATGATTTTTATGAATTCCTCCACATTACCGAAGCATACACCACTCAGTGTGTTACCCCTGGTCGTTTTAAGAGTAAGCTTGAGCACATT
>Ga0209540_10003743_pt1 | contig 10256 bp, 12 predicted proteins | sample BarGraIncu01121A_FD_184501 | JGI IMG/M metagenome (GOLD analysis project Ga0209540, IMG submission 184501) | Arctic peat soil microbial communities from Barrow, Alaska - Barrow Graham LP Incubations 011-21A (SPAdes) (version 2) | ecosystem: Environmental > Terrestrial > Soil > Wetlands > Peat... | reverse complement strand
AGGCTTCATTACATGCACTTTGCCCCTTCGGCGGTGTTGTCACCATTTATTCACTGGCCACAACCGGTACTCTTGTGCAAAAAATCCATTCATCCGCACTGGTTTTATTAGGACTGACCGGCATTTTTTCCATTCTGTTCGGACCCGTTTTCTGCAGCTGGCTTTGTCCATTGGGATCTCTTCAGGAATGGTTCGGCAAACTCGGGTCCAGAATATTCGAAAAGCGTTACAACCATTTTCTGCATCCCAGACTGGAGAACATTCTCAAATGGTTTCGGTATCTGGTATTGATATGGGTCATTTATGTAACAGCCCAAAGCGGCGAGCTCCTGTTTGCACATGTTGATCCTTACTATGCTTTATTCAACTTCTGGAGCGGTGAAGTTGCGATACAGGCGTTTGTGATTCTAGGACTGACTCTTCTTGGTTCGTTGTTTGTTGAAAGGCCCTGGTGCCGTTTCGCCTGCCCGCTTGGAGCTCTGCTTAGCCTGACAAATCTGTTGCGGATATTCAGGATACGCAGGGAGCCGGTAACCTGTATCAATTGTAAAAAATGCGATAATGCCTGCCCGATGAAAATCAAAGTGTCCGGTAGTTCAATCGTTCGAGATTTGTCATGCAATTCCTGCATGCGCTGTACATCTGACAATGTGTGCCCTGTTCCTGATACAGTCGAAATGAAGCATTAAACAGTCGAAATAAAGTACGAAGGAGAATTATAGATTATGAAAATACGAGCATATGGTCTGGCAATATTTCTTATAGTCTTCCTGTTTGGCGGGATTGCAGTCAGTCAGCAGCTGGGTTGGTGGAAGACAACATCTACGAAAGTACCGGTAACCATTCAGAGCGGAGATTTTGCCGGTCAGGCTGACCCGATGGATATTCGAGGTTCTTACAAATTTACAGACATCCGAGACAATTTTAATATACCGCTAACCGATTTAGGCAGTGCTTTCCTACTGTCCGAAAGTCAGGCTGCGACTTTTCAAATCAAAGAACTGGAAAGCATTGATTTTGGCAGTCCTGATCTGGATATTGGAACAGGCTCAGTCCGGATGTTCGCCGCCCTCTACATCGGCATGTCTTTGGATCAGATTACAATTGCCGACCTGCCTCAATCCGCAGCAGCTGTTCTCCTTGAAAATGGGCATTTGAGCGAGAGTGCACGCACTTATCTGACAAACCTGAAATGAAGTGTGAAATGAAGTGTGAAATTAACATTCAAAATAATTTTTCAAAAGCCAGGCGTTCCTGCCCATCATCCAGATAAATTACGCCGCAATACTGAAATTCATTATTTCTAAGAAGATTCTGCATTGGATTGTTGTCTCTGTGTGTATCTACTTTGATGCTGCGAATACCACGGGACAGAGCGATCTGCTCGGCCATTTCGATCATTTCTGCACCGAGTCCCCGCCCTTTGAATTCATCCGCTGCAGCCATTCTGTGAATGACGCCGTATTGTCCTTCGCTTAACCATTGTCCGGAGTATATACGATCATAGGTTGCTTCCGGCTCGAAGGTGAGCACGAAAGATGCCCCTATTAGCCCATTCACTACACAGACCAGACAGTTTCCGGACATGATATCCATATCCACAATTTCCATGTTTGGATAACCGTTCTGCCACTGGTTGACGCCCTGGACACGTAAGCCGGTTTGTGCCTGCCTGAAGATCTGCATAATTGATTCGGCATCTGCCGGTATCGCTTTTCTAATCTGCATACAGTTCCTCTTTCTTACGATTTTGAATCCGGTTTAGTATTTGCTGCATTGCACATAAAAATATTCTTATCACAGCATTTATCTACTTCCGGCTGCAGCGTTACGTGGCTGATGCCGTGATTTTCCTTCAAATAGTGCTCGATTGCATCACAAACAACTGCTGCCTCTGATAAGGGCAAATCATCCATGTCAATATGCGCCTCAAAATAAATCGTCTTTTCGTTAATCAGCCAGGAATGCACGTGATGAATATTTTTCACCTTAGCGAACGCTTCAATATCTATTTTGATTGCCTCATAATCCAGCGGTGCCGCCGACTGCATGAGAATATCCACTGTCTTTTTGATAACCTGCCAGGTCTCTTTCATTATATACAGGGAAATGAATGCCGTTATTAACGGGTCAATCCATACTACTCCCCACAGGCTGATCGCAATACCTCCGGCCAGGACGCCAACTGAAGACACGGTGTCGCTCAGCAGATGAAGATAGCTTGACTTGATATTCAAGTTCTCATGCGAATCCTTCTGCAGTAAAAATACGGAAATTCCATTTGCCGCAAGACCTATGATCGCTATAATGATCATCAGGGTTCCGTTTATGCGCACCGGTGACTTGAGGCGTTGAAAAGCCTCAAAAATCAATACAAGTGAAATCCCGAGGAGAACCGATGCGTTAATGAATGCAGAAAGTATCTCAGCCCTTTTATAGCCATAGGTTCTTCTGGTGTCCTCAGGCTTCTGAGCAATTTTGTTGGCAAAGTAGGAAAGTGCTATAGCCGCGGTATCACTTGCGTTGTGAACGGCATCTGACAGCAGGGCCAAGCTTCCCGAGATGATGCCGCCCGTTATCTCTGCTGCGGTGATCAGTGCGTTGAGCAGCACTACCCAGAATATTTTGCGGCCGGAAAGTATTGCAGAATCATGACGGGGAACGGATCCGGCACGACTTCGTTCCCCTTCGTTCTTGTGTTCCGACATTATTTCCCACCTCGCATAGCACAGATTTTCCATCGACACTACATGGAGCTTTTTAACGTAAGTCACGTTCAAAACTGCAGCTGCTCCAATCTATCAATTTCATAATTCACGGTATATTCTCCGGGTAATACTATTCCCTTCGGATTATACCAGCAGCAATCCAGACCTGCATTCATTGCCCCCTTTATATCGGAGGATAATGAGTCACCGACAACCAACACATCCTGTGGATTGGGTCTGCCCAGGATTTCAAATGTTTTAGTGAAAAAACCCGGATCAGGCTTACTGATGCCAAGATCCTCGGAAATAATAAGATGCGATATATATGGCCAGATCTTAGACGCCGTAATTCTCTTTTCCTGAGTCGCCTTGAAGCCATTTGTGATGATCGAAATCGAAGCTTTTTTGCTCCAGTATTCGCAGATTTCCTGAGCATATGGCATCAGAAAGGTCTGTTCACCCAGTAAATTCTGATAGGTCCTGCTGATCAGGTCTATTTTCAAATCCAGCTCCGCTTCCTGCAGAAATTCCCGGAACCGTATGGCAGGTATATCTATGCTTTCGATCCGCCCTGCTTCGTACTCCTGCCATGTCCGGTGATTAATATCAACATATAGCTTGTAAATATCATCAGGCAGATCCATGCCCAACGTCTGAAAGGTCAGTTCCAGTGCGGTCTTCTCTGCTTTGGTGAAATCAAGCAAAGTATTGTCAGCATCGAACAGAATGTGCGTATATTCCCTTAACCTGTTGATCATATTTCATCCTTTTCGAATTATGTCGTCTCTTACTCATCCTGCGGATGCTAAGGAATTGATGTCTTATGAATGTGTTTATCCTCTGTACCGGTGTCTCCTGGATACGGGTTTTCCCAGTATCTCGGAATATATGATGCCCTGCATCAGGTTGTCACGCTTAATATTCATATGCAAAGGATTCGTGATACTGTCACGGAGCGAAGCGTCGGAAAGATTGCCTGGATCTGTATTTTCCATGTTTGTCACAGAAATGGCAGGCCGCGGACCTGCGAAGTTCACCTTTTCCGGGGTCAGGCTGCCGCGCAGTGCGGCAGCCGCTTCCGGATCGACTATTTCGAGTACGCTGATCAGTTCATTGATCTGCTCAATTAATGTTCCCATATCTGATTCGCCGCCTCCATGTTTCTGTCCGTCGGAGTATCAGGTGTGCTCGACTGCCGGTGCATCTGGCTTCCCGGAATTGGCAATGGAGCCTCTCATCTGCGTATCTGAAATGATATTCTGCATATTATAGTAATCCATTACGCCCAATTTGCCTTCACGAAGGGCGGCGGCCAGTGCCTTCGGTACCTCCGCTTCCGCTTCTACAACTTTGGCACGCATCTCGACGACCGCAGCCTTCATTTCCTGCTCGCGTGCAACGGCCATTGCCCTGCGTTCCTCCGCTTTTGCCTGTGCTATTCGCTTGTCAGCCTCAGCCTGGTCCGTCTGCAGCTGGGCACCTATGTTACGACCGACATCAACATCGGCAATATCAATGGAAAGAATCTCAAAAGCGGTACCCGCATCAAGTCCCTTGTTAAGTACAGTCTTTGAAATCCGGTCGGGGTTCTCCAGAACATCCTTGTGAGACATGGCGGAACCGATTGTTGTGACAATACCTTCGCCGACGCGGGCGATAATCGTCTGTTCACCCGCACCGCCGACCAGTCTTTCAATGTTCGCCCGTACCGTTACCCGAGCCTTCGCTTTAAGCTCAATACCATCCTTGGCGATTGCGGCAACCAAAGGTGTTTCGATGACCTTTGGATTAACACTCATCTGGACAGCTTCAAGGACATTTCGTCCGGCCAGGTCAATGGCACACGCCCGTTCGAATACCAAGGGTATTTCCGCACGCTGTGCTGCGATCAATGCGTTAACCACATTATCAACATTTCCTCCGGCAAGAAAATGCGCTTCCAACTGATTGATATTGACTTTCAGACCGGCTTTGGTGGCCTTAATCATCGGATTGACCACACGTGCCGGTTCAACGCGCCGCAGACGCATGCCGATCAGATTGAAAATCCCGACTTTCACACCTGCTGCCGCAGCAGAAATCCATAACCGTACCGGAACAAAGCTGAAAAACAGGGACAAAACAATTACAATAGCTGCAATAACGAGTCCGTATACAAAATAATTATCTGGCATGATATTGCTCCTTTCCATATGACCGATGTAAATATCCCTATTTAACCGGTTCGACGACTATTCGGCGGCCTTCAGTCCGGACTATTTTGATCCTGATCCCTTTATCAATATATGTGCCGTCTGTGACGACATCGAGGCGTTGACCTTCAAATTCGCCGGCACCGGCCGGACGCAGTACCGTAAGTGAAATCCCTTCTTTCCCGACCCACATGCTCTTGTCTTCCGACGTGCTGAAGCCTTCCTCATGTTTAGCTGAAGACCACAGGATTAATTTTCTGGACAGCTTTCCGCGTTTGGCTGACCGCATTATGACCGCAATCGCGCCGGCAACCAACAGCATCAGAATGATCACCATGACAAAGGCTTCAAAAGGTGTCCTGGCCGTAAGGATAATTCCAAGAACTAGCAGAAGGAGTCCGATCCCGCCGGCAATGCCAAAGCCGGGGACAAACATTTCCACAATCAATAGAAGCAGACCGATAACAAAAAGAGTTGCCTGCAGTGCATAGATTCCTTCGATAAAACTAAAAATGTCCAAATGAATCCCTCCTCTTCCGTTGATAAATTTATTATACATCATATAAAGATTCATCAACTGATCTCTCAGCGCTCGGGAAGCAAAAAAAAGATACTCCGGTTTGTTTATGCCCCCGGATGTTGAGATTCACCAACATCCGGGATGCACATCACTTGCCGGAATTCCTTTTTATTATTTCTAATGAATACTCCATGATACAGTATGGTTTCGGCGTTAACAGAAGTCGTCTATTCTGCGAGTGCCTTAACCTCTGCATAGCACTTCAAGTCAGTGTACAATTCTTTGGTATAGGGATTGCGTTTTGTCTTAACAACTTTGTACAGCATATACACGGCAACAGCAATATTTGCCAGCAGTGCCACTAAGCTGGTAATGAACAATGCCGTAGTATTGTGTGTCGATTTGACTGCAAACTGCGACTGATCAATGAAAGCTGGAAAAGTCTGCGCAAACATACACCAGAGCGCAAGGGTCTGGGCACGGTGCTGCAGCCAGGCACCTTTCTGGATAAAGAAAGCAACAAGTGTCGGGGCTACAAGAAGTGCTATTCCTGCGTACCAGGAGTGGTCAGGTATGCAGTTGTATGTGTAGGCAAAATTCCACAGATCATACGCAATAATCCAGAACCAGCACATATCAGGCCACAGCATATCCTTGCTTTTGGACTTGGCGACACTAATCCCGATCCAACCGGTAATCGTTATTATATTAAGGATACCGGCGATGCCGTTCATATAGTTCCAGGAACCGCTTACCGTGAACATTCCTTCGTATATACCGTTCAGATTCAGTCCTCCGATCTGGAAATCACGCACAACTGCTTCTGCAATATTGATCGCCAGAATAAGCGGAGGAAAACAAAGGACCCATTTTTTGCTGCTCGCACCTTTAACATGGCGAAGCAGGAAAAAACCGATACATCCAGCAAGTGATGAGTATACTTTGGCAAAATGAAACCAGTCGCTAACGCTTGTACCTTTAGTGGTAGTCGGCCATACAAAGATGGTCAGAACCAGCGGCAATACCATAAAAAGTAAAATTCCCCCCACTTTATACCTTCGTCCTATTTCATTGAAAAGAATAAGAGCGGCAAAAACGACCAGCAGCATAATCCAATTACTTAACGGTTGTGCCTCAAAAAAGAACATACTGTACCCCCTCCTGACAGTAATTTAGTAAAATTTCAAAGATTCACTAAAATTCGATTATACGACTCTGAAACGGGTTGTCAATAGGGGTTATTTTATTGCTGTCGGGGCACAGCAACAGCAGGGCGGACTGTGTTCAATTCGAAGCTTTTGCAGGATGCAAATCCGGGGAATGAGCCTAAACTATTTCACTTCCAGTTCACTCAAAAAGTCACCCGCTGTAAGGGTATAATTTACGAAGCTGCTCTCATTGGAATCGCCTGAATCGCCTGCGTAGATGGCTTTATAGATGGAAATACCTGCGTTTTCATTTGTCACTAACATCATCTCCTGTTCTCCCCCTGTATACTTAAGTTCCACTGACCTGCATAATGTGAAATCAAAATACGCAGAACATGAACGGTGTAATCCCGAACCCCAGGAATAGGTATAGAACAGCTCGGGAACACCGTCGCCATTATAATCTTGCAGCAGCATATCTACTATTCCGTAACCGCCGAAGCCTATCCCTAATTCGTAGCATTTATCCTGGTACACCAGAATCGAAAGGCAGGATGTGCTGCATTTGAAAATCTGGCAGTCGATTCCCTCTGCAACGGAAAGCGGGGTAATGTTATAAGCCGTATCATAGGAGAATTCATATCCATAGTTTACTGTTGTCATATCCCATGCCTTCTGATCAAGCAATTCAAGTAATGCATCAACACCGTCCTTTGTTCCGGAGATGTGCTTCTCGAGCTGTGTGGAATCAGGCAGATAGGCTGAACTTTGCAGAAGCATATCCATGCTCTGCACGAGAATCTCCGTTCCATCGGCCGTGTTGTCGTAGTAATCTGCAATCCATATACGATCAGGGTACTCTGAAGATGTATATAGCTTGAAATAGGTCTGCAATCCGTCTTCAGTAAGAATTCTGTACTGCGCATCAATTCTATACACAGCAGCAATTTGTTTTACGCCCTTGTTTATCACATCGTCTCCTCCGGGCAGACTGCAGGGTTCGTACTTCGGATTCAGAACGGTAAAAACAGAGTCCTTCCCGGCGATCTCGAACAGAGTCTCTGAAACGGTATATGTATTTTCTTCCTTCTCAATCTTTTTTGCGTCAAATGACGAGGACGAAAGAGGTGACAGCACGGATACTTCCTCAAATATATAATTTCCATAAAATGCAGACAGCATTGTGACCGATGACTCTTCGGAGGGTTGCGGCGTCCCGGACGACGGCACGATCCCGGACGACGACACGATCCCGGACGACGGCACGATCCCGGATGACGGCACGATCCCGGATGACGGCACGATAGACGGCTCTGTTTCAGCAAGCGGCGCCGTCTCAGAGAGCTGCGCCGTTGTTTCTCTTCCAGCAGGAATCACTTCCTGACATCCAAAGCATAGACTAAAAAATAGAGCAGACAACAGCAGGGCAATAACTCGTTTCATATAATTTCCTCATTTCTCTATTCTATGCGTTGGTTAGCAAGGCCACCGCAATTGCTGCCAGCAGCAGCATGAAGCAGACACAAGATGCGGCTGTCAGTTTGGTATAGGACAGAATGTTTTCTATTCGTACTTTGATTTTTGCACCGCCAAACGGCGATGCGGGCACAAGTATGCCGACCGGCGCAAGACAGTTCAGAAGCGATGCGGCATACAGCTTTCGTTCTTTTTCATCAAGCTTTGCCATCACCTTTGCATCGCATGCCAGCTCCATATCAGCCAGATAATATTTCAGAAATATCCATACCATCGGGTTGAACCAATGAAAACAGGCTGTTAAAAGTGCTGCACACCGGAAGAAATTGTCTCCGCGTGAAATATGTGCTGTCTCATGTAGGACTGCATAAGACAACTCCTGTGACGGCATCCCTTTGGGCACTATAATTTTCGGACGGAATACGCCGTACACGGCCGGGGAAGTAATTCGGTTCGACTCATAGACATTTTTGTATAGATGTACCGAATCTCCTGTTTGTGCTTTTGCCCGGTGATACATAATCAAAAGCACAAGAAGCAAGGCGGCAAATACAGTCGCCCACACAACAGCACCAATAGTAAATATCAGTCGTAGGGTATTGTTCTCAAATATGATCGGGTTATATGATTCTGCCGCTTTAACAGTGTTCATGGTGGTAAGTGACAGATCTTTTCCATTGTCACCTACGGCTACCGTTCTCGCTCCAAGTCGCGAAAGCAGCGACATCAGGCTGTATTGGTTTGTGAATGCGATCGGGATCCACAGGCGAATAAACGGAATGATCCAGAGAAAATAGACTATTTGGCTCGGAATCGCTCTGATTCTGCGAAGTCCAAGGACTATCAGACCCGTAACCGCACCGATAATGCTCATATTTAAAATCCAGTAAAATACTGCTGACAGCATACGATCACTTCTTTTCTATCATGGCTTTAAGTTCGGCGATTTCCTCTTCCGACAACTCTTCACCCTCCAGAAAAGCCGCAAAAAACGCCTTCCTGGATCCTGCAAATACACGTTCAATCAGCGACGAAGTCTCTGCTTTGACTGCATCCTCTTTCTTCAAAAGCGATGTGCACATAAAGTTCGGCTCACCGCGGGCAATAACATCCTTTTCTATCAGTTTTTTAATCACTGTATATGTAGTATTTTTATTCCAGCCGATCTGCGCCGAAGTCAGCACGCTCAATTGCTTCGCAGATATAGGCTCATTTGCCCACACCACTTCCATCAGTTTCCATTCACTGTCGTATAATTTCATCGTATACTGCCTCCGCCAAACTGCTGCTGTTGTAAGACTACTTTCTCCACTAGACTACTGCTGTCGTCCAACACAAGACTATCGCAGTAGTCTGGAATTGTCAATACACAGAAAGTTGAAAATCTGCATAATTGTTTGAAAAACTTCTTGAAGAACACCTTGAAGAACTTTTGCGGCGAGTTATTATGAAAAACTATTTTTCAGAAAGTTTTTTGCAAGAGATTCTTCGTTCCAATTCACAATTCGCGAAAAATTTGTCATATTATGATGTATTCTACATTATTTTTCAGTATATTTGCAAGAATTGGATGTTGACTTTCATTTTCAACCGTGTTAAATTGTTTGTAGAAAGCAAAGGCGCTGCATCGGACAAGATGCAGTGCCTTTTGTTTTAATCATTTCTAACCACAGTGTAAGCAATGGCGCTTTCGGGAGATTTTCCGAGAGCGCTTTTTACACATCAAAAATACGGGGGAAGGAGGTAACAGCATGAAGAATCAAACAACCGAGCCCAAAATTGATAGTACGAAGGTCGCTTCCATTGCCATACTTTTCATAATTTCGCTTTCAATTATTATATTGGGTGCTGCCTTTAGTGTTTACAGTGTTGTAAGCAATATCAGTTTTACCGTAATGAATTCACAAATTCACGGTGCGGTCTTCGGGGTGGTCATTACATTCCTTGGTGTGCGATATCTTTTGTCCGTCCAAAGACTTAAAGATGAAGTTTATAAGGGTACGTCGAGGTTCTCCTGGAGCAACTTCAAGACAGAGAAGGCACATAAAAAACAGCCAACCTGCAGATAACTGATGTTTGGCAAAATGAAGGGTGAAGGTGATGTTATGAAAAACAAAAAGAAGTATTTGGGAATCTTGCTGGTCACCGTGATCATCTTTGCGGTTATAATCGGCATTGGTTATGCACTAAAGGGAGATTCTTCAGCTGCCGA
>Ga0209540_10003741_pt1 | contig 10261 bp, 12 predicted proteins | sample BarGraIncu01121A_FD_184501 | JGI IMG/M metagenome (GOLD analysis project Ga0209540, IMG submission 184501) | Arctic peat soil microbial communities from Barrow, Alaska - Barrow Graham LP Incubations 011-21A (SPAdes) (version 2) | ecosystem: Environmental > Terrestrial > Soil > Wetlands > Peat... | reverse complement strand
CGCCATGGACATTGCCGTTAAAGAGATCAACGCTGCAGGTGGACCTTTGGGCTGTAAGCTCGCAGTGCAGACTGAAGATGACGAATCCACTGCAGAAGGTGCGGTGAAAGGCGCCAACAAACTTGTTTTGACTGGTGGGGCAATCTCGCTACTTGGCCTCAATTCCCTTGACATGGTCTCACTGCTAGATTTTGCACGCTCCAACAAAGTGCCGATCATCACCCATTGGGGCGGCACAGTGAAACTTGACACTGAAGGGGGCGATTATGTCTTCCGTGATGCGTTATCCGACAGTTTTGCCGGCGTGGCCACAGCCAAGTTCCTCATCGATCAAGGCTATAAGACGGCGGCAAACATGTATGAAAACAGCGAGTCACCGCAAAGCAACGCTGTAACGATGAAAAAAGCCTTTGAAGCTGCCGGCGGAAAAGTTGTTGCTGACGTGGCATACAACCCCGGCCAGGCGTCCTACCAAGCTGAACTGGCAAAGGTGTTTGAGAATAAGCCGGAAATCGTTCTCCTGTCTGCGGGTACCGACTCGGCAACCACCATCATGCGCGAGTGGTATCGCGGCAACTACGGGGGAAAGTGGATTCTGGGCAGCGACCTTGGCGCCAATGAAGTCGTATCGGGAATCGGTGCTGATATTATGGCAGGCCAATATGGCCAGGCTGGTGCCGACGATGTGAATTCGCCTTCATACAAACGTTATCAAGAACTCTGGAAGGCAGAGACTGGTTCAGATACAGTCGCGCCATATTCCAGCCCCTTATATGATTCATTTATCCTTGAGGCTCTTGCAATTGAAATCGGCGGTCAGGCCACTGGTGAGGCAATTAATGCCAACATAAAAAAGGTGACGACCGGCGAAGTTCAGTGCCTCTCTTTTGCGGACTGCGTGAAAGCGATCCGTGAAGGCAAAACCATCCAATATATGGGTGTCTCTGGTCCGCTTCAATTCAACCAATTCAACAATGTGGTCGCCCCCTGGTCAATTTTGCAGGCGGAAGGGGATGGCTGGAAGATATTCAAATTCTATACAGCTGATAATTTTACCCTTCCCTAATAATTCGATTTGAACGTTACCGTGACATTGATGTAGAGCAATCTGTAAATCCCACCCCTTTCCCTGGTGGAAAGGGGTGGGATGAAATTTTATGTGCACGTACCGGTCTCACTACGTAAGGGAAAAATCCCAGATCGTGTAGTAGGAGTGGTAATTATGCAATATGCTGTTTATGGTCTCTTGATGGGCTGTGTTCTGCTCCTGGCCACCGTGGGATTCTCGATGATTCGCCGAGTCGAAGGATTCCTTAACATTGCGCACGGACAAATGCTGGCGGTTGGGGCTTATTCTTGTTACGTGTTCAACAACCTGTTGGGTTGGGACATCATCCCCTCAGCGATAGCAGCTGTGCTGGTAACCGCCGTCATTGGTTACCTGGTTGCTTACACAGTATTTTTTCCTCTTACCGGAAAACCTCCCCTAATGATAGCCATAGCATCCACCGGCGCTTCATATGTCATCCAGGGGCTGATCGAGGTGTTCTTTGGACCAAATGTAAAGCAATACAGGTTTCCTCCAATGCGTGCCATTAAAATCGGAGACCTGTCACTGGCAGGACCCGACCAGATTGCCATGGTTATTGCCGCAGCGATAACGGTTCTATTCCTACATTTTCTCCTGACACGTACCGAAACCGGCAAAGCGATCCGAGCAATGGCGGCAAACTTCAACCTGGCGCGCATACGCGGAATAAATACTCCTCGGATGCGGGTGATTATCTGGCTGATCGCATCAGCCATGGGTGGGCTGGCCGGCGTCATGATTGGTTTGATCAGCAGGCTGGCTCCTTTCATGGGGTTTGAATATATTATGCTCATCATGATCGTTGCCATCCTTGGTGGTTTGGGGAGTATCTACGGAGCAATGGTCGCCGCGCTCATCATCGGGCTGATTACTCAAATGAGCGTGATGGTCATCCCGCCGCAATACAGCCAACTGATAGCCTTTGTGCTCATCATCGTTGTACTTCTTATACGCCCCCAAGGCATTTTCAAGGAGGCATGAACATGTCAAACATCATTCTATTTTTAGCGAGTGTCATCGCGTTGATGGGTATTTATGCACTCCTCACCCTGGCGGTGAACCTGCACTATGGATACGCCGGTCTCCTAAGTTTTGGGATTGTGGGTTTTGCAGCAGTGGGAGCCTACACATATGCGATCGTCACCAGGGGTGCGCCTGTTGGGGAGGATGTATATCTTTTCTACTTCAATCAGCCATGGTGGGTCGGCTTCTTGGCGGCTGGCGTGGTGACCACGCTTTTCGCCTTCATCATAGGACTGCCCACATTGAGGGTTGAAGGTGACTATCTGCTGATTGTGACTTTCGCATTCGCCGAAGTGATTCAGGATCTATTGTCCAATGAAGGGTGGCTGACCAACGGTACACGCGGATTCATCAATATTCATCTACCTTTCCGCGAATTGATTCCCGGGAGGAATTACACACTCTTTCTGGCGTTCCTCATTGTAGTCATCGTCGCCGTCGTTTACCTGATCGCCCAGCGCCTGGGAACAGCCCCCTTTGGCCGTACTATGCGCGCCATACGTGATAACGAACCGGCAGCGCTCGCCGTCGGCAAAAGCGTCTATAGTTTCAAGATGCGGACATTCCTCCTTGGTGCAGCCATCTGCGGCTTTGCCGGGGCCATGTATACCTGGTATATGACACTTGCCATGCCCTCCATCTTTGGAATGAGCGTCACGTTCGCAGCCTGGATCGCCCTCATTGTCGGCGGACAAGGTAATAACAAAGGCGCGATTGTGGGGGCGATCGTCCTATTGGGTGTTCAGCAGGCAATCAAATTCGTTTCACTGACCCCCGACCTGGCGCCCATCATTTCCTCCGTCCAGTTGATCATGGAAGGACTTGTGCTGATTATCATCCTTCGCTTCTGGCCCAGGGGATTAATACCAGAAAAAAGCCCAAAGCCGCCCAAACCTGCTATCACCAAGGAGGTTATATGAGTGCAATGCTACAAGTAGAAGGCATTACCAAGTATTTTGGCGGATTGAAAGCTATTGATGATTGCACATTAGGCGTGGAGCAGGGAAGCATAACAGCCCTAATAGGCCCCAATGGATCCGGAAAAACAACCTTGTTCAACGTAATTACTGGATTTCTAAAAGCTACCAAGGGGCATGTGCTCTTTGAAGGTCGCGAGATTACGAACCTCCCACCCCATCGCATTGCCAACCTCGGTATTGCACGTACTTTCCAGGTATCCTCCCTCTTTCCCAAATTAACTGTCTGGGAAAATTTGCTGGTCGCATACCCGCACCAGAAAGGGGAAAGCCTGTGGGCCGTGTTCACAGGCGAAGGTCACATCCGCAAGCAAGAGGGAGAGCAAATTGAACGGGCAAATCGCATCATTGACCGGATAGGTCTTGCCCATAAAATAGAAGAAAAGGCGGCAAATCTCAGCGCTCCTGAGGCACGCATGCTTGAGATTGGCAGGCAGCTTATGTTTTCTCCGAGATTGATAATGCTAGATGAACCATCAAGCGGCGTCAATCCGGCAATGCTCGATGTTCTTGCTAACATGATCAGCGAATTGAACAAGGAAGGGATGACCTTCTTTATCATTGGACACAACTTGAGTTTTATCATGAAACTAAGCCATTACATGCATGTTCTGCATTACAGTAAATTGATCGCCTCTGGCACGCCCCAGGTCGTGGCGCGTGACGAGCGGGTCATTGAAGCTTATATGGGGGTGCGGCAATGAGTCTGCTGACAATTAACTCCCTTGAGTCCGGCTATGGGCGGCTGCCTATCCTTCACGGCGTTGACCTGCATATTGAGGAGGGCGAACTCGTGGCTTTGATCGGTCCAAATGGGGCTGGCAAGTCCACCCTCCTGCAGACTATTGCAGGGTTGTTGCCCTGTTGGAAAGGTCGGGTTGAATTTGAAGGAAAGCGCGTCCATGATTATGATCCAAGCAAGCTTCCAACTTGGGGACTTGGATATGTGCCGCAGGAACGGAATGTCTTCCCTAACTTGACGGTGGCTGAAAACCTCGAAATGGCGGCAACCCTGTTGAAGGACCGCACGCCAAAGATCAAAGCGGCTTACGAGCGTTTTCCCATCCTAGGTGAGCGGCAGAAACAACTGGCGCGAACGCTTTCTGGTGGCGAACGCCAAATGCTTGCCATTGCAAGTGCCTTGATGCTTGCCCCCAAACTCTTGATGATTGACGAGCCGACGACAGGACTTGCTCCGAGAATCGGAGAAGAAGTGATTAAACTGATTCTAGAGATCAACAGGGGAGGCACAGCCATCCTTTGGGTGGTGGAGGAAAACCCAAGCAGCGTCTTAAAACACTGTCCACGTGTCTATCTGATCGAATCCGGTCAGATCCGGCGTACTGACAGCGGACAAAATTTGCTAAACGATCCAAAATTTGCAGAGCTTTTCCTCGGTGTATCCTGAACGGTGGCACCACATTTAAAGGAAATCCACAGGCAAGGATCGCCTATTCAATCGCCTAACATATAGAAACCAAGTATGAAAAATAACCGGTTTGAAATTCGCATTGCGGGATTCGGTGGTCAAGGAGTGGTGACCATGGGAAGAGTTCTGGGAGCTGCCTTTACAATCCATGAAGGGATAAACTCGGTAAATACACATTCGTATGGTCCTGAATCGAGGGGGGGCTCTTGCCGATCGGAGGTTGTGGTTTCCAAAGGCGAAATATATTACCCAAATGTACGCAAGGCAGACATTTTGGTCGCTTTGTCACAACCAGCTTTGGATACGTACAAACGAGATCTGAAAGAAGAAGGGATAGTGCTCATTGATCCCAATTCAGTGAAAGATGTTCCGAAAAGCCTGGTTTGCTATGGGGTTCCGGCCATGGAAATCGCCCATTCTGTGGGCAATGTTAAATATCTGAATTCAGTCGTTCTTGGCGCACTGGCAGCGCTTTTGAAATCCATGATTAAAAAGGAATCTCTGAAATCGGCTGTGTCTGAAAACGTCCCTCCAAAAACCATAGAGAAAAATCTAGAAGCTTTTGAAAAAGGATGGACGCACATTATGAATGCAAATATGGCTGTTGCTGAATATGAAAAGGAAAATTAGATGGTTGAAGCAGCTGTGAAAGAAAAGAAATACCCCGGTAATTTCCGCCGCCCTTACATTAAGGCTGGCAGGCATTACCTTGAAGGCAGCGAAGCCTGTGTCGAAGGAGCACTCGTTGCAGGTTTGAAAGTCTATGCGGGATATCCCATTACACCTGCTTCGGAAATAATGGAACATGCCTCCCGAAGACTTCCCCAGTTTGGAGGACGCTTCATCCAGATGGAAGACGAAATATCGGCTGCTTGCGCACTGATAGGTGCCTCCTGGGCTGGCGCAAAAGCGATGACCGCTACCTCAAGCCCGGGCTTTTCACTGATGCAGGAAGCCATCAGTTTTTCAATCATGACGGAAACACCACTGCTAATCGTGGATGTCCAGAGACCAGGACCGGGGCAGGGATATATCACCACCAGCCAAGAGGATGTCATGCAGGCCCGGTATGGACATCATGGAGAAGGGCCCATTATTGCTTTGGCCCCCTCCTCTGTACAGGATATGTTTGAATTGACCATTGAGGCATTTAACCTGTCTGAAAAATGGCGAACTCCTGTCTTGCTAATGGTCGAAGAAACTGTGGCGCATTTGCGTGAGCAACTTATTGTGCCTGAACTTGATACGATTGAATTAATTAAGCGAAAGAAACCCCAAGACCTGAATATTTCTCCAGAAACCTATCTTCCCTATGGTCATGATATCGTGCCTCCGATGGCAAATTTCGGAGAAGGATACAACATCAACCACGTAGGCCTGGTTCATAGCGAAGACGGAAACGTCAGTAACTATTCCTTGAAGGTGCATCGGGAAAACATAGACCGGCTCCATCAGAAAATTGAAGGAAATGTAAATGAAATCGCCCGGATTGAATCCCAGTTTCTGGATGACTGCGATCACGTGCTTATCTGTTACGGATCTGTGGCACGAACCGGTCTTGAAGCAGTAAAGGAAGTACGCGAGGTTCATGGAATTAAAATTGGTTTTATCCGTCTGGTGACTTTGTGGCCTTTCCCCGAAGAGAAATTGCGAAGTTTGATTTCAAAAGTAAAAAACGTTTTTGTTCCGGAGATGAACCTGGGCATGATCAAACACCCCATTACCGAAGCCCTTCGTGATAAATGTGATCGGGTTATTTCCATACCCGAGATCGGAGCATTGCACAGCCCCGAAAAACTAATTGATCAAATTATTAAGGGGTCAACATGTTAAAACATCCAATGCTCAAATACATCAGAGAAGAAGGTCCGGCAGGAAAGCGATTGCCTTTTATCCTGTGTCCTGGCTGTGGAGCGGGTCAAGTGCTCAATTACACCTTGCATGCTGTGGATGAAATCATTAATCAACCCGGAGTTAAAAAAGAGGATTTTGTTTTCATCTCCGGTATTGGTTGTTCGTCACGGCTTACCAGTCATTATCTGAATTTTGATTCCGGATGGACCCTTCATGGCCGGGCGCTTCCCGTTGCAACTGGCGTACTTCTGGCGAATCCTAAACTGAAGGTTATTGTTTTTACGGGTGATGGTGATGCTGCAGCCATTGGTGGAAACCATTTCATTCATGCATTTCGCAGAAATATCAATATTACCGTTATCTGTGTGAATAACGGTTTATATGGCATGACCGGCGGTCAGGTTGCCCCGACCACCCAACCGTTCACGATCACCCCCACCACACCGTACGGTAATGTTGAAGAAGCGTTTGACCTATGCAAACTGGCCACGGTAGCGGGAGCTTCCTATGTCAGCAGATGGACTACAGCCCATCCTTTTCAGACCATTAAAGCTATTAAAAAAGGTATCGCCAACAAAGGTGCATCTTTTATCGAGATTCTATCTCAATGTCCTGTACACGAACATAAAACACCAGTGGAAATGATAAACGCCCTGAAGGGAATGACGGTATCCATAGATAAATCTATGAACAGCAATAAAATTCCTGTTGGTGAATTTCATTTCGCGCCGCGTCCCGAGTGGACGGAAAGGTATGAAGCCATCATTGAGAAATGCAATGAGAGGATTTCATGATTGAAATTGTAATTAATTCTGATTATTGCAAAGGCTGCAGTATTTGTGTTGCATTCTGTCCCAGGAAAGTGTTGCAGACTTCGAACCATATTAATTCAAAGGGATTTATGTTGCCCGAAGTCGTTAATCTCGACGTCTGCACCCAATGTATGCTGTGTGAAATCGTATGCCCGGATCTGGCTATCGCAGTAACAGGCAAATAGACAAGCAAAGAGGAATAAATGAATTCCGAACATTTAAAAAACAATGCTTTCGGCAAACCCCATCACATATGTATAGTAGTAAAAGACATCGAAAAAACCAAAAACTTTTATGAATCTATCGGTATCGGTCCATGGACAGAATACCCTCCCCTGGTTGAATATACAAAGCTCAATGTGATTGACGAAAAAGGCTTTTTCGCCACTCGTTTTGTCTATACAAAAATCGGTGATTTGCAGCTCCAGCTCGTTCAACCCGGTGAGGGAAAGACAATTTATAAAGAGTTTCTTGAAAAGAAGGGAGAAGGGGTCTTTCATATCGGTTTTGAAGTGGCTGATATCGATACTGTGGATAAGCAACTAACAGAGAATGGCCTGAACATCCTTGCAAGCGGACGCCGGGATGACGGATCTGGATTTTCCTATTATGACACTAGACAACATGCCGGCGTAACCTTGCTGATCCGGCAAACCAAACTCGAATCTTAATCCAAAGAAACTGTTTGAAAAGTCACACCCCGGAGGTATTTTCTGCAAACCGGAGAAAATATGCCAATTCGACTCTGTCTCGCAGGCGCAACCGGCTGGGCAGGTTCCGCCCTCGCCCTGACCCTCGCAAAAACCACCGACATCCGCACAGTCTCCGCCGTCTTCCGCTGCTGGACAGCCGAATCTACGCGACCGCGGAGGAGGCTCTGGCGCATCCCTGCGATGTGTTCTTTGAATACACCAAGCCAGACATCGCCAAGTCAAACGTTCTGGCGGCCTTGCGGCATGGGGCGCATGTGGTCATCGGGACATCCGGCTTGACCGACGAAGACTATGCTGAAATCGCAACAGCCGCCAAGCAACAGCAGAGAGGCGTGCTGGCCGTAGGCAATTTCGCCCTGACGGTCGTCCTGCTGCAAAATTCGCCCAATTCGCCGCGCGGTACATCCCTCAGTGGGAGATCATCGACTATGCCAGCGACCGCAAAAAGGACGCCCCGAGCGGTACCGTGCGGGAATTGGTAAACCGCCTATCCACCGTGCGACCCTCTGAATTGACTGTCCCCCTGGATCAAACCCAGGGCATCGTCGAAACGCGCGGCGCGCGGATGAATGGCTCCCAGGTGCACTCCATCCGCCTGCCTAGCTACGCCATCTCCGCCGAAATCATCTTCGCCATGCCGGATCAAAAACTCAGCACCCGGCACGACTCTGGCAGCAGCGCCCAACCCTACATCGATGGCGCCCTACTGGCCATCCGCAAGGTGAGCACCTTCACCGGCCTGCGCCGCGGGCTGGACACGGTATTGGAGTTGTAAATCCACTTTTTTGCAATGACGAGAAATGTCATCACCCATGGTAATTTATGAACGCACTTCAAAGAGCCATACCCTAACAGAGTGTTTAAAAACTTGCCAAAAGAGAAGAATCGAGCAAGGATGGATGTTGACCAAACCAAGCCATACTTACCCAACTGGCCTCAATGATACCGAATGGGCGCAAATTACGCCACACCTTCCGACTCTCTTACTTGCATATATAGTCTCAAACCATTGTTGACTGGAATATGATGATCCTGTGAACAACCATACAGCACTGGAGGTTAACCATGAACATTCAAGACGTACCCTTTGGAACAATGGATTGGAGCAACGTCCCTCCACCGAACACCCGGGTACGACCGGAAAGGCTATCTGGCGCACACTTGAAATCGACAATATCCGGGTTCGCATGGTGGAATACACCTCGGGGTACCTGGCGGACCACTGGTGCAAACGGGGACATGTGTTGCTTGTCCTGGAAGGTGAGCTTGAGACCGAACTAAGCGATGGACGAAAGTTCCTACTTAAAGCGGGGATGAGCTAACAGGTTGCCAACGAAGTCAACCCGCACCGGTCTTCCACCAGCACGGGGGCGAAGCTGTTTATAGTGGATTAGTGGGTGAAAGTTTCCCTGTCTTGCGGGGAAACCGGGGCGCCGACCAGGAAATGAAGCGGGCGCTTTCCCGATAATAAACGCGAAAAATCAACTATTTCCAGTACAAAAGAGACCAGAGGCTGTCCGAAAAGTCTGGACAGCCTTTTCAAGTCTACATGTTCGAGCCATCTAGGATTATGAGACGGTATTCTGTTTCTGGCTACTGTGCTTACGGTTACTGGGTAAATATATCGTTCTCCTCCTACCCATCGGTCCCGGAAACCTGGTCTTCGAAGTCCGACTCCAGGTGTCCGTCTTCGGAGGTTGCTGGATTCGAAGCCAGCAGCGTCCGGTCTGCCAGGTGTATGCTGTTCTGGATATTACCGTACCAGTCCAGATACTCCAGCCCGTCCTCGATGGTGTTCAACATATTTACCAGCACGTCGGTCGGGAAATCAGCGGCCTTCTCAAAACCTTCCGTCTCAACCATGACACGGGCAATATCTTGCCAGATCAGAGTATAGATGGGCTTGTCCATTTGAATACCCAATTTTCGTCAGCCGTCTCGGCGATCGTTCTACCTCCATGCTCCGGAACATGACCCGCCTGCTAGAAGAGCTAGGCGAGGATGACCTCGTCAACACGGGCGCTTCTCGGGAGGACGAATCCACCTTTCGAGACGGAAACTAGACCTGGGGACGAGTCGGCACAGACAGGGAAGCCGATCCCTCCTTAACCATAATTCCTACTCTCTTATTCCCTTTTGCCTAACTTAATAAATGTCCGGGTTCGCGCTGTTCGGCGAGAGGTCACCCTTCAGCCCGGGCCTGAGACTCTCCACATTATCTTTTGCCGGCAATGGGGGTGGGACCCTCTGGGCATTAGATGTGAATAAGGCAATTCACTATTAACATTTATATCCTTTATGTTAATAATAAAACATTATTATCCTTTCTTGTAAATTAAGACCTCCTTACTGTTACTTCAGTC
>Ga0209540_10003736_pt1 | contig 10270 bp, 11 predicted proteins | sample BarGraIncu01121A_FD_184501 | JGI IMG/M metagenome (GOLD analysis project Ga0209540, IMG submission 184501) | Arctic peat soil microbial communities from Barrow, Alaska - Barrow Graham LP Incubations 011-21A (SPAdes) (version 2) | ecosystem: Environmental > Terrestrial > Soil > Wetlands > Peat... | reverse complement strand
CCACCTCGACTCGGGCACCAAGAACATCATCACGATCGAGGACCCGGTGGAGTACCAGTTCCAGGGGATCGGGCAGATCCAGGTGAACCCGAAGATCCAGCTGACGTTCGCCAACGGCCTGCGCTCCATCCTGCGCCAGGACCCCGACATCATCATGGTGGGCGAGATCCGGGACGCGGAGACGGCCGAGATCGCCATCCAGGCGTCCCTGACCGGGCACCTGGTCCTTTCGACGCTCCACACCAACGATTCGGCCAGCGCCGTCACGCGCCTCGTGGACATGGGGATCGAGCCGTTCCTCGTCGCCTCCTCCCTCTCGGGCGTCGTCGCCCAGCGGCTGGTGCGGCTCCTGTGCCCCGAATGCAAGATCCCCTATGCCCCCTCCGCCATGGATGCGCGGAGCGTCGGACTCCCCTCGCCGCCCGAAACCCCCTTTTACCGGCCGGGCGGATGCGAGAAGTGCCTGCAAACCGGTTATCTCGGGCGCGTCGCGCTGTTCGAGATCCTCCCCGCGGACGAAACGATCCGGACGATGATCCTCACCCGGGCGGACGCGGACGGAATCCGTACGCTCGCCGTCTCCCGCGGGATGCGGACGATCCTCGCGGCCGGCGCGGAGAAGGTCGTCGCCGGGACGACCTCGGTGGAAGAGGTCCTGCGCGTCACGCAGGAGGAGTGAGCGGAACGTGGCGACGTTCCGCTACACCGGGATCTCCCGGGCCGGCATCTCGCAGAAGGGGATTCTCGAGGCGGAAAGCGCCATCCTCGCGCGCCGGAAGCTCCACGCGGAGGGGATCTTCCCCCTCACCCTGAAGGAGGGGCCGCCGGAGCGCAAGGGCGGGTTTCTCCCCTCCCTTCTCCGAAGGTCGGATTTCCTTCCTCTTCTCACCCGACAGCTCGCGACGCTATTGGGGGCGGGCGTCCCGCTCGTGGGCGCCCTGCAGTCGGTGACGACCCAGGTGGACGATCCGGAGAGCCGGCAGGTCCTCATCGACCTGCTGGAGGCAGTTCGCGGTGGGGCGCCGCTGGCGCGTGCCGTGGAGGCCCACCCCGGGACGTTTCCGAACCTCTACGCCAGCATGGTGCGGGCCGGGGAGGAGAGCGGAACGCTCCCGCTCTCCCTCTCCCGCCTTGCCGACCACCTCGAGGAGCAGGCCCGGACCCGGAACCGGGTACGCTCCGCGCTCACCTATCCGCTCCTGATGGCGGTCGTGGCCGCCCTCGTCGTGATGTTCCTGCTGACCTTCGTCGTCCCGAAGATCGTGGGGATCTTCTCCCACCTCGGGCACGCCCTCCCCCTTCCGACGCGAATCCTCATCGGGATCACCGACGTCCTCGCGGCCTCGTGGTGGGCGCTCCTGATCCTCACCGCCGTGGCGGTCCTCGGAGCCCGGAAGTACCTGGCCACGGAGCGCGGCAAGATGGCCCGGGACACCCTCCTTCTCCGGCTGCCGCTCGTGGGGCGGCTCGAGCACCTTTCCGCCCTCTCGCGGTTCGCGCGCACCTTGTCCACGCTGATCTCGGGAGGGATCCCGGTGGACCGCGCGCTGCGGATCGTTGCGCCCGTCGTCGGGAACGCGGTGATCACGGAACAGATCGCGGCCTCGGCGGATCGCGTGGTGGAGGGGGCGACCCTCTCCGAATCGCTGCGGCCGCACCCCGAGATCCCCCTCACGCTCGTGCAGATGGTGGCGGTGGGCGAGGAAAGCGGCGCGCTCGGCGACCTCCTCTATCGGGCCGCCGACGCGATGGACGAGGAGACGAACGCCCGCCTTGCGCGCCTGCTCTCCCTCCTCGAGCCGCTGATCATCCTCGTGATGGGGACGGTGGTCGCGTTCATCGTCGTGTCGGTCCTGCTGCCGCTGCTCGACATTTCACAGATCGTCCGATAGGAGGAACCCGATGGAATCGGAAAAGAACGGGACGAGGAGGCTCCGGGACCGGTCGGGGTTCACCCTCATCGAGATCATGGTCGTCATCGTCATCCTCGGCCTTCTGGCGGCCCTGGTGGTGCCCAAGTTGATCGGGCGGACCGAGGAGGCGAAGAAGACCCAGTCGCGGATCCAGATCAAGAACATCGAACAGGCTCTCGGGCTGTTCAAGCTGGACAACGGGTTCTACCCCACCACCGACCAGGGGATCGAGGCGCTGGTCAAGATCCCCGACGCCGGCCGGGTCCCGAAGAATTACAGGAAGGACGGCTACATGGACCGCGTGCCGAAAGATCCGTGGGGGAATCCGTACGTGTACGTTAGCCCCGGGACGCACGGGGATTACGACATCAGCTCCTACGGGGCGGACGGCGCCCCGGGCGGTGAAGGCGAGGATGGGGACATCAACTCCTGGGACGCCCAGTAGAGGGCGGCCTCCTCGCGGATTCACGCTCGTCGAGCTGGCCGTCGTCCTGTTCGTGCTCGGCCTGGTGCTGTGGGTCGCCCTCCCGCGGCTTTCGCGCATGGGCGAGCCCGACCGGGACACGGTATTTCGCGCGCTCTCGGCGGGCTCCGAGGCGGCGTACGACCTTTCCCTCTTCGAGAAGCGGGAGAGCCGGCTCGTCCTGCATCCGTCCGCCGGGACGTACGAGTTCGTTCAACCGGACCGCCCGGCAGAGGAGAAGCATCCCTTGGCATTCGGCTCCCGCCTGACGGTGACCGGCGTTCGCATCGAGGGGGTGGATCGCCCGCTGGATATCCCGACGGAGATCCGTTTTCTCCCCGGCGGTCGGGTCACTTCGGCGCGGATCTTCTTTCGGGACGATGGGGGTGGGAACACCCCTTCCCAATGGACCCTCCGCCTCAGCACGTTCGACGGCTCGATGAAGATCCTCGAGGGGACGGTGCAGGAGGATGGATGACCGGCGGGGGTTCACCCTGCTCGAGGTGCTGGTCTCCCTCGCCATCCTGTCGATCACGCTGCTCCTCGCCTACCAGGTTCTCGCCGGCGCGATCGCCGCGGAGGACCGTTCCGAACGCTGGACCGTCGCCTCCTGTCTCGGGGAAGCACTCGTCCGGGAGTCCACCGCCGTGTGGCCCGAGACCGGGGAATCGTCCGGAACGTTCGGAGCCCCGATGGATGCGTACTCCTGGCAACGTTCGATCCGTCCGGCGGCGCACCCCGACGCCCTGGAAGTTCATGTCACCATCACCTGGTCCTCCGAAGGCAGGGAGGAGCGGGTCGCCCTCGCCGGCGTCGCGATCAAATGACACGATCCCCCGTTCGCCGAGGGGGATTCACCCTCCTCGAGATCCTGCTCGCCCTGTCGTTGCTCTCGATCCTGTTTCTACTCCTGCTCTCCGCGTTCACGGGGGCGGTCAAGGTGCGCGAGACGCTCTCCTCGCGATCGCGCGATTTTCGCCAGATCCGCCTCGTCCTCGACCGCGCGGGGACCGACCTCATGTGCGCTTTCGCGACCTCGGCGCGGGAGGAGTCCGCCCTCTCCCTGCGCGAGGATCAACTCTCCGGGATGCCGGCGGCGACCCTCATCTTCACGGCCTTCCAGCTTTCCGACGGAGATAGCGGTCGCCCGCCCGCGGAAATCGTCAAGATCCGGTATTTCCCGAGAATCGGAGCCGACGGCGTGACGCTCGAACTGCATCGGGAGCAAGCCGACCTCCCGTTCATCGGGAACCAGATCCCCCTCCGGGAATACATGGTAGCGGAGAAGTTGCGGGGCTTCCGCGTCGAGGTGTACGACGGGACGACGTGGGTCACGCAGTGGCCCGCGGGTGGAGGCGCGAATACGTCGCTGCCGAAGAAAGCCGCCGTCACGCTGGTGGACGAGCGTGGGAATACGTACCGCCGCGAGATCCCGATCTACCTGGCCGGCCAGGAAAATTTCGTGACCTGGTCCGGGCGGCGGCCTGCGGGCAAACAGTGACCCGGCGGCTCGAAAACGAGAAGGGGATCGCCCTCCTCGTCACCCTTCTGATCCTGGTGCTCGTCGTCGCCCTCGCCTACGAGGTCTTCCGCATCGGGGCGCAGTCGGCCCAGACCGGCGCGTACGGGAGGGATTCCATCCGTTGCGTCCTGCTGGCCGAAGCGGGGACCGGCGCGGCGCGGATCGCCTTGCGGGTAGACGCGCGGGACAACCAGTACGACACCCTCGACGAGATCTGGTCACGGTCCGCCTTGCCGATCACGCTCGGCGACGGGGAAGTCCGGGTCACCATCGAGGACGAGGAACGGAAGATCGACCTGAACCGTCTCATGCTGCCGAACGGGATCGCGCCGGACGAGCGACGCCTCGCCGTGTTCCAGCGTCTCCTGGACACCCTCGGGATCGACAGGGGCGTGGCGGACGCCGTCGTCGACTGGCTGGACACCGACGAGAATCCCCGCGCCGGCGGGGCGGAATCCTCGTACTACCTCGGCCTTCCGAACCCGTACAGGGCGAAGAACGACCTGTTCGACACGATCGGAGAGCTGCGCCTGGTGCGCGGCGTGACCAGCGAGGTCTTCGAGAAGCTGCGTCCCTTCGTGACCGTCTCCTCCTCCGGCATGGTGAACATCAACACCGCGCCGAAGGAGGTGCTGATGTCCCTCTCGGCGGGGACGGACCTGGCGGGAGGCGGGGCGATCGACGCGAAGACCGCGGACGAAATCATCCAATACCGGAAGGACAACCCGTTCACGGACACGAGCCAACTCGGAAACGTCTCCCCGTTCCTGCGGGATCTGTACGCCCGAACCTTGATCAGGAATATCGTGGACGTCCGATCGATGTATTTCCACGTGCGCTCATCCGGGGACGTCGGGGGGACCGTCCGGACGATCGACGCCATCGGCATTCGCACGGGAAATGAGGTACAATGGCGATTCTGGCGCATCGAGTAGAGCCGCCTACGACCACCCTCGGAGGAATCCAATGATCGGTTTTCGCCGTTTTCTGCTCGTGATCGCAGCCACCGCCGGCCTCGCCGCAGCCGCGTGGGCCGAAGGGATCTTCCCGGTGAACGACGCCGGAACCGGAAACTGGGTGTTCGACCAACCCTCCGTCGTGCCCTCCGGATCGATCCTCCATGTCGCGTTCGTGGGCGACAGCGCCGCCGGCGTCTTCAACCCCGACAACACCGTCAACACTTCGCTCAATACCCGCCTCTATTACGCGGCGGTCAACGGGGGAGTGAACTTCAGGGACCGGACGACCACCCGCGCCAAGATTCTCGTCACCACCGCCGTCCCGATCGACAACGGCGACGCATATACCGGCGCCCGTCACCCGACAATCGCACTGCGCACCTCGAGCGACATGGTGATCCTCTTCCAGGCGATCCCCGTCGGGGACGTGGACTACAAGCTCTTCCGCGCCCTGGTGAAAATCGAAAACAATGTCGTGACATCCCAAAGCGTGAACGAGATCCGGGACACGGCGGGCGCGAGAATCCCGGGGAAGCTGACCGATCCCTCCTTTGCCCTTGTGATCACCGACAACACCCTGAGGGTGACATTTTCTTCGTTCCCGTCCCTGGTGGCCGGTTCACCGTACTCGGACGTGTACTATGCGCGTGTAGGGTGGGATTCCGCCCGGGTGATCAACAACACGATCCTCCTGACGAATACGGCCAGCAGCACCGGCATATTGCCCCTCCCCCGCCTTCGGCTCGACACACGCAGAAACAGCCATGTCGCCTGGGCGGCCAATAATAGTACAGGCAACCCCACGGGAATCTATTACGCGATGGTGCAAGCGGTCTCTCCCAGCGTCGTGGACAACCTTGCGATCGGCGCGACACAGGTCCTCTTCGGCGGTAACCGCTGGGGATTCCCCAGCGTACTTATGACAACGAACGCCAACACTGTCTGGATTCTCGCCGCCGACGAACCGCCGGCCGGCCGGTCGACGGGGTTGGCGGGATCCATCGGAATCGCCGAGGTCAACCCGTACGCCGTGACCCACGACGGGAACCCGGTGAACGTCAACAACGTCAACAGCGGATCGGACACTTCGTTCTTCCTCAACCCGCCGGGAGGATCCGTGTTGTCCGCCAGCTTCGACGCGTATCAACCCGAGACGGCGTTCGACAGCCAGAATAGGGTGCACCTCGCCGGATACGGATTCCGCGGTAGCGCCCCTCCCTACCAGGGGACTCCGGGAAGGTACTTTGTGATGTCACTCGGGAGCACGTCGTCGGGCGCAGGGACGTCCTCCGTTTTCGCCAGCATGGTCGGATCCCCCGTCTCCGTGGGCACCGGCGACATCGCGTTCGCCATGCAGCTCCCCGACGACTACACGCGGCCTGCGTTCATCCATTCCAGCGGAAGATCGGTGCAATTCTGGTCGGGACCGGACAACGTCGTCGCGGGCGCGCGCAACCTCTACGTCACCAGCACCTTCTCTGCCGCCGATCCCACGAGCCAGTCCGGGTGCTCGGTGGTTAACGACCCGCGGCGCGGCGAAGCGGAAAGGATCCCTGGCGCTGCCGCGCTCCTGCTTCCCGCCGTCCTTCTTGCGCTCCGGAGAGCGGCCCGGAAGGCATTTGGCCGGTAAACGACGGATCCCGGGGGGGCTCCGTGGCCGCGCGATCGTCGCGATCGGCGCAATCGGCGCGCTCCTGTTCCTGGTCTCGCTCTCCTGCGCGGTAGCACTCACGTTGCCGCCGGACCTGATCCTGTCCACCCTTCGGCCCATGCTCCGGAATCACGGGGTCGATCTGTCGGCGCAGGATGCCCGGTTCACCTTCCCTCCGGGAATCCGTCTCTCGGGTGTTACCCTCACCTTCCCGGGGAACCCGCCCGTCGCTCTGGACGAGATCGTCGCATCCTGGGAGTGGACCGGGTTGTTCCGATGGGCTCCCGCGCGGCTGCGGTTCCGGAAGGGGGCCGCCTCCGGAGATCTGCGCTTCTCCCCCGCCTTCTGGAGCCCGGAGAGCGGAGACCTTCTTCTGTCGGGCGTATCTTCGTCCGATCTCCCGCTTTCGGTCTTCTCGACGTCCGGGGCGGGGTTCGCGATCCGCAAGGTCGAGGCCCGCTGGAAGGTGAGCCGTGGAAAGGTGATGGCGGACGGGTCGGGGACGCTCGACTTCCTCCAGGTTCCCGTTCCCGCGCCCGGTTCCCCGATCCGTGCGGCGCGGATCGAGGGGGTCTCCCTTTCGTTCCTGATCCGGGAGAACTCCTTCCGGATCCCGAAACTCTCGGGGACCTTCGAGGGGTCGCAGGTGGACGGCACGGGAGAGATCACGCGGGTCCTGTCGCCCCGACAGTCGATGATGATGTTTTTCCTCAGGATCCGGAATCCGTTCGAGGGCCGTGTCGCCCTGCTGTTCGACATGCTGTCGAAAAACGCAAAGAATGCTAATCTTAGGATCATCGGTACGTTGGCCGCCCCGGTGGGCGAATTCCAGTTTTTCTGACAGGGGACCATGCACACGATCGGAATATCCATCACCCGGGACCGGATCTGCGCCGTCGCGCTCGAAGTAACGACCGCCGCCCCGCGGATCGCGGCGACCGTATGCGTTCCGTGCGCGGAACCGTTCGGAACCGCCGGAGACGCGGCCTCGCTTTCGGAGGCTCTCCGTGAGGCGCTGCCGGGAGTCCCCCTGCCGGGCGCGGTGCTGACGCTGCCGCCGCCGATCACTTTCCTCCGACCGATGACGCTCCCGGTGACCGATCGTCCGAGGGCGAGGGCGATCCACCTGGCCGAACTCGAGGGGAGCCTGCCGATCGAGGACGAGGAGATCCTGTCCGACCTCCTGCCGGCTCCGCGGGAAGGAACGGGGCTCTTCTTCGCGGTCGCGGCGCGGCGATCGTTCGTGGAAAGTACGTCGGAACATTTCGGGGCCGCCGGGATCCGGGTGGACCGCGTCGTCACCGATCCGGTCGCCCTTCTTCTTCTCGCCCCCGATGCCGCCGGGGACCCGAGGGACGGGATCTACCTTTCAACATTCAACGACATCCTGCTCCTGCGCGTCTCCGGAGGCGGCGTGACGGCGGTGCGACAGTTCCCCCAGGCGATGGCCGACCACCCCGGGGAGCTCCTTGGCGCCCTTCGGGAGACCGCGGCGGAGACCGCCGGCGACGCGCCGCTCCCGGTATTCCTGATCGGCGAGACGCCTGCGCCGCTGGCAGACGCGCTTCCCGACGCGGAGCGGGTACCACTTCCCGAGGGAATTTCCTCCGCCCATCTTGCCTCGTACGGGGCGGCGCTGGCCCCGCTTCGCCCGGACGTCGGGGGTGGCTTTTCGCTGCGGACGTCGGCGGAGGCCGCGCTGGAGCGAGAGCGGGATCGTCGCTGGAAGTTGGCCACCGGGATCGCCGCGGGTGTCGCCATCGTCCTCGCCGTGGGGGCGTTCACATTCGCCAGCTGGACCGAGGGGGAAAAGGCGGCCCGCACGCGCGCCCTCGTGAAGAAAGAGTTCGCGGTGGTCGCCCCGGAAGTTCGCAACGTCGTTCAGGCAGGTGTCCAGATCCGCGCGAAGCTCGACTCTCTCCGGCGCGAGCAGAAGGAGCTCGGGACCGACGCTCCCCCGCCCGCCGACATGCTCCAGCTCGCCTCCGGGGCGCTTCCCAAGGGGGAGATCGCGGTACGCGAGATCTCGGTCGAGGGGGGCCGCATGCGGATCGCGGGGGACGCGGGGAGCGACGCGCGCCTGGTCGAGACGTACCGCGCCGGCCTTGCGAGCGCGTTCGGCGCCGACTTTTCGGCGACCGTGCAGGAGTCCGGGGGAAGCGTGAAGGGGACGTCGGTCAAATTCACCATCCTCGTCGAGAAAAAGGGGGACCGCCGTGCTTCGTGACCGGGAGAGGCGCGTCCTCGTGGTCGGAGGAGCCGCCGCCGCCGTCCTCCTCCTCCTTATCTTTGTCGTGATCCCGGGCGTCTCGCGGATCAAGTCGCAGGCCCGCGCGGCCGCCGCGGCCGAGACCGACCTCGTCGAGGTGCGCAAGGCGCGCCCCGAGATCGAGCGGATTAATAGTGAGACTGCCGCGAAAGCGGGCATCGTCCGGGCCGCCGTCAACGTGAAGGACGCCCCCTTGACGAGGATCACCTCCGCGCTCCAGGAAGCGGGGATTCCGCTGGCGGCGCTGAACATCAAATCGGGCGGCGCACGCGACGGCGAACTGTTCCGGGAGGAGTCGTTCGACGTCCGGATCGAGAATCTCACGTACCTCGAGGCCGTCAAGACGCTGCAGCGCCTGTCGGCGGGATCGCTGCCGGTGGCCATCCGCTCCGCGTCCCTCAAGAGCCGCTACGACGACCCCCGCTACCTCGACGTGACTCTCCGTGTCGGATTCCTCACCCCGAAGTCTTAGTGCTGCGTTTCACAAATACGGTTGCATTCGAGGCCTGCTGCATCCGCCCCGGCGGAGTTGTGCCCCACATGCCGACCAAGGGACATGGTATCGGCTGTCGGGGGTACCCCAAGGAGAGTATTTCCTCGGGGAGTGGGGCGCTCCCTCACCGTACTTCACAGTACGCCTCGGTCGCGACGCCTTGCCGGATGCGGCGCATCGGCCCTCTCGGTGCGACACCGTATTTATGAAACGCAACACTCAGGCCAGACGCCTCCTCTCCCTCCTCCTGCTGGCGGTGTTCCTGCCGCTGGTATCCGGGTGCCTCTTCGGGGAGAACCGACGGACCTTCTCTCCCCCGGACGAAGAGCTTCTCCGCGCCAAGGCCGACCCGCGGCTGCGCAAGGAGGCGGAGACCGGCGGGAGCGAGCCGTTCGCGGCGATCGCGATCTACCGGAACGACGTCTTCCTCCACCAGTCGGAGGCTCTCGGAAAGTCGTCCCTTACCGTCCTGAACGAGATGGGCCGCACCGCCATTTTGCAGCTGTCTCCCGGGCAGATCGTTCCCTTCCTCAGGGACCCTTCCCTGGAAAAGGCGGCCTGGATCGGACCGCAAGGGCTCCTGGCCCGGCTCGACCCGTCGCTGGAGCTCGATCTGCTCGCCCGCTTCGGCGCGGGGACGGAAGGACGCGACGTGAATCTTCTGCTTCGGCTCGTGGACGTCGGCGGGGCCGCGGAGGAGCGGTCCGTCGTCGCCGCCGGATTCCGCGTCGTCACCAAGGCCGGCCCGAACTGGATCGTCACCGGCCCGATGTCGGGACTTCCGAAGCTGCTGGAAATCGATCGAGTCATCTACATCGAAAAAGCGTCTTGATCGCGCGCCGACGGATACGAGGGAGGACCGTATGAACCCCGGAATATATTTCCGTGAACGCCTCGTTGTACGCCCCTTCCTCCTGTGGATTGTTTCCGTCGCCGTGATCCTCCTCGCCGTCGCGGGTTCCGGAGATTCCGTTGGATCCGAGTCGGCGACGTCGACCGG
>Ga0209540_10003734_pt1 | contig 10272 bp, 3 predicted proteins | sample BarGraIncu01121A_FD_184501 | JGI IMG/M metagenome (GOLD analysis project Ga0209540, IMG submission 184501) | Arctic peat soil microbial communities from Barrow, Alaska - Barrow Graham LP Incubations 011-21A (SPAdes) (version 2) | ecosystem: Environmental > Terrestrial > Soil > Wetlands > Peat... | reverse complement strand
GCAGTTTACCGGCCAATACCATCAAAGATATTGAAGTAATCACCAACCCATCGTCGAAGTACGAAGCGGAAGGTACTGGTGGCATCATCAATATTATTACCACGAAAAAACAGCTTGAGGGTTTTACGGGTACGATCAATGAAGGAATTAATTCCCGCAGAGGACATTACGGAGGTATTTATGCCGCATTAAAAATTAAAAAATTCGGTTTTTCAATCAACTACAGTTACGATGAATGGCGTCGAGTGATTCGGCCGAGGAATGAATTCTATTCATCCCTTGAGAATTTCGTGAGTACGACTAACAGGTTTACTGAATCAGAAGGTTTCAATAATATGAGAGGATTTTCCAATTATAAGGAGGGTGAAGCAAGCTATGAAATAGATTCACTAAATCTGATAAGCCTTTCATTTTGGGGATTTACCGGTGAATTCTTTACGAACGGAGAACAGTTAACACAGGATTTTGATATTAATCATACGTTATCCAGAAAATTCACGAACCTGACGAACTCTTCCAACGGGTATCATGGATATTCTGGAAATATTGATTATCAGCATACATTTAAAAAACCGGATAAAACATTTACTGTTTCATATAAACTTGACAGAATGCCCGAGAAATCCGATAATGAAAGTGATATCGACGGACAATTTAATTATGTATCCTATCGTCAGCGTTCAGCGAATGAAGCCTCTGGCACAGAACACACTTTTCAACTTGACTATTACGACCCGATTACAAAAATGCATCAGATTGAGAGTGGGGTGAAATACATTCTCCGCCAAAACATCAGTAATTCTGAAGTTTTGCGTTATGATTTTGTGCAAGATGTCTGGATTCGTGACGAATCAAGGAACAACGGCCTTGACTATGATCAACATATCATCGGACTTTATGCAGGATATGTTTTGAAATTCAAAAAAATCAGTATTAAAACCGGATTAAGGGCAGAAGGGACTATTAACGACGGACATTTTAAGTCTGCAAAAGATACCACCTTCACGAACAGGATGTTCAACCTGGTCCCATATGTCACGATCTCTAAAGACCTTGATAAAGGACAAAATGTCAAACTTTCTTATACACAAAGGCTTGCACGCCCGGGAATATGGTATCTGAATCCTTATGTAAATGACACCGATCCGTTGGATATTAATTATGGTAATCCTGACCTTGATGCTGAAGTTTCACATACTTTTGACCTTTCATACGGGAAATTCTCCGGTAAATACAATCTGAATCTGAGTATGAACGGAGCTTTCACAAACAATGCTATTCAATCCATATCAACCATTAATTCAACCGGAGTAAAGACGACTACCTATAAAAACATAGGGAAAACCCAGCGGTTCGGAGGCTACTTATATGGTTCCTTCCGACCTGGAAATAAGCTCAATATAAATACCAATCTGAGCATTAACTATTCCATACTCGAAAGTAATGATGGTCGCAACCTGAAAAATGAAGGTTTTTATTATAGCGGTTCAATAAACATAAAGTACAATGCCTGGAAAAACGGCACCATCTCAGGTTACGCAGGTGTTTACACTCCAAGGATCATGTTACAGGGACAATATAGCAAATATTGGTATTCAAGCATAACCGTTTCACAAGAGCTATTTAAAAAGAAACTCACAGCATCTGTTTCAGTACCATCTCTCAGTAAAAGGTCCAAATGGGAAGAATCGTACGATGATCCGACATTTCATCAGAATAGTGTAAACTATCATTATAACCGTTATATAAAGTTTACCCTATCCTATCGGTTCGGACAGATGAAAGGGGAAATCAAAAAAGCCAAACGCAGGATAAAGAATGAAGATGTCAAAAGTGCAGGCGAATCTCCTCCCGGTTCAGGATGAAAAGGGCTGCGGAACTAACTCTCTTTCACCTAACCTGGACAACAAGCCAGAACCAAACAGGAAAAATGTGTAGCTTTACTGAACGGAACTATTAACTGAAACATGCAATACATATAAACCCTGGCACGACAAAACAACAGAAAAAACATTCTTAAATTGAGAAAAAAAATTGAGGACGACCCTTCTCATCCCAAATATATTCTTTCGGTTTATGGAGGAGGTTATCGATTTATTGGATGACGACAATCTTTTACATTTATTAACTTTTATTTGACATCGTTGACAATTAGAAGTGCGACATTGCCGGTGAATTAAAAATTTCACTAACAAACTAGAAAACAGGAGGTAGTATTATGAATCACAAAAAACAATTTATTTTAGTCGCCTTTATTGTCGTCTTGTTAACAGCATTCGGATTTCAGGATTCTCCAGAGTATAAGATTCTCTTCGAGAAGGCAAAATTTACAATGGAAACTAAAGGAGACATGAATGGGGCTATCAAGATCTTCAGCGATATTATTAAAAAATATCCGAAGGAGAGAGAATATGCGGCTAAATCCCAGCTCTACATTGGGTTGTGCTATGAAAAATTAGGTGTAAAAGAAGCGCAAAAAGCCTATCAGAAAGTAGTTAACAGTTATCCTGAGCAAACAGAAGCGGTCAAATTGGCTAATGAAAAACTATCTCTTCTCCTGAGAGCCGTTACCGTTGCCGGAAAAGAAAATAAGGAATTCAAAGTTAGACAGGTATGGGCGGGTCTTAGCGATGAAGAATTTGGAGCACCCTCACCTGACGGCAAGTATCTCTCATTTGTGGAATGGAATGCCAGTAATGGCGACCTCTCCATTTATGAAATCGCCACCGGAAAGAAAAGCCTTCTTACAAACGTGGGTTCATCCGGTGAATCTGCCAGGTATCCCAGGTGGTCGCCCGACGGCAAGCAGATTGTCTATAGGTGGGTCAATAAAAACGGTGATGAATTGCGCATTATCGGTCTTGATGGTTCTAAGCCTCGAATTATCTATCATAATGAGGAAGTAAGTTCCATTCGGCCTTTCGATTGGTCCCCGGATGGTAAACAAATCCTGGCAACCTTCGAAATAAAAGACGGAACTAGCCAGATCGTGCTGGTTTCCACAGCCGATGGGTCTGTGCGCGTTCTCAAACCAATTGAAAAAGGCTGGCCCATGAATATGAACTTTTCACCGGATAGTCGCTATATCCTGTATGACTTTCCAAAGAAAGGAGATTCTCCGGAAAGCGACATCTCATTGCTGTCAACAGATGGAAATAGAGAAATTCCACTTGTTGAGCATCCTGCCGATGACTATGTGCTTGGCTGGACTCCGGATGGGAAAAATATCCTTTTTACCAGTAATCGAACAGGAAATATTGATATTTGGTCTATTCAGGTTTCCGATGGAAAACCTCAAGGAGCTCCTAAACTGGTTAAGCAGAATATGGGGCAATTTCGACCAATAGGATTCACCAGGGATGGTTCTTTTTACTACCACGATGGTGGACTAAATATATTTGATGTTTATACCGCCACAATCGATCCGATAACAAGCAAAATTCTTGTTCCACCGGAGAAGGCAGTTAAACGTTTCGAAGGACATAACCAATACCCAAGTTACTCGCCTGACGGAAAAAAAATGGTTTATATCTCAAGCCGTAGTAGTGTTTCTATGGGCGATGGTAAAAGTGCTGTATTATGCATTCGATCTCTTGAAACGGGGAAGGAGCGTGAATTTCCCCTCAACTATTTAACTAAAATCAGTCTAATCGCTAGCCCTCGTTGGTCTCCAGATGGCCGCTCCATTATTTTCTGTGGACGAAAGGAAAATCGCTGGTTAATTATCCGTATAGATGCACAAACAGGAGATATTACGCCTATCGTGATACGTGAAAATGTTGGTTATATCACTTCACTCGACTGGTCTCTTGACGGAAAAACTGTGTTCTATGAGTGTTTAAACCCAAAAACTAAGATTCGCGAAATCCTGGTTCGAGACATAGAAAGCGGTACAGAAAGGGTACTCTTAAGCTCACCCGTTACAGAAAACATAATAATATCCCTTTCCCCTGATGGCCGGTCTTTGGCCTTGCTCAACTTGTCCCAAAAAAGGGTATTGAAGGTTATGTCGGTTGCTGGAGGAGAACCACGCGAACTATTCACATGGGAGCAACCGTACAAAAATTGGGGTTCAATCAGATGGTCTGCTGATGGGAAATATATTCTCTTTTCAAGGCACCAACTGGAAAAGGAAGCATGGAACCTATATCGAATCTCCGTTGATGGTGGTGAGCCCCAAAACCTTGGTTTGACAGTAACGGGATGGGGAATCAGACACCTCAGTGTTCATCCCGATGGGCGACATATTGCCTGGTCCGCCATGACTTTGAACTCAGGCTCAACTGATCCTTCAGTCTGGGTAATGGAAAATTTCCTGCCGAAATAAAAGACTCATAATAAGAGTATTCTCAGAGGGCACAATGTTTAGTCGTTGTGCCCTTTTTTTATTAGGTTTTTAGAAAACCATTTAATATATTTACACTGAGCACGGAATCAAAAATGTTCTGAAAACATACAATGAAAACATCAATACATAAGCATAAAAGGATACCTCTCCTCTTTTTTCTTGGTATCGGAATCCCATGCCTGCTTCTGGGTTATCTGGCTTTTCGTGGTATCCAGAATGATCAGGCATTGCTGGAAAAAGAGAGGTTAAACGAACACCGTAAAATTGGAGAACTTATTACCAAGTCGGTTGAAGAGAATATTTTTAAAGTAGAGCAGACTTTTTTATACACCATAGCGGAACATCAGGGGATTTATCAACCCGATTTAATTCGTTCAATTGATAGTTTAAAAAACCGGAACCCTTTAGTGGAGGAGGTCTTTTTTTCTAATAACTTCGATAAAATTCACCTCCCCATCGCAAAACTTTTGTTTCTTCCCAACGGCAGCACACAACCGTTCTCTGTTTCGTCCCAAATAGAACAACAATTAGAATTTCAACATAAAAATTATCAAAAAGCCCTAACCAATTACCAACAGGAATTTGAACAAGTTTCCGACCCTCAAATGAAAGGAGAATTGCTAAGCGCAATTGCCAGAGTTCAAAAAAAATTAACTCTCTTTAGAGATGCCAGAAAAACATACGAGGCAATCGCCAAAGATTACAACCATGTACAAACCGCAGGTGGAGTGCCATTGGGATTGGCAGCTCGGTTAGAACTCAGCTCTTTATCCATGGCAAACAAAGATACTTTAGGTGCCATAAATACGTTGTTTAATTTATACAAAGATCTCCTTAACAGGGAATGGACGCTGGAAAAAGCTCAATATGACTTTTTTTCGCAGGACATTAAAGAATCGATTGATGGTATCTTTTCACAGGCACCATTAGCCGCACCATTGCGGCCATATCAAGGTGCTTTTACAATGTTGAAAAGAGAGGAAAGAAACCAAAGAGAAATAACGGAGAAATTACTCACATTCCAGGAGAGTGCAGCAGCAGATTTGAAGGCAAAAGTTTCTCTAAATATGGAAGAACCTTTAAGTTCAGTCAAGCGATTTATACTGGAGAGCGGAGGACACACATATCTTGTTTCTTTGTTGGGCCAATACACAAGAAATGGAAGCCGGGTGAGTGAAATCTGGGGGCTCTTGCTAAATGCCGACTATCTCAAAGATAGCATTCTCCAACGAGTATTGCAGAGTAACGTTTATTCCGGGAAAATCGGATGGATTGTAAAAGGAAGGGATGATAAAACTATTTCGAAGTCCGAGAACTCACCGTCGGGCTCCATGACTGTCAGAACAAATTTTGAAGGGGGCTTTCCACCATGGTCTTTCGAGTTATATCAACAAGGCCCCCATCTTCTTGAAACATTTTTAATTTCACGACGGGGCATTTATTTCTTTATGTTCTTTCTCATTGCCGGTATTCTAATTTTTGGCTTGATCCTGACCATTCGGGCTATTGCTCAGGAACTTGAACTTTCAAAAATGAAATCCGATTTTGTTTCGACTATTTCCCATGAATTCAAAAGTCCTTTATCTTCTATCCGACAGTTATCCGAGATGCTTCAATCCGGGCGAGTACCTTCCGAAGAGCGCCGGGCGCAATACTATGATGTTCTTGTAGAACAAAGCGAAAGGCTTTCTTTGCTCATAGACAACATATTAGATTTTTCAAAAATAGAAGAAGGCCGGAAAATTTTTAATTTTGAGACGGTTGATATTGGCCCATTATTGCAAGAGATTGTATCAACCATTCAAGACCGGATACGTCATAACGATTTCGTTATTCAGGTAAAAATTGAAAAACCCCTGCCGGCAATTAAGGTGGATAGAGCAGCTATATCACAGGCGATTACAAATTTGATAGATAATGCAGTTAAATATTCCGGTGAAGCCAAAAATATAATTGTTGGGGCGTTTACAGAAAATCAATATCTGATTATCACAATAACAGACTTCGGCATAGGTATCAAGAAAGAAGAGATTGATAAGGTTTTTGAGCGTTTCTATCGTGGAGGCGATGAGTTGACGCGGACGGTTAAAGGAAGTGGGCTTGGATTGACTTTAGTCAAACAAATTGTGGAAGTCCATCACGGTAAAGTTAATGTTGAAAGCGAGCCGGGACAAGGCAGCACATTTTCGATAAAACTACCACTTGAACAAATAGAGAATAAATGAAATGGAAAAAATTCTTATTATTGAAGACGAGGAAAGTATCCTGATGGCGTTGGAAGATGATCTCAAGATTGAGGGGTATCAGGTTTCAAGCGCAAAAGATGGGCAGGAGGGTTTTTCCATGGCTAAGGAGCAAGGATATGACCTCATCATTCTTGATATTATGCTGCCGAAAATGAATGGATTTGAAGTGTGCAAACAATTACGTCAAGCCGGGATTACGACTCCCATTCTGATATTAACTGCCAAAAGTCAGGAGGTCGATAAAGTCCTCGGACTGGAGTTGGGAGCCGATGATTATGTCACAAAACCATTCAGTCCGCGCGAACTTCTTGCCCGTGTGAATGTCATTTTTAGAAGGACTAAGCAAACTCAGCAGGGAATTGACCTGTATCATTTCGGCGATGTGAATGTCGATTTCAAAAAGTATGAAGCGGAAAAAGGTGGACAGCCAATTTTCCTGACAGCCCTTGAGTTTGCCATACTTCATTTTCTCATTATAAATAAAGACCGGGTAGTTAGTCGTGACTACATTCTAGATAAGGTTTGGGGCAATGATGTGTATGTTTACCCTCGTACTGTGGATACACATATCGCTCATCTTAGAAAAAAAATTGAAGACGATCCGGAAAACCCGAAGCATATCATCGGTATTCGAAGTATTGGATACAAATTTAGCGAATAGTCATCTTAACCAAGTCTTAACACAATTTTCACAAAAGCGTCATCCATAAGAGTTATTGTTCTAATACATTTGCTCCTGTAGTTAAAAAATATTATAAAATAGGAGGAATTAATCATGAAGTTACATCATTTTATTGTTGTTCTTGTTTTCGCGTTTATATGGGTATCACCGGTATACGCCCAGCAAAGCGCTGAACAACTTTACCAATCCGGCTTATATAAAGAAGAAATCAAAGGAGAACTGGCTGCTGCCATTAAAATCTATGAAACGATTATTAATAAGCATCCGGAAAACCGTTCGGTTGCGGCCAAGTCACTGCTCCATTTTGGAATATGTAAAGAGCGACTAGGTATGAAGGAAGCCACGGTTGCTTACCAGAAAGTGATTAACAGTTATCCCGAGCAAACTGAAGCCGTCAAGGCGGCGAGAGATAAACTCTCTGCCCTTCAAAGAGTTCAGGCCTTGGTTGAAAAAGCTGATGATGTACTTAAGTTAACGAAAATATATGAAAACGCTGAAAAAATCTTCGGTTTCTTGTCCCCGGATGGGAAAAAATTGGCCTTAATTGGTGGCGAAGGCGATATTTGGGTAAGACAAGTGGACAGTGGCAAAGAGATGCGTCTAACCAGTACCCCTAATTTTAAATGGTGGTGCTCTTGGTCACCTGACGGTGAGACAATTGCCTATCTGGATGTTTTAAACGTACTCTATGTCGTTCCGGCAAAGGGAGGTGAGCCAAAGCCTCTCATCGTGCCAGATTCTGACTTCATTAAAAAAGGCAATTCTGCGCAGATGACAGGATGGACAAAAGATAGCCAAATGATTATATGCCAGGTTTCCGGGAGAGGGCTTTGTGCGATTCCCCTTTCCGGAGGAGAATGGAAGGACTTATTTAAGTTTACGGATCCAAAGCAGGAAGAGGCGTTTCGGGAGATGACCTTATCCCCCAATGGCAAGTTTATCGCTTACGACTCCAAAAAATCCGGAAATTCGGATATCTATATTATGCCGACGAATGGAGGCCAATCTATACAGATCACAAATCATCCTGCCTCAGACGGACCGCCAAGTTGGTCTTTTGACGGCAAATGGATTTCCTTTCTTTCTACGAGAAGTGGAGATAGTGAAATTTGGGTCATTGGGATTTCTCCGGACGGCCATCCCCAGGGCGAACCCTTTCAGGTTTTTCGGGATTTACCTTTTAAAAACTCTTTTTTCAACTGGATAAATGATGGAAAAATCGGCATTTCCATGAACCCGACCATACAAAATGTTTTCATATCTGATTTGGAGACTGGAAAAGAAACTCAGTTAACGAATATTCTGACAGAAGAGAGACATCCTCGCTGGTCGCCTGATGGCCGACAGATCGCGTTCCTTTCATATCGGGATAATAAACCCAATTTGTGGGTGATTCCTTCGGGAGGGGGAGTGGCAAAAAAAGTCACTCTGAATGTGCCCAATCCGGACGGTAGCTGCTATTTGACCAGACCATCCTGGTTGCCTGACGGGAAAAGTCTTGCTTTTGGAGGCTTCTTCGGAAAAGACCACGGAATCTGGATAGTTCCTTCGGGGGGAGGAGTTCCCCAATTAAAGAAATTTGACTTCGAAGTGGGGAATACCTTTTGCGATGTGTCACCTGATGGCTTATACATCGCATTTAATGTGATTGGGTTAGAAAAAGGGGATTCCATAAAAGGCTCAAGAACATACGGAAATGGCATCTTTGTGGTACCATTTAAAGGCGGGGAGCCGAAAAGAATGACAAAGACCGAGAAAAATGGTCTAAGCTTTTCATCTCCCCGCTGGTCTCCAGACGGGAAATTGATAGCTTTCGTGTCAACTAATAGATTAGACAAAAATGAGGGAAAAGAATCAAAGGAGATTTGGGTATGTGGATTTCCTGATGGGGAGCCAAAGCCAATTACCAAGAAGATGGCAGGAAATCTCAATTTTTTGAGTTGGGCTCCCGACAAAAAGACAATCATTTTCAATAACGGATCGCAGATCTATTCAGTTCCAGCTGAAGGTGGGGAAGTGAAAAAAATGAACATTGAAGGAGATATGCCAGATTTTTCTCCTGACGGTAAAAAAATTGTATATGTAAAAAATAAGAGCAAAGTTGAATGCTGGCTTGTAGAAAATTTCCTGCCGAAAGAGTCAGACAAGCTCATATTGTCAAGTAAAGGATTTGGGGGATTAGTTACTCGCCGGATTCTCGCAGACGCTTCCGGTGTCGATGGGGTCTTGACCGCGGATGGTAAATACATCAGCCACATAGATGGGGAAACGGGTGACCTGGTCCAGTTCGAAGTCGCCAGCGGACAGAAGAACCGAATTAAAAACAGGGGACCCTGGACTGATAACGCCCTTGACCACCAAGTGTTCTCACGCGACGGAAAACAAATCGCATACGATGTCGAAAGTTCAGACCCGAATACGAAAGACTGGCTCTATCAAGTGCGGATTAGAAACCTGGATGGTTCGGGCCTTCGTACAATCTACAGTCAGAAAGACTCTTTGGTCTGGCCTTTGGACTGGACGCCTGACGCGGGGGCCGTCCTCGTACTCCGCGAGGGTAACAAGGCTGATGAACTGGTACTGATCTCAATAGCGGACGGCTCGGTGCGCGTTCTGAGGAGTGGTAGTGGCTTTGAAAGGCCCAGTTTCTCGCCCGATGGGCGATTTATCGCGTTCAATTGGGAAGATATCTTCCTGATGACCGCCGATGGCTTGAATGAGGTCGTTGTTGCCGGGCATTCTGCGAAGGACCGACTGCTTGGATGGACACCGGACGGAAGAAGCCTTGTCTTCCGCAGCGACCGCTCGGGGACGTGGGACCTCTGGACCGTCCGCATCACCGGGGGGAAGCAGCAGGGAGAACCCGAATTGATGAAAAAGGACTTCGGCTATGATACAAAAGTTCTTGGCTTTGCACCCGACGGCTCTTTTTATTACAAGACTGACACCCCTTTAGGTGGCCTTTACAGCGGCGAGGTCGACCTTGAAACCGGTAA
>Ga0209540_10003733_pt1 | contig 10274 bp, 5 predicted proteins | sample BarGraIncu01121A_FD_184501 | JGI IMG/M metagenome (GOLD analysis project Ga0209540, IMG submission 184501) | Arctic peat soil microbial communities from Barrow, Alaska - Barrow Graham LP Incubations 011-21A (SPAdes) (version 2) | ecosystem: Environmental > Terrestrial > Soil > Wetlands > Peat... | reverse complement strand
TTATATGAACGTACCGGCATACAGATGATTTATTTCAATACGCTGTTCCAATTGTTCGCACTCAAAACCCGTCGCCCCGAGCTGCTCGGTCGGGCGGCCAGTATGCTGCAGACTCCGGATCTCTTCACTTATCTTCTGACCGGACTCCGGCAATCTGAAAGAACGATTGCATCCACCGGTCAGCTGCTTAATGCTGACACCGGTGAATGGGATCTTGATCTTCTCCGCCGTCTTGACCTTCCGACAGATATCCTCTGTCCGATCGCAAACCCCGGCACGATCGGCCATCCCCTTTCCGATGCAATCTGCGCGGAACTCGGCGTCAGCCCGATTCCCGTTGTCGCAGTCGCTTCGCACGACACAGCTTCAGCAGTGGTTGCCGTCCCGGCCGATACTGCGGACTTCGTCTATATCAGCAGCGGTACATGGTCACTCATGGGCATCGAATCTAAGACTCCGATCATCAATGAAAAGGCATATGAGTATAATTTCACCAACGAAGCCGGATACGGCGGAACCACCCGTTTTCTTAAGACGATCATGGGTCTTTGGCTCATTCAGGAGTCGCGCCGGCAATGGATCCGGGAAGGCTTCGAGGTCAGTTTTGCCGATCTTGAGAAAGAAGCCCTGGTCTGCGAGCCATTCCGGAGCCTTATAGACCCCGACGATGACAGTCTGGCCACCCCGGGCGATATGCCGGCACGCATCCGAGAGCTCTGCCGAAAGACAGGACAGCATGTTCCGGCTGCCCGCGGCGAAGTGGTACGCTGCATTTATGAGAGTCTTGCACTTAAATACTGCGTTAGTATGAGACAGATTGAAGAGATCACCGGTCATTCCTATCCGAATCTGCATGTGGTCGGGGGAGGCACGAAGGACGGCCTCCTGTCCCAGTTTACTGCCAACGCGACCGGCAGCCGCGTCATAGCCGGACCTGTCGAAGCTACTGCGCTTGGCAATATGGCTGTGCAGCTGATGGCGCTGGGCGTTATACACTCACTTGCGCAGGCACGGGAAGTCATTGCAGCCTCTTTTGAGCTTAAACACTATGAACCGCAGGACAGATCCCTATGGGAAGCGGCGCTTCTGCAGTACAGGACGATATACCCGATACTCAAATAAAGAAAAGGCCGCAGATTTAATCGTCTGCGGCTTTTCCATTTTGAGGGGTGATTCGGGATCGGACAGAACATCCGGACAATTATTCCTGTTTGATATTTCAATCATTCTTTTGCGATAAAAGATGTCATGTATGCAGAGCATATATTTCGAATCTTCCTGTAAGATGATATACTATAACATAGATACAATAATCCGGAATAATTTGTCGATCAGCCTTGACCGGGTATGAGGAGCATCTAATGAAAAAACCGGAAATCCTAATTATAGACGACGAGCCAATCAACCTGACGATTCTTCGAAATCTACTGAACGATTTCTTCGCTGTTCGCGCATGCAAATCCGGCACGGAAGCCTTGAGGCTCATAAATACCGGTTCCAAGCCGGACCTTATTCTGCTCGATATCATGATGCCGGGCCTTGATGGATATGAGACGCTTGCCCTGATCCGGGCAACCGTGATATCCCGGTTATCTATATTTCAGAACTCGACAGCACTTTTGATGAAGAAAAGGGATTCCAGATTGGCGCTGTGGATTATATTGCCAAGCCGTTTCGGCCTGGCATCGTACTTGAGCGGATTCGGGTGCATCTCGAGTTGAAGCAGGTTCGTGACCAGCTCAGGAATCGCAATGAATGGTTGGAAGCCGAGGTAACACGGCTCGTGCAGGAGAATCTCATTATATGAAGAAAAAGCTTGAAAACGCATATCCGCCGGAAAATATTCTGGAATCTGTTTTCCAGGTACTTCCTGACTTGTTTTTTATGATTGATTCGGAAGGGGTCATCCGAGATTATCGTGCACCGAAGACCAGCGACCTGTACGTCCCGCCCGAAGTGTTTGTCGGCAAAAATGTCTTGGCTGTCCTTCCAAAGAGCATTGGAAAATTACTTTCCGCAGCAATGGAAGAGAACCGACGCACGCAGGAAGTTGTGCGCTTTGAATATGATTTGCCTTATCCAGACGGAAAAAGACGCTTTGAATGCCGTCTCAACCACATAGGCGATACAAATGAGTTTTCGGCTGTTGTCAGGAACATTACGGAGCAGTACAGATCTGCTGAAGCGTTGGCCGACAGCGAAGCGAGATACCGTGGACTTCTGGAAAATGCACCGTTCCCGATTATTATTTCGAAAATCAGTGACAGGTCTATCCGATATGCCAATCAGCGCGCCAAAGCAGAGTTTGGAGCGGAAGGTAAAGAAGAAATAGGTATGCATACTGAACAGTTCTATCATAATCCGGATGATCAGAAGCGGTTTTTCAATATGCTTCGCATTGATGGCTATGTCAATGACATGGAACTTCAATTGACAAATTTGAAGTCAGAGCCATTCTGGGCTCTCCTGTCCGCTGCTATTGTTGAGTTCGAGAAGAATCCGTCGATTATGATCTCTGTAAATAATATCAATGCACGTAAAGCTGCTGAGCTGGAGCTTCAGCAGGAAAGAACAAAGCTTTTTAAACGGGTCCGGGAACAAAAATGCCAGCAGAATGTTTTTACCGTCACGGATGATAACAATCTCCCCCTTGGCAGCGTTCTGCAGCAAGTGGTTTCTATCATGCAGGAAGGCTTGCAGTATCCTGAAATCACCTGTGTACAGATCAGTCACGCCGGATTAACGTACGGGACTGACGATTATTTGGATACCCCCTGGATGCTTTCCTCTGAGAATACCACGGCGGCAGGAAGCACTGTACGGCTGTCGGTTGCCTACCGGGAAGAGCGGCCTGCGGAAGATGAAGGCCCTTTTTTCAAGGAAGAACGTCTCCTTTTAGATACTATTCTTAATCGTCTGACCGATATTATCAACCGCAGGCACGCGGCAGAAATCATTAATGAACAGGATGATCTCGTTCGCATCATGTTTGATCAGACCACGGATGGAATTGTACTGATTGATCCGATAACCAAGCGGTTTATCAGCTCCAACTCAGTTGCATATAAAGGTCTTGGCTATACAGAAAGTGAATTTGCGGAGCTGACCCTCCTTGATCTGCAGGCTGAGCATTCCACGGAGAAAGTCGAAGAGCTGATGGCCGCGGTTGTGTCAGGAATGAGTCCCGGATTTGAAACAAAGCACCGGACAAAATCCGGCGAAATTCGGGATGTATCCATATTACATTCGGCGATCAGAATCGGGGGAAAGCTGCTCGACTGTGCTTCCTGGCGTGATATTACGGAAATAAGGAAACAGGCGAAGGCACAGCAGCATCTGACAGAGCAACTCCAGATGCATACACGGCTATTGCAAAAAATCAATGGAATGCAGTCGGGAATTAACGGTGAAATCATAACTTTTGCAGAAGAGATAACGGAATTACTTGGCAAAGAGCTGGGGATAGACCGAGTGTCCATATGGTCCGCCCAGCCTGACGAAGAACATATTTCATGTCTCAATTTATATGATACCTCTTCCGGGCAGCATATAAAGGGACTTCAAATCGAGAAAAGTATCAATTCTGATGCGCTGGAATATTTGAAGTTATCCAGATATATAAATGCGGATGATGCACAGAATGACCCCCGCACTAAAAACATTTCTGACTCCTGTCGTAACCCGCTGAGCATTTCATCCCTATTAGACTGCAGCATAGAGTACAGCGGAGTCCTGAACGGGATACTAAGCTTTGAATATGTTAACCGGCCGCATATCTGGCAGACTTCTGAAATATCTTTTGGCTGTGAAGTAGCAGATCAGATCGGTATGGCATATCTGAACCGTGATCGTCTTGCCACATCCAGGTCCCTTTTGCAGAATGAATACTTCCTGAAGCGGGCACAGGCTGTCTCCAAAACCGGTCACTGGCATCTGGATATTCTCCATGACAAACTGACCTGCTCCGAGGAGACCTGTCGAATTTTCGGCTTTGCATCCGGATCGGCTTTGACTCTTTCATTGTTTTATAGCCGTGTATATTCCGATGACCTGCCGATGTTACAGGAAGCCTTTCAAAGAGCAAAGCTTGGAGATCCTTTTTGCATCACACACCGTATTGTTGTTAATGGCGCGGTTAAGTGGATTGAAAAGCGTACAGAGATTGAATTCGATGCTAATAATCAGCCCGTCATCTGTCTGGGAACCGTGCAGGATATTACTGCACAGGTGAGCGCCGCGCAGGAACTGGACCAATATCGGCTTCATCTTGAGGAAATGGTAAGGATACGTACGGCAGAGCTTGAGACAGCAAAAGCAGTAGCTGAAGCCGCCAACCGGGCCAAAGACTCCTTTCTCTCCAATATGAGCCATGAAATCCGCACCCCGATGAACGCTATTGTCGGCTTTACTTATCTGCTCCGGCGTGATCCGCTGACTCCGCGGCAGCTTGATGAGCTTGACAAATTATCTGAATCCTCCCGACATCTTTTGCAGCTCATTAATGATATCCTCGATCTTTCCAAAATAGAGGCAAATAAGGTTACGCTGGATATTTTCGACTTCGAACCGGCTCGAATCATTGACCGCGTATGCAAAATCGCAGAAGAAGACGCGGCCAAAAAGAACCTGCATATTTCTATAAACCTTGATCACATACCGCAGGCACTATCCGGAGACGGCAACAGGCTCAGTCAAATTCTTTTAAATCTACTGACAAATGCCGTCAAATTTACTGAAAAAGGCAGCATAGTCATCTCCGGGGAGGTCCTCGAGAAAACCGGAAAAAGGATTATACTTCGACTTAAAGTACAGGATACCGGAATCGGTCTTACACCTGAACAGATAAGCCGGCTCTTTCTCGATTTTGAGCAGGCGACCAACTCTACTACACGTCATTACGGCGGCACCGGTCTGGGGCTCTCCATTTGCAAACGCTTGACGGAACTCATGGGAGGAACGGTTGGTGTCGAAAGCGAGTTTGGAACGGGCAGCAGCTTCTGGGTGGATATTCCTTTCGACCAGTCATCCGTCAAGCCCGCTGTGCCGACCGGTATTCTCATGAACGATCAGGAATACACCGGCGCCTACAGCGCTGAAAGCATTCGCCATGAACTCAAGAAACATGCAGGAGCCGCTATTCTTCTGGCGGAAGACAACCCTATCAATCAGGAGGTAGCCTCCGGTCTTCTGGAATTGGTCAGACTGCACGTAAGTATCGCCGAAAATGGTCAGTCCGCAGTTGAGATGGCTCGCTGTGCAGCGTATGACCTTATACTTATGGATCTTCAGATGCCCGTTATGGATGGGCTTGAAGCCGCAAAAATTATCCGGACTCTTCCCAACTGCCGGACGGTACCCATCATCGCCATGACAGCTGTCGCCTTTGAAGAGGACAGAATCAATTGCCTGAAGGCGGGAATGAACGACTATCTGGCAAAACCGGTTGACCCGGATGCACTCTACAAAGTTATTCTGAAATGGCTTGGGCCTGCCCAAAATACTGTTGTGACGAATGAAGATAAGAAAAACACGGAACTGCAGGAGACCGATCTGCATACCGGCATACATACCGCATCTGCAGCGCCGGATATAATGTCCGCTCTACAGTCGATTGATGGCCTTAACGCCGAATTCGGCCTCAAAAATCTAGTGGGTGATATCCCCTGGTACACCAAACTGATTGAACAATTTATCACAAGGCATCTGGAAGATACTGCCGCTATGCGTACGTGCCTCAAAGCGAATGATATGACAACGATCCAGAGGATGTGCCACAGTTTGAAAGGCACTTCTTCTACACTCGGGTTCACCGGGATACAGAAGACAGCCATCGAACTCGAAAAAATCCTGCAGGCCGGAAAGTCAAAAAAGATAATAAGCAGCAGCCTGAAGGTGCTCGATGACCAACTGCATAAAACCTACAATGACGTTACTCAAATTGTCACCGCTTTCCGCGTGCCCCCGGAAGCCTCCGCTGCAGCAAACGAGAATTTTTCGCAAATCAGTGCTCTCCTCGCCGAACTGTCTCCGCTCCTTGAAAATCACGACACCGCTGCCAATGATCTGTTTGAAAATTCCAGGGACCTGCTCCTCCGGGCAATCGGTTATGAAGGAACCGTTCTCGAAAATCAAATTCAAATGTTCGACTATGACGACGCTTTACAGACACTAAATAATCTTACTCGAAAATGGGAGGGACAGCCTTTGCCATGAAGAGGTATACTGTCACGAAGTATTCTTATCTGAAGCGGGGTTCCTGATGCACTACAATACGCTCAGCGATTATCTTAAAAACGAATTCGGCACCAAGGTCTACAAGATTGCACTTGATGCCGGCTGTACCTGCCCGAACCGCGACGGCACGCTGGGTACGCGCGGGTGTATTTTCTGCAGTGAAGGAGGCTCCGGCGACTTTGCTTCCGACCGCGGGCTCTCCATCCATGCGCAGATTGAATCCGCCAAAATAAGAGTCCGCAGCAAGGTCGGAAACGGTAAGTATATTGCTTATTTCCAGAGTTACACCAACACGTACGCGCCTTTAGCATATCTGGAAAGCATTTTTATGGAAGCCATCTCACACCCGGATATTGTCGCCCTGTCGATCGCGACGCGCCCGGACTGCCTGCCTGATGAGATCATTGATCTTCTCCGCCGACTTTCCCTGATCAAGCCCGTCTGGATCGAGCTCGGACTGCAGACGATTCATCCGGATACCGCTCGGCTGATACGCCGCGGATTTGATCTGACCTGTTTTGAAACAGCTCTTGCAAAGCTACACACCATAAGCGTCAAGATAATCGTCCATCTGATTCTGGGACTGCCCGGAGAATCGAGGGATGATATACTCGAATCCGTCGGCTATATTTCCCACCAGCCGGTTGATGGAGTCAAGCTTCAGCTCCTTCACGTTCTCAGGAACACAGACCTTGCGGCACTTTACGAGAAAGATGAATTCGCCGTGATGACAATGGGCGAATATATCGATCTTCTGGCCGAATGCATCGAAAAGCTGCCTCCCGGTATGGTCATACACCGCCTCACCGGAGACGGACCTAAATCGCTTCTTATCGCGCCGCTCTGGAGTGCAAATAAGCGTGAGGTACTCAATACTATGCAGAGGGAGTTCACGCGAAAAGACGTGCAGCAGGGTCGTAATTTCAGGTGATATTGGCGGGATTGATGAAGTTCGCGAGGTTAATGAAGTTCGCGAGGTTAATGAAGTTCGCGAGGTTAATGAAGTCCGCGGGATTGAATATCAAATCCCGGCGCACTTTCTTTTGCCGTCACGATGTAATTACTCGACACTGTCAAATGAGATCATAACCTTGAATAAATCCCCGTCAATTGAGATCCGGAAATCCCCGTTCTGCAATTCAGTCAGACTTCTCGCAATCGAAAGACCCAAACCACTCCCCTCAGTAGACCGTGAGATGTCTCCTCTGACAAATCGCTCCATCAATTCATCGGAGGTAATATTGAGTGGGTATTTGGATATGTTTTTCATTGTTATTGCGACTTTCCCGGCGTTTTTGCTGATATCCGCATAGACTCTTGTGCCGGGTTGGGAGTATTTACAGATGTTGCCAAGGAGATTGTCGAATACCCGCCACAGAAGCTTCCCATCTGCCATCACAAACGCTGATTCTTCCTCTTTTCGAATCGATGCCTCAATCTGATTGGCAGTGAAACGCTCCGTATATTCACCGACCGACTGCTGCAGAAATTCCACAAGATCCGTACGCACCGGAACTACCGCAACATTTCCGGTTGAGGCCTTGGAAGCCTCCACCAGATCATCCGTAAGTTTTTTGAGCCTTCCGGTCTGCCTGTCAAGGACATCGATATATTCCAGAAGTTTCTCATCCTTAATGTCTTCTTTCTTCAAAAGGTCAACGTAATTCAAAATCGAAGTAAGCGGTGTCTTAATATCGTGCGAGACATTCGTAATAAGTTCCGTTTTGAACCTCTCGCTCTTCATCCTTGCATCAACAGCCTTCGACATTCCCTGACCGATATTGTTGAGGTTGTCGCCATGTGTTTTGAAGTCCCACCGCATATTTTTGGTATCAACCTGGAAGTCGTAATCTCCGTCCGCCAGCTTTTCTCCAGCCTTTTTCAGGTTCTGCATGTGGAGTACAAATGCTAAAAGCACGGCGAGAACCGTAAAATTGAACATCAGTCCCAAAAGAAGAGGTATTGCCTTTGCACTTCCCCTAACAATCACAAAAGCCATTATCAGTATCCCGTTAATAAAAATATAGGAGCCATACAGAAGGATTGTCTTCCAGAGAAGAGAAAAATTGGAAAAAACAAGCGTCAGGGATTTCCCGAATCGGGCAATCAGATTTAGAACACGGAATACAATTGTATTCTTCCACCATTTACCGGCTTTGCACCTTGCCGCAAAGGTCATTATGAAGGAAAAAGTTAGAACGGCTGCAATGCTTACAGAGGCAACGTATAATGTAAGCTCGCCGAAATCATTCGTTGAAAAGGGATTTCTTCTCGTCATTCCCACAAGCGTGATGAGGGCAAAAAAGATTCCTGCTGCAAAAATATCCAATGGCAGCAGACCGAACCCTCTGAGAGTAATCCCTTCCCTGTTTTTTCTATATCCAACCGCGCTGATCAGCCAGACTGCCAATACAAGGGATAGCACGACCGATACAGCCGAAATAATAACGGCTGCGTATCTAAAGGAATAGAATACGTTGTACATCTGTAAATCCACACTGAAATTATCCTGTGCTGTAATCGGATCCCTGACATATCCGTCAATCGAATAGATCACTTTATTATTGACGACGTAATTTTGCGTCATTTTATAACCGTAGTTTGGCTCGCTATAATTCGAGAAAATCGCTTTGCCGCTCTCATCGAAAATCGTAAAGAAGAAATTAGTATTCTCCTCTGAATAATAATTTTGAATCGATTGCAAAGCAGATATAGCTTCTGCCTGATCCGTCGGTTCTGATTCTCTTAATGGAATAAAACTTAAGATTGTGCCGGCATAATTATATGCTGTTTCCGCGCACAAACGCGAGTTGTAGAAATCCCTTCCTTCTGCAAAGTATCCCTCTCCAAACAGAATTATCGTGCACAGGGTTCCTCCGAACGATGTGATGAGAACAATGACAAAGAGGGAAAACGCCAGTGTTTTGGCCAGAATGCTGTATTTCAGTTTACTCATGATTTGACTCCTTCTATTCATGATTTGCCGCCTTTTTCGATTTTATAGCCCTGTCCCCACACCACTTTCAAGTACCGCGGTTCGGCAGGATCAATCTCCAGTTTTTCGCGCAGATGGCGTATATGCACCGCGACGGTGCCCTCGGTTTTGTAGGCATTGTCATTCCATACGTGGCTGTAGATTTGTGCGGAGGAGAATACTTTGCCGGGATTCTGCATAAGAAGCTTCAGGATTTCATATTCCGTCGGCGTGAGTGCTGCCGGTTCTCCGTCGATCGTCACCGACTTTGACTGGTCACATAATTCTATGCCGCCTGTGCAGAGAGTACTTTGCTGTCCGGCCATTCCGCCGAGGTGCGTATAGCGCCTCAGCTGTGCTTTGATGCGTGCAATCAGTTCAACGGGATTGAAAGGTTTGGTTATGTAATCGTCGGCGCCGATATTCAGGCCCAATACCTTATCGATATCCTCACTCTTGGCCGAAAGAAGGATTACCGGGATGTTGTGCTTTTCGCGAAGCATGGCAGTCGCTGTTATTCCGTCGAGTTCCGGCATCATGATGTCCATAAGAACGAGATGGATTTCTGCTGTCTCGAGAATCAGCAAAGCTTCTTTTCCGTTACAGGCTTCAAATGTACGGTATCCCTCCGCCGTCAAATAAATCTTCAGTGCCGAGACAATATCCTTCTCATCATCGCAAATCAATATGTTATACATGTATTCGCCCTCCATTAGTATTGTACAAAACGAAATATTAACAACCAAGGCTGTAAACCTTTAAGATTTTCTTAAGATGTGACAAAAGTGCTGATAATAGGAGATCGCAGGAATGTAATTGTCTTTCTTTGCCCATTATATGTTTCCCGGGCTTTGAAAGGTATACTGTCATCATAAAGAATGGGATTGCAGCACAAATACACCGCGAATCGTCCCGAAAGCGGTTCGATTGACTGCAGATGAATGCCGGAAATGATCTACTCGGAATCGGCGCTTGCAGACATCGTCTTAATCATGTCGGATGCTTTCTGAAAATAGAACAGTTCTTCTGTAGCCAGTGCGATTTTGGTGACGCAGCAGCGCAGGTT
>Ga0209540_10003732_pt1 | contig 10276 bp, 8 predicted proteins | sample BarGraIncu01121A_FD_184501 | JGI IMG/M metagenome (GOLD analysis project Ga0209540, IMG submission 184501) | Arctic peat soil microbial communities from Barrow, Alaska - Barrow Graham LP Incubations 011-21A (SPAdes) (version 2) | ecosystem: Environmental > Terrestrial > Soil > Wetlands > Peat... | reverse complement strand
CCCCGCCCCGGCGTTGTTGTTTCCCGAGTTGATTCAATTCCCCAATTCCAAACCCGACAAGACATTTCTGAAGATCGGATCCCGTTCCCTGCAGTTTTTGAGAAAATATTTTCCCTTGGCGACAAAGGAAGACTGGAACAATTGGGAATGGCAGCTGCGCAACAGCATCACCAGCTGGAAAGCGCTGCAGCAGATTTTGCAGCTATCCGACGACGAAGTCCGGGCCATGACCGTCGAGAGCGGCAACCTGCCGCTGCGCCTCACCCCATACTACGCCAGCCTGCTCGATGCCGGCAACCCCATGCAGCCGCTGCGCCGCAGTGTCGTTCCGGTTACCGCCGAGCACCTGATCTCTTACGGCGAAGCCGCCGACCCCTTGGGTGAAGACACCCATAGCCGAGTGCCGGGGCTGGTCCACCGCTATCCCGACCGGGTGCTTTTCCTGGTTACAGGCTTCTGTTCGACCTATTGCCGCTACTGCACCCGCTCGCGCCTGGTGGGCGACCAGAACAAGCGTCACCTCAACCGCGAACAGTGGGACCGGGCCCTGTCCTACATTGAATTGAACCCGGCCGTGCGCGACGTCCTGCTTTCCGGCGGCGACCCGCTCACCCTGCCCGATGACAGCCTCGAATACCTGCTGACCCGCCTGAGCCGCATCCCGCACGTGGAATTCGTCCGCATCGGCACCAAGGTGCCGGTGGTCCTGCCGCAGCGCATCACCCATTCGCTGGTCAACGTCTTGAAACGTTTCCGGCCCTTGTGGATGAGCATCCATTTCACCCACCCGGATGAGATCACCCCGGAAAGCGCCCAGGCCTGCGAACGACTGGCCGATGCCGGCCTGCCCCTGGGCAGCCAGACCGTGCTGCTCAAGGACGTCAACGACTCGGTGCCGGTCATGAAAAAGCTGATGCATGAACTGCTCAAGATCAGGGTCCGCCCCTACTACCTGTACCAGTGCGACCCCATCCTCGGTTCTTCCCACTTCCGCACCACGGTGGAAAAGGGCCTGGAGATCATCGAAGGCCTGCGCGGACACACCAGCGGCTACGCGGTTCCCCATTATGTGATCGACGCCCCGAACGGCGGCGGCAAGATACCCCTACTGCCCGATTATTACCAGGGCCGCGCGGACGGCAACGTATTGCTGAGAAACTACCAGAACAACATATACCGCTATCCCGACCCGGTCGAAAAAGCATCGCTGCCGGGAGAAGGTTTGTAAAAAAATATCGCGCCCGATCCAATTTCCGCTTGCATATTTTTTTCTGCTGCCATAAAATCACATTGAAATTGGAAACACAGAGGAATCCATGACCATTGGCTTAACCTATGATTTGCGGCAAGATTACCTGGATGCCGGATTCAGCGAAGAACAGACGGCCGAATTCGACCGGCCCGACACCGTCGCAGCGATCGAACGAGCCCTGATCGCCATGGGGCATGAGACCCGGCGCATCGGCAATATCACGAGTCTGGTGCAGAAGCTGGCCGCCGGCGAACGCTGGGACATGGTCTTCAATATCTGCGAAGGCATGTTCGGTATCGGCCGCGAGGCGCAGGTGCCAGCCCTGCTGGACGCCTTCCAGATCCCCTACACCTTTTCCGGGCCGCTGATCCTGGCCCTCAGCCTGGACAAGGCGCTGACCAAGCGCGTGGTCCGCTCCCTGGGTGTGGCCACTCCCGATTTCGCGGTGGTCGAAACGCCGGCGGACATCGCCGCTGTGGACCTGCCCTTTCCCCTTTTCGCCAAGCCGCTGGCCGAAGGCACGGGTTTGGGCATCGATGCCAGATCCAAGATCGATTCCCGCTCGCAACTTGCCGCCGTTTGCCGCGACCTGCTGGCCAGGTTCAAGCAGCCGGTGCTGGTGGAAACCTACCTGTCCGGGCGGGAATTCACCGTGGGCATCGTGGGCAGCGGCGCCGCCGCCGCGGCCGTCGGGGTGATCGAAGTCGTGCTGCGTCCCGAAGCCGAAGCCAATGCCTATTCCTACGTCAACAAGGAAAACTGCGAGGAACTGGTCAAGTATGTGCTGGCCCCCGAAGACGCGGCGCGCCCGTGCCGGGAACTGGCTCTGCGGGCCTGGCGCGGCCTGGGCTGCCTGGATGCCGGCCGCGTCGACGTCAAAATGGACCGGAATGGCACGGTCAATTTTCTGGAAGTCAATCCCCTGGCCGGGTTGCATCCCGAACATTCCGACCTGCCGATCATCTGCAGCATGGCGGGAATCGCCTACCAGACGTTGATGGAAAGGATCATGGCTTCCGCCTGCGGGAGAACACGTTCATGAAACGAAAAAAAGTTGTCATTTTGCATAACCAGGTTACGGAAGATTCGCCCAAGGACGAACTGGATGTCCTGGTCCAGGCCGATGCGGTTTTCAAATCCCTGGCCGAACTCGGCTATCAGCCGGTGACGGTGCCCTTTTCCCTGGATTTTGAAAAAAACATCCGCACCATCAAAAAGCTTGACCCGCTTTTTATCTTCAACCTGGTGGAGTCGGTGGAGGGCAACGGCCAGCTGATCCACCTGGCGCCGGCGCTTCTCGACCACCTCGGTCTGCCCTATACCGGCAACAGCCAGGAGGCCATTTTCGTCACTTCCAACAAGATCCTGGGCAAGAAATTGCTGCAGCTGGCCAGTATCGCATCGCCACCCTGGCTGTGGGCCGAGAATCCCCTGGATACCGCTGTTCCCGATGCCGGGACCTATCTGCTCAAATCGGTTTGGGAGCACGCCTCCTGCTGGTTCGACGAAACTTCCATTGTCCAGGTCAGCGGCGCGGCTGAATTGCGTTCTCTGCTGGAGAAAAAAAACCGCGGCGGCCGCGGCCAGTTTTTTGCCGAAAAATATATCGAGGGCCGCGAATTCAATCTGGCCATCCTGACCGGGGAATTCCTGCCGGTTTCGGAGATCCAGTTCGTTGAATACCCGGACGAAAAGCTGCGCATCGTGGATTTTCGGGCCAAGTGGGAGGAAGAGTCGTTCGAATATACCCATACCCCGCGCACGTTCGAATTCGCCGCAGCCGACCAGCCCTTACTGGACGAATTGCGCGCCATCGCCAGCCATTGCTGGAAATTTTTCAACCTGAGCGGCTATGCCCGGGTGGACTTCCGGGTCGACGGCGACAACCGCCCCTGGGTGCTGGAGATCAATACCAACCCCTGCCTTTCGCCCGACGGCGGCTTTCATGCCGCGGCCGACCACAACAACTTGTCATTTACCGACCTGGTGGAAAGGATCGTCAACGACTGCCTGCCCGGTTGAAAACAAATCTACTGCCACCATGGCGGAGGAATACATGAGTGTGCGCGAACCATTGTCTTTTCGCGAGGATGTCCTGCCCGGCGATCCCGGCGTGGTCAGGGAGATCGTCGCTTCCACGGGATTTTTTTATGACCACGAGATAGATATAGCGGTGGAGCTGGTCGAAGAGCGTCTGCAGAAGGGGCTGAAAAGCGGTTACCATTTCCTGTTCGCCGAGCAGGGCGGCCGCACGGTCGGGTACAGCTGCTATGGCGAGATCGCCTGCACGGACGGCAGTTATGACCTGTACTGGATAGCCGTGCGCAACGATTGCCGCAGCCAGGGCATCGGCAGGATCCTGCTCGAAAAAACCGAAACGCGGATCGCCGGCCTGAAAGGGCGCGTGATCTGGGTGGAAACCTCTGGCCAGGACAAATACCTGCCGACGCGGAAATTCTATCTCCGCTTCGCTTACAAGGAGGAGGCGGTGCTCAAGGGTTTTTACGGTCCCGGCGATGACAAGTTCATCTATACCAAGCGCTTGGCCTGATCGTGGTTGAAAAAGTAAAAAAAAGATCGCTCAAAGCCGGCCTGCCTCCGGGCACCCTGGTCCATATCGGAACAAAAAAGGTCGGGGAGAGCAGAATCCGCATCATGGACTATGACGAGGGTTCGGTGCGCGAAAAAGAAAAGGCGGCCCTGCAGGAATGCATTCCTTTCCGTGACACCGATTCGGTGACCTGGATCGACATAGATGGGCTGCAGGACATCCCCCTGCTGGAGCGCCTGGGGGAGAGTTATGGCCTGCACCCGCTGATCCTGGAAGATATCCTGAATACCGATCAGCGCCCCAAGTCAGACGACATGGACAGCTATATCTATGTGGTCCTCAAGATGCTGGATTACGACCCCAACAGTCCGGAAATCATTTCCGAACAGGTCAGCATTGTTTTCGGCCGGAATTACGTGATCTCCCTGCAGGAGGGACGCGAAGGCGACCTGTTCGATCCCTTGCGCGAGCGCATCCGCACCGGCAAGGGGCGCATCCGCAAGCTGGGCCCCGATTACCTGGCCTATTCCCTTCTCGACACCATCATCGACCGCTATTTCCTGATCCTGGAAAAATTCGCCGAACAGATCGAAACGCTGGAGGAAAAACTAATCAGCGATCCGGGGCCTGAGACCCTGCGCCAGATCCACCACCTGAAAAAGGAGATGATCTCTTTACGCAAATCGGCCTGGCCCCTGCGCGAATTGGTCTATAGCCTGGAAAAGAGCGATTCCGACCTGATCCGCCCGGAAACGAAGATATTCCTCCGCGACATCTATGACCACGCAGTGCACATCATCGACAGCATCGAGACCTACCGCGAGATGCTGTCCAGCATGCTGGACATCTACCTGTCCTCGGTGAGCAACCGCATGAACCAGGTCATGAAGGTGCTGACCATCATCGCCACTATCTTCATGCCCCTGACGTTTTTGGCCGGCGTCTACGGCATGAACTTCAAATTCATGCCCGAGCTGGGCTGGCGCTGGGGCTACCCGTTGGTCATGCTCATCATGCTGGGGGTGGGAGCAGTGATGCTCTATTTTTTCAAAAAAAAGAACTGGCTCTGACCATTTTCAGCGTAGTGGCCGGGAAGGATCGACTGCGAAGCGTCCCCCGGGCGATTACGGTTACGGAGGGCGAACTACCGCTTTAACTCATGTCACCTTTCGATGTTATCCTGGTGCTGCCGTATCCCGGCGCCGACCATCCTTCCTTCCCAGAGGGGATCCTGAAAAAGGCCCTGGAAGTTGCGGGGTTCAGCGTCGGCGTGCTCGAGACGCCGTTCTGGCAGGACAAGGAATCTTTTACAGCGCTGGGAAGGCCGGCCCTTTTTTTTGCCGTGGTTTCCGGCCCGCTCGATTCTGTGGTACTGAATTATACCGCCGGCCGCCGCCGGCGCCGCGAAGACCTGTACCAATTTGACGGCGCCGCTTTTTTCAGCGGTCACCCTCCTGACATCAAGTTCAAGATCCGCCCCGACCGCACTTTGACCGTTTTCACCAGCCGGCTGCGCGAAGCGTACCGCGAGGTGCCGGTGGTTATCGGCGGCGTCGAGGCGTCCTTGCGCTGCTTCGCCCACTACGATTTCCAGGAGGACAAGATCCGCCGCTCCGTCCTGCTCGATTCCCGGGCCGATATCCTGGTCAGCGGCAACGGGGAAAAGCAGGTCGTGGCCATCGCCCGTCTGCTGCAACAGGGAGTACCGGCCCGGGAGATCGACATTCCCGGCACGGCCAGGGTCTGTGGCCAACTGCCGCTTGAAAAGAACTGTCTGGAACTTCCGACTTGCGAAGAGGTCCAGGCAGACCCGGCCAAGCTTTTGCAGAGCCAGCTGCGGATCGGCCAAGCCGGCGGCAACAGCGCCCTGGCCCAGAAGCATGCCAACCGCTGGGTGGTGCAGAATCCGGTCGAACGCTATGAAAGCGCCGACCTGGATTTCATTTACGATCTGGACTACCGGCGGCGCCACCTGAACAGCCCGGCCTTTTCCCCGGCTCTGCGCATGAATCTTTTCTCGATCACGTCGCACCGTGGCTGCGCCGGCGGCTGCTCTTTTTGCTCGATCACCCTCAGCGAAGGCCGGCGGGTCGTCTCGCGGTCTTCCGAATCGATCTTTCGGGAGATCGGCGCCCTGGCCGCTCACCCGGAATGGCGCGGCGTGGTTTCCGATATCGGTGGGGCCACGGCCGAGATGTACGGCAGCGACTGTCCGCAGGATGCATGCGGGATCGATTCCTGCCTGCAACCCAGGATCTGCGAGCACTTCGGCGCCGGCGAACCCTATCGCGACCTGTTGCGCCGCTGCCGGAGTTTACCGGGCGTAAAAAAGATCATGCTGGGTTCCGGGGTCCGCCACGACCTGTTGCTGCAAAATCCCGGCTTGCTGGAAGAGATCATGCGTGAGCACTGTGGTCGTTTTTTGCGCGTCGCCCCGGAGCATACCGAGGATGAGGTCCTGGACCTGTTGGGCAAGCCGCGTTTCGCGGTTTTTGAAGAATTTGTTGCCCTTTTCAACCGCTTGAACCGGGGTTTGCAACGCCAGGTCGAATTGGCTCCCTATCTGATCGTCGGCCATCCTGGCGAGACCGCGGCCATGGTGCCGGTCATGAAGAAGAAACTGCTGACTCTGGGCCTTAAAACCAGCGATGCCCAGATCTTCACCCCCACTCCCGGCACCCTTTCCACGGCCATGTACCATTCCGGCCTGTCCCCGGCGGGCAAGGCCCTTGCGGTGGAAAAAAACATCCGCGCCCTGCAGGAACGGAAGCGGATCTTGAGCGGTTTGTAAGCACGATCAAAAGACAAAAAGATTACGAATCCGGGTTTGCTTTTAGAAAAAAAGTGCGCTACAATCGCTCCTTATGCCTTGACAAGGAGACCCGCGATGCGCAGTGACAAGCCTGTCCAGCATGCAAGCCAACCCCTGGCCGACCGTGTCCTTGAAAAAACCGGCGTCGACGTGGCCCGCTGCTACCAGTGCGGCAAGTGCTCGGCCGGCTGCCCCCTGGCCGCCGAGATGGATTTTCCCCCCAGCCAGATCATGCACCTGCTGCAGTTGCGTGATTTTCCCGAATTCGCCGAAATGGCCCTGCGCTCGCACACGATCTGGCTCTGCCTGACCTGCGAGATCTGCTATGCCCGCTGTCCCATGGAGATCGATATTCCCAAGCTCATGGATGCCCTGCGCCATGAAGCGCTGGCTCAAGATAAAGTCAATCCCAAAGCCAAGGACATCCTGGCTTTTCACCGTGCCTTCCTCGACTCGGTGCGCTACACCGGCCGCCTGTTCGAGATGGGACAGATCGTCGACTACAAGCTGCGCAGCCGCCATTTCCTGCAGGACCTGCTGCAGGCGCCCTGGATGTTCTTCGTGGGCAAGCTGCACCTGCTGCCCGAACGCGTGCGCGGCCGTCGCCTTCTGGGACGGATCTTCGCCAGGACCCTGAAGGCCAAGGAGAAACGCTCATGAAAACCGGTTTTTACCCCGGCTGCTCCATGAAAGGATCAGCCCGCGAATACAGCGAATCCCTGCTGGCGGTCAGCCAGGCCCTGGGCCGGGAGCTGCCGGAAATCCCGGATTGGAACTGCTGCGGCGCCACCGCCGCCCACAACCTGGACCACGACCTGGCCCTGGCCTTGCCGGCCCGCATCCTGGCCGCGGCGGAAAAGAACGGCATGGATGAAGTGCTGGTGCCCTGCGCCGCCTGCTACAGCCGCCTCAGCGTCACCCGCCATGAGCTTCTGGAAGATGAAGCATTGCGAAAGAAGATCTCGGGCCTGATCGAGGCGGACTACCGCGGCTCGGCCCGGGTGTTGAACATCATCGAGTGGCTTGCCGCCATTCCCGAATTGGAAAGCAAGATCCGGGCGCCCTTCGCGCATCGCGTGGCCTGCTACTACGGCTGCCTGCTGGTGCGGCCGGCCGGCATTTTGAATTTTGACCGGCCCGAGGACCCGCAGTCCATGGACCTGCTGCTGAAAAGGATAGGGGCTACGCCGCTGGATTGGGCCTTCAAGACCGAATGCTGCGGCGCCGGGTTTTCCGTTTCGCGCACCGACGTGGTGGCCAAGCTGAGCGGCCTGATCCTGGAGGACGCTGTCTCCCGCGGCGCCGAAGCCGTGGTCGTCGCCTGTCCCATGTGCCACCTTAACCTGGATATGCGCCGGCCGAATATCGAAAAGTATTCCGGAAAAAAATACGGCATCCCGGTCATTTATCTTACCCAGGCCGTCGGGCTGGCCCTGGGGCTGGACGAGAAGAAACTCGGTTTGAGGAGACATAAGGTGAAGGTCAAATTCGGGGAGGGGCTAGCGAAGCCGCCTTCGGCCTCGATAACCCCTGCGTCGGCGATGCCGACCGCAGGGGCAAAGTCCGCCTCGGGGGACTCCCCGGCAGGAGCCGGGTCGACGGCCGCGAAGAGTGGAGAGGTATAAAATGGCGCGCATCGGCGTATTCATCTGTCATTGCGGCGAGAACATCAGCGCTACGGTCGATGTCCAGAAGGTCGCCGCTGCCGCGGCCCGGATATCGGGAGTGGCCCACAGCGTGGAATACAAGTACATGTGTTCCGATCCCGGCCAGCAGATGATTAAGAACGCCATCAAGGAGAAGAACCTTACCGGGGTGGTGGTCGCCGCCTGCTCGCCGCGCATGCATGAGCCCACCTTCCGCCGCGCCTGCGCTGAAGCGGGGCTGAACCCCTTCCTCTGCGAAATGGCCAATATCCGCGAGCATTGCTCCTGGGTCCATGAAAAAAGCGATGCCACCACGGACAAGGCTATCGACATCGTGCGCACGCTGGTGGCCAAGGTGAAAAAAAACAAGGCGCTGTTGCCCATCAAGGTGCCGGTGACCAAGACCGCGCTGGTCATCGGCGGCGGCATTGCCGGCATCCAGGCCAGCCTGGATATCGCCAATTCCGGCCACAAGGTGATCCTGGTGGAGAAGGAACCCTCCATCGGCGGCCACATGTCGCAGTTGTCGGAAACCTTTCCCACCCTGGACTGCTCGCAGTGCATCCTGACGCCGCGCATGGTGGAGGTGGCCCAGCACCCGAACATCACCCTCTACTCGTACGCAGAACTCGAAAGCCTGGACGGCTTCATCGGCAATTTCAAGGCGCGCATCCGCAAAAAAGCGCGCAGTTTGGATGAAAAGCTCTGCACGGGCTGCGGCCTGTGCACCCAGAAATGCCCGACCCGGAAGATCGCCAGCGAATTCGACGCAGGCCTGGGCATGCGCCCGGCCATCTATGTTCCCTTTCCCCAGGCCATTCCCAACAAGCCGGTCATCGACAGGCTGAACTGCACCTATTACTTGAAAGGCAAATGCCGCCTCTGCGAAAAGATCTGCCCCACCCAGGCCATCCGTTTCGACCAGGAAGACGAGATCATCGAGGTCGAAGTTGGCGCCGTGGTCCTGGCCACCGGTTTCGACATCAAGCATGGCGACTTTTTCCCGGAATACGGCTACGGCAAATACAAGGACGTCATCGACGGCCTGCAGTTCGAACGGCTGGCTTCCGCCTCGGGTCCGACCCTGGGCGAAATGCGCCGGCCCTCGGACGGCAAGGTGCCGGAAACGGTGGTCTTTGTCGCCTGCGCCGGCTCGCGCGACCCGGCCAAGGGCATTGAATACTGTTCCAAGATCTGCTGCATGTACACGGCCAAGCATGCCATGCTCTACAAGCACAAGGTGCACCAGGGCAAGCCCTATGTCTTCTACATGGACATCCGCGCCGGCGGCAAGATGTACGAGGAGTTCGTGCGCCGGGCCATGGAAGAGGACGGCGTGCAGTATATCCGCGGCCGAGTCTCGCGTATCTACGAACGCGGCGGCAAACTGATCGTCAAGGGTGCCGATACCCTGCTCGGGGGCAGACCCATGGAGATCGAGGCCGACATGGTGGTGCTGGCCACGGCCGGAGTGGCCAATGCCGGCGCCGAGGAATTGGCCCAGAAAGTCCATATCAGTTATGATTCTTATTATTTCTACTCCGAGGCCCATCCCAAACTCAGGCCCGTGGAGACCAACACCGCCGGCATTTTCCTGGCCGGGGCCTGCCAGGCTCCCAAAGATATCCCCGAATCCGTGGCCCAGGCGTCCGGAGCCGCCGCCAAGGTGGCTGCCTTGTTTTCCCAGGCGGAACTGATCCGCGAACCGCTGATCGCCGTGGTTGACCGCCAGGCGCCGCCGCTCTATTCCACCTGCACCGGCTGCTTCCTTTGCCAGACTTCGTGCCCATACCAGGCCATTGAGAAAGAGGAGATCCGCGGCCGCGACGGCCAGCTGATCAAGACCGTGGCCAAGGTTAACCCCGGGCTCTGCCAGGGCTGCGGCACCTGTGTGGCCCTGTGCCGTTCCAAATCCATCGATATCCAGGGTTTTTCCCACGAACAGGTCTATGCCGAAGTGCTGGCCCTGCTGAACCGAGGTGAAAGCGATGTCTGAATTCAGCCCGAAAATCGTG
>Ga0209540_10003731_pt1 | contig 10276 bp, 14 predicted proteins | sample BarGraIncu01121A_FD_184501 | JGI IMG/M metagenome (GOLD analysis project Ga0209540, IMG submission 184501) | Arctic peat soil microbial communities from Barrow, Alaska - Barrow Graham LP Incubations 011-21A (SPAdes) (version 2) | ecosystem: Environmental > Terrestrial > Soil > Wetlands > Peat... | reverse complement strand
TTACAAAAAATCGCACATGCTTTAGGTAAAGAACTTTATATAGAATTTCGTGAAGCTAAAGCCTAATAATTTAAATTATGTTATTGTGGTAAAATTATATTATTCATGTAGAAAAATAGAAAGATAAATTATCTTTCTATTTTTTTTATGCGTCAAATATGGGTATTTTTGCCCATAACCCTGAAAAGTTGGAATAGGAAACTTACATATTATTTAAAATCTAGAAACGTAGAGTTAAAAATTTTTTCCTATTCCTACGAAAAGCAGATATTTATCATTTTTGCTAATTTAAAAAAGTACGTGTTTGTACCAATACGCGAACTCTGGCTATATAACTAACTTCCACGGCCTCACTCTAAAATAAACGAACTTTAAGTTGATATAACACGAACTTTCGACGTTTTTTCATGCATTTTATCATTATTATTAATGAAATTTTTTTTATGTTATCACAAATAAACCCATATCAATAAATATGGTTTTACTTTATTTGGTTTATATGCCATTCTTCATTTATAGTTTACTAAATAAAGAATACTGTCTTGTGGCTGGTTTATTACAAATCGTTGACATATCTAAGAAAAAAACTTATTTTGTTGTATTTTCAATTTTTTTCAGGGGATTCCTTCTTGTTGTGTTACTAAGATATGAAGGCCTTGAAAATATGTATTATACTTTAGGACTACAAATAGTTAGGTGGAAATAGATGATAAAAAATGTTTTTAATATAAAAAAAATAAATAGAGAAAGTTTCAAGGACATATATGATACAAATTTTAATTATGTTTATTCTTTTGTATTCTTAAGATTGGCGGCAAACAAAGAGGCCACTGAAGACATAGTTCAAGAGACTTTTATCAGTGCAATGAAAGGGCTCATTAACTATAAAGCTACAAGTTCATATAAAACTTGGCTATGTGGAATAGCAAAAAATAAAATATTGAATTATTATAGAAAGAGTATCCGTAAAGAGGGTTTTGCTTACGCGGAAGAACTCGATTACGTAAAAGATACTCAAGATGTTGAATTTATAGTTACAAATTTAGAAACTAAAAAAATAATTTTAGAAACCTTAAATAATTTGAAACCTATTTATAAGTATGTTCTTATTCTCAAATATATAGATTATTATAGCGTGAATGACATTGCAAAATATTTATGCAAAACGTCAAAATCTATTGATGGTTTATTACAAAGATCAAAAATCAGTTTCAAAAGAGAATTTATCAAAATATCAGGAGATGAATTATATAATGAATGATGATGAACTCTTTAAAAAAATGTTTGAATCCATAGATATAGAAATTGAACCACCAGTTGGAACTAAGCAAAGAATATATCAAAGACTTTTTTATGAGCCCTGTCTTTCTTGGGGTTCAAAAAATGTTTTTAAATTACTGATACAAGTATGGATTTTAATATGTATTTTTATGTCTATTTTCACTTCGACTATTGCATTTTAATTTTTACGAGGGGGTTAAATAAATGAAACAATTAAAAAATTTTAGCAAAGATTGGCTATTGCCAATCTTTGCAGCGATAATTTTGGCAACCTTAATAAATAAATTTCTATTTTTTAATATTAAAGTTCCATCAGGATCTATGTATCCTACAATTAAGATAGGAGATAAAATTACAGTTACAAAAGTTTATAATAAAAGTAAATTGAAACGAGGTGACATAATCGTATTTTACTCTTATGAATTAAAGATGAGATTAGTAAAGCGATTGATAGGTCTACCAGGAGATGAAATTGTTATAAAAGATAAGGGACAAACTTTTATTAATGGAATTAAAATTGAAGAACCATATGTAGTATATCCTGAAAATTTAGATAAAAAATTTAAAGTACCAAAAAATAAATACTTATTCTTGGGAGATAACAGAGCGGATTCTTTTGATGCAAGAAGATGGGTAAATCCATATATAGATGGTAAAGATATAGAAGGAAAAGCACAATTCGTTTTATATCCATTTAATAGATTTGGAAAATTTGTGATTGGAACGGATGCTCTTACTCATTAGAAAACTACACTATATAATTATATGGGGTTTAATATATTAAGTATATATTGATATTCTGAAAGTAACACAATACCAATTGAGTTACTTTCACATTGAGGCTATTCCACATTTTAAAACCGTTGTAAATATACTCAATTTATAGTAATTATGTTATAGTTAAATATATATTTTATGACGAACTTGTATAATATTATGGGTTAAGGGAGGAAATATGAATTTACAATATAAAATTATTTCTAAGTTTTATGATTTAGTAGATATTTTCTATTTTAATAATGCAAATACCAATCCAAGAAAAGGAATACTGGACTTTGTATCAGACGAAAAACTAAAAGTATTAGAAGTTTGCATTGGCACGGGTACAAACAGCATTATTATCGCAGAGAATAGAACAAACACCGAAATAGTTGGCATTGATTTATCTAAAGAGATGTTAGCACTGGCTAAAGAGAAAATAGAAAAAAGGGGAATAAGCAATATCAAAACCCTTGTTATGGATGCAACAAATATGAACTTTGATGATAATTATTTTGATGTTGTATTGATTTCATTGGTTTTACACGAAGTTGACAATACCATAAGGCATAAAATAATGAAAGAAGCCAAAAGAGTTCTAAAAAACAAAGGAAAAATAATTATTATTGAGTGGGCTAAACCTAAAAAACTTATTCAAAAACTTCTATTTTCAATTATTGAACTATTAGAACCAAAGGGATTTAAAGAGTTTTTACAGTTGAACATAAAAGAATATATTGAGAAATTTTCTTTAAAAGTGTTGAGTGAAAAAAAATGTGATTATACTCGAATAATTGAAATTACAAAAGAAGAATAATTTTTAGCTGATGAACAATATTCTTATATCATGAACTGAAGATAATTTATATTTAGAAATAACCAAGGATTTACCCTGGTTATTTAACGGATTTCAATTTTGCTATATCATTCCAATTACTACTTGTTATAATTTCAACGTTACTAATATCTTTTCTAATTGCTTCAACATCACCTTTAATATGAGATATATCATTGGTCATTTTGTCACGTTCAGCTTTATTTACCTCGGCAGAGTGTTCAAGAGCTTTAACTATTTGATATGTTTCATTTTGTCTAATTTCTAATCTCTTTAATATTTCTAAAATTTCTTTATCCAAATTATTCAACTCCTTAATAGTATTATATCATATAACTTATTTTTAGAGGTTGACAAAAGAATGGAAAAATAAATTAAAAGTATATATTATAAGCATGGAAGCGTTAAGATCAACAACACTAAAACCTGATAAAATTATCTATCATATAGTCATAAATGTGACTATATTAAATTTTATTGATTTATAGATGATACTACATGGGGTACAGGTAGTAACGGAACCAAAAACGGCTATAAGCGTGTAAAAAAATGGATTTTAAATTTAAATACCTGTTTCACCACTAATAAAAAATATCTGGTAATGGCTTATAAATAATCAATGAGCTATTACCAGATATTTTTTTAATGTTGTTCATTAAAGTATACTTTTTTAAACCATAAATAGAGCGTTCAATACCTATTTTTTGTATTTTTGGACGCTCAAATTAATAAATGGTATTTTCAAACGCTTGCTGTGCATGCGTTTGGCTTAATCATAACCATATATTTACACGCTTATAGTCGATTACTGTTCCATTACTACCTATACCCCATTGATAAGCTTAAAATATAAAAAATCGTCATGGAAACTGCATAAATTGGTTTTGAAAAACCTTCTGAAAGCTTTAGAAGATTGTTAGTTCTTAAAAGCATAAACTATATTTATATGAGTGAACAATTACAATAAGATCATAAAAAATCGAAGCAAACATTTTTATCCTCATCATACTCATAATTAAATTTAACTAAAATCTAACTACCGCACCTCCGTTTGCTACTACCGCATTTCCTAATGGAACTTTCCCTACGGGCTACCCTTCCATTCCTCCACTTGGTCTAATCTAAGTCTATTAACCTATGCTTACAGTATCAACGATTAATTAGTTAAAATCCACTTATGAATCTTAACTGAAAACTAACTAAATGATTTAGGGGCATATTTTAAGAAAGATGAGAATTAACATTAATCTAAAATTTCCACAATTATATGTGATTACTTAAGAACGTCTTTATAGTTATCAATATAAAAAATTACACAGCCGCAATTAGGACAAATCGCTGCTTTGGGTGTACCATACACAGTATTTAAAAAAAATTTGCCTTTTTTTGAAATTGTTATTCCACCAAAAGATTCAACTTTAAAATTCTCTATCATTTCAGTCTGACATTGATTACATATTCTTTCCATTTATAATCCCCCATGCTTTATTAAAATCTTTATTTTATATCACTGTTGCTACACTTTATTCTACTATTGTTTAAGTATCGTATATTTACGATACTTAAACAATTTATGAATGTTACGACACAACTTTAGATAAAAATTATGCTCATTTCCTAAACATCAAAAATATTTTTTACAGTCAATAATACTAATCCAATTCCAGATACAGATGAAAGCAACGCCCCCACTATCATAAACGAAATTGTTTTCATGTTTACTTCGTTAGCAGATACAGACCAAACACCATTACTAATATACTGTCGTGAAAAAAAGTCACCTAAACTTGAGGAACTTATAACAATTGATAATCCACAAATAAAGATAATCACAAAAACCAAAATTGCATTCTGCATTTTTTTATTTTTCATATCTCAATGCCTCCATATTTCAAATTATATAAATAATCTTTAAGTTGCAATGTTTTACAAGTTCGTCATAAAATATATATTCAATCATACCATATTTACTATAAATTAAACATATTTACAATTCTTTTTAGATGGCTAATAGCACCAATGTGAAAGTAACACAATTACATTTATGTTACTTTCAAAATATTAATATACACTTAAAGCAAGTAACCCCATATCTTATGATATGGGGTTACTTGCAGCGAAATATATGAATGTTAAGACACAAAACATTTATTAAATTATACTATTATTACCTTAAATTGGATATAAAAAATATATGATTTTAACCAAAAGATTAAATGATTACATGATAATTTAAAACTTGAAATTATAAAAACAATCTAATTCTCAGACTTACTTAGTAACGTATTATAAATTCCTATAAATAAGAAATGCATTAACTAATAAAAGAGCAAAATTTCTGCTCTCAATTCCAAAATATAAGTAAATTTTAAACTGAATTAGTTATATTCATTCACATTTTGTAGATCATCCATTTACAACTTCTAACTTCAAATTTAAGTTCATATATTTTTTCTATACCCGCTATAATACTTTGACACCTAAATACTAACATTTCATTTCCAGCCAATCTTTCCTTATCCCTGATTATGACTCTGTCCACTTTCACCACAAAATTGGAGTCATCTAGATTTTCAAACCTAAATTTTAAAGGATGAAGAATGCCCTCTTTATCAAACCAACAAATCATTTCGATAGGCTTTGCGACTATTTTCATTTTAAATTACACCACCATTATATATTTAGTTTTCTCCATATATAAGCTAATATTGTACAAAACTATTAATGCTAAATCCCTTACCATTTCTCACTTTAATTAATATATATATAACATTTGATTGTTTTATCAATTATTTATTAGATATACCATTTCTATAGGTAAAGCTACAACCTTCATATACTATCATCCTTCCTAAAGCATTGAACTCATCAATGGATAATCATCTTCTCCTATCCCACCGCACATAGCACTTATACCTGAATGAATAAAGCAAGATTTACTAATGGCTTTATGACCATACTTTAATCTAATTTCATCAACTACTTTATTCAGTTTACTATCTTTCTCATAATTAAAAGTATCAAGTAAAGAACACTGATAAAAGTCATTGCAACAAAAATCTGTTATGTGAACCCCTAAATGTCTTATTGGGCTACCTTTCCACACATTATCAAATAGATAACATACTATCTCATATATTTTTCTAGTTGAGTCTGTGGCTACTATCAATTTCTTTTGACGGGAATAGAAAATCATATCAATTCCTCTTATACTTACCGAAACCACAGTGCAGCAGTTTTGTGAATTTCTTAAACGCATTGATACTGTTTCACATAAAGATAGCAATACTTTATGTGCTGTCTCCTTATCTTCAACATCAAAGCTAATAGTAGTGGAATTCCCTATACCTTTAATTTTAATATAATTACTTTTTCTAACCTCTGAACTTTCTATACCATTAGCATAATTATAAATAACTTGACCATGGCTCTTAAATTTATTCTTTAAAATTTTCAAATCGTAATTTGCTAAATCACCAATGGTATTGATATTTAGATTATGTAGTTTTGGTGCTGTGGCTCTTCCTACCATAAACAAGTCTTCAATTGGTAGTGGCCACATCTTTTTTTCCAGTTCATGAGGGAATAAAGTATGTATTCTATCTGGCTTTTTAAAGTCTGAAGCTACTTTTGAAAGTAATTTATTATTTGATATCCCAATGTTTACCGTAAACCCAAGATCCTTTTTTATCCTCTCTTTTATAGTTGTAGCAAGCCTCATATAGTCTGGATATAAGTGCTCCATGTTAGAAAAGTCTAGAAAGCTTTCATCCACACTAAATCTTTGAATTTGCGGCGTATATTCCTGGAATATTTTATTCATTGCTGAGCTACATTTCATATAGAGCCAGTACCTAGGAGGTACTATTACTATATTAGGACACTTTGCCCTAGCATTATATAATGTTTCTCCAGTATGGATGTTGAACTTTTTAGCAGGTATTGATTTAGTTAAAACAATACCGTGCCTGCTTTCTTCATCCCCGCCAACTACAGAGGGTACCAATCTAAGGTCTAATTGCTCTCCTTGTTGAAGTCTATATGCAGCTTCCCAGGATAGATATGCACTATTTGCATCTATATGAAATATTAATCTACTCACAACATAAATCATCTTCCTTCTTATTTTTCTTCTTATATAAGAACACCAGTTCGTAATTATTATATACCAAATTCTTAGTTTTTAGAAGTAATTTTACAAATTTATTTTTAGTAATGTATGTAAATTAAGATGTGTTATTTAATATAACATTCAAAATAAAGTATAGTTACTCACAATATATCGGCAATGCTACGAAATTCTCATAGTCAAGTTGATTTTTACTAAGTAATCATAATGATTACTATTTAAAGCCATTTAGGATTAGTAACGCAAAACCCATATAATATGATTGATATTTAAAGGATTTGTCAATAATTAAAATAGTTAAGGGGGTTATTTATATGCCTAACAATTTAAAAATTGATTTTATTAATTTAGATGATATTGAAATATACGAGCTTTTATTACAAGGTATAATACCTGTTAGCGGTAAACTAAAAGGGTGATATTTCGGCAAACTAAAAGGGAGAATAATTTCCGGTTAATACAATAATAATTCCTTCTCTGATACAATTAGAGATATATTTTACAGAGGGGGAGATTAAAATTGAAAGGATGGAATATGTTTAGTCAAATAAAACAATATAAAGCACTTGGATTTAATAAAGCACAGGTTGAAAGGGCTCTAAATATAAATTACAAAACAGTTCAAAAGTACTGGGATATGGATCCTTGTGAATATGCTAAAGTTACCATTGAATCAAAGAGTAGGCATAAAAAAATTGATATCTACAAAGATGACATTTTAGAATGGATTACTGATTTCAGAGATATGTCAGCAGTATATCATTTTAGGGGGTGTATGTTTTGCGTTTATACTGGCTTCAAAGGAGATTATTAGAATGTTTATTCAATCTAAATATTCTAATAAATCAATAAATTAGGGTAGAATTAATTCTATTTAAAAAAGAGTATTCAAGATTCAATTAATATTGAATCTTGAATACTCTTTTTTTATTTTATCAATTGGAAGAACTTCTTTCATTAACTCATTACAGCCCTTACCGCAACAACTCTCTCTAGCTTCATACAAGTTATATCCTAAATAGTTTACTAAATAAAGAAGAAAATTCGAATTAGTGATTTGCCCAATATAGCCTAGACATTCAAATATTAACTTTTACTTTGCACTTATAGCAGCTTTGCTGGTACTACCCGATATTATTGCATTTCACCTCATATATTTTCAAAAATTAAGATTAGCCTAAATTAAGTAAATCAATCTCATGTTTTCGTTTTTTTTTATTGATTTTCTAACTTTGACTTTCTGTTTGATTTATTTTATTATAAATAAAATAAATGTTATTAAGGAGGTTTTTAGAATGTTTGAAATAGTTCCTTTCAAAAAAAACAACAATTCAATATCAAATGGAGGTGATTATTTTGATAAGCTGCTTGGCAACTTCTTTAATGATGATTTTTTAGCTCCATCTAATTTTATAGGCAATGCTTTTAGAGTTGATCTTAAGGAAAATGAAAATGAGTATATTATTGAGGCTGATTTGCCAGGCATTAAAAAGGAAGCAATCAATATTGAATATGACAATAACTATATCACCATTAGTTCAAAGAGAGACGATTCTGTAGAAGATAAAAAAGATAACTATGTTAGACGTGAGAGACATTATGGAGAGTTTAAGAGAAGTTTTTACATTGATAATATTGAGGCTAACAAAATAGATGCTTCTTTTACAGATGGAGTACTTAATATTAAGCTTCCAAAGCTTACCAAAGGTGTGATTAATAAGAAAAAAATAGGTATTCACTGAACAAGTAAAAATTGCCCACTAATCTCCTATACTTACAGTGGGGCAGGTAAGGTATATAAAAAATATGCTTAAGTTAGTAAGCTTAATATGTAACCATTGAAAGATACCTCTAACCATAGTTTTATTATCCTACGATTAGAGGTATCTTTCAATTAAGTAAAATGTTAATGTGAAAATTATTCAAATATCTTAATACGATTTTCTAATGGTTGGAACTGTTTTTTATCAAATAGGGGGTTGTGTAGTAATGGGATAGAAACGGCAATAGAATTACCGCTTATTGTAGCTTTGCAAAAAAGTTTGAGCAAAAGGATATTAACAAACGGCTTAAACTCGTTAATATATACGTTAAATGTTGTAACAAAGATTGATTAAAACTATTAATTTAAAACCTAGAGTTCTATATTTTTCATAATATAGTTTGTTCAAAACATATAGTTTTTTACCTATCTAAGCCATTTTTTTGAAATTTAGACTTAAATTCTGATCAATTTTTTTTATAAATGGTTAAACTTTTTTATAAATGGTTGAAATTTATTCAAAACGGTTCAACTTTTTTATAAAGCTACATTAGCGTTGTAAATTTACGCTTTGCGAGCACTGACCCTATAAGATAACTTTATTGTAACAATGTGTCAAATGAGGTATAATTCACTTGTTAATCAAAACAAAAGATTGATTCAAGGAGGAAAGTGAATGTCTACACAAGTAATAATTGTTTTAATTCTTACAGTTATCATTTCTATAATCGCAACGCTTGCTTATTCTGTAAGAATTGTTGGTATAAAAACAGGAAGAATAGCAGTATCTTCTGCGGTGTTCAGTATTTTTGCATTAATATCTAGAACTGCAAACAGTATTCAAGCGCCATTGTTGTCTAAAAAAATTGAAAATACTATACAAATTGGAAATGCTGAAAATTTGTTATATATATTTAGGTGGATACTCCTTTCTACAACAGTAGCAACAATTATTGGTTCATTATTAATGCCAACATTTATAAAAATTTTAGGGAAAGCTGTAGAATCATTTAGTATTAACCGTTCTATTCCTAAATTATTGTTACATGGTTTCTCAAAATCAGGAATAGAGCAGTTTAAAAGTAGTGTCACAAAACCTAGGAAAGAGAATTTGTCACAATTAAAAAATTTCAAAATGATACCTAAAAAAATCATTTTACTTAATACATTAGCTTTCTCCGCGTTGACTGTTGGTTCTTTGGCATCATTGTATGCAGGATGTTTAAATCCAGTACTCAGAGCCACATGTAGCAACTTATCATCTGTGATAACAGGAATGGCAACATTACTTATGGTTATATTCGTAGACCCTTATGTATCAATGCTAACTGATGATGTAATAAAAGGAGAATGTACTGAATTTCAGTTTAATAGATGTATAATTTTTATTGTTGGAGGATTAATAGTAGGTACTATTTTAGCTCAGTTTTTATTATTTCCAGCAGCGGAGGTCATATCTTTTATAGCTAAAATAATTTAGATATAATTTTTAAAAATAACTGTTATACAT
>Ga0209540_10003725_pt1 | contig 10287 bp, 9 predicted proteins | sample BarGraIncu01121A_FD_184501 | JGI IMG/M metagenome (GOLD analysis project Ga0209540, IMG submission 184501) | Arctic peat soil microbial communities from Barrow, Alaska - Barrow Graham LP Incubations 011-21A (SPAdes) (version 2) | ecosystem: Environmental > Terrestrial > Soil > Wetlands > Peat... | reverse complement strand
CCGCGTTCCGGCGTCGCCGACGACCTGAACAAGGCCGCACTCGAGCGCTTCAAGGTAGGGACTGACACCTACTACGTGACCGCCGAGGGGTTGGAGCGGCTGCTCTCCGGTGTTGTCGCCGAGCTGCTGAGCTTCCACGAGGCGCACCCCCTCGCAACCGGCACGACCGCCGGGGCGTTGCGCGACCGCGTCGACCGGCGTGTAGCGCCGCGTGTGTTCGATGGCGTTCTCGACATCGCCGCCAACCGCGGCCTCATCCGCGTGACCGGGGGCGAGGTGCGCCACGCGCAGGCCGCGGCCTGCGCGCTGGCCGAGGAGGACGCCGCCCTCACCGCACTCACGCCGATCCTGGAATCCCAAGGGCTGGCGACCGGGACAGTCGCGGAGTTGGCGGGCCTTGCCGGCGTCGACATCGGGGTCGCCCGCAAGGCGCTCACCAAGCTGGTCTCCGCGGGGCAGGTCGTGCGGCTCGGGCCGGACATGCACTTCTCGGCGAAGGCTGTGTCAGAGGCGCGCGACCGCATCGTGTTCTACCTGAAGGAACACGGCACGATACTGGCCAAGGACGCGCGCGACATCCTCGGGACGAGCCGCAAGTACGTGGTGCCGTTGCTCGAGTACTTCGACGCACAGGGGATCACGAAGCGCGACGGGGATACCCGGACCCTGCGGACGCGGTAGCACCGCGACCGGTCGTAGCGCTTCACTCAGCCCAGACCGCGTCAGTCGCCGGGCGGGTTTCCGTTGTGGCACGTGCAGTACGAGGTCGCATATCCGTTGGGATGGCACTTGGCGCAGGGCCGTGATTGGTATCCGTGATGGACCTGCGGGTGTGTGAAGACTGTCTGCTTGAACGGCACGGTGAACGAGGTGTGACAGGCCGAGCAGTCCGGTCCGAAGTGGTTAGCCGGCGGAATGTGGCAGCCCGCGCAGTCAAGGCTGGCCGCATGTTTGAATGCGAAGCTGTCTCCGGGCACGTGGCAGTTCGTGCAGTCGCCGCGGTCGTCGTGTGGAGGCTGGTGGCACGCCGAGCACTTCATCGCGGCCTGATCGTGGCAGTCTTGACAGATGACCTTCTTGTGTCCCGGGATGCTCGACGGCGTGAGGCCGCCGGGGACCGGGACCGCCGCGTTGCTCTTCGGGACCCCGGCCGCGTCGAGCGAAGCGAGCGTGACCAGATGCCCGGTCTGCGTGTGGCAGTCCTTGCAGGTCGCCTTCGTGGCGTGCAGCGAGTGCTTGAATAGTGAGCCCGGTGTGTCCGCAACGGTCGGATGGCAGCGTTCGCACCGCGAGTTCGGGACATCGACGGTGAAGTTGGGGAACTTGCTGTTCGCGAAGAAGTGGTCCCAGACCTCCTTCAGCGCGATCGGCTTGTGCGCGAGGTGCGCGAGGATGCCCGCGTCCACGTGGCAGTCCACGCAGCTGGCGTGGGCGGAGTGCGCGCCCGTGGACCACGCGTCGTAGTACGGACTCATCTCGTGGCAGGTGGGGCAGAAGTGGGACTGCTCGGTGTAGACGAGCGATCCGAGGAGCACCAGCAGGACCGCGAGCCCGACGCTGCTCCATGCGAATATGCGGCGTGTCCGCTTGGTGGTCGTCGACCACTTGGGGAGCCTGATTCTGGAGCGGGCATGAGTGCTGGTCGAAGCTCGTTCCCTGGCCACGCCGCCCCCTTTGTAGTCCGTTGTCCCGTCCCGGCTGGTATGGATATACCCCAGCCGTTCCCCCGCCCGTTTGACACCCCACCTGTCCGTCCGCAGAATAGCCTGCTGGGGGCGGATGGGGCCTGGTGGCTTCCGCGGTCTTCAAAACCGTAGTGGGGGGTGAAGAGCCTCCCGGGTGTGTTCGATTCGCACGCGCCTCCGCCATAGCGCTTGACCTGCGGGAACGTACTCCGGTGCGTTCCCGCAGTCGTGTCTTGAGGTGTTGTCGCCTCTCTGTGCCGGGATAGGGCGGAAGCGCCTATGTTGCGATTACGCTCACCATCTGGCGGCTCCGGCCGCTTGCCCCGAGACGGTGCCGCGAGCTCATCTACAGATGGACCCGTCTCGAGGGCGAGCCGTCAGTCGGACTGGCCCGACGGGTCTTCACATGGAGGCGATGCTCAGGATGTTGCCCTCGGTATCCTTGAGCCAGGCCGACTTGACCCCGTCGACGACCGCGACGCCGTCGACGGTCCGCAGACCCATCTCAGGGATGTCGTACTCCTCGAATACGGCGCCCCGGCCGCGGAGTTCAGCGATCACCGCGTCGAAGTCGTCCGGCGCCACCGCGAACCCGAGTGTGGTGTTCTGGGGCGCTGACATGCCAGGACGCTCGTAGATGAGGACTGACGTTCCGTCGTCGGTCGTGAAGATGTCACCGGCCGCGTTTGGCCGACCGGGGTTGAGCCCGAGGACTTCGGAGTAGAACTTCCTGGCTCGGGCCAAGTCGCTTGCGCGCAGCACCGCCGTCATCATCGAGCCACCGAGACCCGCCATGCGTCTCACCTCTCAAGAACGGGGGTATCGAAGATACCCCGCCGGTCGATCCACATGTTCATGTACCCCCCGCGTCGCAAGACGCGCTGTCGACTCCGCGGGAGTCGCCGATAACGGGGCCGGCCCGATTGCGACACTGCGTCGGGGGAACAGACCATGCTAGCCGCGCCGTGGCGCCGAGCACCGGACTCTGGGCGCGCCACATACGGGCGGTACGCATGTCCGAGCATGATGAGGAGCACCGTGGGCGGTCGACGGACTCAGAGCAGCTTCACGTCGCGTCGCGTAGTCGTCACGTACGTGACGACAGGCGCCCTGTTCACGCTCTCCACCTCGCTGATTTGGAGCATCAACACGCTCTTCCTTCTGGCCGCCGGGCTTTCGCTGCCCATGGTGTTCGTGGTGAACGCTTCGTACACGGCGGCGCAGATGATCTGCGAACTGCCGACAGGAGTCATCGCCGACACCCTGGGCCGCAAGGTCTCATTCCTTCTGTCCGTGGCCACGCTGCTGGTTTCCACGCTCATCTATGTGCTCAGCGCGCAGCTCCACTGGGGGACACCGGGGTTCCTCGTGGGCAGCGTCTTGATCGGCTTGGGCTACACCTTTCAGACAGGGGCGGTCGATGCGTGGATGGTGGACGCGCTGTCTGCGTGCGAACTGGAAAAGCCAAAGGATGAGGTCTTCTCTCGCGTGTTCGCGCTCTCGGGAGCAGTGTCGGGTGCGGTCCTCGTGGTCGGCCCGCTTCTGGGAGGCATCCTGGGTCAGTACAGCTTGTACATGCCGTACTACCTCCGCGTCGGCTCGCTCGGTCTGACGTTCCTTGCGGTTGCCCTCATGATGCGGGAGGTGGGCTTCAGTCCCAGGCCGCTCACCCTGCGGACGTTCGCGTCGGAGACGGGCAAGATCGCGCGCAGCGGAATCCAGTACGGAGTGCGGAGCCGGGTAGTTCAGCCGTTGATGTGGGTCTCACTAGCGCAGGGGGTCTTCTTCGCGTACGGGTTCTACTCGCTGTCCCCCTACCTGCTGGACCTCATCGGTGCGAACTATGTGTGGCTGACCGGCGTGGTCTTCTCCGCGTACTCACTGGCCTCCATCCTGGGGAACCTCTCGATACGCTGGGGCGTCATGAAGCGCAGCGACGGCTCTGCGCGTTCGGCGACCGGAGCGCTTGCGGTGCTGGGTGTCGCGATGGCGGCCGTCGTGGGATTGGTCGGAGTCGCGGGGATTCTCGGACCGCGACTGATGGGTACGGGACTGGGTGCATTCGGCCTCGTCGCCGCCCTTTGGGTGGCGAGCGGCTACATCTCCGGTTTGGCCGGCCCCATCGGATCCGCGTACATCAACGAGCACATCCCATCCGCTCAGCGAGCCACAGTGCTGTCTCTGAGCGCCCTCTTCGGAGACGCCGGCGCCGTGGCGGGCCAGCCGGCGTTCGGCTATGCGGCGCAGTCGTGGGGGATCGCGCCCACGTGGGTCGTCGGCGGGCTCATCCTGGGGGTGGTCGCGCCACTGTATCGGCTCAGCGGCCGAGCGGCGGCATCGGTGCGTGCAAGGGACGCGTTCCCCCCGGATGAGGCGCTGGAATCCGCGCCAGACGGTGCGCGCAGATCGTGAGAAGAGCCACCCGAGCGTATATCCTCTAGACGCGACCAAAGGGACCGAGGAGGACTTCATGCGGCATGACATAGTTCCCGGCGCGACGTTCCCGGACTACGAGCTGCGAGACCATAAGAGCAGGCCCCGGAGGCTGTCCGCCTTGCAGGGCGATGACCCGATGGTCCTCACGCTGCTGCGAGGCCACTTCTGTCCCAAAGATCGCCAGCAGCTGTACGACCTCGTGGACTTCTGCGCGAAGATCGACGTCGGCTACGCACGCCTCGTCACGATCACGACCGACTCTCTGCTGGAGGTCAATGAGTTGCGCGCCGGGGTGGGGGCCCACTGGACCTTCCTGCACGACCCGGCGCGCACGGTACAACAGGACCTGGACATCGCCGAGTACACGGACCCGATGCACGATCCGATGATCCCGCACACGCTGGTGCTCAAGCCGGGGCTCGTGATCCATCGGATCTACAACGGCTACTGGTACTGGGGACGACCGACCCTGCACGAACTCCACATGGACCTGCGTGAGATCACGGCGGAGATACGCCCTGACTATCGGATCGACACCGCCGAGCAACGGGAACAGTGGGATTCGGGTGAGCGATCGGGCTTCTGGCCGTACGGCAAGAGCATGAAGGACGTGTTCGTTGAGACCGACTGACCGGCCCCGTCGTCTTGCCGGACGGATGGCGCGCGGCCGCGAAGGCCGCAGGTCCTTGCCACCCGGTTGGGGGATAGACTTGCAAGCGGGAGTCGGCGACCCCCGGACAGCAGCGCGGTCGCCCCTACAGGGAGGAACGCCCATGCGCAAGAACTGGAAGGCTGCGGCGGCCGGGTTCGCGGCGTTGGCAGTCGCCGTGTCGCTCATCGGATGCGCGGCGCCGAGCACCGTCGGCGGAGGCGCATCGTCGGGTGAGAAAGGCCCGATCGTCGTCGGCAGCAAGATCGACGGCGAGGGGTCGCTCCTGGGCCAGATGATCATCGCGGTACTGCAGCACGGCGGCTACACGGTCGTGGACAAGACCCGCACCGGCGCGACGGACGTCGTCCGCAAGGCGCTTGTCTCGGGTCAGATCGACATCTATCCCGAGTACACGGCGAACGGCCTTCTCATCTTCAACAAGAGCGCCGCGATAGACCCTGCGATCCTCAAAGACGCCGCAGCGACCTACACCGAAGCGGCCAAGCTCGATCTGCCCAACGGCGTAGTCTGGCTCGCACCTGCGCCCGCGAACAACACGTGGGCGGTGGCCGTCCCGCGCACCTTCGCGACAGCCAACAACGTCGCGTCGATGGCGGACTGGGCGACCTTCATCAACAAGGGCGGCGCGGTGAAGATCGTCGGCTCGCAGGAGTTCTTCACGAGTCCCGCGGCGATGCCGGCGTTCGAGGCCGCCTACGGATTCAAGCTGAAGCCGAGCCAGATCGTCGCTCTGGCTTCGGGTGACACGGCGGCAACCGAGAAGGCGGCGTCTCAGGGCACCAGCGGCGCGAATGCCGCTATGGCGTACGGCACTGACGGAACCATCGCCGCTCTCGACCTGGTTGTCCTCTCTGACCCGAAGGGCGCACAGCCCATCTATCAGCCGGCCCCGACCGTACGCAAGGCGATCGCGGACAAGTACCCGGATCTGGCGACGCTACTGGCGCCGGTCTTCGAGAAGTTGACGCTCGAGACGTTGCAGACCCTCAACGGAAAGGTCGCCGTGGATGGTCAGGACCCGAAGGCCGTGGCCGTTGAATGGCTCACATCTCAGGGCTTCCTGAAGTAGGGTGGAGCCGGAAGCCCCCATACCCGATCCCCGGGTCGCCTCCGCCAGCGACAGGGTGGGGGCCACCGCCGCGCTGATCGCGCTGTCGGGCGCGGTCTTCCTCCCCATGTACGTCCTGCGTGCGAACAGGATCGTCCCAGGAATCGACCAGCCGCTCGGAGCGGGCGGACCGGCCGCATGGTTGCTCGTCCTGTTCGCCGCGGGCGCATTCGCGGCCGCGCTCTTCCTGCGGGGACGATCACGTGAGCGAGCGGAACTCGCCTGCGCCGTAGCCATGTTCGCCTCCCTGGCGTGGGCGCTCGCGTATGCGGCATCGACCCTTGCGCCGGAACCGACGTCTTCGGCGAGGGTCTCCATAGGGGCGGGGGCTTGGCTGGCCATGGCCGGGGCGGCTGCGCTGTGGTTCGCCGCCACGCGCACGCCGACAGGCGCTGTAGAGCGGACGGGCGCCGCCGCTCTGGCTGCTGTGTCGTGGTTGGCCGCAGGTGTGTGGGGAGGGCTCTCGAGGCTCTCGGTCCTGCGCGAGTACGCGCTTCAGGCGAACACCTTCTGGAGCGAGGTGGGGACACACATGGCCCTCGTGGGGATCGCCTTGGGACTCGCCGTCGCGATCGGTGTTCCGCTCGGGATCCTCTCTTCGCGCGTCCGCTGGGTCAGGACGGTTTCGCTCTCAGCGACGGGCCTGATCCAAACGGTGCCCAGCCTGGCGCTTCTGGGGCTGTTGGTACTCCCGCTTGCCGCGCTCGGTCTGCCCGGCATCGGGCCGCTGCCGGGGATCATCGCACTCACGCTGTATGCCTTGCTGCCGATCGTGCGAAACACCTACCTTGGGCTGACTCAGGTGGAGTCGTCGGCCATCGACGCCGGACTCGGAATGGGCATGACGCGGCTCCAGTTGCTGCTGCGCGTGGAGGCCCCGCTCGCGCTTCCACTGGTCGTCGAGGGGGTCCGAACTGCCACCGTGATGACGATTGGCATCGCTGCGGTCGTCGCGTTCATCGGGGTCGGCACGCTCGGCGTGCTCATCATCCAGGGATTGGGGTATCAGGCCGACGACCTGATCCTGCTGGGGGCCGTCCCGATCGTTCTGCTCGCATTGGTCGCTGACGCCGCTCTCCGCGCGATGGGGCGTCTCATCACATCTCCCGGCATCCGAGTGGAGGCGCGGTGATCACGCTCGACGACGTCACGAAGCGCTACGGCGACAAGCTCGCCGTCGACGGGCTTTCCCTCAACGTCGACGAGGGCGAGGTATGTGTTCTGATCGGCCCCTCGGGATGCGGGAAGACGACGACTCTGCGTATGATCAACCGCCTCGTCGAGGCCACCAGCGGCCGCATCGCCGTCGGTGGCCGCGACATACGCAGCGTTCCGCCCGAGGAACTCCGACGGGGCCTCGGCTATGCCATCCAGTCGGTAGGCCTGTTCCCTCACCTCACGGTGGCCCAGAACATCGCGACCGTTCCACGGCTGCTTGGATGGGATCGCGGCAGGATCGCAGCGCGCATCGACGAGCTCCTTTCACTCGTCGGCGTGGATCCCGGCGCGTACGCGACGAAGTACCCGCGCCAGCTCTCGGGGGGGGAGGCCCAAAGGGTCGGTGTCGCCCGCGCGCTTGCCGCCGACCCTCCGGTCCTGCTGATGGACGAGCCGTTCGGGGCCGTGGATCCGCTCACCCGCGAACGGCTGCAGACCGAGTTTGCCCGCATCCAGAGAGAACTCCGCAAGACGGTGGTCTTCGTCACGCACGATGTGGACGAGGCGATCCGGCTGGCTGACAGGATCGCCCTCATGAAGGACGGCCGGTTGCGGCAATACGACACGCCCGAGCGGCTTCTCGATCACCCCGCCGACAAGTTCGTGCACGACTTCATGGGAGTCGACAGAGCGCTCAAGCGGCTCGTTCGCGTGCGGGTGGATTCGGTGATGAACGCCGCCGTGCCAACGATCGACGAATCATCGTCCCCCGAAGTGATGGCGGACCGCGCATCGTGCGCGGCGCAACGTTTTGCATACGTCCTCGATGTGGAGGGCGTCGTTCAGGGGTGGTTCGACTGTCGCGCGCTCGAGGGCGGCCAGCAGGCGGGTGCGGGAGTGACGCGGATCGACTGGCGGGAGTCGACCGTCCGTCCCGATGCGTCGCTCAAAGAGGCGCTGTCACGCATGCTCGAACTCGGCTTCCGCTCGATCGCGGTCACCGATGATGCGGGTCACCTGTTGGGGGACGTCGCACTCTCGGGTATCGAAGGGGCGTTCTCCGAGGGGGACTCGCACATCGCGTCTGCAGGCACCGAAGAGCAGCAGCCATGAGGCGCCGCTGGACCGGAGTGACGCTTGTGGGCGTGGGCGCTCTCGCGTTCGGCTACGTGGTATCGCGTCAGGACTGGTGGGCCACCGCTCTTCGCTGGCTGTTCCCGTCTCTGCCAGAGGTGGTGTTCCCGAGCGCCTCGCTGGGGTATCTCGTCATGCAGCACCTGCAGATTGTCCTCGCGTCGGGTGCGATCACCGTCGCGGTGGGCATCCCCGTCGGCATATGGGTCACGCACGATGCCGGGCGCGACTTCCGGGAGCTCGTGTCGGCGACGGCCGATCTCGCACAGACGTTCCCGCCCATCGCCGTGCTCGCTCTCATGATCCCGTTGCTCGGGTTCGGGCCGACGCCTGCCATTGTCGCACTCAGTCTCTACGGCCTGTTCCCCGTCGTCGCAGGAACGATGGCAGGGATGGACGCGGTCCCGCACGCCGTGCTCGACGCGGCGCGCGGTATGGGAATGGGACGCTGGGCGATCCTGTTCGAGGTGGAACTCCCCCTCGCCGCGCGCGTGATCATGGGGGGAGTGCGTACGTCGATGATCATCAACATCGGCACGGCCACGATGGCCGCGGCGGCTGGCGCGGGCGGGCTGGGCTCACCGATCATATCGGGCATCAACACTCAGAACGGCGCATTCCTGCTGGAAGGCGCCGCGGCCACGGCGATGTTGGCCGTGCTGGCCGATGCGGCGCTCGGAAGGGTCGAAGCGCTCGTCGCGCCGCCGGACGAGCAGGCCGCCTGAGCCGCGCATCGGTACGGCGGTGACGGGATGCCGACGGTCTCGGTCGACCCCTACCCGCTGACCGACTTCGCCTCTGCGTCGAGCGCCCTCAAGTTGGTCCCGATCGGGCTCGCCTTCAGGGCATTCGCCCCCCAGACGAGGTTATGGGCCATGTAGCGGGCGGTCCTGTTCGTGTACAGGTGCCTGTCCCCACCCGCGGCGATGTAGCTCGGGCCGGGTCCGGCGTCGCCTACCCAATAGCAGTCCACGTTCGGCGGCACCATGCACCCCAGGTGCGTGAGGTTGAACAGCGTGTTGGCGCAGCAGTCGTGCGCACCATCTTCGTTGCCCGTGACGATCACACCCGCGACCTTCCCGTACAACGGGTATTGTCCCGTGACGGGGTCGCCGTCGGAGTAGGTCCCGTCCAGTCGCTCCATCACGAGTTGTGCGACAGAGGACCGGACGCCGAACCAGATGGGCATCGCGATCACGAGGATGTCGCACGCCTTCACTCGCTCCAGGATCATCGGCCACTGATCGCCTTCGCCCTCATCGGAGCTGACGCCGAATTTCACCGCATGATCGACGACGCGGATGGTCTCGCTGTCCACGTCCGATTCCGCGAGAATCTCCGCGACCTTGTCGATCAGCGCCCGCGTGTTGGAGACCTCCGGAGAGCGCTTCAGCGTGCAGTTCAAGAACAGGGCGTGCAGCTTCATGGTCGACCTCCCCAGGTAGCGGATACCAGCAAGTCTACGTCACGTGCGGCTGACGACCGTGCTCAACGGATGAGCGCTCAAAGTGCGTACTACCCGGGCGCCTATGGGATTGCGCCTGCATGTCCCCGACGGCTGCCGGATGCGCTTCTCACTTTCGAGGTTGTACCTGAATGGTGCGCACGCACCCCCAGCGCTGACGGCTCGGGCGGTCTTCAAAACCGTAGTGGGGGGTGAAGAGCCTCCCGGGTGTGTTCGATTCGCACGCGCCTCCGCCAAGCGTGCACAGAGAGCGGGACGACCGTCACCGGTCGCCCCGCTCTTGCTGTGTCCCGACGCGGCCGGCGAAGCAAAGCCGCCACGGCGCGGCGCGGGATCAGTCGCCCTTCGGCCGGTTGCCGCCGTGACACGAGCAGTAGGCGGTGGCGTAGCCGTTCGGGTGGCACTTCACGCACGCGAAGCTGCGGTAGGAGTGCTGACCCGTGCTCGGGTGGCTGAAGGTGGCCTTCGTCCAGGCCACGAGTGGCTTGTGGCACGAGGCGCACGAAGCGCCGAAGTGGCTCGCCGGCGGCTTGTGGCACGAGGCGCATCCTGTCGAGGACGGGTGCGTCGCGGCCCACGAGACGCCCGGCTTCTTGTGGCACGTGGCGCACGACGCTGTTCCGTGCGG
>Ga0209540_10003723_pt1 | contig 10293 bp, 6 predicted proteins | sample BarGraIncu01121A_FD_184501 | JGI IMG/M metagenome (GOLD analysis project Ga0209540, IMG submission 184501) | Arctic peat soil microbial communities from Barrow, Alaska - Barrow Graham LP Incubations 011-21A (SPAdes) (version 2) | ecosystem: Environmental > Terrestrial > Soil > Wetlands > Peat... | reverse complement strand
AGACCATTCGTCCCTGCCTTGTCGGATCATTGACAATTACTGATATATCGGAATATGTCTGCGAACCTATATGGGTGCCAAGCTGTTCGCCGGCACTTACCTTATCGTCAACGGCTCGCGTTCCCTGCAGATTTATGTGGAAAATGGAAATCCGGAATGCAGGGTAGTCATCAGAAGCGATCTCTATTTTTGTACCGCCGACTGATTCCTGCTCGACTCTTGTGATAGTCCCGGAAACAGGTGAATAGATCTTTACTGTTGTCCAGTCGACATTGTCCTTTGGCTGAAAATAGTGTTTCAAGCTCCTGCATTGTTCGAATGAGTCTGAATAATCGTGACCTATAGATGAACGGTATTTTGAAATCATGTATATTTTGGAAAGCTCTATATAATTTGTATTTACGAATTTCGGGATGCCGTCTTTATCGATATCCCAGATGTCATTCGTAGTATTATTATTGGCATCATGCTTTTTCGAGCAGCCAGGGATTATGAGAAAGAAGAGAAGGATAATGACAATCTGGCTCTTTTTAAATATTTTTAAAAAGTAATCCATCTGTATATCTTATGAATACAGATGCAATTTAAACCTTTTACAGGGAATACACCAATTTTTAACAATCAGATATGCCTTTCGGTAGTGTAATTGTTCAAAATAGCATTACTGACGCTGGCTCTGAAAGAGCCATCTGTGAATAACCCCCGGTGCAACCGGGGGTCACGCGGCAAAGAAAAGTTATCAGCTCTGAAGGAGCTGGATATAAGGTTATTAAGCCCATTCAGGGCTTGAGATCAGAGGGTTAGTCTGCCCCCCGGTTGCACCGGGGGTTATTCATATAATGCCACATTCGTGGCAAAGATTGTTCTATCAAGAGCCTTGGTCAATTGATTTCGTCTTTTAAGATCCCTGTAATTATCATTCTTTTATAAACCTCGTCATATATCCGCCCCCGGCGCCTAGTACAATTATGATTTTATCACCAGATGCTGCGTTACCTTCCGATACGTTTGCAGATGCAGGATCAGCAGGGTTATCTCCCAGAATGAGCGTTGTATAACTTCCTTTTCCGAGAAATGAGAGCGGTATCTCAACGCTTTTAGGTTTCAGCCCATTAATTACCGAAAGAAACCAGGTGGTTCCCTTTCGCTGTGCATAAACCGCAAGCTCACCGATCTCCGATGGCGGCAGGACAATTGTCTCATCCCATACCGACGGTATGCTTTTAATCATTCCTGCACATGGATTTTCGAGAATATGGGCAGGTGTTGACGCATATGTGATTAACGGTGCGCAAAAAATTGCTGCTGTAGCTGCCTGGTGTACCCACGTCGTATTCTGCCGTCTTGTTCCAAAATGGCAAACAGAGTAATCTGCCGGTCCTGCAAGCATCCTTGTAAACGGCAGCGTTGTCTCGTGGGTGGCTCTGTCGGGAAGCTTACTTGCCTCCATGCCCTTGACACCTTCATAGATCAGGATATTCGGATATGTACGCGACAATCCTGTCGGCTTATTGGCGCCGTGGAAGATCAGCACCAGCTTTTGCGCTGCAGCCTCTCTGGCAATGGATTCATAAAGGTCAATTACCTCTTTTGCCTCATGGTCAAAGAAATCGATCTTTATCCCGGCGATGCCCATATCGTGAAGGCGACTGAAAAAATCGAGCCTTGTCTGCCTGTCGTGGAGTTCTTTTGAATGCTTCCAGACAATAATACCGACTCCAAGTTTTCCGGAATAATCGACAAGAGATTTCAGGGAGTCATCAGGCCATTTGCTCCAGAAATTCTCAAGTATGTTATATTCGAATCCAAGCTCTCCGGCAAGCTTTGAGAACTGCTTGGCAACTGTAAGGGTGCCATCGCCTCCTCCGTCAAGGTATTTCCATACAGCCCTCCCGGGCTTTACCCAGCCGGTATTTATTCCTTCCGGGAACAGAGTCTTATCGGGAGGAGGGCACAGAGCCTGGATTGCATCACAATTAACCAGCGTATTAAGATCTTTCCCTGCCATTATCACCCTCCATGGAGTTGTTATTGTTCCATCTACGCCAGCGATCTTTGAAAGCCTTGCGACATCTTCTTTAGAATAGCGAAGGACATACGGGTAGGAGGCAGGCTGACTGTGACCAAGGCGGATTGCAAATCCATTATTACCGGTGCTCTGAAGCGCCATGCCTGCATAATTGACAAGGTCAGCCTCTGTTATTGAGGCATAACCCGAACCATCGGCAAGCTTAAAGGTGAGGGGAGGTGCAACCCATCGTCCTGCAGGAACAGTGTCTGCAAGCTTCTTCGCATGAACTCCTTCATAATGCATATAAAGATCATGAAACCATACCATGCTTTTCTGAGGCAGGGTGAAGACGGTTGATTCGTCAGGATATCTGACCGATCCTTCCTCTCCCGGGACGATAAATCTGAATGCAACGGCATCGTTGAAGACCCTTATCTCAAGATTGTAATTAACCTTGCTCTTCATTCCTTTAAAACTGAATATAATGCCGTTGCACTTGTTAACAGCTTCAGAATGGAGCCCGTACCATTGAAATGTCTCGTCAATGCTGAATTGTTTTACCGGGCCGGATTTCACAGTTCCGGTTATTCCCACGCCATCGACCGACATGTAAAGCGGGGATTTTTCAATTACCCCTCTTCCATTAAGTGAGACAGACATGGAAAGCTGATTTTTTTCATGTATCAGAGTGCACTGAAGATGTCCGTCAGGGCTTTTTACTGAGGTGTTTTCTATGGCTGAGGCACAGGCCATCAGGATAAAAGCCGATCCTGCGGTTAAAAGACTCTTTCTTATCTCACTTTTCATTATTATTCATTTTCTGATTATTGCATCATTCTTGCGTTCTGCTGCTGAAATTCATAGGGTTTATTGAGCTGCGTTTTTGGCAATATCTCAAATCTTCCCTCCTGGCGGATATCAGCAGATGAGCTTCCAACCATCACCTTGAACCATCCCGGCTCAACAATCCAGTTCATATTTATATCAAGCATCTGCAGGTCCTCAGGAGTAAGTGTAAAATGTACACTTTTTGTCTCACCGGATGTCAGTGTAACTCTCTCGAATCCCCTTAGTTCCTTATCGTATCTTATGACAGAGCTTACTTCATCGTTGATATAAAGCTGTACGATCTCGTCTCCTGCCATCTGACCCGTATTTTTCACATCGACCGTTATATCTAAGTTGCCTGCTGCTATCTGTTTGTCAGGAGTAATTTTTATGTTAGAATACTCAAATGTCGTGTAGCTCAGGCCATATCCGAAAGGATAAATTACGCCATTGACAGTTGTCCTGGCATTTGCCTGTGCCATTGGTTTTGAAGGGAAGCACATTGGGAGCTGCCCTACTGATTTCGGGAATGTAACCGTAAGCTTGCCTCCGGGATTGTAATCGCCGAAAACTATATCTGCAACAGCTTCACTTCCATATTTCCCGGGTATCCAGGTTTCAATTATTGAATTACAGTATTTGTTGGCCCAGTTGATGGTGATCGCTCTTCCATTCATCAGCACCAGCACGATAGGTTTTCCGGTTTCGTGAATCTTTGTCAGAAGCAGCTGCTGATTGCCTGAAAGATTAAGGTCCGTCCTTGATTTTGATTCTCCGATCACGTTATCATCTTCACCCATGACCATCACCACAACATCAGCATTTTTTGCCATTGTTACCGCTTCGTTGATCCCATCTATATCTTTCTGATCGGGATCGTAAGGAATGATCTCACTTTCCGGCCAGTGCGAATCGGTGGTGTTGCATCCTTTAGCATACATTACGTTGACATCGCTGCCGAGTTTTGCCTTGAAAGCTTCGATCACGGATTTATAGCTGATTTTTTTAGGGCCATATCTTGAAAGTGAGAACTGCTTGTTATCTGCATCGGGACCGGCGATCAGGATATTCTTTATGTTTTCTTTTTTAAGCGGAAGGAAATGATCCTGGTTTTTAAGAAGAATCATCGATTCATAGGAGGCTTGCCTGGAAACCTTGTCATTTTCAGGATCGGCATAAATTTTATCGGATTCTTCCGGATTATCAATATACGGTTTATCAAACAGCCCGAGCCAGAATTTAACCCAGAGCACATCCTTTACCCTGCTGTCGAGCAGATCCATGGACACTGACCCTTCCTTTACAAGCTCGCGGAGGGGAATGAGGTAGGTATCAGGGGTCTTGAAGGTTGTCCTTACATTAAGACCAGCTTCAAGTGCCTGTCTTACAGCATCCTTATAGTCCGGTGCGACATGGTGCTTCGACCATAGAAATTCAAGTGCTTCGCTGTCAGATACTACATATCCTTTAAATCCCCATGTCTGCCTGAGCAAATTGATCAGAAACTGCGATGAACCGCTTACCGGGACACCGTCGTAATCGTTGTATGAGCTCATCGTTCCGTGTGCCTGACCTTTGCTGAAAGCAACACGGAAGGGCTCCAGCAGAAGAGTATGCATCTCGCGGGGACTGATCTGAGGATCGGTGCGCACGCTGCCGTCACGTCCGCCGATAGGGATGCTGTATGCTGCAAAATGTTTTGTGGTTGAGACTACGTTATGATTTTTCTGGATGGCAAGAACCTGCTGCAACCCAAGCTGCGATACCAGGTAAGGATCTTCGCCATAGCAATCCATAACCCGACCCCAGCGGGGATCGCGGGCTACATCCAGAATAGGGGAATAGACGTTTGTGAAGCCTGCAGCTTTTGTCTGGGCGGAAGTGATAGCACCGATACGGGAAATGAGCACTCTGTCCCATGTTGAACCAAGTCCAATCTGTGCCGGGAAAAGCGTAGCTCCGGGGAAAGCAGCTCCATAGATTCCCTCATTGGAGAAGTCGACAGGTATGCCGAGCCTCGTCTCTTCAATAAACCAGCGCTGTACTTCATTGATGGCTTTAGCATGCATGCCGGCAGACCGTGAGAGAATCTGACTTCTGGTTCCGTTGCAGTGCTCATCAATATTTGCCAGTCCATCCTTCCAAATCTTTGTTTTCCACTCCGGAGTAGGGAGTGAATCCTTCAGAACGTTTGGAAAACCATACAAAGTAACCAGCTGGCCGGTTTTTTCATCTACATTCATCTGGCTCAGAAGGTCATTGATACGAAGATCGATATCAAGGGAGGGGTCTTCGTAGGGATCCATCTTCCCGTTCTTGTTAAAATCGATCCATCCTTTTTTGTACATATCTTTTTTCACATAGGGATTGTATTTTGTTTTTCCCTGTGAAAAGCCAGCCTGTACTATAATCAACAGGGCCGGGATAAGAAGAATTGATTTAAATGAAGTTTTCATCGGGTTTATAGGTTTTATTTAACTTTTATTTTTTTAACCGCAAAGTATGCAAAGTAGGCGCAAAGCATGCAAAGGTAAAATTATGTCGATTCTTCTTTGCGACCTTTGCGTAATCACGATTTCTACCGGGGCTTTGCGATCTTTGCGGTTAATGGATCTCATTTCTTTACTGTTATATTAAACTTTCCGTCCATTTTCTCTTTTACATCGACCCTAACAACTGAAGCTATCGGATCAGGAGCAGTTGGCGGAAGCGTAAGAGTAAGTGCTCCGTCTTTTGACACAGAGGCTCTCACTCTTGATCCGTTAGCAATAAGCCTGGCTGAGATGACGCTGTTTTTAAATGCCGGGATCACGATCTTGCCATCGGCGGGCCACTGGAAGACAGAAAAGTAAATAGAGGTGCCATTTTTTGTTGCCTTCTTTGTGCAGCGTCCCCAGTCGAATAATCCCCATGGGCTGGCCGTCGTTCCGTAGACTGCTTCTCCGTTGACCTTCATCCATGCTCCGATTTTGGCAAGAAGATCGACGCTTTCGGAAGGGAATTCACCTTCGGAAGTAGGCCCGACATTAAGGAGGAAATTTCCACCCTTTGATGCTATATCAAGAAGATTGTGAATAAGAGTTTCTGCTGACTTATAGTTATGGTCGTAGCTTTTATATCCCCATGTTCCGTTCATAGTCATGCATGTTTCCCAGTCGGAGCCATCAAGATCGGCCAGGTTTGGGATCTTCTGCTCAGGTGTTTTATGATCGCCCGGGAAATTTGGCCTTTTAAGGCGGTCGTTGGTAATAATTGCAGGCTGAAGAGCCAGCATTGACTGCAGCTTAGTAGCAGCTTCATCCGTCATATTGGTGGGTGTGTCCCACCAGAGCACTGCAACATCGCCATAGTTGGTCAACAATTCCCTGACCTCAGGAACAGCAATATCGTTGATATACTGATCGAATGTCTTTTTCTCCTGTGCAGGATCCCAGTGGCCTTTATGCTCTTTGGTATAGGCATCGATAATCACTGAATCGGGATTTGCCCATCCCTCTTTTGTTATTTTACGGGCAGCTGATCCGCCGGGATTATTCCAGTCCTGAGCCTGTGAATAGTAGAATCCAAGTTTTATCCCGTATTTCCTGCATGCTTCGGCAAGAGGCTTTAGCAGATCTTTACCGTAAATAGTGGCATCAACAACATTCCATTTGCTGGCTTTCGTTTCAAAGAGGGCAAACCCGTCGTGATGCTTTGAGGTAATGACGATATATTTCATACCTGCATCCCTAGCCATCCGTACCCATGCATCCGGGTCATACTTTACGGGGTTGAAATCTTTTGCCATCCGCTGGTAGTCGGCAACGGGTATCTTGGCGCGGTTCATTATCCATTCGCCTATACCACCTATCTGGCGGCCATCCCATGTGCCGGCGGGAAGTGAGTAGACACCCCAGTGGATGAACATTCCAAATCTGGCTTCGCGCCACCAGTCCATTCGTTCGTCTTTGGTAAGAATCTTCTGGGCGATCAGACTCTGACCAAGCAGAAGCGATATTACAAGTATAGATACTGTTTTTTTCATTTTTGAATCAGGTATAGCAGGTTAGTATTTCGGGTTTAATATTAGTTATTTTTTCAATTAAGCCATAGCAGAGGGTTACGCACCGGCAGGTTCCTTATTACCTCGCTCCCGGTGGGGAAATGCTCCAGACGCTTCCAGGTCTCAAACCACTCTTTGTTTCCGAATTCATATGCGCCGATCAGCAGAAACGGCTGGGCTACGGGCCATTCATCCCAGTGCATGACATCATGATTATAGGTCCATTTACTCTTGTCAGCTACATAGGGATAGAGAAATTCTATTCCCTTTTTAAGGGTTTTGCCATCGGCAGTCCTGAAATTAATCAGATCATTTTTACTATCGGAAAGAATCAGACTGGCCATTGCCATTGCATCGAGGTTGAATAAAGAATACCCGTAAGGCTTTGTCCGGTTGAGTTCAAGCGGGAAGCTGCCATCGACGGCCATCTGGTTGGGAAGCAGGATCTCTTCATATCTCTTCCGGCACATATCCAGGACTTTCTCATTGCCGGTAAGCCTTGCAAATGAAGCTACCTGCATAACCCAGCAGGTGGAATGGTTGTTTTTTGTATTCATCTCATCGTTACCGTACTTATGAGTAAGGAGCCAGTTTATATAATTGCTGAACCACGATTTAATTGCTTCCAGGAGTTTCCTGTCGATGCATTTTGCATTCTCCATAACAAGGATTCCCTGGGCAACTTCCATTAGATGAATTGTATCAATTATTCCTATCCCGCGTCCCGTATTCCTTCCTATTATAGCCTGACCGTATAACAGCGACGGGTTCATCATTGTCGCTGTATCGGCAAACCAGGCTTTAAGATGAATGAAAGCAGCCACTACATATTTTTCATCGCCGGTGATCTTGTATGCTGAAGCAAGAGAGCCGACAATCTGGCTAAGTCTTATCATTGCATAGCGATGTGCAGTAAAGATGCCGGGATAGGTCATCCCGTCGCGATTGATATAGGGTCCACCGGGATTTGAAGGGTCAGGCCAGGAGTAGTCGGCCTCCGAATAAAAATCATGCTTTCCCCCGGCACTCCGGCTGCATACTGAGTCGGTAATCGTAACCGGTTTTTCTTTCAGGGCCAGATCAGCTCTTTTTATTGTCTCTTCCTTCAGATATTTAATTGCTTTCTGTTCAATTCTTTTATCGGGTTTAATACCTGCTGCAGGTAGCAAAAAGCTTAAAAACAAAATGATAGTTAAAATTGATGATTTCATATATGTTTGTTTAATCATATTCTTCTTACCATAAATTATGAACCTTAACTCTTTGGGTAAATTGAAAAAGTCGAAATTCAATAACCGCAAAGGTTGCTAAGTTTTTACGCCAAGATCGCAAAGATTTGAAAGACATTGTTTTGACTTTGCGATCTTGGCGCCTCCTTTGCGGACTCTGCGGTTAAAAAAAATCTTTTTAAACTGTCCTTGAGTGGATGCGCTTATTTTTCCATTACAGCTTATCATTTTCAGCCTTGTCGATTTTCCGGTCAATGATGTCAAGCGAACGGAAGAAGCTCAGGTTTGTGACATTTTTCACCGACACATATGGAACCCCTGGTGATTTCTGCGCCTTCACGAACATAAATTCGGCATTTTTAACATCTTCGAGGAAGAATGCAGGACGAAGATCATTCTCCTTAAAGCTTACCTCTATATTATTAAGCTGGATACCGTCAACATGTCTTATAAAGAAACCGTATGATGGGAGAATTCCAAACCGGGCAGGCTCAGGATATTCCTTTTCAAAGCCAGGGACCTCCCTTGCAGCCTGTTCGGCTGTCCCTCCTCCTTTATAATATATCCTGATATTGGAAAAACGGATATCTTTAATATCATGACCCGGGTCTCCGCAGATAATAACGCCGCTTTTCGGATCGGCATTATAAATGGTTATGTTTGAGATCATTACCCTGCGTATTTCGCCAACGGCTGCATCCTTAGGGCCGCGCATGCGTTCTCCAAGCCTGAGGAAGATCGGTGCATTGACAATATCGCGCATGGTGATGTTGGTTATTGTGACATCTTCAAGAAGAGCGCCGTCGACAGATTCAAGTGCAAGCCCACGGCAGTAATCAAAGACACAGTTCGAGATTGTTATATTCTTAAATCCTCCGTTCGATTCAGTCCCGAATTTTATTCGTCCTGTCGGACCACCGCCTGCAGCCCTTTTTTCGTCGCGCTTGTAAGTGCCATCGAGAAGCGAGCCGGCTTCATAACCCGAAACCTGGCAGTTGGTTATTGTTACATTTTCAGTAGCACGGGCAACGCCGAGGCCATAGCAGCTCTTGAGGCAAATGCCATCGTCCTGCGGGGAATTTACGAAGCAATTCGAGACTCTGACATTTACACAGCAGTCGATATCCATACCGTCACGGTTTGTGTCGATTTTAAGGTTGTCGATGGTAAGATTATCCACACCGGTGGCGAGGATCGCGAACCATCCTCCCATAAGTATCGATACATCGCGGATAATTACATTACGGCACCATTTGAGCGATATGGATTTATTCCCGCTGCCATCCTGTGCATTATTGCCACCCCTGACAAGTCCCTTGCCCCAGATTATACCTGGCCCGAGGATTGAAATGTTCTGAAGGTTCTCGCCCCAGATAAGGCTGTTATGCCAGTGGCTGTGGCCGAAGTCCTGGTACTGAAGTGAATCTCCCCAGACATTTGGTTCGGCAGGGTCGTACTTATAGCCATCCGAAGTTGAGGCGGCAAGAATGGTCGCCCCCTGGCCGACATAGAGTGAAATATTGCTTTTCAGCCTGATGGATGCTGAAAGATATGTTCCGGCAGGGAAATATATCGTTCCTCCGCCTTTTGATGCAGCCTCGTCAATTGCTTTATTTATTGATGGTGAATCAAGGGTTTTGCCGTCGCCCTTTGCTCCGTATTCAAGGACATTATACATCTCTTTCACGGAAGGAGGGAGAGGAGCCGGAGGCTGAGTCTTTTTCTTGTCGGATGCTGTTAATGAATTAACAGTAAGAAATAAAAATGCTCCGGTGAGCATAAGAATGAGATTTTGTTTTTTCATATGATTTATTATTTTATATAGGTATCAGGAATCATGAATAAACTAGTTCAAATTATTTAATTGTCAAATTTGTTACGCATCTTCTCTTTAATCATTTTGTATATGGCAGATGAGATTCCTCATTCATCCGCCTGACGGCGGATTCATTCGGAATGACAGTTCATTTATTATTTGGGAGGGAATCAAAGGCGATTCGCGCAGGCGAATCGCCTTTGATTCCTCTACCACCCAAAACAGCCCTGTCATTCCGAGCGTCAGCGAGGAATCTTCTTCACCCGTCCTTCCATTAATTCCAAAACAGCCCTGTCATTCCGAGCGTCAGCGAGGAATCTTCTTCACCCATCCTTCCATTAATTCCAAAACAGCCCTGTCATTCCGA
>Ga0209540_10003719_pt1 | contig 10296 bp, 9 predicted proteins | sample BarGraIncu01121A_FD_184501 | JGI IMG/M metagenome (GOLD analysis project Ga0209540, IMG submission 184501) | Arctic peat soil microbial communities from Barrow, Alaska - Barrow Graham LP Incubations 011-21A (SPAdes) (version 2) | ecosystem: Environmental > Terrestrial > Soil > Wetlands > Peat... | reverse complement strand
AATACGATTGGTTGAAAAATAAAGGATATCCAACGCTACATCATCGGAAGGTAGTCAGGGAAATAGGCATTACGCAATATCACCGAAAAACGTTTGCCAACCAAGCCGATGAACTCAGACTTGATTTTTGAAAATTGAGAAAAAAAATCGGAAATTATTTTGCCAAAAAGAGCAATACGGTGAAGGGTTAATCAATGATTTCTGATTGCTGCGGATTAATCCTCGTCCTCGTCCTCGTCCTCACCAGCGTCGTCCTCATCATCGTCGTCGAAGCTATCATCAGCGACATCATCAACTTCATCTACATCATCGGCGGCAAGGATATCATCATCACCATATTTGCTTTCATATTCTTCTTTCGCACTATCCTTGAGTGAACCAGTGCTGTCATAATCATCATCTTCCTCGATGATTCTTTCTGCTTCATATATGGTCATCCGAACCAGATAATATTTGTCATCTGTTTCGAAAGGCAATGCACTTACCCTTTTGCCATCTTTGTTGTTAAAATAGATTAGGCTTTCACTATATCCGCTAGGATATTCAAGTTTTATTTTTTCCTGAATTTCCGGATCAAGCTTGTCGTAATCCTTAATAACTCTGGGTTTGCTTGGATTCATTGAATAAAATTTTAGTGCAATTATATGAAAAAATTTAAAACTCTTCAGCGGCGAATATAAATGAAAATCTATTTTGCATGCAACTTTTTTGACATTTCTTCTGAATTTTTCTTAAAAGATAATGTCAGGAGAAATCAATCATTGCTTTTATTACTCCATTCATATAGCAGGATACCATTTCAAATGCCTGTTGGGTGTCTTCCGGAGGAAAATGATGGGTAACCATTTGCCCGACAGGCAACCCGTTTTCAACCAGCTTGATTGCTTTTTCGATGCAATGATTTTGACGGCGCACATTTTGAACGGCTATCTCTTTTCGGCGCATGAGATCCATGTCAAATATATATTTTCCTTCGGGAGGAATCCCGATTAATATCAGTTTTCCTCCCGGCTTTAGGATTTTCAATGCATCATCTACAGCTTTCTGGTCGCCGCTACATTCAAAAATCAAATCCTGCATCAACGGCTCAATTTCGCGGGTCGATTCAAAAATAGCTGATACAAATGGGTCGAAGGCATAGTCAGCCCCTAACTCCAACGCTTTTCTCCGTCTGAAATCAAGCGGTTCATAGCAGAAAATCAGGCCGGTTTGCAAGGTTTTCAGGACCATCAAAACGGAAAGCCCGATCGGTCCGGCACCAAAAATACCAATGGTTTTTGCCTGAAAGTTGGTTTTTGCCAGTTCGACACTGTATGTTCCGATGGTTAATGGTTCGATAAGCGCTCCGGTTGTCGGATTAAACGTGTCATTCAGTGCGAAACAGGTGAATTCAGGCATCACGATAAACTCAGCAAGGCAACCTTCCAGTTGACCCGGACAGCCCAGAAAACGGTTGTTTCGGCAGGTGTGTGGCCGTCCGCTGAGGCATTGGTCGCAGATGCCGCAATGTATGCTGGGATCGATGGCTACCAGATCGCCGGGTTTGACGCGGGTAACCGAAATCCCTGTTTCAACAATAATTCCCGAACATTCATGCCCAACTGCAAAAGGATATTGAACCACTTGCGAGCCGATTTTCCCTGAAGTAAAATAATGGACATCCGATCCGCAAACACCAACCGATTTGATCCTGATTAAAACATCATCAGGATTATTCAGCACAGGTTGTGGCCTGTCAATCAGTTCTATTTTTCGAATGCCGGTTAACACCAAAGTTTTCATTTCATTACACATTTAATATTCAGGAAAACCACAGCCAAATAATGAAAAATAAAGATGATACAGACAGTATTACTGCTTTATTTTCTGATTTCGTGAAAATGAATGAAGATTTCATCATGCCGAAAACATTTGATTTTTAGATTGGTTTTTTCGCTCATGAATTTGACCTTAAAAATTCCGGACTGTGTTTTATCACTTTTTTCCAAGGATTGAATCCATTACTTTGGTCTAAATTAAAATCAGCAGATCATGTACGGAAAAATACAACAGGATTTAATACAAACGCTACGTGAATTAAAAGAGCAAGGTTTATATAAAACCGAGCGAATTATTACTTCTTCACAGAGTTCACAGATCAAGGTTTCAGGCGACAAAACAGTTTTGAATTTTTGTGCCAACAATTACCTCGGATTAGCCAATCATCCTGAAGTCATTCAGGCGGCTCAGCAAACCATGGACAGTTGGGGTTTTGGCCTGTCATCAGTTCGTTTTATCTGCGGAACACAACAAATTCACAAAGAGTTGGAGCAGAAAGTTTCTGAATTTCTGGGAACTGAAGATACTATTTTGTATTGCGCAGCATTCGATGCCAATGGAGGCGTTTTCGAACCGCTGCTGGGTGAAGATAGCATCATTATTTCGGATGAACTCAACCATGCTTCCATTATCGATGGAGTCAGACTTTGCAAGGCTCAGCGCGCCAGGTACAAACATGCCGACATGGCAGAACTTGAAAATTGCCTGAAGGAAGCTCAGTCGGCAAAGTACCGCATGGTAGTTACCGATGGCGTTTTTTCGATGGATGGTGATTTGGCCAAATTGCCCGAAATTGTTGCATTGTGCGAAAAATATGATGCATTGATCATGGTTGACGACTCACATGCTTCGGGTTACATCGGAAAAACAGGACGCGGAACTGCTGAACATTTCGGACTTTTGGGTCAGATAGATATTATCACCACTACCTTTGGAAAAGCTTTGGGTGGTGGAAACGGAGGATGTACTTCAGGACGGAAAGAAATTATCGAAATGCTGCGTCAGCGGTCACGGCCTTATTTGTTCTCGAATACATTGGCACCGGCAACCGTAGGTGCAACTTTAAAGGTTCTTGAGTTGCTGACCCGATCTTCTAAACTTCCAGCACGAACCATGGAGAATGCCCAATATTTCCGTGGAAAAATGGAAGTTGCCGGATTTGATCTGGTAAAAGGCACAACTGCCATTGTTCCGGTAATGATTTATGACGCTCCTTTGGCTGTAACGTTTGCAGACGAACTGCTGAAAGAAGGCATTTATGTAATTGGCTTCGTATTTCCGGTGGTGCCAAAGGGCAGGGCGCGAATAAGGGTGCAATTATCTGCAGCGCATACCAAACCTCAGATTGATCAGGCAGTTGATGCGTTTGTTAAAGTAGGAAAATCGCTGGGAATAATTTGATAACTTGTTTTATTCATTGGTGTGATCCTAAACTATTCACGAGGCGACTCCACCTCGTGAATAATTTTTCAACATTCCCCGAATAAATAATCCGACAAATCCAAAATCAGAGAAAACGGCAAGCACAAAACCGATTTTATTATCGCTGCAAAAAACTCTTCAGGAGAAATCACCGCGACCACCTATACTTATGCGTATTAATTGACAAAAGTGGTTCTTAGGTTTTTTTTTCCTTTTCCTTTGCCTTGAATCCATTTTTTTCTGTTGTTTTATTTCCGGAATATTATCTGATCTCATGGAAAAGATAGTTTGGGCCAGTTGTAATTATGAACACTTGATTGTTACCTATCTGATTATGCTATGAAAGGTTTGCCAAACCTAACCGGCGTGGAGTTCATGTAAATTATAAAAACAATAAATAACAAACTTATGGTCAAATTCAGATTTTTCCTGATTATCGCTATTTTGCTTTTTTCGGGATCGGTTTTTTGTCAAAATCCTCTAGCCCAGCCAGCTCCGCTTGATCCGGCAGTCCGCACCGGAAAACTTGCCAATGGAATGACGTATTACATCCGTCACAACGAAGAGCCAAAGGAACGTGCCAGTTTTTACATCATTCAGAATGTAGGCGCCCTGCTCGAAGATGACAGCCAAAATGGTCTGGCTCATTTTCTGGAACACATGGCCTTCAACGGAACACAACATTTCCCCGGAAAAGGAATTATTAACACACTCGAAAAACATGGTGTTTCTTTTGGACGAAACATCAATGCCTACACCAGTTACGGAGAAACGGTTTATAATCTGAGCGATGTACCAGTCAAACAGGAAGGATTGGTTGACACTTGCTTGCTGGTTTTAAACGACTGGTCGCATTATCTGTTGCTTACTGACGAGGAAATCGATGCCGAACGTGGCGTGATTACCGAAGAATGGAGAACCCGCCGGACAGCAGGATTCCGTCTTCAGCGCCAGTATTTGCCTGTTTTGCTGAATGGCTCGAAATACATGAACCGCGATGTAATTGGCGATCTGGACGTGATCAAAAATTTTAAACATGAAACGTTGCGCGATTTCTATCACGACTGGTACCGTACCGATTTGCAGGCGATTGCCATCGTTGGTGACATCGATGTGGATGCCGTTGAGCAAAAAGTAAAAGCACTGTTATCAAAAATCGAACCCGTAAACAACGAACATCCACGTGAATTCTACGATGTTCCTGACCACAAGGAATCTTTGTATGTTCTGGCCACCGATAAAGAAGCCGACAACTATTCGGTTGCGCTTTACATCAAACACAATGCACCGAAAACTTCGGATAAAAACCTGAATTACCTGCGCGAACAGACGATTCAATCGCTATTCTCAATGATGGCCAGAGATCGGATTACTGAACTTCTTCAGAAGGGAGTTCCGCCATTTATTAATGGAAGCATCGGTTACGGTGGATTGGTTTCAGGCTATGAAACTTTTTCGGTTTCTGCAACAGCTAAACCCGACCAGGACGATCTGGCCTTTAAAGCGATTTATACTGAAGCTGAACGGATTTACAAACATGGATTCGCTTCCGGAGAACTTGAACGCGCAAAGACCAATCTGTTGACATCCATGGAAAGCCGTTACAAACAGCGCGACAAAATCAACAACGACCAGTTTGCCTCTGATTTTAAAAACAATTTCATTAATGGCGAACCAGTGACTTCGATTGATTTCGACTGGCAGTTTACACAAATGATATTGCCAACCATTTCGGTTGACGATGTTTCGGCCAAGGCCAAACAATGGATGACACCTGAAAACCGCGTAATTGTTGTGATGGGGCCAGATAAACCTGAAGCCAAACACCTAACAAAAGATCAGGCTTTGACAATCATGACCGATGTCGAAAATAGTACGATTGAACCCTATGCCGACCAGCTTGTATCTTCAAATCTCATCAACAAAGAACTGAAAGGATCGAAAGTGGTCAGCGAGAAAGAACTTCCGGAATTTAATGCCGTGGAATGGACTTTAGACAACAATACCAAAGTGGTTTATCGGCAGGCCGATTACGAAAAAGACCAGGTTTCACTTATTGCCATGAGTGATGGTGGCAGTTCAAAAGTTGAAAACGATAAAATTGCATCGGCTATGATGCTTAGTTCGTTTATCGGTTCGTTCGGTGTTGCCGACTACGATGCTATCACGCTGAAAAAAGCGCTGACAGGTAAAAAAGTCGGACTTAGTATTGGTTTATCCGATCTGAATGAAACTTTCAGCGGATCGAGCACGCCAAAGGACTTTGAAACCATGATGCAACTGCTCTATCTCCAATTCGAGAATCCGCGGTTCGACAAGGAAGCCTATGATGCGCTGATTGGCCGATACAAAGCTTATGTGGCCAACATGGCCAATAATCCGCAGAAAATAGTGAGCGACTCGATTAACCTGATCATGACTTGCAAAAATCCACGCGTCAAATTGATGACACCACAGTTGTTTGACGAAATTTCGATGGAGCAAATGGAGACCATTTACAAAGATCGTTTTGTCGATGCAGGCGAATTCACCTACTTCATTGTTGGGAATATTGATGAAGCCACTGCCAAAGCCATGGCCGAAAAATACATTGGTTCGCTTACCGATCAGCCAAGAAAAGAAACCTGGATCGACCGCAACATTGAAGGTCCGAAAGGTAAAACCGTTCGCGAAATCGAGATTCCTCTGGAAGTAAAAAAATCAACAGTAGTGGTCAATTACGATGCAAAAATGGCATATTCACCTGAACAAAACATGCTCCTGATCGTGTTCCGCGATATCCTGAACTTGCGTTATATCGATGAAATCCGTGAAAAAGAAGGTGGATCGTATGGTGTCCGCGTTTCAGCCAGTTCGTCCAAATTACCGAAAGCCGACAAAAGCTTGAACATGACTTTTGATACCGACCCGGCAAAAGCCAATGATATGAAAGCAATTGTCTACCGTGAAATCGATAAAATCGCCCAGAATGGCCCAACCGTTGAGGATCTTGACAAAGCAGTCAAAAGTTTGCTAAAAAACAGGGAACAGTCGAAATTACACAACAGCTATTGGTTACAAGCCCTGATCTCGGATTATAACTATAAGATAAATACAGATTTACCTGAAAACTATGAAACCATTCTCGAAAAGATGACGATTCCTCAGGTCCAGGATTTTGTTAAAACATTTCTGGCAAAAGCTGACGTGGTTGATCTGATCTTCAAACCAAAGCCTGAATAAAGTTTACTGAATCATGGTTGCAGAAAAGCCCTTTTGTTGCTCAGCAATGAAAAGGCTTTTCTCATTTTGTTTGCATAAAAAAGGAGTGTTCCCGAACCGGAAACACTCCTTTAAATATATCAGTTAAGCGTGTTAACTTTTTACAATCCTTATTTTACAGGTTCAATCTCCATCATCAAAAAATTTTTCGGTATTTTCTGACCCGGCTGGTGCAGATTTGCAATCTGCACCTCTTAACCATGGATCGGTGATCCGTTTCAGTATCTACAACAAAACAATTTCAACCAAGCCTTTTTCTCCTGAATAATCACGGGCCAAATTGTATAAATATTCTTCAGGATTTGCAACCAACCCGGATTTAACCGAATTCTGGTAAGTGTAATTCATTTTTTCTTTTGATGGCAAATTTTTCTTCATAGTTGGAATTAAAAATCACTAAAAGGTGCAGATTGCAAATCTGCACCAGCAGCAGCCAGCTTTTATGCATACCCGGTATAGCAAAAACGTCGTATTATAGCTATAAATCGTCTGAATTTTGCCCAAAAAAAAGGAGTGCCCCGAACCGGAACACTCCTTTAAATATATCAGTTAAACGTGTTAACTTTTTACAATCCTTATTTTACGGGCTCAATCTCCATCATCAAAAAGTTTTTTGGTATTTTCTGACCCTTTTCGATGTTTATTTTTACAATTTTACCTCTGAAAGGCATTTGTACATCGTTGTACATTTTCATTGCCTCCAAAACAATAATACTGTCGCCACCGTTCAAAACCTGACCTTCTTTAACTAAAATATCAATGATTGTTCCGGGAATATACGAATTGATGTTGTTAAAATTCGGTTCAGCCCATACTTTTCGGTTGAGGTATTTTTTGTTGTAAGTGGTTTCGTATTTTGCACTGTGTACAATGATGTATTGTTTTTTGTCCTGATCAGCCATAATCCTTTAGTTTTGGTTAAAATGGTGGAAGTCCGTGTTTTTTAGATGGTCCCTGAACATCTTTACCTGCAGAGATTCGAAGTGCATGAAGCAGAATTTTCCTTGTTTCATGAGGTTCAATAACTTCGTCGATATAACCCTTTGATGCAGCTACATAAGGATTGGCAAATTTATCTTTATATTCTTGAATCTTTTGCTGACGCATAGCTTCCGGATCGGCTGCTTCTGCAATTTCCTTGCGGAATACAATGTTGGCAGCTCCTTCAGGACCCATAACAGCAATTTCGGCAGATGGCCATGCAAATACAAAGTCGGCACGCAAATGGCGCGAATTCATGGCAATGTAACCTCCGCCATAAGCTTTCCGGATAATAACCGTAATTTTTGGAACGGTGGCTTCTGAATAGGCATAAAGAATTTTGGCGCCGTGACGGATAACTCCGGCATGTTCCTGATCAACTCCGGGTAAGTATCCCGGCATATCTTCCAGCGTGATAATCGGAATGTTGAACGCGTTACAGTAGCGAATAAAACGTGCAGCTTTATCAGAGCTATCGCAATCAAGCACACCAGCCAAAACCAGAGGCTGGTTAGCAACAAAACCAACTGTTTCGCCATTCATACGACCAAAACCGATGACGATATTGGCAGCAAAAAGCTCCATGATTTCGAAGAACTCTGATCCATCCGAAATTGATTTGATGATGTCGCGAATGTCATAAGGCATACGGGCATCAGCAGGAACAATATTTTCAATCTTCAATTTTGTTTTTGGTTCCTGAGGAGGGAAAGACTTGGCTTTTACTGTATTGTTCCAGGGTATGTAAGTAATGAGTGTTTTGATCTGTTCGAAACATTCTTTTTCGCTAAGCGCAAAGAAATGAGCATTTCCGGTAATTTCAGCATGAACACGTGCACCACCTAATGCTTCCATCGAAATATCTTCGCCCAAGACACTTTTAATTACTGCCGGTCCGGTGATGAACATTTTAGATATGTTTTCAACCACGAACACAAAATCAGTCAAAGCAGGTGAATAAACTGCACCTCCGGCGCATGGCCCCAAGATTACAGAGATTTGAGGAATAACTCCAGATGAAAGGGTATTGCGGAAAAAGATTTCGCCATAACCTGCCAGTGAATTAACACCTTCCTGAATACGGGCACCACCTGAATCGTTGATACCAATGAGCGGAACGCGCATTTTCAGGGCATGATCCATAATTTTGGTAATCTTGCGAGCGTGCATTAAACCCAACGATCCACCGGCTACGGTGAAATCCTGGGCAAACAGACATACCGGTGAACCATAAATAGTTCCGGTTCCGATTACCACACCATCTCCGGCCAGAACTTTACTGCTCATGTTGAAGTCGGTACCAACATGTTCAACGAACATATCGTATTCGTGAAATGAGCCTTCATCTACAATCGCGAGGATACGTTCACGGGCCGTTAATTTTCCCATTGCGGCTTGTTTCTCAATGGCCTCTTCACCTCCACCCAGTCGAACCTCATCCTTTCGTTTTCGAAGGTCTAAAATGCTTCTTTTCAGTGACATAAATTTTATTTTTGATTAAAATAATATCATAAACAGATTATTCGTCTGTTAAATGACTTAATATTTACTCTTAAGAAAAGGCAAAATTATCATTTTTTTATTGCCCGACAGGTTTTATAAAACATTAGCAGGAAAAATACAGCAGTAAGTTTCATATTCTTCTCTGTATTTTGCCATGAGTCAGACAATTAATCGATGGAATCGGAAAGGTTTATTTTTTAGGATTCTATATCCAGCCTCGTAATTTGTAATAGCCCAATGCAGCTAATTCGCGGGCAATCAGGATTTCATATTTCAGGTGGTTCCAGAATTGATAACGTACCTCAATGTTGCTGCCAACATCCGGGATTAATGTTTTATTGCCACCCAGTTCGTCATCCTTGAAAACCAGATCGGCTTCCAAAGCGTTTTCAAATGCCGGCAACGCACTTATCCGTGTAAATCCGGCCTTTTGGAAAACCAGAACAGCGCGTCGCATGTGTTCGGGCGATGTGACGAGTAAAATAGCTTTTCCGGTAAACTTTTCAGAATTATATTGCTGAAGATGAAGCGCCTGTGACCGGGTATTGGTGCCATATTCTTCATAAAATATCCGGTTTGAATCAATCCCTTTTTGAATCAATTCGGCTGCGACCAGTCGGGCAGTGCTTTTGTGATCGTTTGAATTTCCGGGAATGGAAATCACAATGCGGCTTTCAGGAGATTCCCTGGCAGCCCGGAATACAAAAAACGCACGCATCAGGTTCGATTCGCTGGGCATTCCACCTCCGCCAAGCAACACGATATAATCAGGTTTTTCCGTGATTTTTGATTTGCTGGTACCCAACCAATAATACCCCCAAAATGGCAAACTGGTGAAGCTCAGGAAAAGAACAATCAGGAATAATACGCCAGCCCCAAGAAGAGCTTTGCGAAATAGAATCCCAATGCGATTAAAAATAGTCTGTCTGGCCATACTTGATTGATCGGTAATGACCGAAAGATAAAGAAAAATCAGGATGATCGGTCAAATATGGTGATGAAATGAAAAGAACGGGAAGCTCCGGAAGAAGCATTGACTTCTTTCCGTATAGAATAACTAAAAAAAGAGGCTGTCACAAGTGAATGTGACAGCCTCAAACTTATTATTTGGAAATCTTCAGTAGGAATTTTTCTCCAATTCCGAAGATTGAATAGTTGATTCTATTTGGTCAGTTTAAAATTCTGAGCAGTTTTCCCTTTTGCTTTCACAATGACCTGATCTGCCTGAACCGAAATGTAACCGTCCTTTTCACAAACCATCTTGTAGTTTCCGGCAGGGATTCCAATCATAACATATTTGCCCTTATTGTC
>Ga0209540_10003718_pt1 | contig 10297 bp, 7 predicted proteins | sample BarGraIncu01121A_FD_184501 | JGI IMG/M metagenome (GOLD analysis project Ga0209540, IMG submission 184501) | Arctic peat soil microbial communities from Barrow, Alaska - Barrow Graham LP Incubations 011-21A (SPAdes) (version 2) | ecosystem: Environmental > Terrestrial > Soil > Wetlands > Peat... | reverse complement strand
GAAGTAGCCAGAACACCCAACCCAGAAAACGGTGAAACCCCTGGTCAACAGGGGTTTCACGCGTCACACGGCACGTAACTTCGGCCTAGCCGTGATCCCTCCAGGGAAACCTGGGGGGATTTCGTATGTTCTGACCCCTTTTCGCGCTCGTCCCGCGGCCATCGCGGCCGCCCCGCGCCGCCGCCCGCAGCTGTCCGGCCGACCGGCTGCCCGGGCATCTGCGGGGGTAGATGCCCACCCGCAGCAGGGTGCCCCCCGCCTGCACTCCCTGATTTTCGTGCTCGGCTCGCCGCGGCCACCGGGGGCAGGGGTGGGCGCAGGGGGAGGAGAAGGGGGCGCCGGGCCGGCCATGGTCCCGTCGCCGCCCGCAAAGCTGGGCCCGGAGGGTCGGGGTGCGCTTGCCCTGGCCGGCACCTTCGCCGTGATCGGCCCCTCTGCGCCACGTTCGGGTGGACCGCGCACGGGCGCACTGTCGCGCTCCGGGGTGCCTGTCCAGGCGCAATCCCCTGCCGGCTTGGCGGGGGATTGCGCGAGGCGCGGGGCACCGAACCAGTCCATTCCGCAGGCGGCCACCCGGGCTGCCGCGGAAAGGCAGTACCCGATGTCCACCGACGACAACGCCTGGGTCACCCGCAAGGACGCGGCAGCGCTGGCACGCTGCAGCGAGGATGCGATCAAGGACACCCAGAAGAAGTACAAGCTGCCCACCCGTACCGGCGCCGCCGGGGCGACCCTGCTGAGCCTTGAGGACCTGGTCCGGGTCGGCCGGGTCCGCGCCGAGGACCTGGCTGCGGCCGGGACCGGCGCCGAGTGCGCCGAGCTGGCCCGCACCAAGGAGCAGGTCAGCGCGTTGCGCACCGAGGTCGGCCGCCAGGGCGGCCGCCTTGCCGAGCGCGAAGCCTTCCTCGACATGTTGCGCCAGCAGGTTGGCGAGAAGGACCGCCAGATCAAAGCGCTGCAGACCACCATCGATCGTCTCACTGCGAGCCTGGCTAGCCGGAGCGCGTCATGAGCCCCGCTGCCCCCCGGGCGCTGCGCCTGGCAACTCCAGTTGGCACGCCCGACCTGCGACCTGACCTGGCCCGTCTCTGCGATTGTGAGCCGGTCGCGCTCGTCAAGGTCGACCTGATCGCGTTCGTCAACGGCTCGTACGACGGCCTGGACCCCGACGTCCACCCCGACCAGTACACCCTGGCCGAGATCACCCTGGAACGCTTCCACAGCCACGTCGGGACCAACCGACGCACCAAGGGCGACCGCGCCACCGGTATCGCCAGTGACCTGGGCCGCTACCTCCTGCCCTTCGCCATCGAGCTCGCCGCAGCCCACCCACCCGGCCGGCGCGGCATCGCCCACCTGCGGGTCCCCGAAGCCGAGCAGCTGCAGTCCATCCTGGCCGGCGACAAACCACTGCCGGCCGCGACCGTGGCCGCCGACCGCCTGCGGCGCCTGGCCATCACCTGCCTGTGGCTCACCCTGGCCGACGCCGCCCGGGTCTGCAACGAGGGCGAGACAGGGCTGCGCAAGGCCATGACAGACGGCCGGCTGACCAGCAGCACCGACCGCGATGGCCGCGAGCTGGTCTTCGCGGCCGATTTGCGCGCGGCCGGCCTGCTCGACGAGCCCGACCGGCCGCACGGGCTGGCCACAGGCACCGCAGCGGCCATCATCAAGCTGCTCAGCTCGGCCATCGAACGAGGCCGCGACTTGGGGGCGGTCCTGGTGGGCAACTACAACACCTTGCGGGCCGTGGAGCCGCTGGCCGCCCACCGCAAACGGCCAGCAGAGAAGGGACCGCGCCCGTATACCGGCCTGCGCGACATCGTTGGAGCGTGCACGCTGCTGACGGCCACGTCCCAGCTGGCGGTGTGGTTGATGCGCCTGGTGGGCCTGCGCATCGGGGAGGCGTACGGGTTGTTTGTCAGGGACTTCGAGGACGACGGGGTCACGGCGTGGCTGAGGGTGAAGACCCAAGGCGGAACGACCAGCCTGGTCCGCGATGACGACGGACGGTTTGTCCCTGCAAATACCAAGGACGACACGAAGACGGTTGGATCGAGGCGCAGGGTGCCGATCTGCCGCCCGCTGGCCGACCTCATCGCCGAGTACATCCGCATCTTTCACACCGACCCGGTTACCGGGCAGGTGATCACGGGAGCCAGGCTCATCGCAGGCCTGCGCAGCGAGGACACCTCTGGCAGCGACGCACTGCGCGCGAGCATCGAATCAGCATTCCAGCAAGGCCAGAGTGCCGGACCGGCCATCGACTTCGACCCGCATGACCTGCGTGCCGGGCTCATCACCGACCTGACGAACTCCCATGTGGAAAAGCGAGTGGCCGAGTGGTACGTGGGCCATGCGGCCCCCAAGACCGTTCATGACGGGTACGACCTCGGGCCACCCCAGGAGCAGCTTGAAGCAGTTGCCGAGGCCATCGGCGCCCTGGTGGAAGGGGAACTCGGCCACACCGACCTCAGGGTGCCCACAACCAAGACCGAGCAGTGGGGCCGTTCAACGCGGCGCGGCCGGGAACGGGACCGGCTGTGCGCCGAGTTGCGGGAGTCCGGCTGGCTCATCGCGCGCACTGCTGAAACGCCTGCAGGCGCAGGTGTTGCCCCGCCCCGGGTCGGCTCGGAGGCCGGCGACGTCGACGCCGCCGACCTGGCGCGCCGCGCCGAGGTCAACCCCAGCACCGCTCGGCGATGGATGCGACAGGGGGAGTTGCCCGCCCGGGAAGTTACCTGGGGCGACCGCACGCTCTGGATGGCCCGGCCGGCGGACGTGGACGTCTTCCTCGCCGCGCGGGCCGTCGCCACCGTGGACGACGTCGCGCTGGAACTGGGCTGGACCTACCCCCAGGTCTGGGCGCTCCTGGGCGAACTCGGGCTCACCACCTGCCACCGCAAGGGCACCCCCATCCGGCTCGCACCCGCCGACGTCGCGGCGCTCCGCACAGAGGTCGCCAGGCGGGCCGAAGCCGGCGCTGAGGTGCTCCTGGTCGCAGAGGCGGCCCAGCGGCTCAACCTGCCCCAAGACAGCATCGGCACCTTGCTGCGGCAGGGCGCGTTACAGGCAGCGCCGGCACCCGATCGCACCCGGCATCGTTACCTCACCCTCGCCAGCGTCCAGGCGTTTGCCGCGGCCCACCCGGTCGGTGCCACGCCCCAACCCGGCGAACTCGTTGTTCCGGTGGCCGCGGCCCGTCGCATTTTGGGCGCCACTCGGCCGATGATGACGCGGCTCGTCAGCACCCGACAACTGTGCGCGACAACCGCCCGGCGGCGGCAGTGCATCACCCTGCTCAGCCTGGATATGTGGCTGCGCCGGCACCCGGTCAAGGGTGCGCACGTGGCGCTCAAGACCGCTGCGGTGACCCTGCCGGCGCGAACCTGACCCAGAACCGCACCTGGGAACGAAACCGGGGGAGGGGGCTGCGTGCTGGCACCCGTGAGGCGGACGGTTCGCGGTGCTGTGGTGCTGTGTCCTGTCGCACCAGGTCGCCCAGCGGCGCGTGTGGGGGGTGGGCTCTTGCACCGGGCCGGCACAGCCTTGCCTGGGGTCGGGTCTGGGCGAATCTGCTCTGAGGGGTGCGACGGTCAGTGGCCGCGGTGCAGCAGCGCCTGTAACAGAGCACGAACCGCACGCAGAGCGTGGAGAAGCCACCGCAGCGGGGTTGGTCCGGACGGGCTGTTCGCCTCCGCGCCCACCCCGTGCCGGGGCGCTTTCGTGACAACCTCCGGTGTGCGACCGGGCTCGCCGGCGGCCACCTGTCTCCTGAGGCGTCCGACGGTGGTCGCTGACAGCCTGGCGGTTTGCGCGATCACCCGGTCGCTCGATTCCGGGTGCGCGGCCAGGAGGGCCCGGGCGGCGTCCTGGGCGCCGTGCGCAACCGGATAGAGCTTCCCGTCGGCTCCGAGTCGATGCTCTGTCGGGGACGGACCTGGACGGGGGAGTGGACTGTCCACGTCCGTCGGGGACGGACCTGGACGGGGGAGGCGGCGCACGACGGACTCGGAGACGCCACAGGCTTTGGCGATGCGGCCGTTGCTCCAGCCCGGGGCGGCCTCCAGCAGGCGCGCGGCGCCGGCTTTCCGCTGGGCCATGCTCAGCGGCACCCCGTGCCGGGCGTTGGCGATGATGGCCTGCTCGAGAAGCTCGGCTCCGGTGCCGGACGTCCACGTCACCGGCAGACGCGTGCGGCCGCAAGCCCGTGCCGCCGTCACCCTCATGAAGCCGTCTACCAGCACGAAGCTGTCGCGCGCTACAAGGATGGGTGGGCAGTCGTCGAGCACCTTGGCGAGGCGCCGCACCTGGGCTGCCAGCTCAGGGCGAAGTTGCAGCGTGAGCTTCAGGTCGTCAAGGGTGATCCAGCCCGGGTCATCGTCCTGATGTGGGTCCATGCGCTCGACAGTGCCGGCGGTCGGCACAGGCGCAGTCGCCGTCGAAGCAGCCGCTCTGGGACGGCCTGCAGGCAGTTCCTGTCCAGGCCGACCAGCGTTGCTCCCAGGTAGGACCTGAGGTTGCGAGGAGTGCCTGACGTGGCGTCTCGGGTCCGAGAGATCGGCCGGGCGTGCCACTAGAGGAGTGCATCCAGCGAGAGCGGGAGCACAGCCGGGGGGCTGAGGACTCGCAGACCGAGGATGTGGCGGCGTCGGGTGACGGTCTTTGCGGCGCAGGGCAAGCCCCGTTCGGCAAGATGGCGGTTGAGCCAAGACGGGTCCTTGGCCTGAATACCCTCGCCAGCACACCACTGCTGCCACCTGGCGAAGACAGTGGCGCTCTCGGTCCAGTACCGCGGGTCATCGGTGGAGCCGGTGGTGAACGTCTCCAGAAGGAAGCGCCCCACTCTGTCCTGTTCGGCGAAGTAGCCGTCGGTGGCTGCCTCGATGGCGGTGGCGGATCCCAGGCCCTGGGCCAGCCAGGCTTGGCAGCCGACAACCAGCCAGGCGAGAATGCCTTCGCGCTCCTCCCACAGCTTGTCGGGCAGCTTGTCGTCGCGGCGGCTGTCGGAGATGGGCGCGCTGAAGGGCACGAGGCGAAGTCGCCGGCGCATCGCCTTACCCACGGAGGACAGGGTTGGCTGGTGGTTCGCGGCGAACCACAGCTTGTGGGTGGGGTCGAAGCGAAAGAAGTCCTGGCCCATCCGGCGCGCCCGCAGCTGATCCCCGCCAGTGAGAGACTTGACCGGTCCCTCATTCCAGGCGGCGCCCTCGTTTGGCTCGGAGGCGACGACGAAACGGGCACCCTTGGCGGTGGGGTGATCACTCTCCCCACTGGCCAAGACCACCCGGGCGTCGATGCTCACCGCGTATCCGCCCAGAAGTCTTCGAATCAGCTCGAACAATGTGGTCTTGCCTGTCTGGCCTATCCCGAAGACGAAGAAGAGACATTTCGCCGTGGTCAGACCGGTGAGGCTGTAGCCCAGCGCCCGGTGCAGGTAGGCCACGAGTTCAGGGTCGCCGCCGCAGACAAACTGCAAGAAGGACAACCAGGTGGGGCACGTCGCGGCTGGGTCGTAGGCTGCCGCAACGCTCTTGCTGTGCAGGTCATCTCTCGTGCGGGTGCAAATCGCCAGTTCGCAGGTCAATCGCTCCGTTAGTGGCGTTGAGCAGCAGCGGGTCGCTATCGAAGTCGTTGATGGATACCTTGATGCCGGGCTTGTGCCGCAAGTTGCGCAGCACCGACTCCAGCCGTTGCTGCGCCTTGAGCCTCTCCGCTTGCGGCTCATTGGGGTTTTGGCTCACGAGCTCCAGGACGGTGTCCTCGACGCGACTGAGGGCATCCAGGTCGTCGGGCTTCCAGCATCCTTGCTCGTAGACGTGCCACAGGCGGGACTCCCTGCAGAACCGAAGGTCGGCTCCGTGCTTGATGAGGACCTGGTTAGCCACCCCGACGTCGGAGAGGTCGCGAGCTTGCGACGCGTGCACGGCATCGGTGCCCGGTGTCGGCCCGGTGAGAGCGGGGCCCTGCGCGGCGAGGACGCGCTGGACGGTGAGGGCTTGATCGAGGGGTACCCGGGCGGACGGCGTCTAGCCCGGCCCCGTGCGCGAGACCAGCAAGCTGTTCCAGGAAGGGTGCAGCGGCACGCTTGCCGGCCAGCGTGCCGGTCGTTGCGAGCTTGTACTGGCGGCCATCTGGGGCCTGGGCGACAGGCTCCCCGGCGGGGTTCAGTCCGAGGGTGTAGGCGTCCTTGGCCAGTTCTAAAACCTGGTCGGCGAGTCTTGGCGGTGGTGGGTTGGTGGTGGTCATGGCTGTCCCTGCTGGCGGCCACGGTCAGTCGTTGGTCGACTGGTAGTCGGACTTAGTCGCCTTGCAGGTCCACCGTCCTTGAAGCAGCCGGGCGGGCAATGGTTGTCCCTGTGAGAGCGAAGGCCGTGCGGTGACTACTCCGCACGGCCTTCGCGGCCGCCGTGTGGCGGCCCCTGGCACTGTCCGCTGCAACCCATCTGAAGCTTGGGTCTCAAGGACCTGCCCCAGGAAAGGGGTGAAAGCCATGAAGGGGTTCATAAGCCGTCGCGGGCCGGATCTGCAACACGCAAGCCCCGACTGTGAGACGAAATCACAGCAGGGAAGACGTAGAGCGGCGTCCATGGCTTTCCTGGGTTTCATCCTCGTGCAGTCACAGATTTCGGGCCTCACACCTCCCGCACCTGCGAACGCCGCCCCGAACACCCGCGCTGCGGCGGCAAGTCAGAACCGACCACACCATCCCGATTCTTGGGTACAAACTTGGTTAGGCACGCCAAGGTGGACGGCGACTTATTCAGCGACCCCGGTTCGTCGCGATCAGCGAGTTCGGCCCCGGGTCGCTGATCTCCCACGAGGGTGCCCGCTACGAGGTAGTCCGCGTCCAGCTGCCCCGCGACCCCGTGACTCCACCAGCAGTGGAGCTGTCACCGAGACCACCAAGCCCAAGACCCGCTTGACCTACTTGCCGTGGACAGCCCGGCGGGGGAGGCCAGGGTCCGACGAAGCGTGGCCTGGCTGCCCGCGAACGGGGCCTAACCGGGGCCCGTACGTCGCCCGCCAGGTCGCGATCACGGCCCGAGTACGGCCTGTTGGTGACGCGCGCCGAGAGACCTTGATCGCAGCGCTGCGGCCACCTGACGCAAGCTCAGCGGCTGCCTGTCGGGGGAGTTCAGCGGGTGGTTGTGATCGAGCTCAACGGACGGATGGCGGATCGGCGATCCGAACAGTTGGGGAGGGACGGACTCCCAGGCGTCATCGGCCTTCGCACCTGCAATAGATTCTAAGTATGGATTTCCGGCCCGGCCAGCGTGTCCGTATCCCGCACCGACCGGATATCCAGGCACACGTCCGGATCGAAGTCGCAACGTTCATGGATGACGGGTGGCAGCTCTTCGTCGAGACGGCCCCCGGCAACTACGCAAAGGTCGACCTGACGGCTGAGCAGGCGGCAGCCTGCGAGGTCTTGACCGAGGATGGCGCAGGGGACAGCCGCGCGCTGCTCGCGGGCCTGTGGACAGGGTGGATGCGGGCAGCAGGGGCAGGGGCCCGGTCCGCTGTTCTCGCATCGTCGCCGCTGAAGCCGTATGCGCACCAGATGAACGCTGTGTACGGCGCCATGCTGCCGCAGCCCCGTCTGCGCTTTCTGCTGGCAGACGAACCTGGAACCGGCAAGACGATCATGGCAGGCCTGTACCTGCGGGAGATGCAACGACTGGGTTTCATCCACAGCGCCCTCATCGTCGTTCCGGCGCATCTGGTGACCAAGTGGCAGGGCGACTTCGAACGTTTCTTCGGCGGAGGGCTTCGCGCCATCACCGCGCAGACGCTGCGCGAGCACGGTTTGGAAAGTGGCCACGACCTGTGGGTTGTCAGCCTGGACCTGTTGTCGGTCAACGCTGCGGTCCAGGATGCGGTTCACCCGGACCGGATGGGCTGGGACGCGGTTGTGTTCGACGAGGCTCACCGGCTCACCCCGACCGCGGTGTCGTACTACCAGGCCGCGCAGATGCTCGCGCTCAACGTACCCCGGGCACTGTTGATGACCGCGACTCCGCACCGCGGCAAGGAGTGGCTCTTTCGCGCGCTGCTGCATCTGGTCGATCCGGACGTGTTCCCCCCAGTAGAGAGCAACAAGGAGCCCTCCCGCAGTGTCAAGCCCGGACGGGTCCACTTCTTGCGCCGGATGAAGGAAGACCTTGTCGACTTCGACGGCGTCACCAAACTGTTCAAAGGCCGGCACGCCGAGAATCACAGCGTGCCGTTGACACCGGTCGAGGCGGAGTTCTACGCCGAGGCGCTCGACCTCGTCGACCGGTACTTCCCGGCGATCGCTGTCCCGCTGGGCCGGATGGTTTACGGGAAGCGCGCCGCCTCCAGCCTCTACGCGCTTGCCGAGACGCTCAAACGCCGCCGCGACGGGATGGGCAGCGCAATGGCGACCGCTGCCGCCATCGAGGCCGACCCGGATGGGGAAGATCCCGCCAAGGCCGACGAGGCCCGGGTAACCCACGAGGCGTCGAAGTCGGCGAAGGCCGAACGTAAGGAGATCAACGCGGTGCTCGCCCGTCTCCGGCCCCTGGCCGAGGACGAGGACCTGCCCGTCTCCAAGTGGGACCCGCTTGTCCTGACCTGCCTGGGGCGCAATGGGATCAAGCCCGGCAACAGCGAGCAGGCCGTGGTGTTCACCGAGTACGCCGACACCGCCGACTGGCTCGTCGAGCGCTTCAAGCACGCTGGTTTCACTTGCCGCCGGTACTCGGGCCGCGACACCCACTCTGTCCGTGACGGCACTCGCGACGCATTCGCCCGCCAGGACTTCCAGGTCCTCGTCTCCACTGATGCCGGTAACGAGGGCATCGACCTTCAGAGCGCACACGTGCTGGTCAACTGGGACATCCCCTGGTCGCTCGTCCGTCTCGAGCAGCGTATGGGCCGCATACATAGGGTGGGACAGCTACGCGACGTCGAGCTCTACAACCTGATAGCGACTGAAACCCGTGAGGGCGACGTGCTGGAGGTGCTGCTCGGAAACTTCGTCACCGCCGCGAACCAGCTCGAAGGCCGGATGTTCGACAGCCTCAGCTTGGTCGGTGAGCTCGTTGGCCTCGCCGATGACCAGCTAGGCAAAGTCCTCGCAGACACGTTCGGCGACGAAGATCAGCGCGCCCGCGCCCTCGTCGCGGTGGGTGCCATCACGGCCAGCCGCCTCGCCGACGCAGCCAAGGCTGCCGACGAGCAGGAACGTGCGCTTAAGACCGGCGTCGACATCGCGCAGGCCATCGCCGCCATCCAGGACGAGCAACTCGGCCGGATCAACCCGGCCATCGTCGAAGCTTTTCTTCATCGCGCCGCAGACGGCGGGGCGATCAGGATCAGCCCCCATGCGGCTGGCGACAGCATGTTTACCCTGGCCCGCCAGGATGGCTCGCAGTTGCCGCGCGAGTTCGCACCCCCGGGCGAGCGGAAGGCCGGCAGCACCGCTTTGGTCGCAACCAGCGGCAGGTCCCTGGTCCAAGCCCGCGCCAGCGGCGCCGCCGTCGCCGACGCTGTGAACCTCGGACCCAGCGACCCGCCATACAAGGCGCTTGTCAGCCTGTGCGCCAACGCGTTCGCCCCTGCGATGTTCCGAGGCGGCGCGCTCATCGATCAGACCAGCAGCACCGACTACGACCTGTTCGCCTACCAAGCCGACCTCAGCGAGGCAGGCGGGCGGCGCAAGGGCACGTGGTCGTGCCTTGTCCGCGTCGACAGCTCCGGGGCACGCCCGGTCCGCTGGGAGATGCTCGCAAACCTCACCGCGGACAAGACCACGGCCGGGGCCCCACATAGGGGCCGTGTTCACGATGCCGCCGCCCGAGCGGTGATGGCAGCCAATGTGGAGCAGACGCGCCGCGCTGGCGCTCTCGACGCGTGGCTGCACGTGGCGCAGCGCGAGCTCGATCTGTTGCCGAACCAGCTCACCAACGACATCGCGAACCGAGACGCCCGTATCGCCGAACGCAACCGGCTCAAGGACACCACCACGCAGCGGCTCGCGGACCTCCGGCAGATGAGCGAAGTCAGTATCGGCGAGCCCCAGCAGATCGCCTGGGCCCGTGTCACCGCGGCCGCCCCGCCGGCCGACCCGACTGAGGCCGACAGCGAACGCATCTCCATGGACCGCGTCGCTGAGCGCCTACGCGAGCAGGACTTCGCGGTAGCCGACCGGCACATGTTGATTAATACCTGAGGTGGCCCACGAAAGCATTTGGTTCAAGCCGGACGACGACCAGGACACTTGAGCGAGACCGACCCCACTTCTCGACATAGACCTCGACGACGTTCTGCG
>Ga0209540_10003717_pt1 | contig 10299 bp, 8 predicted proteins | sample BarGraIncu01121A_FD_184501 | JGI IMG/M metagenome (GOLD analysis project Ga0209540, IMG submission 184501) | Arctic peat soil microbial communities from Barrow, Alaska - Barrow Graham LP Incubations 011-21A (SPAdes) (version 2) | ecosystem: Environmental > Terrestrial > Soil > Wetlands > Peat... | reverse complement strand
CAACGACGTGATCAACAAGGTCACGTTCAGCGAATACAAACGCCGCCAGGCCGCGCCGGGACTGAAAGTGTCGCCGCGCGCCTTCGGCATGGGCCGGCGCATTCCCATCGCGCAGCGGTTTCGCCCGTCACGGTGAGCGTCGGCAATTCTTGTCACATGGGCTTTCGCTGTCTAAGGTTGCTGCTCATTCAGGGGCGAGGGTAGAGCAACAGCAGTGGAAATCGACCGGATGTCACCGACAGCACAGAGCGAAGTTTGCGAACAACTCACCCGGCAGGTGATTCGAGCCGGTCTTTGCACGGGCTGCGGTGCTTGTGTGGGGATGGATGCCAGCGGCGAGTCGATGATGGAGGATACGCCGACGGGACCGGTACCGAAATTTGGGCCCCCCACCCGGCTCGACCCACTGGCATTCGCTGGATGTCCCGGCAAGGGACTGAATTACCCGCAACTTTACACACGCTTCTACGGCGCGCCTCCAAAGAACTGGCTGACCGGCCCCACCCTTTCCGTCCGCATTGGACACGCCTCGGATGAGGCCGTCCGCCGCAACGGCGCGTCCGGTGGTGTGTTGTCGCAGGTGCTGATTTACCTGTTGGAACAGCAGTTGATTGATGCCGCCATTGTCGTGCGGCAGGGCCTCCCGACGCCAGAGAAGGCACGGGCAGTGTTTGCTGTGACGCGGCAGGAAATTCTTGACACGGCGCAATCCGTCTATATCCCGGTGGCCACGCTCGACAAGTTGCGCGAACTGGAGCCGGGGAAGCGTTACGCAATGACTTGTCTGCCGGATCAGGCGGCGGCGCTGCGTTTTTTGCAGCTGGCAGGGGACCCGCACGCGCGCCAGGTCCGCTACGTGCTGGGGCCGTACACCGGCACGGCGCTCCGCCCGGCGGCGATCCGCTCTTTTCTGCGTTCGTGCGGCGTGTCCGCGAAAGACGGGGTCGCGAGTTTAAGATGGCGCGCCGGCGAGTGGCCTGGGTATCTGGAAATCCGGACGCAGAGCGGGCGGGTGATACGGTCGAACAAGTTTTATTACAACTACCTCATCCCGTTCTTCATCACCCGGAACAGTCTTCAGAACATGGACTTTGCAAACGAATTCTGCGATTTGTCGGTGGGCGACGCCTGGTCGCCGCAATTTGAGCGGGCGGGCGGCGGCCATTCGGTCATTACGACGCGGACGCGGGAGATGGAGGACATCGTGACGCGGATGGCGGCCGAGGGAGTGCTGACGGTGAAGCCGGTGGAGGAACTGAAAGCCACGGAGATGCACGGACACATGATTGACTTCAAAAAGCGCGGCGGTTATATCCGCAACCAGATGCGAAGATTTTTGGGCCAGCCTGCCGCCGATTTCGGCATGAAGCCGTCGCCGCTGCCCGTGAGCCGGGTGCTGGTGGAGGTGGTGATTTCGGGGATTTTCATTCTGGCCGGCACTCCGTTCTGCCGCTGGCTGGTCGAACGCATTCCGGAACGATTCATTGGCCCGGTTTTCAACCGGCTCCGGCTGGTTTGGAAAGCCGCCAGCAAGCCGACCAAACGCAAAGGGCTGGGATCGTTGAAAATGATTCCCACCCAATTCAACCCATGACATTACCTCAAGCTCCGGTTTCGGATGCGCTCGGCCAGGTCGCGCGGCTTTGGCTGCCGCGGCTGCTGACCCAGGTGTGCCGCGATCCCTCGTCGCCGCACTTCGGCTGCTTCGACCGTGATTGGTGGCATTACCACATCCGGGATTTTCCCTCGATTATCCTTCAACAGGGCGGTTACACGCTTCACCTGGCCTCGCATTTGAGCCCGCCTGGGGAGCAACGCGAGGGGTTGAGAAAACTGGCCGCCGCCGCCTGCCGTTTCTGGAACGCGCGCGCCACTCGTCGGGGCGCGTTTGAAGAGTATTATCCCTGGGAACAGGGTTATCCGCCGCTGGCGTTTTCCCTGCTGGCGGTCATGAAGCTGGTGGCGGAGGGGGTGGCGGATGTGGAAGAAGTTCGCGCCGGTGCGGCGGTGGCGAGCCGGCAGTTGCAGAGCCGCTTCGAATCGCAGGCGGCCAATCAGCAGGTCGCCGGACTCGCGGCGCTGGCGTGGTGCCGGGAGGTTTTACCGGAGCTGGCATCCAAAACCGGGTTTGAATCGCTGGTGGTGCGATCGCTGGCTTTGCAAACCGGGGAAGGTTGGTTCCAGGAATATGGCGGGCCGGATCTCGGTTATTTGTCCGTCACGGTGGACTGTCTTTGGGATTTGTTCGACGTCACGGGTGATGAACGCTTTTTGACTGCGATTGATCGCGCCGTGGCTTGCATCAAGCTTTTCACCGCCGCCACGCCCGCCGGCAGCATCGGGATGCACAACTCGCGGAACACGGATTATCTCGTGCCGTACGGCCTGGTGCGGGCGGCACTGCAACAGTCGACGACGGAAAGCGTGGACCTGGTCAGGCGGCTTTTTGGCAGCGCGGGCGACCCGGCGCATTTCTTCAATGCGGTTGATGACCGATATGTCTGCCACTACATCGGCCAATCGCTCTACCGTGCGGTGCGACTTCTGGAGCAGTCGCCGGAAATCCCGGCGGTTGAGCCCGCCGGTTCCGCCAGTGCCGGACGACCAATGGAGCGGTTGATGGCGAGCGGACATTTTCTGCGCCAGACGGAAGCCGGCGAAAAAATGCTGGTGACTTTGCGAAAAGGGGGCATTTTCAGTCATCATGCCGGAGGCGGCTGGGTTTGCGATTTTGGATGGATGGTAGAGGCGGCCGGACGCCAGTTCATTTCGCACTGGTGGAGCGGGGATTGGCAATACGGCCAGGACCGAAGCCAGCTCTGGGTGGAAGGCTCGTTATACGAACACAAGGATATCGCCAGCACGCCCGGACGGCACATGGCATTGCGAATCTCCAGTTTTGTTGCGGGCAGCCGGCTGATCGGCGCGTTGAAAAAGAAACTGATTTTTGAAAAAGCGCGGAGCAAAATCGGGTTCCGGCGGACAGTGAAATGGAGCAGTGACACCATCCGCGTGGTGGACACGTTCACGAATTTACCCGCCGGGGCGAAATTTCTGCCGGCGCCGCGCAGTTCCAAACGCCACGTGGCCAGCGCCGATTCGTTTCAGGCGGAGGATTTTCAGCCGTTGAAAGGATTCGAGGTTGCCCGCCAGTTCAACCCGTCGGCGCGGGGCATGGAAATCGTGACCGTCTATGCCAAACTGCGGGAACGCGCATGAAACGCCTGCTATCCTTGCTGGTCAGTCTCGGCATCCTGGCGGTCATCTACTGGCGGATTGATTTTACCCGGATGGGTCCGGTCTTTCGTGATTGTGACCCGCTCTGGCTGGGGTTGAGCCTCAGCTTGGTGGTGCCGCTGACGTTGATGACGGCCTGGCGTCTGGATCAGTTGATGCCGGGCGGCGCGCGGCTGGGCGTTGGCGAATCCAACCGGCTCATTCTCGTGGCCAGCGTGCTGAATCTCGTCCTGCCGTCCAAGATGGGCGACCTCGCCAAGGCGTGGTTCATCAAGGAGCGCGGCCATGCCAGCGCGAGCCTGGCGTTTGCGCTGGTGGTGTTCGAGAAGACCTGCGACATGCTTTCGCTGCTGCTTTGGTGCGCGTTCGGGCTGCTGCTGTATCCGCAGAAGGATGTGCTGTTCTGGATCATGACGGCCTGCGTCACCGGCGGACTGGTCGCCGGACTGGCCCTGCTGGGTTCGCCGGCGCTGGCCGAAGTGGCGTTCCGGACCGGCGCGCGGCTGGCCCCGGCCAAGTCGCGGGCGAAACTGGAGCAACTGCGGCTGGCCTGGCGCGAGATGCATGATTTTTTCTGGCACGACCGCTCGCGGCTGGCGCGGGTGAGCGCCACGTCGGTGTTCATCTGGTTTCTGCATCTGCTGCAAATCTGGATGTTCATTCTGGCCTTGCGCGCACACACTCCCTTTCTGGCCAACCTGGCGCTGGCGCCCCTGGCGATCCTGGCGGGTTTGCTGCCGTTGACACTGGCGGGCATTGGCACGCGGGACGCGGCTTTGATCCTGTTTTACCGCCCCTATCTGGATGCGCCGACGGCGGCGGCGCTGGGAATTCTTTGCACGATGCGTTACGTGCTGCCGGCGGTTGGCGGAATGCCCTTCGTGGCCCAGTATTTGCCCGGCTTGAAGCTGGCCCGAAAAAGCATGTCGGGAAACAATGATGAAAAATGAGCCGCGCCCAATCATCAAAGTGCTTGTGAAGTAAAACCTCAAATTGTTATCTTGAAGATGTCTTGACCACGACATGAAACTTGTCATTCAGATTCCCTGCTTCAATGAGGAGCAAACCCTGCCGCAGACGATTCGCGACCTGCCGAAATCCATTCCGGGAATTGACCAGATTGAAATCCTGGTGGTGGATGACGGCAGCACGGATCGGACCGTGGAAGTTGCGCGGTTGTGCGGGGCCCACCACATCTTGAGCTTGGGCACCAACCGCGGCCTGGGCCGCGCCTTTGCGGCGGGTATGGAGAAGGCGGTGTCGCTCCGCGCGGATATTGTCGTCAACACGGATGGAGACAACCAATACGTGGGCGCCGATATTGCGAAGCTGGTGGAGCCGGTTTTGCGGCGCCAGGCGGACATGGTGGTGGGTTGCCGCCCGATCCTCGATCATCCGGAGTTCAGTCCGTTGAAGAAGCTGCTGCAACTGGCCGGCAGTTGGACTTTGCGGCTGCTTTCCAAAACGAGCGTGCGCGACGCGCCGTCCGGTTTCCGCGCGTTTTCACGGGAAGCCTGCCTGCGGCTGGTTATTTACTCCCGGTTTTCCTATTGCATAGAATCATTGATCCAGGCCGGGAATTCGCAGTTACGGGTGGATTCCGTTGACATCCGGGTGAACTCAACCACCCGGCAATCACGCCTTTTCAAGTCCACGCCGGAGTATCTCTGGAAATCCGGCGCCACCATGGTGACCATGTTTGTCCACTACCGGCCAAGCCTCTTCTTCGGCCTGCTGTCGGCGGTCAATTTGGCCGGCGCGGTTTTCCTTGGTTTGCGCTTTCTTTACCTCGTCTATCTCACGCCGGGTGCGGCGGCGCACCGGACTTACATCCCATCGCTCATCCTGCTGGCCGTTCTGGCGATTTTTGGCGTCGGATGTGTGACCCTGGCAATCATTGCAGAATTGCAACGGGTAAACCGCAGGTTGGTGGAGGAGGCACTCTATCAACTGCGGCGACAGGCCGTGGAACGCTCAAGCAGCATGCCAGCGTCCTCGCAAAATGAACATCCGGCGGAAAAAGCCCGGGCTGCAATTCAAGACAACCCCCGGTTTCAGTGAAGAAGGGTTGGCGCGGCGGCCAATGATTCTAGTCTGGTTTGTATGCCGAGACGGGCAACAACGCTTTTCGCCGAAATAGTTTCCAGGTTTCCGCGCCACGAACCAGTTTGCTGGTATAATCGTGACTGAGCACCAATTCGTAATCGCCGGATTGTTCCAGATAACTGCAAAGTTCCGGGTATGATTCTTCCGCGCCGCCGCCCACAATCACATAATTGATCTGCAAGCGGTTTAAATCCCGTTGAACCGCATGCGGCGGGAGCAACCGGACGTCGCGCCCCAGCGAGTAGGGACGAAACAACGGCAACAGCGGACGATCCATTCCGACCACCGCCGCCACGGCGGGTTCACTGCCGGGAATGGCCTGCACCAGCGCTTCACCGGTTCGCGCCCGTTCGGGCACCAATAGGTAGAGTTCCATTTTTTTTGCCAGCCAGCTGAATCGCGGCGATCCCGCCAACGCCCGCTGCGCCCGGCAAGCCGGCCAAAGCGGGCGCTCGGGGTTGAGAACCAGAGCCAACAGACTGCTGCACAGGCAGAGCCAAAGGCCGGCCCGCAGAACTTGTGGCCGCAACGAATTCCAGCCAACCATGGCCAGCGGAATGGCAAAAAACAGGAATACGCAAAAGGACCGGCCAACCGTCCCCGGAACAAACTGCGACAAGACCAGCCAATAACCGATGGCGCCGGCCGCCATTGCCCAGCCACGCCACGAATTCAGCGCCTGCCGGTTTCGCCGGACGGCAAGAACCACGCCGACGGCCAGCAGGGTGGACAATACCAAGCCCAGCGAAGCCCCATCCACCAGGCTGATGAAACTGCACCGCAAGGAGAAGCGCGACAGCAGTATGTTGAGACCAAACTCCGAGATGCCTTGTTGCAACCGGTCATTTAACATCAATGCCAATGGATTGACGGGAGGCTGAATCCCTTGCCAGACCGTCATGGCCGTCCCCAGCAAGACATTCCACACCGGACTTTTGCCCGAAAACGAGGTCTGCTCCACTCCCATCCATCTCCCATAGGTTTGATAGTTCAACACCCAACTCAACATCGGCGAACAGAGCAGCCACACCGGAATCAGCCCCGGCAGCCACCTCCACTGGAACGACTTCCAAGGTTTCGAGGGGGCCATCCAAAACCAGATCACCAGCGGCAGCGCCAGCACGGCAACGTGAGGTTTTGTGCCGGTGGCCAGAAGCAGGCTTACCACCGACCAATTGATATTCCGCCAGTCGCGGGTGCGTTCGAATTGCATGACAAAACGCAGGCTGATCAAAACCAACGCCGTCACGAACAGATCGCTGGTTGCTTCACACGCCTGGAGCACCGCAAAAGTTGAAGTGCTCGCGATGAAAGCCATGACGCGGCTTTTGTTGACGTTGCCGCTGACCTCAAACGCCCAATCGTAGGCGATGAGATAAAACACGATCCAACTCGCATAATTCCACAGCGTGACCAACCGGTCTCCAGCCAGTTGAATGAGCGGAAGCGTCACCAGCCCCCAGACTTGCGGCATGTAATTCACCCGGTTTTCCGCCGTCAAAAAGTGGCGGATGTGATTTTCTTGCAACCACAAAAGAATCCGGGGCAGCCGGTAAGTCAGCGCATCCAGCATCGTGGGCGGATAAATCAAGGCCGCCACCAACGCCAGCCCCCCGACCAGAATGAACGGCCAGAACGCCAGTGGCTCGCCGATCCCTTTCAAATTGGCCCAGGAACCAGCCCCCCGGCGGGCAAATGCGACTGCCGCCAGAAATCCAGCCACACTCAACCACTCCAGCCAGTCCAGCCGGTTCCACCAGCTTAATCCCCAGCCCATGATGGTCACACAGGCGATCAAAAAAACGAACGCCCGCAGAAATGCCGTGCGGCCAAGGGTTGTATCTGTCACAAGTCAAGTATGGCAACAAACGTTCAAAGCGTCAACCAGCCGAAACTTCAGGCAGTGGGCTGCTTTGGTGGGGCGAGCGTCCTCGCGAGCCGGGACCGATGGGATTTGCTGTCAAAATCGGCTCGCCAGTAGTCTCGCCCCACCAATTTGGCTCAAAATGACCCACTACCAGATTTCATCTGCATTCAAGCGGCTGCTCTTAAATTTTAAGGGTCAGGCAGCGTTTGCCAATTACCAGGCCGGATGTTAAAAATCACGCCGATGAAATTTTCCATCATCACGCCGAGCTTCCGCAATTCACGCTGGCTCAAGCTCTGCATTGCCTCCGTGGCCGACCAGCAGGGCGTTGAACTCGAACACATCGTGCAGGATTCCTGTTCGGACGACGGCACACAGGATTGGCTGCCGCATGACCGGCGCGTCCGTGCCTTCATTGAAAAAGACGGCGGAATGTATGATGCCGTCAATCGTGGTTACCGCCGCGCGACCGGCGACATCCTCGCGTATCTGAACTGCGACGAACAATATCTTCCGGGCGCGTTGCGTGCGGCAGGCGAATTTTTTGCCGCCCATCCCCAGGTGGACATTGTGTTTGCGGATAACATCATTATTGACGCCGAAGGAAATTACATCTGCAATCGCAAGGTGCTGGTGCCGCTCAAATACCATTCCTGGGTCTGCACGCTCGGTGTGCTTTCCAGCGCCATGTTTGTCAGGCGGAGCGCCTTGGAAAAATACGGGCTATTCTTTGACGCGAAATGGCGCGACTTCGGCGATGTGGACTGGGTGCTGCGGGCACTGGACCAACGGGTGCCGATGGCGGTTCTGCGGCGGTTCACGAGCGCCTTTGCCGACACGGGTGACAACATGAATCTGAAGCCCAATGCGCGCCGGGAAGCGCAATTGATGCTGGAATCAGCCCCGTTGATGGCCCGAAAACTGGCGCCGGCACTCAAAGCTTGCCACCGGCTGCGCCGGCTGTTGTACGGCATCTATTTCCAAAAACCGTTTAGTTATTCAGTCTATACACACCGTTCGCCGGATCGGCGGGTGGTGGTGCGCGTTGACAAACCTACGTTCATCTGGAAAGGCAGGATGTAAGGTAATGGCTGCGAAGATGGTCAACGACGCTTTCGCCAGACGGCTGTGGATCCGGTGCCGTCCGCTTGTCGCACGCCATCGGCGGCACCCGTTGTTTAAAGGCATTGCCCGTCTGAGTTATTGGTGGCTCAAGGCTTACGAGAATTGTAACGGGGCGTTCGCGAGTAATGGTGAAGAAATGGTGCTGCGCTCTCTGGCCGGCGCTCCGATGGCAACCGTTTTCGATGTGGGGGCTAATTTGGGGGATTGGTCCCTGCTGGCGCATCGCCTCCTGCCCGCGGCCCGGATTTACGCGTTCGAGCTATCGCCTCCCACCTTCGAACAACTTCGGCAAAACACCCGCGTTTGCGGCGCCATTCACGCGGTCAACCTTGGCTTGTCCGACCGCGATGGCGAAACGACCTTTTATCACTACCCGGACAAACCGGGGGAAACTTCCCTGATCGCCCACCCGTTTCAAACCGGCGGTTTCGAACTTAAGGGACACCTGCGCATGGGCGACGCGTTTTGCACCGAACACAGCATCCAGAAGATCGACCTGCTCAAGATTGACGTTGAAGGCGCGGAGTCGTTCGTCCTGCGCGGATTTGAAAAGATGCTCGCCGGCGGACGGATTTCCATGATCCAGTTTGAATACGAGAAGCTTAATACTGTCAGCAAGTTCCTCCTAAAAGACTTTTACGCCCTGCTGGGTGGTCACGGCTACACTCTCGGCAAAATCTTTCCGACCTGCGTTGATTTCCGGGACTATGCCTTCGAACACGAGCTGCTCTGGGGCAGCAACTACCTGGCCGTGCTGAAGAACCGGCCGGACTTGCTGAACCGCTTCCCCAAATAGTCCATGACCGCGCCCATTTGCCTTGAACGGATTTGCCTGCGGGTATCGCCTTTGGCGGCGACCAACCGCGCTTGCAGTCTGGCTGCCGGCGCATAAATGAATTCGCCATGACCGGATGAAATTTTCCATCGTCACGCCAAGTTTCCGCAATTCAAAATGGCTGAAGCTCTGCATCGCCTCGGTCGCCGACCAGCCGGGCGTCGAATTCGAGCACATCGTGCAGGATTCCTGCTCCGATGACGGCACGCAGGACTGGCTGCCGCGCGACCCGCGCGTCAAGGCGTTCGTCGAAAAGGACGGCGGTATGTATGACGCCGTCAACCGTGGTTATCGCCGCGCGACCGGCGACATCCTCGCCTACCTGAACTGCGACGAGCAATACCTGCCCGGAGCGCTCAAGGTCATGCAGGATTTCTTCGGGCAAAATCCGCAAATTGAAGTGGCACTCGCCGGCGCCATCGTTGTGGGCGGTGACGGCAGCTACGTTTGTCATCGGCATTCCATGGTGCCGCATCCACAACACCTCTGGTTCCGTTTCCTGGCGCTGACCGCGGCCATCTTCATTCGGCGCAAGGTTATTCATGAGCGGGGCATCTTCTTCGACACGCGCTGGCGCGACCTCGGCGATTTCCACTGGGTGCGGGCGCTGATGGAAAACAAAGCGCCGATGGCCGTTTGCGATTCGTTCACCTCCGTTTTCGCCGACACCGGCGAGAACATGAATTTGAAACCGAACGCGATTCGCGAAAAAAATGAAACGGCGGCCATGACGCCAAGTTGGGTGCGAACGCTCAAGCCGGTTTGGATCGTGCATCATCGCCTGCGCCGTCTGGCCGCCGGCCATTTTTCCTTGAAGCCGACGAGTTACTCCATTTACACGCTGCAAAGTCCGGACCATCGCGTGCGTCTTGATGTGCCCAAACCCACGGGAATCTGGTGGAACCGGATGTGACCGGGGTGCCGATGCAATGCGAAAATGAAACTTCAGCCCCCCTTCACCTGCAAACGTCAAACCCGGCCGCAACGGGCAAAACGGCCGTGGCGAACCAGGAACAATTTGCTGGTTGCAGCAGGTGAAGGGAATTTATCATGTCGCGTCCGATAAAGAGTTGCCGGAGAAAACGGTTTCAACTGGGCCGGTTTTCCCCTGGCTGAACTTGGAGATTCA